>MKWU01001195.1_pt1 | contig 46501 bp, 38 predicted proteins | sample 809101 | NCBI WGS metagenome assembly MKWU01 (sample SAMN05860141, study PRJNA318959) | sponge metagenome | host: Aplysina aerophoba | place: Slovenia: Piran, Adriatic Sea, Gulf of Piran | collected 2013-05-07 | reverse complement strand
ACCCACCTCTAGATCAGCACGACTTTGCTCCGTTCCGAGCACCACTGCACTTTTTAATAAAAGAAGAGCTTCCACAGCTTTATCTGCATCCATCTCCATACCCACCGTTAGAGCAGAGCCACCTTGAATGCCCCTCCTTTTTACATAAGCATTGCTCTGTTTAAGACTATACAACTGCACCCAGTCATCATCCGCTTTCAATGCTTCCTGCAACACTTCCATCTCTGTTCTACCATCGTTTTCCCTGATCCTTTGACGTAAGAGATCAGATATTTCATGAAGCCCTACGCTGTTTACCTCTACAGGTCTTCTGACTTTGAGATTACAAGATGACTTAATTTGTTGTGCTCGCATCAATTTATCCTCAAGCTCTGATATCAATAATGGATCAACTTGGCGCCCGCCTTCCTCTGCTCTTAAGAGAACGCCTAGCGCTGCAAAACGGAGTGGTATTTTTATCTCACCCTTCACTCGCCATCTCCTTTTCCAATCAGCTTTCAATGCTTCTTGCAATACTGCCTCCTCCGTACTTCCATCGTTTTCCTTGATCTTTTGCAGTAAGAGATCAGATATTTCATGAAGACTCACTCTCTTCTTGCTAAGCAATTTCTGCTCAATCGCTGATATCAATGATGGCTCAACTTGCTTTTTTGCTTTCTGCGCTCTTAGGAGAACGCCAAGCGCTACAAAACGGTCTAGTCGCTCTTCAGGATTTTTGGCCTTGCGCTTGTACTTTGCCTTAGAGGCTGCCCGCTTATTTATCCTTATTTGCTCTTTTTCTTTTGCTTTCTCAACATCTAAACTAGTGGCTTTGAGAATAGCCATCACTCCACCTCTTGTAGGCTTCTTTGATGCAGCAGCAACATCTTTTATCACTTGTGGAAGAGATGTCAATATTTCGTGACTCTGCAAATCCGTTGGCTTACCCGCCTCCTCCCGTAACTGTTTCTTGAGCTCCATGAGTGCTGATTTATTTCTTCTGCGTGCACTTACAAGCTCTTTTTCTTTAGCGCTAGGCTCAAACAACTCTGAATAGCGCAAGGATAAAATACTATGCAAATCGTCGCTCGATTCTTGGTCATCACAGATCAAACCTACATCAGTAGACGGCACTTGCTCAGCCGTAGGAGGGGGGCTGATTGCATCATGCTCACCTGTCACATCATGTAAAGGCAACTCTCGGATTGATCCTTCACACTCCTCATCTGATGATCCGTGCAGCACAAACGCACACAACAGTAATAATCTAGGTATGCAAAATATCTTCATCATAGTAGCATTATATTATCACTTTCTATCAACACACACAATTAAGTATCACTAGCATTTTGCTTGAAAAAATCATATAGCACCCAAAATATGGATATGTTAAAAAATCGCTAATGAAAACTATCATTTATACACAAAAATTATTACTGTTGTGTACACTTGTTCTGCACGATGCAAGCAAAACAGGTGAGTCTACAAACTTTTTTGATGAGAAATTTGGCTAAATGCACAAGATATTGGGCCACACTTCCTAACACACAAGGGCCAAATAGATAAGAGCAAGATATTCTTTGTATTTTCAGACTTGCGCAAGGCGATCACTGTTCCCATCAATCGCACTTGCCTCGTGTCTGGGTGCTCTTTTTTAATTTTTGTATACGCGCTTTTTTGCAATTAAAATCGTGAGATGTTCTCTGCCGATTTGCCATACTCATACACTCCGCTATCAACTGAACTGCAATTGAAACCTTGCGCTTTAGCGCCACACCCCTTATAGCCTCAATCGCATCTTTCATCGCTTGAAGTTCAGAATTTATTGCGGACTCTCTTGCGGCTACTTTAGCATCATCTGATAGTACTTGCTTGTTTCTGTGCTGAAGTATAGCGGTAATTGAATAGGCTATATCATCAAGGGAGGCATCTTTTCGCATAAGAATACTGGCAACCCCATTCCTTCTATTGTACAGAGACCGCCGGCTTTGGCTCTGTTCACTGGTCTGATCTTTAACAGCTGATCTTTTTCCCAATTTTGCATATCGCGTTGAGCGATCCATACTCAACTCTTGTAAGCTCTGTTCACTGGTCTGATCTTTAACAGCTGATCTTTTTCCCGATTTTGCATATCGCGTTGCGCGATCCATAATCAACTCTTGTAAGCTCTGAGCAAATGAACTATCTTGAGTCAAAACCACACCGTGCAGTGGCGCAAGACCTTTAAGGTCCGCAAGTTCATCATCTATTGATTTTACGTAAGATATAATCAAATCTTCTGCGCTACTTACCTTAACAGAATGATCATCACCTTGTTTATCAATCGACATTATCGCATCAATCACATTTTGCAGTTCCTGAAGTTCAGAATATTCAGAATCTATTGAGGTCTTTATTCTCCCTGTTACATATAATTGTGTCCCAGATTTCCTGCGCAAAACCATCGTATTAATTGCAGATTTCATATCATCAAGCGAAGCTTCTGATTGTGTAAGAATGCTTACAATCCCGCGAACTCTAGTGTGTGTGCAACGCAGAAATGTTGCCCTGTCTTCCAAAGTCACGATTATATCTTCAGCAGCTACTCTTGTTATTCTCGCTCCTTCATATTGATCTACGAAATCTATAATCAAATCTTCTAATTCGCTTTCCACCATTAACTTGAAATAATATTTTTGCTCAATACGTTGAACCACATCAATCTTTAACTCTTGAATCACATTGTTCATTACCTGAAGTGCAGAATCTATTCCATCCTCTTCGGCATTTTTGGCATCCTGTATCTTCTGTGCCCTTTGCGACACGACACGTCCAATTGCAGCTCTTATATCCTCAAGTGAGACCTCGCCGAATGCATCAATCCTATCAATCCAGATTATTCTAGTGGCCATGACACGCCACAATTTTCCCTCTTCACTCTCATCCTCCAGAACCCTTGTAGCTGCATCTTCAACAACTTCTCTTTCTTTTCCCAAGTTTGCACATCGCGTTGCGCAATGCATAATAGCATCATCTAAGCTCTGAGAAGGCACATCAGTCACATCAATCGTATTTTGCAGGCGCTGAAGTTCCAAATCTATTTCATACTCTGCGACATTTACACGTCTCTGCTGCGTCCTTTGCAACACTATACTTGCAATTTCAGATCTTATCTCTCCAAGTGAGCACTTTTTTGATGCTTGAATATCGCTAATCCCGATCATTCTATACTTCGTGGCACGCCGCAAGTTTCTCGCTGCACGCTTGTTCGCGTCCAGATGCATTGTAATGGTGCCTGTATCTACAATTCTGTGTCTTTTATATTTCAGACACCGCATTGCAAGAGCTATAAGCAAATCTTTTAATGTGAGCTTATCACAATCAGAGGAATTAGGAGTCATACTCTGGTCGTAAAAGTGTTCCCCATTGTATCCAGTGTATCCAGCAGTAGGCTGAGGAAACTCATATTGATGATGATCCGTGGATTGTACATGTTCAGTCACATCACAAAATCCCGCAGTATAAACATCCTGATGCACAAAAAAAGAATCCCAAGGATCATCAGGTTGAGCGGCTTGAGGAGGCATACTCTGGTCGAAAAAGTGTCCCCCATTGTATCCAGTGTATCCAGCAGTAGGCTGAGGAAACTCATATTGATGATGATCCGTGGATGGTTCATGCTCAATCACATCACAAGATCCCGCAATATAAACATCCTGATGCACCACAGGATCCCAAGGAGCATCAGGTTGCGCGGCTTGAGGAGGCATACCTCTGGTCGAAAAGTGTCCCCCATTGTATCCAGTGTATCCAGCAGTAGGCTGAGGAAACTCATATTGATGATGATCCGTGGATGGTTCATGCTCAATCACATCACAAGATCCCTCAGTATCAAAACACCGCTCCCAATCATAATATCCGCTAAAATGTGCGCCGTGCAAAATCACCGTACACAACAGAAGCAATTTGCGTATGAGAAAAATATTTATCATATAAATATTTTATCATACCACACAAAATATATCATCTATATCTATAACTATCATATTTTTACTTTTGATATTGACACTATAGCCTCAATCACAAGCATTATTATCTAAAACTGAAGGGCACGATGGTCTATGGTTCATAAAAATATTTCTTCTGTTGTGTACGGTTGTTCTGCACAAAAAAATCAAAATCGCTTTTCAGGAAGCTGATCAGGAATATGCGAGATTAGTCAACCTAGTAAGCCTCTCTACAGATGCTGAGTAGGACAACATTCGAACAAAGTTTCAAAGACTATCGGCTCTAAAAAGAGCAATCATGACCCATACCTACACCAGATATACTGCAATGTTAGAAGCGATCTTGGATCAGATATTTGCGTCGTACGTCAAAAAAGTCAATAACTAATCTTACATAAATTATTGTTGTAAGAACTTACTGCGTGGATAAGATCCTCCATCTACCTGTACTGTACAGCTCAAACACACAAAAATAATAGTCTTTGCAGATAAAAAACATAGTGGGCACTAAATACTAGCTAATTAAAAAAATAAAAGCAAAAGGAATCAGTAGACGGTTTGCATAACAAATGCACATATAATAGAGCGAGTATTGGTCAGTATCGTAAACAAAGTCTCTTTATCATTCCTATATACTGTTAATCATTTTGCACTGCTTGCACAACGTTTGCGAGAAATGCTAGAAACAGATTTAACCTTTGGCATATCAGTTTTTGAAGCATCCGTTTTCAACGATCCACTCTTCCTCTTTCGTCGCAATCTGCGTTTCTCTTTTCCCGAATCTTCCCAAGATCTTGCCTTAACCCACTTGTCCTGCAGAAACGCACTCACAGCCTTTACGAGATCTTCTGGCACGCTTGAATACAAGCTTTGAAATTTATCTGAAAAATGTGGCACAGCGTCTACAAATGTTGGCATTATTCCACCGTCTACTTGAGCTCGCGCCGCTGATTGCGCGTCTAGCTTATCTTTGTTAAATATTGCTAGCAATGCATCCCAATACTTAAAAGATTTCGCATCACGGCGAATTATTTTCTGTCTACGCGAATCTTTCTGCCAAATCCCAGCTAGCCTATCCGCCTCATATTTCCATGCTGCCCTAGTAACTAAACATTCGCTTGTCTTTTTTGCAAGGATATCTCGCCTTACATTTTGCTTTAATTCTAGCGAGCTTTGCAAGATATTGCTCCCATACGTCTGCCTAATGTCACTGATCAGTCTTTCATCAATATGGTGTTGTGTTTTTTTTCCTTGCTGGAGGATTACAAGTACAGCACACCTTTTTGCACGTTTTTTTGGTGCTTGAATTTCTACTTGAGCACTAGTATCATCTGTAGTCACACTATTTCCGAAAGTTCTCTTCTTCTGGTCAATCCGTGCGCTAGACCTGATCGAACGTTCAGAAGGTGAGGGGCTAGAGCTCGGCTGCTGCACAGAAGGTGTGGGCACGACTAAGTCAATAAATCCTTGCACTATCTGGTCTACAGAATGGTCCTCAGCACCGTCCTCATCAATCTTCACACCCATATGAAGCAGAGATCTGCAAACTGCACATTGCAGCTGAGCGACATCTGCAAGGCCTCCTTCCATCACTATACTTTCCACATCCATTGACTCAAGCTTCTCTTCCAAAGCCGCAGATTGCGTCTTAGTGACACCTGCAAAGCCTCCTTTCTTACAAAAGGTGGTGACTTCTTTAGATGCCGCTTTTCGCAAATTTTCCGCTAAAAAGGTGGTGACTTCTTCAAAAAGTTCCTCTTCTCGCAAACGTTCCGCTCTAGCATTTTGATCCATTTCATCTATCTTTTTAAATAAAGGAGAACCTTCGAAAAATTCTCCTCTTTCATCTGGCTGTTCTGCGCTGTGCAGCACAAGCGCACACAACAACAGAAACATTTTCACATAAAGGGTAGTGCTCATTATTTTCTCAGACTATTTTATAGTAGATGTGCATAAATGTCATTAACTTGATGGATATCAATTCTCACTTAAGATTTTATTGCCACATCTGACTCAGAAGATATACTCCTCGGGATATGAAGATTGCGCTTATAATAGCGTAGCACTTTTGATCCAGATCCTGCATCACCTTCCAATCAGAAAGATAATTTCTACTCAGCGGAGAATGCTTGAGTCAGTACAGTAGAGATAAGTATCAATTTAGATGGTTTGCGGCCTTATCTTGTTCTATAATCCAGGTTAGTTCTCAAAAGCATTCTTCCCGAAAAAATCTCGCAGGATCACGTCAAAAAAAGAAGAACAAGGTTTTCTGAAAACTTAGCCTCCATAGTGTTTTGCTTAATGCTTAACAAAGGTATAATGAAATATGGGAAAAGAAATATCGACACGAGTCATTATTATTGGTAGTGGTGCAGCAGGTTACACCGCAGCTATTTACGCAGCGCGCGCTAACCTCAAGCCAGTTTTAGTAACAGGTTACGAGCCTGGTGGGCAGCTAACCTTAACGCAAGAGGTGGAAAATTATCCTGGATTTGCAGCGCCCATTATTGGTCCAGATCTCATGGGAGCCATGCGAGCACAAGCAGAAAGCTGCGGCACCACCCTTTTAAATGGGTGTGTAAAAAGTGTAGATTTTTCTAAAAAACCTTTTCGCAATACTCTTGATAATGGAACCGTCATAATGGCAGACTCTGTCATTATTGCTACAGGAGCACAAGCACGCTGGCTTGATATACCAGGTGAAGAAAAATTCCGAGGATATGGAGTTTCTTCCTGCGCAACTTGTGATGGATTTTTCTTCAAAGGGGCACCCAATGTAGTGGTCACGGGTGGTGGCAACACCGCTGTGGAAGAGGCAATGTTTCTTGCAGAATTAGCGAAAAAAGTCACACTTGTACATCGCCGTGACACCTTACGCGCAACACCAGTTTTACAAGAGCGTCTTTTTGCCACCCCTAACATTGAATGCGTATGGAATGCGACGCTCTCAGAGATTCACGGAACAGATGGTCCTAAATCTATTTCACACGTGACTATCAACACGCCAAATGGGCAAAAGCGTATTGATACCAAAGCTGTTTTTGTAGCAATTGGGCACACACCGTGCACGAGCATTTTTCAAGACCAAATTACATTAGATCCCGCTGGCTATATACTGATTGAAAAAAACAAGACCGGAACAAATGTTGAAGGTGTTTTTGCCGCAGGTGATGTACAAGACACTGTCTTTCGCCAAGCCATTACCGCTGCAGGACAGGGGTGTATGGCCGCTTTAGAGGCTGAAAAATACTTGAAACAAAATAATAATCAACATGCTAAATAAAGTATCAATTTTTACTTTTACTTCCTTTTTTAAAAGTTTGTGTTATACTGATTAAAGTGATCAAGTTGGAAAGAACGCCAAATCCTCTGAGTAGACAGTTTTCTACAGGTCGGCCATTTGTTGAGTCTGGCTACTACTCTTTTTATACAAAAGAAGATGCGGTTAGTTCCCTTGTTGCACAGGAAGTCTTGATGTTCGAATCTGTTGCACACATCTTGATCACGCCGATGTTCGTAACAGTTACCCTCACTGATGAGGCGCTCTGGGAGGAAGATCTGGATGAGATTACACGCATTCTTAATCAGCATGCTGATGCAAGAACACCGTTTGTAAGCAAAAACATACCAGATCCTTGCGACGGTGCTCAAAGCGGCGATATGTTTGAAACTATTGCAGGCTTAATAGAAGAGCACGTCACACCTTCTATTGCTTCACACGGTGGATACATTAAACTCATAAACATAGAAGATGATATTGTTTATCTTGAGTTGCAGGGCGCTTGTGACGGATGTCCTAGTGCGCTTGTAACTCTTAAAAATGGAATTGAGAACCTGATACGTTTTTATGTTCCCAGTATTAAAGAGGTGCGCGCTGTTAACTTAGAAAGTTAGGAGTTGCCATGATAAACTTACAATTCATACAATTTATTTACCGCTATCTTTGGTTATTATCCAGCATATTCTTTCTTGCGTTAGGCGGTGTTGTGCAAAAGCAGTCCAACACTTTAAAAAACTTCCAGTGGCAATCTAGAGAATTTGCTCTTTATAACAAAATTATTGATCTTCCTAAAGATGATTTACGCGCTTTAAATATTATGGCTCGTACTGTTTATGGTGAAACGCGTAATCAAAAAGTAAAATCTGCACATGATGCAGTGGCACATGTGATTTTGAACCGATCCAAAAACAAGAGAACGATTTCTGATGTTGTGTACAAAAGAAAGCAGTTTACGTGTTGGGAAAAAACAGACCACAACCGTGATGTTGTATTATCAGCATGTTTGAGTGAAAAAGCATTTCAGCGCTCTTTGTATGCGTGCGTACGCACTTTGAAAGGCAACACTGATATTACCAAAGGCGCTAATCATTATCACGCAAAGTACACACGACCTTATTGGATTAAAAGTAAACGTTTGAAGCCTGTAGGCCGTTTTGGGGATCATATTTTTTACAAAAAATGCTAACCTCAACTAAGAGGTAAGATGTCTCAAGAAAAAAAACCTATTTTCACAGCACAAGAACACGTTTCTTGTACAGGAACGGGCAAAGATAATTTGCTGGCACACCCACTTGTGTATTTTGCAATCAAAAAGTGGGAGCCTACCCCTTGCCCTTACTGCAAACAGCTATATCAGCGCCTTTAAGGTGCACTTTCGTAGTAAGTGTTGGTCACCTTTGCAAACGCTTTATACACGCGCGGCAATTGAAATCCATGCTTTTTGAGAATCGTACCATTCATGTAAATCATAAAGAGATTTGTTGAAGATATTGGAACATTCATAGCTTTTTTGCTACCGCTGGCAACTTCCACGGCTTTCAGCGCCGCCATTTCTCCTTGCTCATAAGGTGACGTGGCTACAGCAAAGCCCCCTCCATCTTGCACAACAAATCCGTTATTACCAATGGTTGGAAGTGCAGAGTGCTGAGTGGTCCATGCCATAACATCCTGAGGTTCAACAAACTGACCACTCGGGTCTTCTGCATCAATCAATTGTTGGTAGTTAGTCACCAAAATCACCCCATTTTCGCATTTACTAAATTCAAGAATTGCTTCCTGCCATTCTTGGAATGTTTGGCACAAACGAGCCTCTTCCACTTTGTGAGGAGCCCAATCAAAGTCTTGAACCATCTTGGCGTCGTGAGAAACTGTCGTTGATTTATCTCCCAAAACAAAGATCTTCATCGGCTTATCATTCTTTTGAAAGAATTGAAGAATATGCTGAGTTTGATCTAGAGGAATTCTTTCCAAAATTCCTGTTACATTCGCGCCTTTCTCATGATACCCATACGCACTCAAGTCAGCGTTTACACCTGCAAAAACAACAGAGATGTTGGGATCATGACGATAACGCATGCCCACATAACGTTGTGCATTATCATCCACCAAGAGTAGAACGTTAGGGTGCACTTGCGCAATCAAACCATCCACAGCTGCACCTGCTTTGCGCAAATACTCTGATGATTTGTTATTCTTTGTATTCATATATGTGTAGTGAACCAAAATGTTTGGATGCGCCTTAAATACACGCTTAATAGCTTTTTCTACATCTACAGTCCAAGAATAGTCCAAATCGTAACTTTGAATCACCAAGACACGCGGCCTTGTGATGCTAAAGTAAATAATGCAAATAAACAAACCACAGACAAAAACAAACTGCAGTATTCGACTAAGATATTTATAAAAATTTTTCATCATAGAAACCCTAACCTTCCCCAGTAGAGAAATGATACAAACAAAGCAATCACTCTGATGATATTCATGCAAGCGTTATATATTAGAAAGTACTTATCTTGCTCTTTTCCAAACTCATTCCGCAGATTTTGAAACTCTGCGCTCTGATAAGGAAAGAACCAACACTGCGCCAGCACCATAATGGTAATGGACACACACCACGGATTCACACCGTGCTGATAAGACAGAGGGACAAAAATGGCACTCAAAATTATGGCTGTAATGCCAAAGGGCACCAGAAAGCGCGCCGACCATACAATGCCTACAAGGATAAAGAAGAAAGTTGTAAAATCAACAGCCATGTAACCACCCAACCACTGCAAGCTCTTTCCGAGCTCAGCGTTTAAGTGCATATACTCCAAACCAGCCAATGTTCCTGATAGTGATGCTAGAAGAATCATTGACTCCCATGGGATCTTGTGGCGGAAATCATCTTGCTGCAACACACTATAAAGAAGGAGCACATACAAGGTCAGAAGCGCAAGCCATGCAGGGTATATCTTGTGCAATTCTGAAGTTAACAGCCCCACACAAAAAATCACAAAACACACAAGTGCAATCCAATCATGCAAACGCAGTTTAGCGTTATTACCTGCCTCAAGATGAATGTTAAATTTCTTATTAGGGGATGCTTTAGCAGAAATAAAGCGCGAAACTATCCAAGAAAGGAGTGTATGCCCTACCAAAATAACAGCCATAAAAACCATCATAGCTTGAACCCATCCTAACCACTGGAATCTAAACTGCTCTTGCGCTCGCAACAAGCTGAGCAAGATAAAGTTCAAGGTAGAACCACTAAGAAAGACTGGTGAGAAAAGCTGTGCTCCTTGAAAAATCTGCAGCACGGCTAGAAAGCGCTCGCGAGGATTGTGAAGCTTAAAATGCCTCAACATACCTTTCAACATATCAAAACGCACACCAGTGCCAGGCACAGTTGGGATTGTCATAGTCATAAAACTACCAACCACCATCAAAGAACTCATGCGCCAAATCTGCGATTTAGGAGCTATTCGCTCCAAAAATTTATACAATCTATCCGGCAATGCTGATGCCATAATGGCAGAACCTAACCCTAAGAAACTTAACGCCATAATAAAACTAATGCCCGAAAATCCGGATAAAATAATCTTATGAGGAACAATCCCAAGCGTCACCGAGCTTAATATAATAAACAAACCCGGAACAAACGATGGCACCACATCAAAAATCCACATACAAATTGCAGATCCAAAAATAGCCAGAAATATACGCGCGTTAATGGCAATATCACCAAAACCTGCACCAAAAATCCATTCCCAGCAAGCAACAGTGATTGGAAAAATTAAGGCTAACAGCCAGCCCATGCTATATTTGAACGAAGTTACTTTTCGCTCATTATAATGTGCATCTAACATTACTTCCCCTCCCCTGCAATATTCTACTATGTTATGCTGCCGTTAGGAAATAGGGTTAAAACCAAAATGAAAATTTTATCCTTTTTAGATAGCTATACCCATATTTTTGCCGACATATGTGGCGTTTTGCATGATCATCACTCAAAAATTCAAGGTGCATCAGAAGTGTTTGAGTCCGCAAAAACACCTGTAATCCTTATCTCAAACGCTCATTTCAGCCACAAGCACGTTGCTCTTTTGCTACACAAAAAATATAGCATCAAGGCAGGACGCTGCTTTGAGAAAATTATTACATCGGGAGATTATGCTCTCTATGCACAAAAACAAGGGATACATCCCTCCGTACGAAACGCACAATGTCTTGTTTTACCCTACCCTAACAAAGAGAATGCCTGCTTCCTTGAGGAGCATTTTGGTTGCCACATAACCATGAATATTGATCGGGCAGATTTTATAATCTCGTGCGGGGCTATACTGAGCCCACACATTGAAGATTACACTGTTCTTCATCGAGCTCGCGATAGAGGATTACCCCTCATATGCTTCAATCAAGACATAATGATTAATTGCAATCAAAAAAAGCAACTGCGCTCAGGCGTCTACGCATCTTACTATCAACATATTGGCGGCACAATCTTTATTTGTGGAAAACCAGACCCCAATTTTTATAATTTTGCCTGCGGAGACATGCCTGCAGAAACAACACTTTTTATAGGCGATGGCATTACCACCGATGTACCAGGCGCCAATGCAAAAAAGAGCGATGTTCTTCTTACATTATCAGGGTGCCCAGCCTTATTTTTTGACGACCAACAAACACATCAACAAAACCTCCTTCGCCTTGAGCGCATCTTCAACATCAACATTGACTACTTTACGTGGAGTGTGCACAACAGAAATCCTGTGCAGTCATTAAAAATGGGGTAAGTCCTGCGTAACACCACGCAGCCAAAGAAGATCTTCTGGCTCAAGGCGCCCAGAGAGCGCATCATACACAAACGCATGATAACCGTTAATCCATTGCTTCTCTGCTAACGTTAATAAATCAATGCTCATAAGCTGCACATCAAACGGAACACATGTTAAAGGGTAAAAGCACAAAAATCCTTCTCTTCCTTTATACATGCGCACTTCATAAAGGTTCTCAAGCCTCAAACCCCAGACACCTTCCTGATAATAACCAGGCTCTATAGAAACCACCATGCCATCAAGCAAGGGTGTTTGACTCACAGGGCTAATATTAGGAGGAGCTTCATGCACGTTGAGGCCAGCGCCCACACCATGTCCCGTCCCATGCCCATAGTCCATTGCTTCACGCCATAACACCTGACGGACTACCCCATCAAGCTGAGATCCGCGCGTTCCCACAGGAAACACTGTGTCGGCAAGCGCTATGTGGGCCTTAAGAATATAGGTATACGCTCTTTTGAACTCAATGCTTGGCGATCCCATGTAAAAGGTCCGCGTCATATCCGTTGTTCCACCATTATAGTGGGCACCTGTATCCAGCAAATAAGGTCCTTCTTCTATCAAAGGGCTTTTTGAATCAGGGCTGTAATGTACAATCGCACTGTGCGCACCAAACGCAGATATAGTGGAAAAACTCGCACCCCAGTAGGACGATACCTTCTTGCGCAAATCCTCTATTTTTTTTACACCCTCAATCTCACTCCAACATTTTGGGCGCAATTGCTTAATGTACTGAATCAGCACAGATCCCTCTTTTTTATGCGCTTCTCGCATATGCTCAAGCTCACTAGCACTTTTCATCGCTTTCCATAAAGCCCAGGGTGCTGTTTCGTAACAAGCGATTTTTTCTGAAAAACAAAAAGCCTGACTTGCTTTCACTTCTTCCGCACTCATTAACCATCGTCCTTGATTTGAACATCGCTCCACATGTTCTTGAAAACAATCTTCATCTTCAACACACACATCTTTCAAAAGTGCTTTGGCTTGTTTTTTGTTACTTTTATGCACAAAAATTATTTTTTCTTCGTTAGATATCAAAAGCGCTGTCAGGGGGCAGGCTGGCACAAAATCACCCGGACAACGTATACCAAACAGCCAGGAAAGAACTTCTTGATCGGCAATGCACAAACCAAAAATATCTTTACGGTTTGCTATCCACTCCTCTATTTTCTTTAACTTACCTTCCGTTTCTTGAGGTAAGTGCGGCACCCAATTTTTTGCACCAACATCTTTCTTTTTCAAAAAAATATCTGCATCCACTAACTGCATGCCCTGTTTGTTTAAAATATTTTCCCAATATTTCCAAGATGCCAAGGAGACACTACGCGAGTCCATACCTACTGTATGAACGCCGTTTAGGGGAAAATCTTGAGAGAATTTTGCAAGAACAAAACCTTCTTGGAGCTGTTCTTTAGCTTGGGTGGTATAGCGCGAGTCCGTCCAAAGGGCACCTTGATCCTTACCTAAAAAAAGCGCGCCCGCAGATCCAGTAAATCCTGAAAGCTCTGCCACTAAGGCATGCACATCAAAATGGCACGCCCCCAGCGGCATCAAAAGCGCATCTACGCGCGCAGAGAAACGACTCCATAGCGCTGATACGCAAGCGTTCACAGCTTAATTACTCCACAGTCCTTAAGCCATTCTTCTATTTCTTGCTGTGTCATGAACCCAACTTTTTCACCCAGTTTTTTTCCATCTTTAAAACACTGTAAGTTTGGCACACTCACCACTTCCATCGCACCCGCAATGTCCGGATAATCTGCAATATTCATTTTTACTACTAATATCTGATCACCATACCTTGCAGCTACATCTTCCACAATAGGCATCAGGTTTGTACATGGTCTGCACCACGTAGCCCAAAAATCAATCAGTACCGGCTTATCACCTTTCAGTGCTAATTCCAGCTCATTGACATTCACATCTTTTACTAAAGCCATTCGACCCTCCTAAAAAGATATTATCATAAAAAATTAATCACAAAGGGTGCTATAATGTTTTAGCTTATGTACATAATTTTATTACTATGCTCTCTTTGCATTTTTATGAAAGACGCTATCTGCGCAAAAAGTGAATTAACTTTTAAAAATGTACACCTAACGCTTCCAGCACCTTTTACCATTGTAAAGCCAACATCCTTTTATTTTTCTCATATAGCACGTAGGCGATCTCGCGCTTCTATTAACGCACCTCACATCAAAAGCCTATCCGAATTCACCCACATATCCTTAAAGCCCGAAGACTTTGGACAACCCTGGGTTCGCGTACATGATGGTTTTGTAGCGTTTGACAGTCACAGCAAAACCACCGATATCTTAGCAATAAAAAAAGCACAATCCTGTTTAAAAATAAAATCTCTTTCCCTCACCGCTACCTTTACTTATTCTGATCATAAAAACTATGAATTTTCTCTCACAGATGCCAAAGGCATGGTTCTTGTAACAAGAAGCAAAAAAGCCATGGACTCTTCTCTTGCCAAAAGTGAACCCATAGCACTTTACACACTCGGTGGTGAAAAACCTTATGGGTGGGCCATTATCTCGCACTCACACATTACAACGTTTATCCCCTACATAGGCATCGACAGCAAATTGCGCGTCTATGTTTATCAGATTAAATGCCAAACAATAGGTGGATTTTGCGCTAGCGAACATAAGTGGTCACCATCGCCCATCACCCAAATGCCTATGATGCATACCAACGACGATAGAGAGATTTGCTTTTGGGGAAACGAAACCATGAGCAGCGAAAACAATGATCAAGTATTCAGCATACCAACGCTTTGGCGCATTACACCAGGATCTCAAACCTCTCCTCCTTCTATGGAAAAAATTACCCTTCCTGATGACATAAATCTCTGGCCACTCAACGCCACCCAAACATGGCCTCCTACCAGACTCTTACTGGCCGCGATTGTAAATAACCTCAACACACTGCAAACTCAAGCGCTTCAAATGCTTCCAGAGGGTTTCTGGGATAACTACACAAACGAACAATGGCTAACAGCCCTCATACCCAACACCGCCTTGCGCACCACTGTTATGGATGATCTGCGTATTTTAAGTTCTTATTTTCAAAATCAACATCTTTGCGAAGCCACTATTGTCCAAATGAAAAAAAACAGTACCTTCTCCAGCCAATCCAGCACAAGCTCACGCATGATGGTGCTGCTAGATTCATAAATGGCACACCATAAAGCCTCAGGTTTACTCTTTTTATTCTGCTCTCTTTTAATCGGACAGTCGCAATGGCGTCACACAAATATACACTGGACACTGAAGCATCCTTTTTACCTTATGGCGCCGAACAATATGAGATTTTCACACCCTGTTAAAATCCATAAAAAGGGATCTATCAATTCTGAAGTTTGCGGAAAACTATCAGCCTTCACACCGATTCCGTTTTACTCGTCTTATTTGCCATCACACGGTTTTGTGCATGTTCCTCAGAAAGGGTTTGTAGGGTATGACCTATCTGCGCCTAAAGATCAGCTAGTCGCAGAAAAAACCTCATGCTCCACTATTATCCTAGAGAAAAAAGCCCTCGTGGCAACGCTCACCTACACCACCAATACGCATTGGCAGCTAAGCATATCTGAAGGCGCAAACGAAATCTTCAAACGGTCCAACAAAAAAAATCCTAAACCTATAACAGCATCAACGCGCATTGGTTTGTTTGATATTGTGCCTAACATTACACAAGGCCACCCTGCTGGTTGGTTAGTAGCCATCAACGGAAGTGTGCGCCTATGTATCCCTTATGTGGAAAAAGGAAAGACGCGCATTTGGTCAGAAGGTTTCAGCACATTGGACAGTCAAAAGGCTGGTTTTATTTTCCAGCACAACGCGGATGGATCCTTAGATATATGGCAGGAAACAACCATTGCAACACGCAAAAACGCCCCCCTCAAAAGTATTGCTCTACCAATGATTGCGCGTATTTATCTACATCCAAACAAACCGCCAACTGTGCTTTTTTTAGCACCCCCCAACAACATTGAGGTTTGGCCAAAAGATGCGCAAGTGCATTTTTCAGATTCCCAAAAATTTATTGCAAGCCTTACCTATGGATTGCCTACCCTCAAAAAAACAAGCGCTCAAAGATTGGCCAACCAATCACCAAGCCCTGCAATGCTTTCTTCTCTATGGAAGCAAGCTCGCTTCACAAAAGAGTGGCTACTAGCGCAAAAAGCACCTCTCTGGCTCAAAAATCCTTTAATTAAATCCTAAAGCGCCAAAACTCATACTGAACCTATGCAACCTTATGCATTAGACTTTATATTTTTTAGTCATATGCGCTAGATGCGCACTCATAGGCGCAGTCCAAGTACATCCACCCCAAAGATTAAAACATAGCGAAGAAGCATGCAAGCAAAGCTTTTTTTCTCCTTTCAAAAAGAGCTGGTCGCCTATAATGGGATGCCCTATAGACGCTAAGTGTCGCCTGATTTGCCTTTTTCTTCCAGTTAAAGGCACTATCTTCAAAAGTGATGCTGCCTCGTTGGATCGGATAACTTCATAACGCGTTACAGCGTCTTGCAAGCCGCCATCACATTGCAAAGCGCGCTTTATAACTCCATCTCGCTTCACATGCCCAACCACCAGAGCATGGTAGGTTTTTTGCACAGATCTACTAGCAAATTCTTTGCGCAAACATTCCGCACTTTCACGATTTTTCGCGCACACCATCACACCAGAGGTCTCACGATCTATCCTGTGTACCAAGCGAATGCGCGACAACCCTTTGTGATGGCTATACGCTCTTAACAAAGCATCAAGGGAGCGTTCTATGGACGTTCCATCCTGCACAGCCAATCCACACGGTTTATTACAGACCCAAACCTTATTATCTTCAAATATACAAATGGATTCAATAAATGCAATATCTTTCGTGGTGAGTGCAATTTCCTCTTTTGCTAACATAGGAAGAAAGCGCACCTCAACCGTATCGCCCACCACCAGCATGGTATCAACATACGCTCTCTTACCATTAACGCGAATGAGCTTTTTGCGCACAGCGCGCATCAGCGCACCATACCGCAAATTATTTAAATGTTTGGATAAAAAGCGATCAAGGCGACCAGCGCCTTCTTCGCATACCTGTAATGATTGTCTATCAGACATCGTCCACACACAACGCTAGAAATCGCTAGCTTGCTCATCAAATGGTTCCGTTTGCACGGTAGATTTATCAGTCACTTTTTCCACACGAAGCTGGGCCTGCTTCAGTTTTTCTTCACAATGTTTTTTCAACAAAACGCTATACTCATAAGCAGATACAGCTTCCTCAAGAGGAAGTTGAGCTGTTTCCATTTTCTCAAGAATGTTTTTCAAAGCGTCCATAGCTTCTTCAAAGCTCATGGTTGCAACACTATTTTTTGTCATCATATCTCTCCAGTAAAAGAGCGGCTTTTCCTCGCGCCACAACAGCATATGGTGTAGACAAAGCGTGCATACCCTGCGCAGCTGAGAGCACCATACGCAACTCTTCGGCAGATCCTGCATCACCCAAAGCGCAACTGCCTCCCCATCGGTTAATATACTCTGGCGCTATGCCAATCTTGTTCGCACACCACTTTGGTGCACATACCACTCTTTCATCAATTTCAAAAATTTTCACATCTTTTAGCGCCACACTATGATCCTTGAGCAGCTTCTCAATGCTGACCACAAGCGCCTCATGACCTACAACATCAGAACACGATCCACCCACAATACGAGCTAACGTTTGTTTTAAAGGCTCCGTTGTTAAGCAAAGAGCAGCTGCACCATCGCACAAAGGCGCTCGGTAACGAATGGGCACACCTTGATCACTCGCAGATGGTAGCGGCGTTGTTATCAAAGTATCAAGGTCATAATGGGATACTTTTTTTTCAACATGCAAAGCAATAGGGGCAATTTCATAAAGGAATGCATCTTTCGCAGCTTCTGCACATTTTTTACGTGCATGCAGCAAGGCTTGAGCTCTTTCAGACTCTGATATATCTTTCACACATGAATCTTTAAAGGGGTTTACGGGCACACAGTAATCACCATCGGAAATGACCTCCCCTACATCACGAAATGAACTAGCCACACCCAAAAGAAATGTGTTCACCTCCCCTTTAAAAGCGGATAACAGACCATCCGCAGCAGAGTTAACCACCTGGCCCACAACATTCTCCAACCCAACACGCTGAATAATATCTTCTACAATACCATTCTCTCCGTTGTCCGAGCATATTAAAGATGGGATGTTGTCTGTCGCTTGATTGGGCAGCATAGAAATCAGCGCTCGCAAAGCGGTTGCTCCCAAATTATAACCTTTGAGTAGAGAAAACTCTTTTTTATGCAAAGAAAAAGGCGTGCGCACACCACAAGAAATATACATTATCCACTCACTCCCATTGCCATACTGGCCAGCCACAAAAATACAGAAAACCCTAACACATCACACACCGCTCCCACCAAAGGGGCCGCACTAATAGTAGGATCAAAACCCAATCGATGAATAGCCCAAGGCAAATAAACACCACACACAGCGGCAAAGCTCATACTAAAAAGCAAACTCAAAAAGACAATAGTGGATAAAATCACCTCACCTAGCCAGAAATACGTCACAGCAGCTAAAATCGCTCCGACCATAAGAGAGCCCATCAGATTAATGCCCATTTCGCGCGCAAAAATAGAACCCACACCTTTAGCTTGAAATACACGAAGCGACAAACCACGTATTGAAACCGCTAGAACCTGCGTTCCCGCAGCGCCGCCAACAGCAGAAACAAGGGTCATGAGAGCAGCCAATACTCCTTTGTGCTCAATTGTTGTTTGAAAATGCTCAATCACCAAAGCGCTCAGCAAAGAGTTCATAACCACCACCGACAACCATATAACGCGGTGCATGGTCTGCACATGCGCTGGCGCAGCTTCATCTGTATGGCTTACACCTGCCAATTTCAACATGTCTTCACCGGCTTCTTCATCTGCAATGCTCATGATGTCATCAGCGGAAACGATACCAAGAAGCTGACCGTCAATAGACTCAACCGGCGCTGTTAGCAAATTATAATGCCGGAATGCGTACACCACTTCTTCTTGCTCCATACTTGCGGCAATACGGTGTACATCTTTTGCTAAATCTTGCATCAACATTTTTTGATCAGCACGCAAAAGTGTACCTACATACACAACGCCAACCAACTGGTTGCGCAAGTTTACGACGTACACTTCTTGAAACTCTTCAGGGATGCCTTCGGCATTCGTGATGTGCTGCACTGTTTCCTCTGCGCGCCACAGAGATGGCACCACAACCATAGAGCGTTCTAAAAGACGCGCAGCCGTTCCTTCAGGATAAGATCCCATCAAAGCAAGGATTTCTCGGTCTTGAGGCGCACACGCCGCAAGGGCGCGCTGCTTTTCTTCCCAAGACATGAAGTCCAACAAACTCATGAGATCATCAGTATCCCAATTCTTGATTTCGTCTAAACGATTAGCAATGTCTAGCGCTTCAATTAAAAGTTTTTTCTGGCGCACACCCAGTTCAAGCACAACCTCTAGATCAAAAAAAGTTTTTGTTAAGCTAGCAAATTCACGCAAGTCGTTATCAGATAGCGTCGTCAGCAATAGAGCGAGGTCCTCTACAGGTAGAGAGCTCATTACAGATGCAAGAGTAGTTTTATCACCTATCTCAAGCGCATTATCAAAGCGCTCTTTAGATACGCTTAATTTTTGAATCAGTTCATGCTCTGACATACCAAACGCCCCAAGGAATTGTAGCACGATTATGTACTAAACACACACTGGCTCTTTTGTGAGCAATAAATGCGAATCACGTGAGGTCGAGCACGACTCGCATTTTCAGCGAAGAGTACGGGCGTGTACAATGCGTGCACTACCCCCCTTCATCATTCAGGGGGGGCGCGCAATATCGCCAGAGATTGCTTCAAAATCAATATTTTTACTATCTTGTAAGCAGTAAATTTGGATAATGTGTGTTCAATAAAACGCGAACTTGCATGATGTTGCCATCAAGTCTCCCGCAGAACTATGCCTCTACCTTCCGCTCCTAGGACTTGCCATTTTTTTTCTGGCTCTGTTTACGCTATGTAGAGCTCTCCCTAAAACCTCAAACGCGATAATTACTTCACTCTTTTTAATTTCTGCCATTTCGAGCATTTTATCAACATCTTTTCGATAACTGAAGTCTTCCCAATGATGCAACTGATCCAAATGTTTTTGAGCAATGCATTCTTCCCAATAATTCACAGCTTCCGCCATACCCACATCACCCTTTATACCGGAACGTTTTGGTATAAAACTGTACAAAAGGCAAGCACCTCTCAAAAGCCTTCGGTCTTCTTTTGCCTCCCTAGGACTACCCTCGATCTTCTGTAGCGCCAAGAGATTCTTTAACATTTCTAAATCCCTCACCTGAGTGGTTTGTACAAATTGGGCGTCTTTATTCACTTGATCCCAGACCTCTTTCTCAAGCTGCACAGCATTCGTCTTTGTCAGATCCACATATATCAATCTCTGGTTATGTTTATACCACGCCAATACGCGTCTACTCTTTCGCCATGACCACCTAGTACCATAATTTGCCTGTATTCACCTATCTTATCAATGCAAATTTGCACAAGGCTAGAGCACTATTTTTTGTATTCTAGGCGAATTTGTGCAACCTACACATATCTCATTTTCTATAGACCACATTTCAAATAAAAAAGAAGAAGCGGAAAATCCACCTCTTCTTATTGCTATATTCTACATTTCTACAAAAAAACAGCATGGAACCAACGCATGCTTTATGTCCAGTATTTTTTCTTAATCCTATCTATGTCGCGTTGACGCTCTAAAGAATCGGATCTCATATCCCCAGCAGCCCCTGAATTTCTGCTACTTCCGCCGCTGCCGCGCTTAGTCACCTGACTCTTGAGCGGCACTGGATGACGATGCATGACAGTCTTTAAATTTTCAAACGCTTCTCGGATTTCATGCTTCTGAAGTCCTGACATTTTGATCACTTTATTCAAATAAGAATCCTCTAAATTAGGGTTAGACCAAAACTCTTGCACTTTTTCTACACTCATAATTCCGGCAGACTGAGGCACAAAAGCGTAAAGAAGGTAAGCTCCTTGCAGCAGCCTAGTCAATTCAGCAGAATCTTTAAAAATTCCAAAGTGCCTATTTATCGTTGTATGATCCGGAAAGTTAGGGTTTTTCGCAAAATCAAAAGGTAGCACTTGATCCCATACAGCTTGTTCAAGCTTCACAGCATCTTGCTCTTTTGGATCTAAATATATAATTTTGGTTTTATCCATACCCCACGTAAGCACACGAGTCAGCACGCTAGGCTTACCTTCAACAAAAATTACGCTATCCATATGACTCTGATCAAACAACATATTCGCTCTTTTAGCAACATTTGGATTATCAGAGGCTTTTTTTGCCACGCCTCTCCTTCGATCTAAGGGAGTATGTACACCTAAAAAATTCGCCAAACCCTTCTTTGATAACCCATACTCTTCCTGTTTCTGTTGATACTGATCTCTCCAAAATGCCTTAAGATCTTGTACTTGCATTGATGCGGACGCACCAATCATCCCAGATGCTATACTCAATAAATAGAAAAAAACTAACATACACTCTCCCTCCCTATAATTCATGAGAGCACAAACATTCGTTTTGCGCAAACCCTGATATCCAAGCGCCACAACAGGTGGTCAATCAAGAGTAAAGAGGACTTAAAGACACAAGAATTTTATCCTCAAAAACTTAGACGCAAAAGCGTATTTTGACGTGAAGCATATTAAAAAAATTGATATACGTGGACTCCAATCGAAGAATACTGTCGTGTATGAATGCATTCACTACACCCTTCATCGTTAAGGGGGTGATCGAGGGAGATTGCTGAAAAATCAGTATTTTGATTTTCTATCTTCTGAGCAGTAAATTTGGATAACGTGCGGTCGAGAAGACTCGAACTTCCATGATGTTGCCATCACAGCGCCCTCAACGCTGCGCGTCTACCATTCCGCCACGACCGCCTAGAACGATATTACCATAATTTGCCTATATTCACTATCCATCATGACAAATCCATACAATCCCAGAGCAGTATTTTCGCGACCTTAAGCAGACATCATATTCGTATAAATAGAAAAAACAACATGATCCTCATCTTCTTCACAATACTATTATTATAGGGCAACTTTGAAACTATACATATTTCGCTCTATAGGCGACATTGCAATAAAAATAACACCATAGAACAGCAGTCTCTGATTAATTATTTCCACCTAAGTTGCAGCAACCCTAAGGATTCAATGCGAGGGGCGCGAGACGCGCGAAGGGTTCAGAGCATTTCTTCTTCCTCTCATCGCCTCCATGTCTTCGCCTTCAGGCGAGGCTCCATGCGAGGGGCGCGAGACGCGCAAAGGGTTCAGAGCATTTCTTCTTCCTCTCATCGCCTCCATGTCTTCGCCTTCAGGCGAGACTCCATAAGCTTTTTCTCTACTGCTGTGCACAGTATAAGTACCCTCCGGCGGATGCGCATCAAACACACGCTTCAAAGCTTCAAATGCGCCTTGAATCTCACTCGTTCTAATTCCTGACATTTTGAAAATTTTCATAACATTGGGATATTTATCAGAAGCGAAGTCAATCCAAAAACGAGCCACTGTATCAACATGCATATTAGGAAGATAAGCATTGACAGGAACAAAAGCGTAAAGAAAATAAGCAGCTCTTAAAAGCGTATGATCTCTCGTACCTTGTGGAAAAAATCCAAAGTCCTTATTTATCCGGGGAAAAGCGGGAAAATCAGGGTTTTTTGCAGGAGCATCTATCACTTGAGCAAACACATCTCGTTCAAGCTTTATCGCATCTCGCTCTTGAGAGTTGACATATATCATTCTCTTTTTATTCATGCTAAAGCGCAGCACACGATCTTCCAAACTGGGTTCATCATTAGTAAAGATCACACCGTCTACATGTGTCGTCTCAAACAAATCCTGAGCCCTCTTAATCATCTCTGGAGGAAATTTGCTCCTATCTAACGATTCCTGATTATCTGACCGCAAAAATTGCTTTATCACAAGGTTTGTATTTTTGTGCGCATAATATTCAGCGTTCTTTTGGTACTCCGACCTCCACAGTGCCTTAAGGTCTGCAATGTGCATTGATGCAGAAGCACTCAGCATCACAGACATCATACTGAAAAAATAGAAAAAAACTAACATAATAAACCTCCCCTTTCTCTATATTCGATTTTGGCAACCTACGTCTTCACGCACTGTAGGTCGTATTGCAACTATCTTGGATTGCTGATGATCATATCTAGGCACGATCTAAGGATTGTTTGTTATGAGATTGTAGCATGGCGCTTCGATGACGACTAGAAGATTGTGCATTCTGCAAAAGCATAAATGCCTCCCTAATTTCATTACGTTTAATGTTTGACATTTGTAAAACTTTATGAAAATCACTATCGTTCATATCCACTTTCATCCAAAAATCAGATGCGTCCTCCAGGCTATGTACTCTCTCAAAACCGAAATTAGCAACATCTCTGGGCAAAAGCGCGTAAAGCAGGTAAGCTCCATGCAAAAGCCTTTCTCTTTCAGGGTCTTCTCTGAAACTGGCAAGGCGTTTGATCAATGCATCGGAATCCGAAAAAAGAGGACCCGCCTTCCTCAGTCTGTAGAGTATCATTTGATTCCACACACTCTTTTGCAAATTTTGAGCATTATACTTTTGAAAGCCCACATATATCAAGTGCTTACTCTCTGCAGACCATGCAAGAATACGAGCTTTCACAGTAGGCTCATGAAAAACAAATTTTACATCTCTTAGACGATCTGCGTTAAATAACTGTTTGGCATTGCTGATATCTTCGCCTCCATAAAATGTGGAAATAACGGCCGCTCCTTCAGGGTCAGACTCCTCTGACACGGCATTATATACCGCTTCAACAGAAAGCGTTTTTGTTACGGATCTTGGATGCACACCAATTAAAAATACCCCCATGGCACCAAGACCTATTCCCTTAACATCAGGCGAATAAAGCCGATATTCATATTTAAAAGCTTGCTGCCACAATGTCCTCAGTGCGCCTATACTTGCAGCAGAAACACTGCTCAAAGCGCTCACCAGATAAAATAAAACTAACACTAACATTCCTCCCTTATCACTATTAACTACATATCATAGATTTAGCACTTGACCAACTTACATTGCAGAAATGATAACAGCGTGTGATTAAGAGGAAGCCTGGATAAAAGGGGTTGTTTGTTTTTGCAGCTGGAGCACATATAGATGCCGGCGTGTTTGTGCACAACAAGCCACTGCACAATTTTCCATCTGAGATATACTCATATTTCCTCCATGCACTAGCGCAAGGACATCAACTCTTTTCTCTACACCTCCTAACAAAACACCTTATTTCCTAAGGCGAACATTGGGTGTGTTGGTTGATCCCGTTCTACATAATGCATTGTTTTGCAAAAATGGAATGCATTGCGCAATTCTGAATGTTTCACCTTAGACATTTGTACCAGTTTGACCAAAACCGCAGTTTCTTTGTTTGCATATACATCTTTCCAAAAATCAACAAACCATTTTTCTTGTATGGGCACATTAGGGGAGTCGTATGGAAAAGATAAAAGCAAGAAATACGCGGCAGATAGGAGCTTGTAATGCTTGCAATCTGGAGTTTCAAATGCATTGAGCGCTAATATCATATCTTCCAGTGATGGTGCAACTGAATGTGAAAGCCTACATGGTGGCAAAACCATTTGCTCCTCCAGGCTTTCTATCAGACTATCAACACGATCAATAGCGCAATCCACATACATCAACATCTGATCACATACGCGCAACTCCAGCGCACGATCTTCCACTGTTGGTCTTTTAGTCACAAGAAACAGTCGCTTCATATAATCCAATGAAAATAGGGATACACTATCGGATTCCATAGCGTGAACTTGCTGAAAAAAATCTTTAGAGCCACTACCATAATCAGAGGTGGCGGAAAAGTTGTAGCAAGCAAGATTGTAAGGCAGAGAAAGCGCTTGCGCCCTCTTTTTTGAATCATTTTCCCAAGACATGAAATCATACCGTTTGTCTCGGATCATAGTCCGAAAAACATGACAAAACAATACAATCCTGTTTTCCTTGGCAAGTGCTTCAGATGGATCAAGTTCTGCATATTGTAGCTCATTTAAGCATCTTTGTGCAAAATCTCTCATGCTTTCGTATTTTGTCTGAGCACTTGCGCTACCACGCTTTTTGGTTTTATAATTACACCATAATTCCTCGAACTCACTAACAGACACTACCTGCAAATATTGTAGATTTTCCTTTCTTTCTATTTTCAAAGCATACATTTCTGTTGCCAGCACATCATGCACTATACCCTCTAGCACCGCTCGTGGCACTGACAATTGAGCACACTGTACAGAATTAAACACTAAAGATAACAGTAACAGGAACATTGCCAACCTCTTATTTTGAAAATGTAACATCTTCCGCAGCGTATCTCAACTATGTGGCAAACTAATGTTAATAAGGACTGACAGTGCTGAGTGGATTTTGCACTCTCTCAGTGTCACACCGTTCTTCTTTCTTCTTTTAAACACATACATTTGCAATACTAAACACTATGCGAGGATATACGCAAAAAGCATGATTTTTATGACATGTTTACAATTTTATTAAATAAAGAAGGGGCGAAATCCGCCCCTTCTTCATCCTATTCTTTATAAATATTATTTATAGTATACTCAGATGATGCGAAGCGCGCAATAGATTGAAAGCCGGTCTAAAATTTTTCCCCACATATCCTTTAACTATACCTACAATCTTATCCATATCATTATATTCGGCTATGTGAACCTGTTGATGCTGGTTCCAATTAAGTTCGGAGTGTTTTTGCTCTTTACATTGCTCCCACGTCGTTGACACTTCAGAGTATGTGGACCAAAGCTTATGATAAAGTTCTACCATTAACGCCGAACCCTCCGGATTTTCAACGCAACGAGCAGAAAAACATGGCACAGACAAAAGCAAGAAATACCCAGCAGCTAAATCCACACGCTCCGGATCGTTCACATCACTAAAGTTCGCCAACGCTTGTTGCATCTCTTTAAGCGATGGGCAATTTTTGTGCGGCGTCTGTCGTGGAGCAACAAGGGTTTGATCCATCACTTCTTTGCTCATCCAGATCACGCCTTCCCACAAAGGGTCTATATATAGGATGCTCTTCTTGCATGCAGCTAACGTAAGTGCACGACATTCCATTGAAGGTTCTTCAGACGAAAGAATCACATTTTCTAGATGACGCTTTGAAAAAAGGAGGCGCTCTGGATATCTTTGGTCTAAATCTGCCTCGAAAAGACTAGAACCACCATCAGGGTAATACTCGTATGCTGAAAGATCGAAGGGGATAAAACGGTTCTCTGCTTTGTTTCGCGCTTTTTCCTCTACTGATATATATTGATGATCCATGAGCATGGCTCGCAAAACCCAACTAAACAATACAGTCCTTTTCTGCTCCAATCCAGACATTGCGGAGCTCTGGCGATTGGCCAACCAAGTCCGCATAGTGTGAAAATCTTCAGAATCTTGTGCAGTGAATGTACACATTCTCTTTCTGTAGTCTGCTCGATTACGCCATAGTGCATCCAGTTCGGAAAGAGCACATGGCCGTAATCGCGAAATAGTGGGCACCCAGTCTTCTTCTATCACAGGCGCTTCTGCACACTGAGCGACATTAAATATAACAAATAAAAATAATACTAACATTTTGACCTCTCTATTGATCCAACTTAGACTTTATCATTTTAACCTTTATGTTCTTATCACACACCTTTAATCATATAAATTAATGTTTTCCTTAGAAACTAAAATTTCAACTTATATATTTTTACAATTTTATTAAAAAAAAGAAGAGGCGAAATCCGCCCCTTCTTCATCATATTCTTTATAATATAGTATTATCAGCCAATTTAGTGAATACTGATCTCAAGCCCACAGAAGCACCCAAATACTCTTTAGCTATGCCTAAAATCTTATCCAAATCATTATATTCCTCTTGGCGAATCTGCGCATGCTGGGAGGACACACCAAGTTCGCGGTTTTCTTTACACCTCTCCAACAAATGAGACCCCTTCTTTGGCCTTGTAGAGTGTTTGAACCAAAAAGTATAAAAATTAGAATAAGTTACTGACCTTAACTCCGAACATGCAATGCAATGAGCAGCAAAGTCTGGCACAGACAAAACCAAGAAACACCCGGTAGCTAAGCGCACAAGATCCGGATCGCTCGCATCCTTAAAGATATTAAACGCTTTTTGCATCTCTACAAACGATGGGAAATGTGGTATCTTTCGTGGAGCAACAAGGATTTGATGCTCCACCCTCGGTCCCACCCAGCGCACACCGTCCCACAAAGGATCTATATATAGGATGCTCTTATTGAGTGCAGCTAACGTAAGTGCACGACATTCCATGGAGGGCCTTTCAGACGCAAGAAACACATTTTTGAGATGACTCTCTGAAAAAAGGGCACGCTCTGGATATCTTGTGTCTAAATCTGCCTCGAAAAGACTGGAATAACCTTTAGAGTCACCCTCAAGGTAATACTGGTATGCTGAAAGATCGAAGGGCAGAATGACCTGATTTGCTTTGTTTGCCTCTTGTTGATCCACTGATATATAGCGATTATCTATGAGCATGGCGCACAAAATCCAACTAAACAATATATTCCGTTTATTATCCACTTCAGACATTGCGGAGCTCTGGCGATAGGCTAACCAATCCCGCATAGTGTGAAAATTTTCATAATCTTTTGCATTGAATTGAGACCTGTAATTTCTGTATTTTTCTCGCCCACACCATCGCGCATCCAGCTCGGCAAGTGTCACTGGCCGTAATCGCGAAATGGTGGGCACCCAGTCTGCTCGCACAATCTTTTCTGCACACTGAGATACATTAAAGATAACAAATAAAAACAATACTAACATTTGGCACCTCTCTATTGAGTTAACTTGGAAATTTTAACATTTATATTTACCACACACCTTTAATCATGTGAATTAATATTGTTTTGAGAAACTAAATTTTTAATTCATATATTTTGACCATTTTATTAAAAAAAGAAGAGGCGCAACCCGCCCCTTCTTCACCAAATTATCCACAACTGTCTTTTCTAGTCTTGAGTATCACCACGATCCTCTAATGATCAGGACAAAATAGCTCAGCCATGGCTCAATTTTTATCCATAGCCTATATTCTTTCTTGCTGCGCACGGCTCAATTCGGCTCAAGCATATCCTATGCTCTATCTTCTCAACACTTGGGTCAGTATGGTGTGGCGTCCGTGGATCAATCAACAATTTGATCCATCAGGCTTCTCCCCAGAGCGTCCAAATCCTCCAAAGAACAATCCACATATAGCAATCTCTTTTTATATTTATCGCGCACTTCTGCACACGTTTCGCTTGAAGGGTGTTCAGAAACAAGAATCGCATTTTTCATATGGTCAGATGAAAAAAGAACCTGCTCTGGATCGCTTGATTTTACAGTTCCCTCAAAAAGACGAGAGCTACCATCATGGCTGTAATTGTACTTTGAAAGATCGAAGCGCAGAGTATCTTCTGAGTCTTGCAGAGATGAATATCTTCTGTCTCTGGCCATGCAATGCAACATCGCACCCAACAAGGAAGTCTTGTTCCTCTCTTGTAGGGATGTAAAGGATGGACTGTTTCGGCGGGAGCATAAACACCACAACATTAATGCAAATTTGCTGTGAGCCTCGCTGGAGCACTCACCCTTCTGATCATTCCATAAATGGCTCAAATCCCGAACCAAATATTGCGTTAATCGCACCACTCTCTTGTCTTTAAAAATTTCTTCTTGCACAGAATATTCTGCACACTGAGCTACATTCAAAATAATAAATAAATATAATGCTAACATTTTCCATATCCTTTTATGATGGACATTCTAACATTTTTATTTTTATCACACGCCTTTAATTATGTGAATTAATATTTTTTGTAGAAACTAAAATTTCAATTTATATTTTTTTACAATTTTATTAAAAAAGAAGAGGCGAAATCCGCCCCTTCTTCATCACCGAATTATCTGCCAGCAATGTTTTACTAGTCTTGGACATCACCATGATCACCAACCCCTCTTAAATCCCAAATAAATCCAGCAAAGTGGTGTGGAAAAGACAAAGCCAATAAATACCCTAAAGCTGCAGACTCGGGGTTCAGATAGCCCTTATTCGGAAAAACTATCTGCAATGCCCTTGCTATCTGCTCAACACTTGAGATAGTTTGGACGTACCAGGCTATCCCCCAGAGAGGCCAGATCCTCCAAACAAAGGTTCACATATATCAATCTCTTTTGATATTTCTGGAACACTAGTTCACACTGTTGGCCTGAAGGCTTTTCAGTAACAAGAATCTTATTTTGCATATTTTCATATGAAAAAAGGACTTGCGCTGGATCGCTTGATTCTACCCCTCCTTCAAAAAGACTAGAGCCACCATCAGAGCGATACTCGTACTTTGAAAGATCAAAGCGCAGAGTATCTGGCCTTTCCGAGTCTTGCACAAATAAATATCTTCGGTCCAGAATCATGCAATACAACATCGCACTCAACAATGCAGTCTGGCTCTTCTCTACTCGGGATGTGCATTTTTTGCGAGCATTCAAACAATACAACATTGTTTTCAATTTTTTATTAGCGGTTGCGCTGCGCTCACCCCTGCACTCCTTCCATATTTCGTGCAACTCCTTAGCCGAATATGGCTCCAATAGATCCAACCCCACACCTTCAGTCACTTCTTTTAGTGCAGGCTTTACTACACACTGAGCTACATTAGTGCGCAAGCCACGCATTTCTTCTTGCCCAATCTTTTCTGCACATTGAGCTACATTAAATACAAATAAAAATAATACTAACATTCTCAACCTCTTCATTGATTTGCTCGGACATTTTAACATTTTTATCTTTATCACACACCTTTAATCATGTGAATGAATGTTTTTATTAGAAACTAAAACTATAGATCAATGATCTTTGTTACCTCTAAGATCCATATCACTTTTATCATATATCGCAGTATGCGATACGCACAAATCATCCCAGTGGTGTGCATAGTTTTGACAGATTAAACATCACTTTAAATAGGATCGATTTTTATTTTTAATAATGGTGTATTTGTTGACAAAAAAACAATCCACAAGAAAGACGATCAATAGGTGTGTCAACAAAAATCACAAAACTTCAAAATGCAATATTTAAAAACATTGGCTGCTTACAACCAATGCACAGCAAAGACATACGCCCTTCAGATTCCGAGAGTAGACCTATATCTTACTATGGACATCATATTTTGGGAAGCACTTTACTGATTACATGGAAGCTGGGAAGCGAACAATCCCGATCTTTTTTTCTTAGAGAAACTTTTTCCACCTCACACTCTATAATCCTTATATAAAAATTGTAGAATGCTTAGCGCGCATAAGCGAAAATGCATATTGGCATTGACAAAGATTCAACCAAGATATTTGCCGCACTCTCTCAATGTAGTATCGTTTCTTTCATCATATCTCACAGTATGCTTGTGCACAAAAGCTGCACTTCTTTGTACACATACCGTCCATGCAGAGCAAGCTAGCAATACTCACATATCAGAGGTTGGGCCCTCTGCCAAAGACTCCGATATGTCATCTGCGCGTTTTTTGGCTTCATGTTGCGCGCAATGCATTTTATCTAACGCCACCACCTGTTCAGGAAGGCCGCCTACATATTTTCCATCTTTTATTTTTTTTCCTAGTGCGACGTATTGCGCCCGCCTCATTTCACATAACAATCTCAGCTTTTCAGACAAACCTTCTACATCTTTTACTTGTACTCTTCCGCTATCTGGTAGCAGCCCTTCCACAAACCTTTCTGGTTTACAAAGACGTTTGGCAGAAAACGTTTCTAACTCCAGAGGGTTCTTTCTCTCTGCACACTGCACAACATTAAACAGTAAAAATAACAATAACATCTCTAAACTACCAATCTTCTTCATATTCATAAATCACACAACATATAGTTTATTACCTTAAAAAGTTTTTCACGCGCACCCTCAATGTCACATGTTTTTTGCATTATATCACAGAGACAATCTGCTAACCATCACTTGCAACCTTTAACCGTGCGTCATGCCCCTCTCAGCAGCGATAATCATGCGTATCAATAGGAGTGGAAAATTTTCCAAACGCAACATTTAAAACAACGTTGGCTGCTTACGAACAGCGCCCTAAAAATATAAGCTCTTCAAAGTGTCAGCAACCTGTTTATATCTGAATCTGTACAAAATGCTATCAAGTTTCTGAATAATCATAGATTGTAAACCCGGAGGAATACTCTGTACACAATGCTATCAAGTTTCTGAGCCATCATAGATTGCAAAAATGAGCATGCCTCTTTGAACTCTGCCTCATTCAACCCAGACATTCCGTAAATTACCCCCAAGTCACCGCGCTCATAGCGATGAAGGGTCTGGTGCATCAGGTCTGATTTACATCCCGCAAAGTCCATATGTCTCTCACAAGACTTCAGCATATCTGGCTGCTCATGTTGATCTCCGCTTTCCCAAAAAGAGCGAGGCTCTAAACATGACAGATCAGGAGCGTAATACGGAAGAGATAAACACAATAAATATGCGCCAACTCGTACCTTGCTCTCATAAGAATCATCACAAAAAGTCTCGATTTCTTGTATATGTTCAACCGGTAGGAAACTTGGCGATAGATACTTCGGTGGAGAAATAACTATTTGAGCAAACAGGGAATATGCCAGACGATCAAAACCTTTAATATCATCATTCACTCGCATCAATCTCTGATTATATTGATACAACGTGAGCATACGATCTCGCGCTGTCAGTGCCTCAGACACAACACATAAGCCATCTAGATGATTCCTTGAAAATAGGATCTCAAGAAAAGATTTAGGAATGCTAGTATCTAAAAAAAGATTCGTGCCGCCATTTCTATCAGCGTCGATAAAAAACTTGTAAGCGGTAATATCGTTAGAACCAAACTCCTCTTTGTCCTGTAAAATACAGTTTTCATCTTGGACCATGGCACAAAACAGTTTAGTAAACAGTATATTCCTATTGACTTCTACTGGATCTGGAGGTAATTCTTCTATTTTTGTTTTTACAGTGTCTTTATCGTCACGTTTTGCTACCTGCTTTACAGTTACTGTACATGGAAATTTTTGTTGCCTTAAGCGGCTGTCTACAAAATCAAACATGCTTTTGAATTTTTGCCAAGCACACTCGGAATATGATTTTCTATGTTTGACCCATTGGCTATATATTGTGCCAGGTAACACTGGTATTGCATCTTTGCACCGTTCCCATTTTTCTGGCACTTCGGGCATTGCTGGAAGGCCTCCTTCCAAAAACTGCGCTGCGCTAAACACAAAAGATAACAATAACAATAACATTTAAACCTCTCAATACTGAAAATATTAACATATATTCTTGCAAAACAACATCCCAAACATATAAATTAGTAGTTTTATTTGAGGGCATTTTGCAATGATGCCCCATAGATACGAGAATAAAAAAATTTACCGCCAAGGAATCAATAATATTATTTTTATTCCTTCCCAGTATATTCAAATGCAACACCACATGCTTGAGAAGGTCAGCGCCAGTGGCATTGGCACAAAAATATTAGTGGCGCTACTTTAAGGGTGCTAGAAAACTGGTATACAACAAGAGCGTACGAGTGAGTAGACACTTCAGTATTGGTCACCCGCACACACCCCGTTGTATGCGACAACATTTATAATTCAATACCATAGCGACTGGTCTGTGTACTCTCTCAATCTCACAGCGTTTTTTGAGCATATATCTCGCAGTATGCCTTCACAAAGATCACACTTCTACACACAACCGCCCATGCAGAATAAGCTAGTGTTAATCTTAATCAGAGATTGAATCCTCTTTCATCAGATCACGTCCCACCTTTAACAGTACGTTTCCTATAAAAAACCTTAAGCAACGAGAAGCATGCGTATCAACAGGAATTGCAAACCAAACGCAATATTGAAAACAACGTTGGCTATGTTGCGACCAACGCTTAGCAAAGACGTAAGAGCTCTGGAACCTATCTAAATTTCAAAGGCGTGACTTTTGCCTTCATCCATATTAAACTTCTTGGCCTTCATCCATATTAAAACTCAAAGGAGTGAATTTTGCTTTCATCCATAAAAAATTCAAAGCATGGGCAGCTTTCAAAATCGGAAATCCATACCGATGTTGTATAATAACATCTCCCGAGTACATATCTTGCGAAATATTTTCTAGAGCCATTTTCAAAATTTTCTCCATATCCTTGGTCTCATATTGGTGAAGATCGTGATGGGCATATCCATCTTGAAAGCAGAGCTGGGGATGTTTATCACACAATGCAACTTCGGCGCCCCATTTGCACGCACAGCTCCAAAACTCCCAACAATGTTCAAGCTGTAAATGTGTCTCATCAGGGTTATAGCCGTGTGGGTTGTAGTAGTGTGGACGCAAGAAAGCCAATAAATACGCGCACAATAGGTACTCACGATCATCATCCTTAACACCCTCCAATGCGACCTGTATCTCTTCAAGCGATGGAAAAGATGGAAGCAACTCCTTCAGTGGCGAAACAATCATTTGCGCTACCAGGCTATTGACCAGCGCCTCATAGCTCTTGATAGAAGTATCCACATGCATGAAAATCTCAGACTTACGCGCAGCAAATACACGATCTTGCTTTGTCGGTCTTGCATCCACAAAGATCACTCGCTTCATATGATCCAATGAGAATAGGTAAACAAGGTCCAAGGTAGCACGGTACTTCAACCGTTTCGTGTTCCAAGCGGCAATGTCATGAGGCACATCCTCCTGAAAAAGATCCGTGACGCCACTTCCATCAGAATTTTTGAAAAACGTGTATATAGTAAGATCGTGCGGTTGAATCGATACTGGCTGCGATCTTTCCTCATCAGGAGGGATAAAATTATACTGTTTGTCTTGGATCATGACACGCAAAAGATGACTCAACAATATATTCCTGTTGACTTCTACTCGATCTGCACAGCACTGCTCTAAACGAGCTTCGAAACAATCTAGCATGGTTTGCCATTGGTTCTGAGCTAGGTGGGATCTTGGATGTTTTTCCCATAATGTTTTTAGCTCTGCAACAGCTACTACCTTCGTAAATTTTAGATGTGCGCACCATTTTTCTGCTTTCAATGCCTCCCCATCTGGAGTGGGTGACACCTCAAAAAAGCGTGTAGCCGCATCACAAATTTTTAGAGACGCGAGTCCCGCTTCTGTTTCCTTCAACGCATCTGGATCTACAACAGCTACCTGCTTTGAAAAGAGTGTAGGTGCGCGTCCTTTTTCTGACAACAACTCTTGTTCTCTCCTTTCTCCACATTGTGCAGCGTTAAAAACTAAAACTAACAAGAACAATAACATTGATCACCTCTTCTATTGCAACATCTCTTTTTATTAGCATATATTTTAGAATATTCCCATCATATGAGTGAGTCTTTTTTTTCTTAAACTAAATTTTTTAATCACTGATAGTGCATGGTGTTTGTGCGCTCAGAGCTGCAATATTGTTGCCAAGTTTTAGCGCAGCTTGCAAAACTATACTTGCGCGTTCTGCAAGCCGCACTGAACAGTAAAAAAGGAGAAAATGGGCAAACCGCCTCTGCTTCTCACTATATTATGTACCAACGATATTGAGTCTTTGCATTACCAAAGAAAATGCGCAGGGTGAGTTCTTCTCAAAACCAAGAATGCATCTCTCTTCCCTCCAGACATTAGTAAAATTCTCTTCAAATCCTTATACTCTTGTTCATGATACAAAGTATGAACTAATTGCTGATGCAAATGGGGATGTTGCCCACACAATGCAGATTGATCAATCCATTGGACACTCTCTATATCGCTCCAAAAATACTGCAAAATCCTAGCATGTAGTCGCACATCAGGAGCGTAGTATGGAAGAAATAAAGACAAAAAATACCCGCAAGATAGTACGTCACAATCGTGACAACTCTGCAAGCTCTTTAATGCGTCTGACTTCTTTTCAGCAATTTCATTCGTCAAGCGATTTACTCTTTCTTTTCTCTTTGCAGCCATTTCACTCTTATGCCCGCTATTGAGCGTTTCTATCCTCTCTACAGCATTTTTCGCATCCTTCAAGCGCGCTAATGCGTCTTTCATACTTTCATCATTTGCAGCATCCTGCAAGCGCGCTAATTCGTCTTTCATCTTTGAAACCGACGGGAAAGATGAATGCGGATCTCTCAGTGGAGATATAATCATTTGAGCGACCAGGCTCTTTGATAGCTCCCTAAAATCCGTAATAGAGCGATCTACGTACAGCAACGTCTTTCGATTTTCACAAAACATAAACACACGATCCATCACTCTTGGTTTTTTAAACACAATATGCACTTTTTGCATATGCGGCAAAGAGAATAGGAAGAGGTAGTCAGTGTGAATACCCTCGATATCCATAAGGTTGGTGGTCTCCATAAAAAGGTTAGTGGCGCTACTGCCATCAGATGTCTCGTAAAAATCATATGCTGCAAAATCGTGCGGTTGAGACAAGACTTTCGCCCTACTTTCTGGAGTATCTTTATCTATAAATTTACAACTTGTATCTTGAATCATGGCATACAATATCCAACTCAACAATACAGTCCTGTTTATCTCTGCTTGATCTTTAAATTTCTTCGCTAAACGGTTGCTTAACAAATTTCTCATGCTTTCATATTTTTTTTGAGCCTTTTTATTGCCACGCTTATAGCGCTCCCATAATTTATCTAAATCTTCAATAGAAACGGTCTCTAATTGTGAAAAATCGTGTTTTTTTACCTCTACAGACTGTGGCGCCCTCTTGTTTGCACACTGTATGGCATTACATACTAAAGCTAACAACAATACTAACATTTTTCACTCTTTTCCCTACACATTTGTATCACATATATCTTAAGCATACTGTCATCAGTGCATTTTATTGCGCACTATTTTTCAATCCTGTGAGTAATGCTCTTTGCTCCCGCTTATGTCACATCATTTTTGGGCATATACCTCGCAGTATGCACTCGCATAAAGGTCTCAATCACATACCAGCCAATAATATGCACTATCTGCGTGTGGGTATCTTCAGAAAACTTAACAGTGTATCTGAATGCTCTCAGAGACAACAAGATTGCCAAACTGGCATATCAACAACCTTCCAAAAGCAATATGAAACAACACTAGCTCCTTGACGATCAGCGCCTTCCACAAACATAAGCACTGCCATAGTGTCGGGAGTCTTTCTGTAAAGAAACTATGATTTCCTATTTTACCTGACGCTCTGGTTCAATGAGATCATGGGATTTCTATAATTCATATACCTTTGAAAAAGGTACCTCCACCAAATCTGGTAGACTCTCTCATCTTAAAGAGCGCGTTTGTAGGTGACTCACCATCTTAGTCACACTTCGCAGCATTAAACACTACAGCTCACAATAATACTAATATTGCTACACTCTTGTATTACAACATGCATCCTTCACTAACATATCCATAACATATTGCCATGCATGAGTGATTTGCTTAGACATTAATTTTTGAATCATTCATAGGAATTATCTCATAACAAGAGGAAAGAGAAACAAGCCTCCCCTTCTCACTACACCTGGTACAATCGCAGATTACAAACACCTTAGGGTGCATGGTGCCCAAAAGATCAAATGCATATTCTAATTTTTGATGAGGCAATCCAGAGAGGTATAAAACTCTCTCAAAATCCTCTTGCTTCTGTTGATCATTGTCAACTTGATCGTCCAACAAAGTAGGATGCTGTTTGCGCTTATTTATCAGACGAGGGTTTTCACAATGAGAGAGATTGTTCCAAAATGTCCTCAAAGATTGACATTGTAGTGTTTTATCATGAGGATCGTAGTGTGCCAAAAATAAAGATATGAAATACCCGCAAGATAGGTATCTATACTCTTCAGTACCTTCAAATTGTTTTAATGTTTCTGGAATTATTCGCTTCCATAGGCAAGATGGCACCCTCTGCAGTGGCGTCACAACTGTTTGATGATCCAGACTCTGCATCAGAAGATCCAGACTCTTAATAGAACGATCCACATACATCAATTTTACAGATTGAAGCAAGTAAAACAAACGATCTTGCACTGTTGGTTTTTCAGACACAAGGTGTACTTGACTCATATTATTCAATGATACTAGGTATTGGTCATCAGAGTTGGGGAGAGCAAAATTCAGAAAACTATCAACAGAGATTTCAGCGCAGGTCAAATTATACCATACAGTAGTAGCGCCAGTAGTGCTACAAGAAGCGCGAGGTTCGAAAGTACAATTTTTATCTAGGATCATGACATGCAACATCCAACTAAGCAATATATACCTGTTCACCTCTTCTTGAGAGCAAGCATGCGCCTCTGCGTGTTTTAAAACACCTTGCATAATTTCGTACTGTTCCTGAGCATTTTCACTGGTGCGCTTATGGAGTCCCCATAATTGATCCATCTCCTCAATAGATACCGGATTTAAAGCTTTTAGAATCACAGACCATTGTTCTCTTTCTATGGTATCTGCTGGCGTCCTTTCTCCACACTGCATAGCATTAAACACTAAAGCTAATAATACTAACATTTCTCACCTCTGTTATTGCATACAAAGCCACCTTAACATACTTTTTTTCAATAACCAGTGAATGCTCTACTTTGATAAGTGAGAGCGTGCTCAACTTTTAGCGGTATGTTTCCTTCCTCAAAAACCTAATCAACACGAACCACGGAACACTTGCATGTCAACAGAAATAGCAAATATTTAAAACAACGCTGACTGTTTTAAAACCAACGCTCTCCAAAAACGTAAGAGATTTGAGCATCCGGAAGCTGTAAAAGAAAATATACTGTACTGCTATGAAAAAACAAAAAGGGATTCACCTCTTTTAATCACCAAATCATTTAATACTGCTTTGGGGCGTTCTAAGTGATATCAGTAATATTAGGCATTACAGTTAGTGTCCATACAAACTGAGGATGTATAGCTTGCAAAATTGGGAATCCATAACGATGCTTTAGTATAAGATCTAAGATAGGCTCACCATCATGCGACACATCACCAAGATTCTCCGAAGCGATGTGCAAAATTTTATCCAAATCCTTATGCTCATATTGATGAACAGACTTATGAGCAAATCCCGTTTTCAACAAATGGGGGTGGTGCGCACAATTTGCAATTTTGTCCTGCCATGTGGATCCACATATCGTGATCCAAAACTCCCAATGAGAATCAAGGTTTAAATCTCGCTCACGATTATAATTGAAAAAAAATAAAGACAATAAATACGCACAAACTAGTTTCTCACGCATCCAAGGATATTGAAGGCGCTTTAATCCTTCTTGTATCTCTTGAACCGATGGGAAAGATGGCGACAGATCCTGCAGTGGAGTCACAATCATTTGCTTTATCACGCTCTCGACCCGCATATCAAAACTCTCAATGGAAGAATCCACATATATCAACTTCACAGATTGGCGCATTGCAAATAAATATTCTTGCTTGTTTGGACGTTGAGACACAAAACTCAACTGTTTCATAACATTCCATGAGAATAAGTGTAGAAGATCAAGGTCAGAGCATTCAATACGCTTGCGTAGGTCCGGATCATAAAAGTTAGGGAGCGCCTCCTTCTGAAAAAGATCTGTGCTGCTACGGCCATCAGAGAAAGTGGCAAACTTATATACAGCAAGATCGTGAGGGAGATTCGACACTTTCCACGGACCTTCGTAAGGCTCAGAAGGTGAGAATTCATACCTTTTATCTAGGATCATGGCATAAAAAAAATGACTCAACAATATATTCCTGTTTACCTCTGCTTGATCTTGAAATTTTTTCTTTAAGCGGTTAATCAAAAAATCCCTCATGCTGCTCCATTTTTCCTGAGCGCCGTAGCACTTGCGATCGCTTGTTTTCCATAATTCATCTAAATCTGAAACAGGCACCACCGCTAAAACTGGTAGGCTCTCACATCCTATAAAGAGCTCTTTTTTAATCGTTTCCGCACACTGCGCCACATTCAATACTAAAGCTAACAATAATACCAACATGTCTACACCCTGACCCTATATTGCAAAACACTTCTGTAACTAACATATCCTTGAGCATATTCCAATGAATAAGTGTGTAGCACGAACCTATAGTTCATGATTTTTGCGATCTTTACTTGCGAGATCATTGTTTGGGCATATATCTCGCAGCATGCACTCTCATCGCACAAAGGCCTCACTGCTTTGCACACATACCGTCCGTACAGAATAATCCAGCGATGCGCATAATCTGGATAGGATGTTGGTATTACTTTCATAAGATCACGTTCGACTTTTAACGGTGCCTCACCTGTTGAAAACCTTAAGCGACGAGCAACTCGCAAAACATGCGCATCAACAGGAATCGCAACTCTTCCAAACGCAACATTTCAAACAACGTGGAATGAATCTTTTAGTCTTATGCACGCGATCCAAACGCAGCAGGATGCATCTCTCTCAAAAGCGAAAATGCATATTCTAGTTTCGAATCATTCAATCCACACATGCTCAAAATCCTCCTCGCATCCTTACGCTCCTGGTGGTGAATACAAATCATTTCAAATGTCATACCAGGAATCCTGGCCTTACAAAACTCATGTGGGCAAGTCCATTGGAAACCATCTGCCTTTTTCCAAAAATCATAAAACGGTGCAAACTGTAAAGGCTCCACATCAGGAGCGTAGTATGGCCAAGATAAAGACAGTAAATATGCGCAAGATAAGCATTCGCGCTTCGAAGCATCCTGAAGGCTCTCTAATGCTTTTTTCATGTCTTGAGCTGATGGGTAAGAAGGATGCGGGTCCTTCAGTTCAGCAAAAGCTGTTTGCTCAATCAGGCTCTCTAACACACGCTTACTATCTATAATCGAGGTATCCACATACAGCAACATCACTGATTGACGCAAGGCAATTGCGCGCTCTGCCACTGTCGGTTTTTTAGCGACAATTAGCACTCTTTTCATATTAGGCAATGAGAATAAATACCGAACTGGACAGTTTTCGGGCACAAATCGGTTAAAAAGGGCATAATCGCTCTTTACCTCAGGGGGAGTGTCAAAATCAAATTGAGCAAGATCGTGCGGTTCATGCAACATTTTATCCTTCCTTTTTTCAAGATCTTGCTCACAAACAAAATCACATTTTGCGTCTAGCATCATGGCGCGCAACATCCAACTCAACACTATATTCCTGTTTAATTCTAATTGAGCTTCAGAGTTCTTCTTTGGGCGGTTTTGTAAAAAATTCCTTATGCTTTTCCATGTTGTTTGAGCCTTCTTGTTTTTCCAAACATTCACGCTTCGCTTACGATTTTTCCATAATTTATCAAGATCTGCAAAAGATACCGCCTTTAAAGGCACCACATCTACAAATTGTGGGAACGCGTATGGGCTTACCTTCAAAGCACGTGCGTAACGCAATGCTGGATCCTTCACAGCGTGATCCATCATTTGTGCAGACTCCGCACCATTAAATATTAACGCCAATACTAACATTATCATATTGAAACCCCCAGATACCATAAATAACATATTACTAATAATATGCATATAGGCCTTAACGAGGCGATAGACATTCATTTTGCAATAACCTATCACTACTCTTTGTGCTCTTTGATGGCCACATCATTTTTGGGGCATATATCGCGCAGTATGCACTCATCGCACAAAGGCCTCACTGCTTTACACACATACCGTCCGTGCAGAATAAGCCAGTGATGCGCATAATCTTGATAGGATTTTGGTATCACTTCCATAAGATCAGATTCGACTTTTAACGGTGTATTACCTGATGAAAACCCTAATCGACGAGAGACACGAAAAACATGCGTATCAACAGGAATCGTAAATCTTCCAAACGCAACATTTAAAACAACGTTGGCTGTTTTACGACCAACGCCTGGCAAAGACGTAAGCGCTTCAAGCGTATTGGGCACTTTCCCGCCATAATGAGCCACAATTTGTTGGCTTGCTTCATGCACATGGCGCGCTTTTTGCCGAAACAAACCAATCGTATTAATACATCGTTGAATATCTTCCACAGAGCATGTGGCCATTTTTTCAGGTGTATCAGCTAATGAAAATAACAGAGGGGTACATTTGTTAACCTGCTTATCGGTTGTTTGTGCAGACAAAAGCACCGCTATCAAAAGCGTGTAGTGGGATGTGTATTGAAGCTCCGTCACAGGTGCAGGATTCTGACTCTGAAGGCGCGCAAAGCACTCCTGAATCTTCCTATTTTTTATCACCATAGCGCAAAAATGAGCTTACTTTTTTAAAAAAGCTGCTGCTGGCTGGCTGATTCACAGTATCTTTTGATTCCAAATCAAACTGCTGCAATAATTCCTTTTGCTTAGCGCTGAGTTTTCTCGGGATTTCCACAAGAAGTTGCACATACATATCACCGCGGCTGCGTGATCCATACCGAATAAAACCATGCCCTTTTAAGCGCAATTTATCATCTGTTTGAGCACCTGGTGTAATGGTTAAGCGTACACGGCTTCCATCAATAGTGGGAAGTTCCACAGAGTACCCAAGCGCGGCCTGTGTCATAGAAAGAGGCAGGCGGCAAACGATATGCTCTCCTTGCCTTAAAAAAAGTTCATGTTCACGCACAGAAATATGCACAAAAAGATCGCCCGGAGCATCGCCTCTTAAACCGGAGTGCCCTTGCCCTGGAACGCGCAGCTGCACGTCATCATCCACACCAGCCGGAATATGCACAGAAATGTTTTTCTGCCCAAAAACAGCACCTTGTCCCTTACATTGTGTGCATGGATTTTCAATTTTCTTACCCACCCCTTGGCAATGTGGGCAGGTTTGGCGCAATAACATAAAACCACGCTGAATTTGAGCCTGCCCTGTTCCACGACAATGGGAACACGTGCTAATTTTTTGATCTTTGGATCCTGTAGCTTCACAGCTATTACAATCCACAAGAGCCTCGACGCTCATTTTTTTTGCAACCCCTTCAAACGCTTCTTCCAAAGAAAGCTCGACCGCTGTTTGCGCAGGGCGCATTTTGGGCTGACTGCTCCCATCACTAAAGTTGGAGAAAATGGATTCAAAGAAATCAAATCCGTCTGCACCGCCAAATCCACCATGACCTCCGTAGCCACCACCGGCGCCACCGGCGCCACCTGTGGATTCCATTTGTTCATATTGGCTATGACCTACTTGGTCATACATTGAACGCTTTTGAGGATCAGAAAGTACGGCATATGCCTCTTGTACTTTCTTGAATTCCTCTTCGGCCTCACTGGAGGGGTTGCGGTCTGGATGTAACTCCATAGCTTTTTTACGGAAAGCTTTTTTGATTTCCGCTGCATTTGCACCTTTTTCAACCCCTAGTCTGCTGTAATAATCAGACATTGATTATGCTTCCCCATCTTTTGGCGCTTCGCCTTCAGATTCATTCTTTGAAGGCTCACCTTCTGGCGCATCCTTCACTTCTTGAAAATCTGCATCTTGCGCATCGCTCGGCGCATCACCGGTAGGCTGCTCTCCTTTTTCTGCTTCTTGCGCTACACGATAAAGAGGCTGAATGTCTTGCATAAGTGTTTTAAGACTTGCGTCCAGAGTTTCTTTATCTTCTTTTTGCAAGGATTCTTTCACATCTGCAACGGATTTATCAATCTTAGCTTTTTCCTCATCAGAGAGCTTACTGCCGTGATCTGCTAATTTTTTCTCCACATCGTACAAATGTGTTTCGGCCATATTCTTAACCTCAACAAGTTCACGACGCTTTTTATCCGCTTCACGGTTCTCTTCAGCTTCCCGAATCATGCGTTCCACATCTTCTTTTTCCACAGAAGGATTATCAATGCGAATGCGTTGCTCTTTATTGGTTTTCTTATCGTTTGCGGAAACGTGCACTATACCGTTTGTATCAATATCAAACGTCACTTCGATTTGCGGAACGCCACGAGCAGCTTTTTCAATATCCAAAAGATCAAACTGTCCTAGCAAGTGGTTCTCACTAGCCATTTCTCGCTCACCTTGAAACACACGAATCGTTACAGCGTGTTGGTTATCTTGTGCGGTAGAAAACACCTGACTTTTCTTGGTAGGAATCGTTGTGTTTCTCTCAATCAATTTGGTAAACACACCACCGAGGGTTTCAATTCCTAGGGAAAGAGGCGTTACATCGAGCAACAATACATCCTTAACGTCACCTTGCAGCACACCTGCTTGAACGGCAGCACCCATAGCCACCACTTCATCCGGGTTAATATTTGTATGTACAGGGCGTCCAAAGAACTCTTTAACTCGCTCTTGCACACGTGGCATACGTGTCATACCACCCACAAGCACAACGGCTTTGATAGCATCTTTTTTAATACCAGCGTCTTCAATAGCTTTTGCACAAGGCTCTAGTGTGCGCTCAATCAATTGCGATACGAGTGATTCTAGTTTTGCACGTGTTAATTCAATCACAAGGTGCTTAGGACCATCTTGGTCGGCAATAATAAACGGAAGGTTCACTTCTGTTTTCAGCACGCCTGAAAGTTCAATTTTGGCTTTTTCTGCAGCTTCTTTGAGGCGCTGAGCTGCCATCTTATCTTTGCGTAAATCAAGACCACTTTCTTTTTTGAAGGTATCAGCAAGATAGTTCACAATGATTTCATCAAAGTCTTCTCCACCAAGGAATGTATCACCGTTAGTAGATTTAACTTCAAAAACACCATCACCGATTTCCAGGATGGATACATCGAATGTACCACCACCAAGGTCGTAAACAACGATTGTGTCTGATGCTGAGTCTTTTTCCAATCCATAGGCAAGAGCGCCCGCTGTTGGCTCGTTAATAATGCGCAAGACTTTTAACCCTGCGATTTCACCTGCCAGCTTTGTTGCTTGACGTTGAGCATCGTTAAAGTAGGCCGGGACTGTGATCACTGCCTCTGAAACCTTTGATCCTAAGTAAGATTCGGCTGTTTCTTTCATACGCTGCAAGATAAACGCACTGATTTGTGCTGGTGTGTATTCTTTACCGCGCACTTTCACGCAGGCTTCTTCACCTTTACCTGCAACAATTTCTCCAACACCCGTCATGCCTTTTGTGAGCAATGGATCATCTGCCTTACGTCCAATCAAACGCTTAATACCGTACAAAGTACTTTCTGCGTTTTTTACTGCTTGGCGCTTGGCTGCTTTTCCTACAAGCAATTCACCATCTTTTGTGAATGCTACCATTGAAGGTGTGGTGTTATCACCTTCAGAGTTCACAAGAACTTTGGGTGTATCTCCATCCATAACCGCGACACAAGAGTTTGTTGTCCCGAGGTCGATACCTATCACTTTACCTTTTGTTTTTTCTGCCATAATATGACCCCCTTTGTGTTTATAATACCCAGAGAATTAGCACTCGTCAACCGAGAGTGCTAATTTTCTTCAGTTTCCTCAGTCTGCGCAGGCTTTTCCGCCGCCACCGTTACAAACGCTGCGCGCAAAAGGCGCTCCTTCATTTGATAACCTTTACGCAAAAGCGTCACAACGCTTCCTTCTTCAAATTTTGTATCTTCTTCCTGCGAAATCGCCTGGTGCACATTGTGATCAAACACATCTCCTGCCTTTGGATCCACCACCTCAATAGCGTATTTATCAAAAACCTTAGACAAAACTGAGCGCGTTAAAACAAGCCCTTCATGCAGCGTTAACGCGTCTCCTACCAGCTTTTCCTTTGCTTGATGCGCTGCAATAGCAGAATCCAACGCATCCGCAATATCCAAAACATCCTGCGCAAAACCGGTAACAGCATAACGCACAGACATTTCTTTTTCTTTTTCCATTATTTTGCGCCTATTATCGCTCTCCGCTAAGGCACGCATTAACTGCTCTATTTTCTCATTATCGCCATCTACGGGTGCATCAACCACTTCCGGCTGCAAATCTTCTGCTTGCGTTTCTTTATTTTTTTTGCTCATATTCGACTCCATCACAGTCATCCAAAATCAACCCAACCATCTTTGATGTGTACTCAACCAGCGGTATCACGCGTGCGTAATCTAACCGCGTTGGCCCAACAACACCCAAGGCGCCAACGACCGCACCTCGTGCGCATCGTACACTAGAAATTATAAGGGAACATCCACTTCGGGTAAAGAGATTATTCTCTCCGCCAATAAAGACCTGTATTCCATCTCCGCTCTCTACCGTATTTAATAAGTCCTTCATAACCTCTTTTTTCTTCAAAGAACTCAGCATATCACGCACCTCTTCGATGCGGCCGTCTGGGCTCTCCTCCATCATATGATGTTCATCAGTCATTAAAATAGGAGTGTTGCAAGCGCTTTCAAACCAAGACCCCAAACCATCGCGTATAAGATCTTGCACCAAGACACGCACATCTTGACGTTGCGAAACACACTCCTGCCCCATTAAAGAGATGGCTTCTTCCAATGTATAACCTGAAAGATGTTTGTTAAAAATATTTACGGTTTCCTTCAAAATAGAAAAATCAACGTCTCGTGGCAATTTAACGATTCTGTTTTCCACGTAACCTTTATCGCCCACAATCACCATGAGCGCGTTTCCGTCCGGAAGCTGAATTGCCTCCATATGCGCTATAGTTCTTTTGTGCTTTGGCGCCACCACAATACCCGCACACTGCGCCAAATCAGACAAAACCTCTGAAGCACGCCTCATAATAGAGTTCATGTCACGGCCAACAGCCGTGCATTTCTTAACGATAGAACGCTTCTCTTCTTCTTTTAAACAATCATGCTGCAAAACAGCATTCACAAAGAATCTTAAGCCCTCTTCTGTAGGCATACGACCCGAAGATACATGCAACGCCTTTAAAAGCCCTTTGTCTTGCAAAACAGACATAACATTGCGCACAGTCGCAGACGACACCCTGTCGTTAAGCTCTGTGCGTAAAAAATCTGATCCAATTGGTTCACCAGTGCGCATGTAACCTTGCACAACTCGTGTAAATATTTCTAATGATCTTCTGCTTAAATCTTTCATGTCTCTATAATAAAGAGGAGTATTAACTCCCCTTTATCATACTACATTTCAAGATATCTATCGAATTTCACTACGCGCTAGCAGCGGCTTTTTTACGACGCTCTCGCTCTTCTTTCGTTTCCTCATCCGCCTCTTTTGGTTCTCCATCCTCTTCTACAACTTCAGAAGTGGTCACATCATCAGTAGTATCTGTTGCATCGGATTCACTAACGGCATCTTCTGTTAATGGCTCGTCAGTTGGCGCATCAGTCGTTTCTGCAGCTAACTCACTCTCTGCGGGAGCTAATGCAGCAGATTCAGTCGGCA
>MKWU01001193.1_pt1 | contig 46544 bp, 53 predicted proteins | sample 809101 | NCBI WGS metagenome assembly MKWU01 (sample SAMN05860141, study PRJNA318959) | sponge metagenome | host: Aplysina aerophoba | place: Slovenia: Piran, Adriatic Sea, Gulf of Piran | collected 2013-05-07 | reverse complement strand
CGGCGACAACGTCGAGATGGAGGTCGAGCTGATCTCGCCCGTGGCCCTCGAGACCGGCTCCCGCTTCGCCATCCGCGAGGGCGGGCGCACCGTCGGCGCCGGCTCCATCACCGAAATCCTCGAGTAGTCTTGACCGGGCCCCCAGGGGCTCCGGATTTTTTGCCACGGGCCAGAGGACACGCCAGGATGCCCCCCAAATCAACCATTCGCATCAAGCTCAAGGCCTACGATCACCGGCTGCTGGACGCATCCACCCGCGAGATCGTGGAGGCGGCGGAACGCTCCGGAGCCCAGGTGGTCGGCCCCGTGCCGCTGCCCACGCGCATTGAGAAGTTCACGGTAATTCGGTCCCCCTTCAAGGACAAGGACAGCCGCGAACAGTTCGAGATCCGCACCCACAAGCGGTTGATCGACGTGGTCGATCCGGTTCCGCGCACCAGCGAGAGCCTGACCAAGTTGAACCTGCCTGCCGGCGTCGATGTCGAGATCAAGCTGTAGATCCCTGTCGGGAATCGTGCGAGGCTGAATACACATGAAGCAGATTCTTGGTCGCAAGGTGGGCATGACCCAGCTCTTCGACGCGGAGAGCGGCAGTGCCGTGCAGGTGACCGTCATCCAGGCCGGCCCGTGCCGGGTCACGGCTGTCAAGAATCATGCCGAGCATGGCTACCACGCCGTCCAGATCGGCTACGAGGAAGTTCCTGCGCGCAAGCTCTCGGGCGGAGAGCGCGGTCATCTGACCAAGGCCGGACTGCCGGCCCTGCGCCACCTGCGGGAAGTTCGGCTCGGTGGCCCGGCCGAGGTGGGCCGGGGCGACGAAATTACGGTCGCGGCCTTCGCGGAAGGCGACAAGGTGGACGTGACCGGCGTCAGCAAGGGCAAGGGGTTCGCCGGTGCGGTAAAGCGCTACGGCTTCGCGGGTGGTCCCAAGACCCACGGCCAGAGCGATCGGCACCGCGCACCCGGTTCCCGGGGTGCGGGCACCACGCCGGGCCACACCTTCAAGGGTTCCCGCGGTCCCGGCCGCATGGGCAACGACCGCACCACCCTGCACAATCTGCGCGTGGTGCTGGTCGATGCGGAGAAACATCTGCTGGCCGTCAAGGGCGCGGTGCCCGGACCCGCCGACGGTCTGGTCACCATACGGGGGGCGGTAAAGGTCTGAACTGTCCGCCTTCCCGGTTCCGGGAGGCGGCACGGGCGGGTCCGTACGCAACGCAACATGAAAGCCGAAGTTTGGAATACAGCCGGCGAAGTCGTCGGCACCGCCGACCTGGATACCTCCGTGTTTCAGGCACCGGTCAACGCCGGTTTGATGCAGCAGGCTCTGGTGCGCCAGCTGGCCAATGCCCGTCAGGGCACCCACAAGACCCGCACGCGGGGCGAGGTCCGGGGCGGTGGACGCAAGCCATGGCGCCAAAAGGGCACCGGCCGTGCCCGGCAGGGCACGATTCGGGCCCCGCAGTGGGTGGGCGGCGGTACCGTGTTTGGGCCGACTCCGCGCAGCTACCGCAAGCAGATGCCCAAGGCCATGCGCCGCGCCGCCGTGCGCAGCGCCCTGACCGTCAAGGCCGAAGCCGAGGCCATTCGCATCGTGGAGACCGAATTCGGCCGGGATCTCAGGACCAGGGACATGGACGCCCTGCTCCGCGCCATGCAGATCCGGGATCGGCGCACGCTGATCGTGCACGGTCCCGGCAGTGATTCGATGCAGAGGGCGATCCGCAACCTGACCGGGGTCGGGACCCTGCATTACATGTATGCCAACGTCCGGGATCTGCTGCAGGCGGACGTGGTGCTGGTCACGCAGGATGCCCAGGCCGGACTTGAAAACTGGCTGGGAGGCGCGGCGACATGAACCTGCATCAGGTGATTCAGAATCCCGTCGTTTCGGAAAAGACGATGTATGCGGAGGCCGACGGCAAGTACACGTTCAAGGTGGACATGGGTGCCAATCGGCTGCAGGTGCGGGAGGCTGTGCAGGCGCTCTACGACGTCAAGGTCGCGTCGGTGCGCATCCTGGTGATGCCGGCCAAAACCCGCCGGCGCGGCAACCGCGTGTTCATCCGCAGTCCGAAGTGGAAGAAGGCCGTGGTCACACTTGCCGAGGGCGAGACCATCAACGTGTACGAAGGGGACTGAGGCAACCGAGCCATGCCCGTCAAGATATTCAACCCCACCTCGCCGGGCCGCCGCAACATGAGCGGCCCGACATTCGAGGAGATCACCCGGGAAAAGCCCGAGCGGTCCCTGGTCGCGCCCCTGCGCCGCCGCGGCGGCCGCAACAACCGCGGCGTGATCACGGTGCGGCACCGGGGCGGCGGCCACAAGCGCCGCTACCGGATTGTGGACTTCCGGCGCGACCGCATCGGCATGCCGGCACGGGTCCTGGCGGTCGAGTACGATCCCAACCGCAGTGCGCGCATCGCCCTGGTTCAGTACCGGGACGGCGAACGGCGCTACATCCTCGCCCCCGAAGGCTTGTACATCGGCCGCGAAGTGATGTCGGGACCCGATGCGGAAATTTTGCCGGGCAACGCGCTGCCCATCCGCAACATTCCCCTGGGCGCCCTCCTGCACAACCTGGAGATTTACCCGGGACGCGGCGGACAATTGGTGCGGAGCGCCGGCACCGCGGCCCGTTTGACGGCCAAGGAGGGTGCCATGGCACAGGTGCGCCTGCCGTCCGGCGAGGTTCGGTTCTTCAGCATGGACTGCATGGCCACGATCGGCCAATTGGGCAACACCGACCATGCCAACCTCGACCAGGGCAAGGCCGGTCGCCGCCGCTGGATGGGGCGCCGGCCGAGCGTACGCGGTGTGGCCATGGATCCCGCCTCGCATCCGCATGGCGGCGGCGAGGGCCGATCGCCGATTGGCATGCCGTCTCCCAAGACCCCCTGGGGTCGGCCGGCGCTGGGAGCCAGGACCCGCCGCAACCCCAGAACCGATCGCAACATCGTGCGCCGCCGATCCAAGCGGCGTTGATTTTGAGGAGTACCCATGTCCAGATCCCTCAAGAAGGGGCCATATGTCGATGTCAAGCTGCTCAGGCGCATCGAGGCCATGAACGCAGGCAACGAACGGCGGGTCATCCGCACCTATGCCCGAGCCTCCACCATCTTTCCGCAGTTTGTCGGCCACACGATCGCGGTCCATGACGGCCGTCGCCACGTGCCGGTCCTGATCACGGAAAACATGGTTGGCCACAAACTGGGTGAGTTTGCCCCCACGCGCTACTTCCGCGGCCATCTGCGGTCCGAGCGCGGCACCTCGGCACGGTAGCGCCGGGCGATTTGGCGGCAAAGGAGGCGGATTCGCATTATGGAAGTGACAGCCAAGATGCGCTTTTCGGGCATCAGTGCCCGCAAGGCCAGGCTGGTGGTCAACGAGGTGCGCGGCATGCATGCCCTGCAGGCTGTGGACATGCTGCGCCACATGCCGCAACGGGCTGCGGGGGTGCTTGCGGGCACCATCACCAGCGCGCTGCACAACGCCAGCGAGAACCTGGGCCTGGCCCAGGACGACATGTACATCAAGGCCGTCTACGCCGATCAGGCGCCGATGCGCCGATGGCGCCGGTTCGCCGGTCGGGGCCGGTTCAAGCCCTGGCGGCGGCGCTCGTCGCACATCACCGTGGTGCTCGACGAAGTGGATGCCGCGGACGACGACTGGCTCGAAGAAGCAAATTGAGGTAACGCATGGGTCGCAAAGTTCACCCGATGGGGTTCCGGCTGGGGTTGATCAAGGAACACCACAGCCGCTGGTATTCCTCCGGCAGGGAATATGTCGCACTGCTGAACGAGGACCGGGCAATCCGGGACACGATCAGGAATCGGCTGCCGGATGCCAACATCAGCCACATTGACATCGAACGCCAGTCCAACCAGGTGGAAGTGATTGTCGAGACGGCACGTCCCGGCATGATCATCGGCCGCAAGGGCGCCACCGTCAACGAGCTGCGGGAACAGTTGCTCCGGATCACGGGCCGCAGCATTCGCATCGACGTCAAGGAACTGAACCGGCCCGAGTTGAGCGCGCCGCTGGTGGCGCGCAGCGTGGGCGAGCAGTTGGAGCGCCGCGTCAGCTGGCGCCGGGCGATGCGCTCGGCCGGCCAGCGGGCGATGCGCCAGGGCGCCAAGGGATTCATGATCACCGTGTCCGGGCGCCTGGGCGGCAGCGACATGGGCCGCGTCGATTCCTTCCGCCGCGGCCAAGTGCCGCGCCACACGCTGCGGGCCGACATTGACTACGGAGCCGATGTGGGCCGGACCACCTATGGCGTCATTGGCGTCAAGGTCTGGATCTACCGCGGCGAGGTCCTGCCGGGCCAGGAATACCACAACCGCTACCGGGACATCGCCTGATCCGTTCCCTAGGGGACGGTACCCGGCGCACGGCGAGGAAGGAGAACGGCCAATGTTGATGCCCAGACGGGAAAAGCACCGCAAGCGCCATCGCGGCCGCATGCGCGGCATGGCCGGGCGCGGCAACACCGTGGACTTTGGCACGTACGCCCTGCAGGCGGTCGAGCCCCACTGGATCACGAGTCGCCAGATTGAGGCGGCCCGGCGTGCCATCGTGCGCTATGTGCGCAGGGGCGGCAAGCTGTGGATCCGGGTGTTTCCGGACAAGCCTGTCACACAGCGCGCGGCGGAGACCCGCATGGGCTCCGGCAAGGGCAACGTCGAGTACTACGTGGCCGTGGTGAAGCCCGGACGCGTGCTGTTCGAAATGACCGGTGTGCCCGAGGACCAGGCCCGGGAGGCGCTGCGCCTGGCGCAGCACAAGCTGCCCATGCGCACCCAGTTCATCCAGCGACAGGATGCCTGAACGGGAGGCCGAACCACATGCCGCAGTTGAAGGCCAGGGAACTGGCGGAAAAGAACGAAGCCGAACTGGAAGAGATGGCCCAGAACTGCCATGTCGAGTTGCGGAACATTCGGTTCCAGATGATTACAGGCCAGCAGAAAAACACGTCGCGGGCAGGCCAGGTACGCAAGGAACTGGCCCGCATCCGCACTGTGCAGAGACAAAGGGAACTCACAGCAGAGATGGAGGGCGAGCACGATGCGTGAGCGGCGCAAGGTCCTGTCCGGCACCGTGGTGCAGGACTCCATGGACAAGACCGTGTCCGTTCGGGTGGAGCGCACCAAGCGCCATCCCCTGTACGGCAAGATTATCCGCACCTACAAGCGCTACCAGGTGCACGACGAGGACAACCAGGCCCGCATGGGGGACTCCGTCCGCATTCGTCAGTGCCGACCCGTCTCGCGGCGCAAGCACTTCTTCGTGGAAGAGGTGACGGCCCGCGCCCATGCCCCCGACGAGGTGGAGGTGTAGTTCGCACCTTCCCCGCAACAGGATGCCAAGTTGATGATTCAGCAGGAAAGCCGCCTTAAGGTGGCAGACAATTCCGGTGCCAAGGAGCTGCTCACCATCCGGGTGATGGGGGGCAGTGTGCGCCGGCACGGCAAGGTCGGCGACATCGTGACCGCGTCCGTGCGGTCCGCGGCCCCGGCCAGCGCCGTGCGCAAGGGCGAAGTGGTCAAGGCCGTGATTGTCCGCACGCGCAACCCGGTGCGCAGGGCCGACGGCAGCTACATTCGTTTCAACGAAAACGCCGCCGTGATTGTGGACGATTCCCGCTTTCCGCGGGGAACGCGCATCTTCGGTCCGGTGGCCAGGGAACTGCGGGAGCGAGGCTTCATGCGCATTATCTCCCTGGCCCCCGAAGTACTCTGAAACAGCGGCCGGCTAGACAGGAGAAGGGACCAGTGAAGCAGAAGGTGAGGGTCGGCGACCAAGTCGAGGTGATCGCCGGTGCCAGCAAGGGCGAGCGCGGCAGCGTGCGCGAGATACGGCACAAGCGCCGGCGCGACGGCAAGCCGGATCCCAACCGGGTGTACGTGGTGGTGGAGGGGGTCAATCTTAGGACCCGCCACCAGCGCGCCACCGGCCGAACCCAAACGCAACGGGGCATCGTGGAGTTCGAGGCCCCCATCCACATCAGCAACGTGATGGTGCTGGGCACCAACGACCGGCCCACGCGCGTGGGGTACCGCCGCGATGCGGGCGACAAGATTCGTTTCGATCGCCGTTCCGGCGAGCCGATCGCCGCGGCCGAGTAGGCGCGGGCGACACCCGTTTTTCCTGCCTGGATGCCATTGCCATGAGCGAACAAGCCACCGTTGATCAGCCTGCCATGCAACCGAGCCGACCGGTGCCGCGGTTGCTGGCCCAATACCGGACGCAGGTCGTGCCCTCCATGATGAAGGAGTTCGGTTACACGAGTCCGCTGCAGTCCCCCACCGTAACCAAGATCGCCGTCAACATCGGCCTGGGCGAGGCGCTGACCAACGGGCGCGCCGTCGAGGCCGCGGTGCAGGACCTGACGCGCATCACCGGCCAGAAGCCGGTCGTGACGCGGGCGCGCCGCTCGATTGCCACGTTCAAGCTGCGCGAAGGCATGCCGGTGGGGGTCAAGGTGACCCTGCGCGGCCATCGCATGTGGCATTTCCTGGATCGGCTGATCAATATCGCCATTCCCCACCAGCGGGATTTCCGCGGACTCTCGCCGGACGCCTTCGACGGGCGCGGCAACTACACCGTGGGCTTGACCGAGCAGTTGATCTTCCCCGAAATCAGCTATGACGACATCGACGCCGTCAGGGGCCTCGAGGTGACCATTGTCACGTCGGCCAGCAGGGACGAGGAGGGACGCTTCCTGCTGGATCAGTTCAACATGCCTTTCATTCGGCCAGGTTCAAACTGAACCGGCCGCCATCCTGATTCACACCTGCAACCGAGGAAGCGAGCGCCTGTGGCCAAGACATCGATGATTTGCCGGGAGACCAGGCGGAAGTACCCGAACCGGGTACGCAACCGCTGTGCCAAATGCGGCCGCCCGCGCGCGTACATGCGCCGGTTCGGCCTGTGCCGGATATGCTTCCGGCTCGAAGCCCTGGAGGGGCGCGTACCCGGTGTTGTCAAGTCCAGCTGGTAGGGATGGCGTCCAAGGAGAACCATTGCCATGAATGTTGATCCGATCGCGGATTTCCTGACGCGCATCCGCAATGCGCAGCAGATGCAGCATCCACAGGTCACCATGCCGTCGTCGTCGGTCAAGGTGGACTTGGCGCGCATTCTCAAGCGGGAGGGTTTCATCTCCGATCTGCACGTGCGCAAGGCGGGCAGCCACACCAACCTCGAGTTGGATCTCAAGTACGACCGCCACGGTGCCCCCGTGATTTCGCATCTGCGCCGAATCAGCACGCGCGGCCGGCGCGTCTATGCCGGCTGGCGCGACGTCCGCTGGGTACGCAGCGGCCTCGGCATCTGGATTCTGACCACGCCGCAGGGCATCATGACCGGCCAGCAGGCCCGGCGCGCCCGGGTGGGCGGCGAAGTCCTCTGCGAAGTCTGGTAGTTGTATAGGTTCCGCTAGGTAGGCAATACAGGATCCAGTTTCATGTCACGCATCGGCAACCAGCCCGTCGCGCTGCCCAGTGGCGTCAGCGTCACGGTTACTCCGGGTCAGTATGTGGAGGTGTCCGGTCCGCGCGGCGCCCTGACCGAACGCATTTCACAGCGGCTCGACGTAACCGTGGCGGACGATGTGCTGACCATCGCCCGGCGCGGCAACTCCCAGGACCTGAAGGCCCTGCACGGGCTGGCCAGGGCGCTGATTCAGAATATGGTCACCGGCGTGACCCAAGGGTTTACCCGCATCCTGGAGGTCCACGGCGACTTCTACCGGGCCTCGATGAAGGGCAGCAACCTGGTTCTGCAGGTCGGGAAGAGTCATCCGGTTGAGTACCCCTCCACCCAGGAAATCAAGCTCGATGTGGATCAGTCGGGCCGGGTCATCACGGTGGAGGGCATCTGCAAGCACGATGTCGGCCACCTGGCGTCCCTGATCCGGGGCGAACGTCCGCCGACCCCGTACGGAGGGGCCGGCATCCGCTACCGGGACGAATGGGTTCGCACCAAGGCCGGCAAGGCCGGCCGGGCCGCCGTCTAGGTTGTTTGCCACCACAGGATCAGACATGCAGCGACAACACAATCGACACCACGCCCGGCTGAAGCGCCATCGCCGGTTGCGCAACCGGCTGGCCGGCACGCCTACGCGGCCGCGGCTGAACGTATTCCGCAGTTCCGCGCACATTTCGGCCCAGTTGATCGACGATGAGGCCGGCCGCACCTTGGTGGCGGCCAGTTCCAACGAACGCGAGCTGCGCGAGCAGCTGTCCGGGGCACAGCCGACGGCTGCGGCGCGCAAGGTGGGCGAGGTGCTTGCCGAACGGGCCGTGACGGCCGGGTACACCGCGGCCGTGTTCGACCGCGGCGGTTACCGCTTCCATGGCCGGGTCAAGGCCCTGGCCGACGGGAGCCGGTCCGGCGGACTTGACTTTTAACTCTTCACCCAATCTTTCGGGAGCAAGCCACGGTGCAATCCAGACAGAACGAGCGCGGGCGCGACCGGGATTCCGGCGACGAACTTGAGGACCGCGTGATCCAAATCACCCGTACGGCGAAGGTGGTCAAGGGAGGCCGGTCCTTTGCCTTCCGGGCAGTGCTGGCCGTGGGCGACCGCAAGGGCAAGGTTGGCATTGGGATTGGCAAGGCGCGCGAAGTGCCGGAAGCCATCCGCAAGGCGCGGGAGCAGGCCAAGGCCGGGATGGTACCGGTGCCGATTGTCGGCACCACCATTCCCCACCCCATCGAAATGCGCCTGGGGGCGGCGCGAGTCCTGCTGCGTCCGGCCAGCCCCGGCACCGGTGTGATCGCCGGCGGCGGGGTGCGTCCGGTCATTGAGGTGGCCGGGATTTCGGACATTCTGACCAAGTCGCTGGGTTCCAACAACCGGCTGAACGTTACCCAGGCCACATTCCAGGCCCTGCAGTCATTGCAGGACCACCGCTCCGAGGCCCAAGCCCGCGGTGTGCCGGTCGAGAGCCTGGCCCCCTTTTGGACGCGGGAGCAGAATTAGACATGAGCCAGGCCAAAGTGTTGAAGGTCACACAGGTCAAGAGCGCCATCGGGTACCGGCAACGGCAAAAGGACACCCTCCAGGCCCTGGGCCTGCGGCGGCTGCACCAGACCGTGGAAGTGGCCGACAGTCCCGCCGCCCGCGGCATGATCGCCGCGGTGTCGCACCTGGTGGAGTTTGAGGAAGCGGATCGGACCGCGGCGGGCGCCGCGCAGGAGGAGAACGCGTGAAACTGCATGAGTTGGGCGCAAGCCTGCCGTCCGGACCCAACCGCAAGCGCGTGGGCCGGGGCACCGGATCCGGCCGAGGCAAGACCTGCGGCCGCGGCACCAAGGGGCAGGGCAGCCGTTCCGGCCACAAGTTCCATCCGACCTTTGAGGGCGGTCAGTTGCCTTTGGTCAAGCGCCTGCCGAAACTGCGGGGCTTCAAGCGCTACGGCAAGGTGGCGTACACGCCGATCAACCTCGATGAGCTGGGAGCCGTGTTCCCGGAAGGAACGGAGGTTACGCTCCAGGTCTTGGCGGATGTCGGCTTTATCTCGAACACCCGCGAGCCCGTGGTGGTGCTTGGCCGCGGCGAACTGCCGCACCGGCTTTCGCTGCACGCACACCGATGCAGCCGCGCCGCCCGCGAGGCGGTGTTGGCCCAAGGCGGTACGGTGACCATCGAAGCCCTCGACAGGGCCTGATGCCATGTTGACGGCTGTCCGCAGCGCGTTCACGCTGCCGGATCTGCGCACCAAGCTGCTGATTACGATCGGCATTCTGGTGATCTACAGGCTCTGCGCCCACATTCCGCTGCCGGGCGTCAATGCGGCCGCGCTGGACCAGCTGTTCACGCAGGATCCGAACATCCTGCTCAACATGCTCAACTTCTTCAGCGGCGGCGCCCTGGCCCAAATGGGCGTGATGGCACTCGGGGTCTATCCGTACATCACGTCGTCCATCATCATGCAGCTGCTGGTGCCGATGGTGCCGCAGTTGCAGGAACTGAGCCGGGAAGGCGAACGCGGCCGGGCACAAATCAACAAGTTCACCTACTACCTGACCATCCCGCTTGCCATCGTGTACGCCGTGGGCCAGGCGACGCTGCTGAACTCGTCGTTTGGTGGGGGCGTGCCGATATTCACCAACTGGGGCTTCTCCGGTTCCAGCCTGCTGTCGTCCGTGACCATTGTGGTGGGCATGGCCGCCGGTACGATGTTTGCCGTCTGGCTGGGCCAGCTGCTGACGCAGCAGGGCATTGGCAACGGTGTGTCCCTGATCATCTTTGCCGGCATCGTGGCCAGCCTGCCCCAGCAGGTCAGGCAGATTGTGGTGTCCGGACGCTGGGACCTGCTGGTGATTTTCACCATCATCACCATCCTCACGATCGCCCTGATCGTTTGGGTCAACGAGGGGCAGCGACGTATTCCGGTGCAGTACGGAAGGCGGGTGCGCGCCATGCGCGGCAACCGGCAGATGGTGGTGGGCGGACAGTCGTCCTACATCCCCATGAAAATCAACAGCACGGGCATGATTCCCCTGATTTTCGCCCAGAGCCTGCTGATCTTCCCCAGCACGCTGGCCTCTTTCATGACCACCTCGAGTGGGTGGCTGGGACAGGCCGCGGCGGTGGTGGCCAACATCATGTCCCCGTCCAACTGGGCCTACTGGCTGGCCTATTTCCTGCTGGTGGTGGCGTTCACCTATTTCTACGCCGACGTCATGTTCCGGCAGCAGGACCTGCCCAACACGCTGCGCCAGCAGGGCGGATTTATCTCCGGCCTGCGTCCCGGACCCCGCACCGCCGAGTACCTCCAGGGAGTGCTTTCGCGCATTACCTTCTTTGGTGCGGTGTTCCTGGGTTTCATTGCCATCCTGCCCTTTCTGGTAGGCCTGGTGTTCGGCGGCGGCGCGGTGAGCGGCGGCCAGAGCACGCTCTTGATTTCGAGTGCCGGCCTGCTGATTGTGGTCGGCGTGGTGCTCGACATGATGCGGCAGATCGAGTCGCAGCTCATGATGCGCAACTACGAGGGCTTCATCCGCTAGCGGATGAAGCCGGGACGGTGTGCCCCATCCCGGTGGCCCGGGCACGGAAGTGAGTTCAGTTGTGCTGTACCTGATTTTTCTGGGTGCGCCCGGTGCCGGCAAGGGTACCCAGGTGGAAAGGCTGGCCGCGGCCAGTGGCCTGCCGCACGTGTCGACCGGCAACCTGTTCCGGGAAAACCTGCAACAGCGCACGGAACTGGGGTTGCTGGCCGAGAGCATCATGAACGCCGGCGACCTGGTGCCGGACACGGTTACGATCGACATGGTCCGGGCCCGACTGGTGCGGCCCGACTGTGTGGGCGGCGCCCTGCTCGACGGTTTCCCCCGGAATCTGATGCAGGCGGACGCCATGGCGGAGATCGCAGAAGCGGCGGCAGCAACCCTGCAGGCGGTCCTCCTGAACCTGGACGACACGGAGTGCATGCACCGCATCACGGGCCGGCGCCAGTGCCGGGACTGCGGTCTGATATGCCACCTTCGGTTTGCCCCGCCGCAGGTGGACGGGGTCTGCGACCAGTGCGGCGGCGAGCTGTACCAGCGCGACGACGACAATCCTGCCACGGTGGAACGACGTATCCTGGCCTACTACCGGGAGACCGCCCCGCTTCTGGGCTACTACCACGCCCTGCGGAGACTCCTGACGGTGGAGGCGGATGGCGCGCCGGACCAGGTTGGCGGCCGCCTGCGGGAGGCACTGGCCGGCCTGGTGGAGTTTGCTCCCGAATGAGATTCCGCAGACGGCGGCGTCGGATGGCGCGGCGTTTGGCAGCCGCGCGCGGCAAGGGCAAGGGGCCCTTCAAACCCGACTGGACGGTCAAGACTCCCGACGAGATTACCCGCATGCGGGAGTCCGGCCGGATCGTGGCCGAGGTTCACCGCATGCTGGCGGATGCAATCCGGCCGGGGGGGTCCACCCTCGAACTGGACGACCTGAGTGCGGACTTCATTGCCGCGGCCGGCGGGAGCAGCGCCTTTTGGGGCTACCAGGGGTTTCCCCGCCACACCTGCATCAGCGTCAACGAGGAACTGGTGCACGGCATTCCGGCCGCCGATCGAATCCTGCGCGAGGGCGACATCGTCAGCATCGATGTTGGCGTCGTACACGACGGGTTCATCGGCGACAGGGCCTGGACCTATCCGGTTGGCGAAATCGGCGAGAAGGCCCGGCACCTGCTGCAAGCCACCGAGGACAGCCTGTACGCCGCCATTCAGGCGGCCCGCGTGGGCGGCACGGGCAACGACATTGCCCGTGCCATCGTGACCCATGTCCATGCGGAGCGGCTCCAGGTGGTCCGGGAATACACCAGCCACGGGGTTGGGCGGCAGCTGCACGAACCGCCGCAGCTACTGCACTTCCTGCGGCCCAATTCCGAGGAGGCCAACTGCCCGTTTCCGCCCGGCCTGACCGTGGCCCTGGAGCCCATGGTCCAAATCGGCACCTGGCGCACACGGCTCCTGCGTGACGAGTGGACCGTGATCAGCCAGGATCGCAGCCTTTCGGCCCACTTTGAGCATACCGTGGCGATCACGGATGCAGGACCGCAGATTTTGACTTGCCTCTGAGATTTCGGTACCATGCCCGTCTGCGCTTGGGGCCGCCGTGGCCGCGCGCGAGGAAGATGCAATGAAGGTAAGGCCCTCCGTCAAGAAGATTTGCGACAACTGCCGCATGGTGCGACGCAAGCGGACACTGTTCGTAATCTGCTCCAATCCGAGGCACAAGCAGCGTCAGGGCTGAGTCCGCGTCCGTCGGGATCGGTTGCGGCAGGGCTACACAGGAGTATCCATGGCTCGTATTGCGGGAGTTGACATTCCCAGGGACAAGCAGATTCTGTTTTCCCTGACCTATATCTACGGCATCGGCCGCACCACCAGCGCGGACATTTGCCGCCAGACCCAGGTGGATCCGACGGTGCGGGTCAGGGACCTGAGCGAAACCGACGTCAGCCGTCTGCGCGAGTTCATCGATGTCAACCTCGTGGTCGAGGGCGACCTGAGGCGGGAGGTGCAGATGAACCTGTCCCGCCAGATGGAGATTGGCTCCTATCGGGGCCTGCGCCACCGACGCAACCTGCCCTCCCGCGGCCAGCGCACGCGCACCAACGCCCGCACGCGCCGCGGCCGGCGGCAGACCGTGGCCGGCCGGCGCCGGGTCGCACACTAGTTTCGGCGGCCGGGTCGCTCCCGAACCCACTGCACACCAGTTCTTTCCCGATTCAGCAGTACACTACGGAGCAGACGGCTTCAGATGGCTCGACCCACACGCGGGGCTCGTCGCGACAAGCGGCAGGTTCCCTTCGGCCAGGTTCACATCCGGGCTACGTTCAACAACACGATTGTGACCGTGACGGACAATGCCGGCGCGGTGCTGGTGTGGAGCAGCAGCGGCTGCAACAACTTCAGCGGCAGCCGCAAGAGTACGCCGTACGCCGCCGGCCTGGCAGGCCAGCAGGCCGGTACCAAGGCCTACAACGAATTCGGAGTCCGCGAGGTGCACGTGTTTGTCAAGGGCCCGGGTCCCGGCCGCGAGAACGCACTGTCCGCCCTGGTGGCGGCCAAGCTGCAGATTTTATCGATAACGGATGTCACGCCGCTGGCCCACAACGGCTGTCGGCCTCCCAAGAAACGGCGGGTCTAGACAGACCCCTGCAGTTCCCGTCCGGTTCCCGGCGGTTTACCAAGGAAGGATTCATGGCTCGATATACGGACGCAGTGTGCCGCCTGTGCCGCCGCGAGGGTGAAAAGCTGTATTTGAAGGGGACCCGGTGCACGGGCCCGAACTGTTCCTTCGACAAGAAGGGATACGCCCCTGGTGAACACGGCGCGCGGCAGAACATGCGGCGCCGGCGCGAATCGGACTACAACATGCAGTTGCGCGCCAAGCAGAAGGCGCGGCGCATCTACGGCGTCTTCGAGAAGCAGTTCCGGCGGTACTTCCGCGAAGCGACGCGGGCCCCGGGCCTGACCGGCGATGTGCTGGTCAGCCTGCTTGAGAGGCGGTTGGACAATGTGGTTTACCGTCTGGGGTACGCGACCAGCCGCGCTCAGGCCCGGCAACTGGTGACCCATGGCCATTTCGACATCAACGGCCGCCGCAACAACATCCCCTCCTACACGGTGGCGGAAGGCGATGTGATCACCGTGCGTCCTGCCAGTCGGGGCAACCGCTACTTCAGTCAGCAGGAGTTCCGGTCGGGCGACGTTCTGCCCAGCTGGCTGGCCTTTGATCCATCCTCCCTGGAGGGGCGTGTGCTGCAGGCACCGCGGCCCGAGGAGACCCCGATGGATCTCAATGTGCAGTTGATTGTCGAGTACTACAGCGCACGCTGAGCCCGGCTTTGCGCGCGTCCCAGCGAGGAGATCGAACTTTGCAACACTCGGTTCTGCCCCAGCTGCATACTGAGCACGAAACCCGCAAGTACGGCAAGTTTCAGCTCAAGCCGCTTGCCCGCGGCTATGGCACAACCTTGGGTGTGTCCTTGCGGCGTGTGCTTCTGTCCAGCCTGGAAGGGGCTGCCATCACGGCGGTGCGCATCCAAGATATCTACCACGAGTTCTCCGCCATCCCCAACCTGCGCGAGGACACGACCCAACTAATCCTGAACCTGCGCGAAATCGAACTCAAGTCCCATGCGGCCCGTCCCACCCCCCTGACCCTGCATGTGCAGCGGCCGGGCATCTACACCGGGGCGGATATCATGGCGAGCCACGACGTGGAGGTGTTGAATCCGGAGCACTACCTCCTGACCGCGGACAGCGCCACCGACCTGGAGATTGACCTGATTGTCGAGCAGGGCTACGGGTTTTCCCGCCAAGAGGAACGCAATAACACCCCGCCCGGGTTCCTGCCCATCGATGCCATGTTCAGTCCCATCGTGAATGTGGCTTTCGCGGTGGAGGACCATCGGGTTGGGCAGCAGACGGATCTCGACCAGGTGTCGCTGGAGATCTGGACGGACGGGTCGATCCACCCCTCCGAAGCCATGCAGACCGCCGCCGACATTCTCATTCGGCACCTGCGGGTCGTATCGGCCGATACACCCGAGGTGCTGGAGCCGGTGGTCGAGGAAGTGGAACCGATGCCCAACGCCATGTTCGAATCCTCGGTCGAGGACTTGGACTTGAACGTGCGGACCTACAATTGCCTAAAGCGGGTCGGGATTGCCACGATTGGAGAATTGGTCCGGATGATGGAGAAGGGCCGTGAGGAGATGCTGGCCATTCGGAACTTCGGCGAGAAGTCCTTGGACGAGCTCGTCACGCAGCTCCGCAAGAAGGACATGCTGCACCTGCCGGGCGTGAACCTGGACGAATACCTGGAGCCGGAAGATGCCGAGGAGTCCGCCGAGACCGCGGGCCTGGAGGCGGAGGTCGGGGACGCCGATGTCGTCCCCGCGCCGGTTTCGTCTGTCAGCGAGCCGGAAGCGGCCTGAGGCGAGGAAGTACACGAGCATGAGCACGCGTCACAGAGTTAGGCACACCCGCCTGGGCAAGGCACCCGGCCACAGCAAGGCCAACCTGCGCAACCTGGTCAACCAGCTCATCGAGCATGACCGGATCGTCACTACGGAGGCCAGGGGGCGGGTCATGCGCCGCGAAGCCGAGCGCATGGTGACCAAGGCCAAGCGCGGCCTTGCGGCCGGCGGCAACCGCGTCCACGCCTATCGCCTTCTGATGTCCCGTCTGAACCAGAACCGCGCGTCGGTGGAGCGGTTGTTCGAAACGCTGGCTCCGCGCTATGCCGAGCGCAACGGCGGGTACACGCGCATGATCAAGCTCGGGGCCCGCAAGGTCGACTCGGCGCCGATGGTGCTGGTCGAGTTTGTGGATTCCCCGTTGACGACGGCTGCGGGTGAGGAATCCTGATTTCACAACGGGGTTCCGGCAATCGGTCGCGGCGCGCGTAGCGTGGGATGGCAGTTCGTTCCATGGCTATCAACGCCAGCCCAACGCCTTCACCGTTCAGGAAGCGCTTGAGACCGCCCTGCATGCCTGCGTTGGAACTCGTGTCACCGTTGCCGCGGCCGGCCGCACCGATGCCGGCGTGCACGCCACCGGCCAGGTCATCGCGGCACAGGTTGGCTGGAACCATTCGCTGTCGGATCTGGCGCGTGCCTGGAACTCCCGCCTGCCCGGATCGGTCGCCATCCTGGATGTGCACCGGGTGCCCGAGGACTTCCATCCCCGGTTTGACGCCCTGACGCGCACGTACGAGTATCATGTCCTGTCCCACCCGTTGCCCACGGCTCCCCGTCGCTGGCCCTTGCAGGGGAGTGCCTGTTGGTATGTGCCCGTTGCGCTGGATCTGCGCGGCATGAACCAGGCGGCATCCCTTTTGACAGGCACACGGGACTACGGTTTTCTGGGCGTGGCACCGGACGGCGGGCACACCGTGCGCACCGTGTTGAAGGCCTGCTGGGAACGGCATCCGGCCGTTTGGGGCCATGGGGAACTACAGGCGCTGCGCTTCACGGTGACTGCCAATGCGTTCCTTTTTCGCATGGTGCGCCGAATGGTAGCCTTGATGGTTAAGGTCGGCAGGCGGCAACTGACGCTCGCGGATTTGCGCAGTCTCAGGGACAGTGTTGGCGGTGTGACACCGGGCCCGGCCCCCGCCAGCGGATTGGTGCTCAGCCGGGTTACCTATGCGACTCCGATTTCGGACATGTGGAAGGCAGGCAAAGCGTGAAGACATTCAGTTTGAGTGCCGAAAAGGCCCATGCCCAGCGGCAATGGCTGCTGGTGGATGCCGAAGGCCAAACGTTGGGTCGTCTGGCGACCCGGATTGCCACGCTGCTGCGCGGCAAGCACAAGCCGACCTACACCCCCCACGTCGACAACGGCGACTATGTGGTGGTGATCAACTGCGGAAAGGTGCAGGTCACCGGCGACAAGCTCAATGCCAAGGAGTACCATCGACATTCCGGCTATCCCGGCGGCTTGACCTCGGTTGTTCTGCGGGAACAGTTGAAACGGTTCCCGGACCGCGTCCTGCGCGATGCGGTCAAGGGCATGTTGCCCAAGACGCGTCAGGGCCGTGCCCAGTTGTCCAAGCTCAAGGTGTACGCCGAGGGTGTCCACCCCCATCAAGCCCAGAATCCCCGCCAGGTAAAACTGTAGGAACAAAACCACATGGACGTTAGATATGTCGAGGCCAACGGCAGGCGCAAGACGGCGTCCGCCCGGGTGCGCATTGTTCCCGGCACGGGCGAGATCATCGTCAACAACAAGCCGATGGAGGATTTCTTCGGGCGCGAGGCCAGTCGCAAACGGGTGTTGGCTCCATTGCGGGCCACCGACCGGCTGCATGCCGTGGATGTAAGCGTCAGGGTCAAGGGGGGAGGCGAGTCGGGACAGGCTGCCGCCACCAGCCACGGCATCGCGCGCGCGCTGGTCAAGAGTGAGGACGACGGTTCGGAGACGCAGCAGGCACTGCAGGCCGCGCTGAAGTCCCTTGGCCTCCTTACCCGGGACCCGCGCAAAAAGGAACGCAAGAAACCCGGACTCAAACGAGCCCGCAAGGCCCCGCAATACACCAAGCGTTAGTCCCCGCCCGGGTTTGGCCGGCACCCCTTGCCGACCGGCACCAGGACTGCTAGGACAACCCGGCCGGGTTGTCCTTTATCCTTAACAAAGGTTAGTTGCCGCGAAGGGCAACGGTTGCGCGGTCCGGCCGCGGGCAGGGATGCAGGTTCCGAGGTTTTCCGGATGGCAGTCTGTCTCCATCCGGTAACGCGCTCCACACCGGATTGGTCCCCGGCACCAGCCGTACGGGTGCGCATGTTGTTGGTCACCACCTCCATCCTCCACTATCCCAAATGGGATGATGGTTTCAGTTCCTTCCTGCTGGATGTGCTGTTGGGCCTTCCCGGCCTTAGGCCCGTGATCCACGAGGAGCTGCAGGTTTCAGGCCACCAGTATGTGGTGGAGGAAGCGATGCGCAGGCAGTGCGACGACGAGGAGGTGGACTGGCTCCTCACCGTGGGCGGCACCTGGCCGGCTCCGGGGGCGCTGTCCCGGCAGGTGGTTCCGGCAGCGACGCGCAGTGTGCTGGAGCGCTCCCTGCCGGGGTTGCTGCCCTGGCTGCGATCGGAGGCGTGGGCACAGAACCCGATTGGTGCCGTACTGGAGGCCGGGGAAGCGGGCATCCGCGGCCGCACCCTGATCCTCAATCTGCCGGGGAACCGGCAGTTGGCAGATCTCTACCTGCAGACCGCGGCGCGTGTCCTGATTCCCCTGTTGCAGATGGTGCAGGGACGCGATCCGGACGCGGTGTTAGCCTCCCCGGACCAGGAGACAGCTCAAACGGTCGACGCGGCTGACGAGCCTCCGGGAGCCGACGGTCACGGTAGGCCGGCGCTGCGCGAAGCAGACTTCGAGGCTTTTCTCAAGCGACGCCGGTCTTGACCCAAGTCGCCTGCACGGAACGTTCGTGCGGACATCGACCCGGGGCGGTGCGGAAAACCGGTTCAGGTGAACAGCAGCGACGCGGCGCGCAACTCCGTGATGGCTTCCAGCGTCGCTGTCCATCGATCCAGGGCCTGGTCAAGCTGGCGGTCAACCGTGTGTTCGATTTCCCTGTGCAGTTCAATGCCCATGCGCGTCAGTTCGGCAAACAGGGCGTCGGCCTGGGAATAGCCTTGGAACAGGGAAACGGACGGTTCCCCGTCGATTTGCAGGTCCTGCAACATCTCCATGGGGAGTACCGAAATGGTGCCGGGACCGATCAGGCTGTTGAAATAGGTACGCGGCGTACAGCAGCTGGTGGCCGTGATGTTTTCCCACACGAGGGTCATTTCGCGGGCGCCATTGCGCAGCAGATTGTTCCACTTCGGCCCCTGCAGGCGGCGCGACTTCATGGCGGCGCTCAGGCGGGCCGTGGCCACCGCGGCCCGCCCCTTCAGGCCTTCGAGTTCGATTTTCCGTTCGGGGCGCGGATCGTCCCGAAAGGCGTCCTCCAGCAAGTGGTCGACCATCGAGTCGATGCCGGCAATGTCCAGACCGGCAAAGCACTGCACATGGTCGATGGGCAACCGACGGTGCACGCGGGCGTTCAACCCGTCCAGATACTGGTCGTGAGTCCGTCCCAAGCGATTGCGGTCCATCAGGCCGGTAACGAACACACTGACGCCGTCTTCAATCAAAACCGACACGGCTCCGATGCCGGCATCGGAAGCCGGAACCCGGACCGCGATGTTGTGCCGATTTAGGCGCCGGGCCATATGCCTGCCGTAGCCACAGATATCCTCCGTGTCGAAGACCTGATCAGGTCTGAGCGGAATGCCCACGATGCCTTCGAACCCGCGCGAGGCGATGTGTTCCGGCATCAGGCTGTCAGCCAGCAGGGCGGCTTCCTTCAGCAGCAGGCCTTCCCAAATCCCGCTGGCGTCGATGCTGTCGCGCGCCTCGAAGCAGGCCTGCACCGCATGTTGGCATGCTTCGCGGTTGCGGATGTCGTCCGCGCTGGGGGTCAAGCAGCCGGCTACCCCGGCAATGCCGGATTCTCCGAGGAACACCGCAGGCTCTTCGCCGAGGTCAATCAGCGAGGACGAGTCCTGGAGCCAAAACGACTGGCCCAACCGTTTGGTTGACTTGACGAGGTCCATGGGGGCAAAGGTGCCAACAGTGTGGGGTGGCGGGAGGAAAAAGTAGCCAAATGCCCTCGTCGGTGTAGATGTCCGACACCGCAGGGGCCCATAATCTTCAAGTTAATTGTAGTACAAGTGGAAGTGGAGGCTGGGCGTTTGCGATTGACGCGTCCACGCAGTGGTGGCTACTTGGCAGGCCCTGTCACATTCGGCCAGAGCCGATTCATGTGGATGTCCGGGGCGACATGCCTCCAACCGACATTGGTCGTCCAAGGTCCGGGACGCACCATGGCAATGCTTGACTCGGAAGGACATTCAGGCATCGCCCGCAACGATGGCTTCAAGCCACGGGCCGGAACTCAATCCAAATGCCTGGAATGACACATTCGGCTCGTTCATTCATGAGGCTCTCAGCGGTCCGGACCGCTGACGGCACGCACCCGTGGCAAGACGTGGGCGCGATACGGCGCCAACGGCATCAGGCGCAGTGCTTGCAAACGTCACGGGCACGGTGAGCTTGCGGCACGGCCATCGGCCGGGCACTGGGCTGGCTCCGGCTCCGCCGCGTTTTCCTCCTGGACTGCCGGAAAGGCGCCGGACGCAGGTGAACCTGGGGTTGGGCGAGGTTTTCGTCAGGAAGGTCCAAAAGAGTCCTGAGAGAGTTCCAGCACCAACGCAGCCGCGTACAGGGTGTTGCCCAAGTCTTCCAGTCGCCACTGGACGGAGGGGTCGTGTGGAGAACGGAATTTGCAGGTCCGCATGCCATCCAGCATGGCAGCGGGAATGGAGAACCCGGTCAAGTCCAGGGAGAAACCCATGCCCACCGCCTTGGCAATTGCCTCCTTGAGGGTCCAGATGCGATACAACTGGTGATCCTTCTCGGATTGCGGGAACTTGGATAATGTTCTGGCCTCGAGTGGCGTCATGATTGTGCGAACCGTTCCCCAAAGATCCGGACGAGGCAGGCGCACTTCCACGTCCACGCCGATGCGGCCGGCCCGATCAACCGCAATCAGGCCGTGCAGTCCGCTGTGACTAAGGTTGAAGCTGACAGGCGCCCGGGTTCCGCTCACCAGGGCAAAGGGTTTCCCGTAGCGGGACAGACCAAAGGAAAGGTCACGATTGAGGCAATCCAAACGGTGACAGACAACGGCACGCAAGGCTGCGCGGCAAAGGCTGAACTCCCGCTTGCGACGGGCGGAGCGAAGACGTTGGCAATGCATCTGCTCCACCGTGTTCAACAGCGATGCGGCATACCGCTCCCGAAATGCACAGGGGGACAGATCCACGTGAACCACGGTGGCGGAACCTGCCTGATGGCACACACGCCACCAGTATTCCTCCATTGAGGTGGACCGATGTGTTGGTTCACAAACCAATGTGTTGGCACTCGTTGCCGTTGACCTGATGCCACTAGTGGGCTAACTTTGTGTCAATGTAGGGTATAACATGGATGGGTGGCACACCGGTGACGGTGCCTGCCACAATCTTCATCCTTCCTTGTCGCCGAGAGCCCTCCATGTCCCACAAGTGCTTCCTGGTGGAACTGACCGCCGAGGAACGAGTGTATTTGAAGCAGCTGGTCGCCTGCGGCTCGCCCAAGACCCGGCCCCGGCGCCGGGCCCAGATCTGGCTGCTCTGCGACCAGGGACCGGAGGGTCCGGCCTGGACCGATGAACGGACGGCGGAGGCCGTGGCCGTGACACCCATGACCGTGTACCGGGCGCGCCAGGCCTTGGTCCTGGAGGGCATGGAGGCGGCCCTGCAACGCAAGCCGCGGCCGCCGCGCCCGCCCAAGCTGGACGGGACGGCCCAGGCCGAGCTGGCCCGGCTGGCCTGTTCGACGCCCCCGCCCGGCCGCGCACGCTGGACGCTGAAACTGCTGGCGGCCGAGCTGGTGGCCCTGGAGGTGGTGGACTCGATCGCGCCCGAAACGGTGCGCCGGGCGCTCAAAAAAACGCGCTGAAGCCGTGGCAGAAAAAGTGCTGGTGCATTCCCCCTCAGGCCAATGCCGCCTTCGTGCACAACATGGAGGATGTGCTGGAGGTCTACCGGCGTCCCCCGGACGACCGCTTCCCGGTGGTCTGCGTGGACGAGACCAGCAAGCAGTTGGTCTCGGAAACGCGCGTGCCGCAGCCGCCGGCGCCCGGCCAGCCGGTCCGCTACGACTACGAGTACCGGCGCAACGGGGTCTGCAACCTGTTCCTGCTGGCCGCCCCCAAGCAGGGCTGGCGCACGGTCCAGGTTACGGCGCGGCGCACCAAGTTGGACTTCGCCGCGGTCCTGCGCGACCTGGTGGACGTGCACTTCCCGCAGGCCACCAAGGTGGTCCTGGTCTGCGACAACCTCAACACGCACCATCCCCGCGTGCTCTACGAGGCCTTCCCGCCGGCCGAGGCACGGCGCATCGCGGCCCGCCTGGAGTGGCACTACACGCCCAAGCACGGCAGCTGGCTCAACATCGCCGAAATCGAGTTCGCGGCCCTGGCCGCCCAGTGCCTGGACCGGCGCATCGCCAGCGAGGCCGTGCTGCAGGCCGAGATTGAGGCCTGGGTGCAGGCCCGCAACGCCTTGGGCACGCCCGTGAACTGGCACTTCACGACCGAGGATGCCCGCATCAAACTCCTGCATCTGTACCCTACATTTGAGTGAAGTTGACCCACTAGTGCCGGACGACATGATCGACAACTGACTGGTCCTGCGGCCGTTCTCCATTCAGGTTGTCGTCTTCATGCGGGACGCTTCGACGATGGTGCCCGTCCTGACTCGAGGCCAAGTGCCAAGGCCTGGTTGGGTGGTTGAGGTCGAATTGAAACAACGGGTGCTGTCCATGGGCAACATCTGCGGGAGACGAATTCCGGCCGTCGTCATGGCGCGGTGCAGTCCAATCGGCGATGGTCGAACATTGGGATGTCGCTCCGTTTCCGGCCGTCGTCAACTCTCGTTGTACACGGACCGCCACGTGGCCGGAATCACCGTTCGCACTTCCAGCACATAATGGTATGGCATCGCTCGGTCCTGCAGTTGATTCCAGTTGGATCGTGGCTCCAGACCGCCTCTGAAACCCAAGGTGCCCCTCCGGGAGCCGGTGTTGATTTGCCGCTTGCGGCTGGTTTTGAAAATTTAAGCTGTTATATTTGCTGAAATCACCAAGAGACTGGCGTAACAATGTTATTTTTTTATAACAACAATTTATAATCACATTGTTATATTGCAAGTATTGAAACAGTGGGACCGCTGGCTATTCCGTCGTTCACATCCTGTACAATTACCTACAGGCATGTCGCCACTCTTGGGCGTCCCTTTCAGAACCCCCGCCTACGGAGCCCTGTTCTGTTTGCCTGTCAGGCTTGGATGTTGGCCACGCTCGCACCGAAGGAGCCTCCCATGCGTCTGCATGTTGCCTGGAAACGGGACGACAGCACTCTGGTTGCCAACTTGGGGACGAAGTCGCTAGTAGGGCGATGCCGCCAAACTCCAGGCGGTGCCGGCTTCAACCATCGGATCAGACGACAAGGCCCTGCTCCTGGACCTTGCGCTGCTGACGTAGTAGTGCGGGCATGCGGAGGGCCGTTGGCTACCGCCAAGCCGTGCCACGATCCTGGCTTGTGTTTGGGCCTGCGCGTTCCATCCGTATCGGTCAGAAACGTGCTTGGACGTCAGTAGTTTGGACAAGGTGATCAATGTGTGCGACTCCCGTGCTGCACCGTTGGGCGTGTGCCCGGACGCGCAGGGGGCATGGGGCAACCTGTGAATTCACGACTGGTACATGCATTTTGGCTGGTTGTGTACCGGCCGACAAACCACTTCGCGCTGCCAGCGAAGAACATGCAACCATCATTACAAGGAGGAAACTAAATGAGCCAAGGCAACACTGAACAACAGCAGCCGGCCGACGAACTACAGATTCGTCCTTCGGTTGACATGGAGATCGTGGGCGACAACATTGGTCAGATCGCGCGGTTCACGGTCGAAAAATTCGAATTTGCAAATTCCACTACGTTGGCTTCCGAGGAGCGCGACGACGCCATTCGTCAGATCGAGGATGCCTTGTGGGCGATAGTGGAACAATTGAGAAAACGGCGTCAGGAGATTCGCGCCTCCATGTTCCGCGTGGCATCCGAGACGCTGGAGAAGACGCTCAAGTCCAAGGATTGACTTGAGGCAGTGCCGGATGGGCTCCATAGGCGTACTTCGCTGTTGCCGGCCATGGTTGCAGTAGGGTTTCACCAAGGCCTTGGACGACAGCGCGCGCAGCGCTCCACGGCGGTCCATTGAACCCCTGCCGAAGTGAATTCGGCAGATGTGATGCCCAATCAATTTCCACGGCGAACGGGTAGTGGTGTTCCGGACGGCCTGTGCTTGGCAAGGCCTGTTTGTGACTGGGAATGGCGGATTGGGCTGCGCAGTTGACCCGCATTGGATAAGGTTCCAACGTGTGGTTTCTCGTGGGGCGACGGAGCAGAAGCCGTTGACCGCAGCTGTCTTGAGGTCCGGCAGCACGACGGACACAGTGACCTTCAACCGATGCAATACGGAAAGTCAAGGTTGCCTCCTTGGGTAGGTGGGGCAACTGAGGCGGGTATTCCTGACCATGGACCGGATGGCATCAGGTGTCCTGATCCTGTACTTTCGGCCCCTGGTACGGTTCGGGACGCAGGGCAACAAGAGGGGAGCGTTGAACTCGTGGACAGGTGCCTTGGCCCCGCGAGCCGACGGTTGGTCTTTCACAGGCCCCGACCAATAATGATGTCCGACGGTGTTGAGGATGGGTTTGCGGGGGCAACAGCTACAGGGTTGTCGCTTGTCCCCCTCCAATTGGGCTCCAACGAACGGTATGGATCTCATCGGGCTTGTAGGAATTAGCAAAGTTATGCGGGTGTTGTCGATTGGCATGTCGAAGATGCTTGATCGACAATCGGAGCGCCACCTGTACATTTAGAGGAGGACGGCATGAATCGATCAAGGTCGGAAGACGCTGTTGCCATCGTGGGCTACAGCCATCGCCTGCCCGGTCCCCTTCGGTCCGATGCCGACTTCTGGCATCTCCTCAGCACCCGGGATGTGGTGCGATCACCCGTAGCGGGGCGGTTCGGCAAAGGGGTTCGGCCCGTCGGCTCCGGAGCCAATTTTGGCCGCTTCGCCAGTCCCTACGAAGGCCTGATCGATGATGATGTGAGGTTCGCGCTGGATGCCGGGTTTTTTGGCCTGTCCCGCACCGAAATGGAACAGGCCAGCCCAATGGCCAGGATGTTGATGAGCTGTTCCTGGGAAGCGATCGAACATTCCGGCTGTTGCGGAGCATCAACGCGCTCCGCAACAGCCCCACCGGCGTGTTTATCGGAGCCCAGACTCCGCCCGAAGCCAATTACCGTCCCCCTCATGGCAACAACATGTTCAGCGTAATCGGCATAAGCCTGGCAATGCTGGCCAACCGGATTTCCTATCAATACAACTTGATGGGGCCTTCCATTACGTGTTGCACTGCCTGTTCCGCCGGATTGAGTGCCCTGCACACCGCGCTGAATGCCCTCAAGGCCGGTGACTGTGAACAGGCCCTCGTAGGATCCTGCAACTCCATGGCATCCGCCCGACTGAGCACGGCGTTCAATGCCCTGGGGGTCATCAGCCCGCATGGCAGATGCAACTCTTTCGATGCGGATGCGGATGGATACATGCGCTCCGAAGGGGTGTTCTTTTTTGCCATCAAACCCCTTGTGGTGGCGGAGCGGGACGGCGACCGCGTGTACGCAGTGCTGGAGACCACGGCCGTGAACACAGCAGGCGCTGCCGATGGCGCCCACGGCTTGGCCAGCGGACGTTTCATCACGGCGCCTACCCAGCACTCGCAGGCGGAGCTCATGCGCAGCGCCTATGCCCGCACCGGTAGGGAGCCACAGGATTTCGACTACATCGAGGCACATGCCACGGGCACGGTCGTGGGTGATCGAATCGAAGGCAATGCGATCGCAGACGCGTTCGGTGGGTGCGACCGTGAAGTTCCCCTGCGACTGTCCAGTGTCAAGAGCAACCTGGGTCACATGGAAGCGGCGGCCTTTCACTGTGCCCTGCTCAAGACGATTTTGATGATGCAGGAACGGACGTTCGCGCCGATTTCGAAGAATTTCACCGTACCCAATCTCGAGATCGATTTCGAACGGGGCAATATGCAGGTGCTGACGGCCTGCGAACCGTTTCCGGAGCGGCCCGCCGTGGTCGGAATCAACTCCTTTGGCTTCGGCGGGGCCAATGGACATTGCGTGGTGAGCGAGTACCGGCCACAGGAACCGCGTGTCTGGTCGGTGGCTCTGGCTGCCAACGCCGGAACCATGGTTCCCCTGTCCGCCCGCACACCCCGCATGCTGGTCGAGTCGGCACAGGATCTGCGGGAAGCCATACGGTCTCATCCCTGGGATCTCTATACGCTGGCAGGAAACCTTTCGCGGAGACGTACCCATTTCCCGGCACGGGCAGCCTTTGCGGTTCGCAACAGGGACCATCTGCTTGAGGCGTTGGAGGCGTTTGGCCAGGACCTCGGACCGGTCGCCACCGTGGACGAGGAAGAGCAACCATTGGTCATGGTGTTCTCGGGCCAGGGAACGCAGTGGGCCGGTTGCGGACGCGATCTGTACAACGCCCATCCGGTGTTCCGCCGTGTTGTCGATGCCGTGGAGGCGCATTGGCGCGCATACTCGGAGGTATCCCTGCGCAAGGCCTGCTTCACCGCTACGCAGGCAGCCCTTGACGAGTGTGAACTGGCCCAGCCGGTCACGTTCATGCTTCAGTGTGCCTTGCTGGAGATGTTCAAGACCTGGGGCGTGTACCCCGACTGCGTGGTGGGACACAGTTCCGGCGAAGTGGCGGCGGCCTACGCCTGTGGCGCCCTTTCGCTGGCTGAAGCGACTCGGCTTGTCTATCATCGTGCCACGTTGCAGCAGCGTACCGCCGGTTCAGGGCGCATGCTGGTCATCGGTCTGGATCGCCCTGGCGTGGAGGACCTGCTGGACACTGTGCGCAACCTTCCGCTCTCGGGACGGAACTGTGCGGTGCAGGTGGAGATTGCCTGTGAGAATTCTCCGGTTAGCACTGTGGTTTGTGGCAGTGAAACGGACCTGTTGCCCGTCATTGAGCAGTTGGAGCGGCACAATCTCCAGCATCAACTGATACCTGGCAACATTGCCTTTCATTCGCGTGCCATGGATCCAATCCATGAGGATGTCCTGGCATCGCTGGTGTTTCTCAACGGGCGCGAATACCGTGCCGATGTGCCCATGATCTCGTCGGTCACGGGCAGCAGGGCGGATGTGCTGGACAGTGCCTATTGGTGGAGCAACATCCGGCAGCCTGTGCGGTTCGGGGCGGCCCTGGAGACGCTTCTGCGCGATTTTCGCCCCGGGGTCATCCTGGAGGTCGCACCCCACAGTGCGCTGCAGGGCACGATAGTCCAGTGCTTGCAATCCGGCCGCTCCGCCGCATCAGTGTGCCTGCCGACATTGATGCGGGATTCGGACCCGGGCCTGGACTTCCATCAAGCGTTGGGACGTCTGTTCCAGGCCGGCATTTCGTTGGACTTCCGCGCCCAGTATCCGCGCCCGCGCCCCATTGCCCATCTCCTGCCGGCTCATCCGAGGGACGAGAGCACGGCGGCGGATCCGTATGTCGACGATGAGGCACTGCTGAAACAGGGAGAGAATTCCCATGGCCCGATGGTAGGGCGCCGGGTGGCCAGCGACTCCCTTCTCTTTGAAACCAGACTGTCCGTCAACGACTTTCCCTGGTTGGCCGAACACCGAATCTACGGCTCCAGCATCATGCCCGCAACCGGCTACGCCGAGATGGTTTTGGAGGCCCTGGAAGGGGTTCCGGTTTACATAGAAGAGATGGAATGCCTGAAGGGATGCCCCATTCCGCAGATCCCGGTTCGCCTGCAAACCCACCTGGTTCCGGTACCGCACGCGCCGGACGCGTTTACCTTCACCATTTCCTCCAGGACGTACGCCAAAGACGCGGTGAGCGAAATCCACAGTCGCGGTCGGGTGCGGCTCATGGACAAGGAACCGCAACTCAGCATCCCCCGCCGCCTGCCAGAGTTGAATTTGGACCGGTTCAAGTCCGGGCATCCCGTCGAGGGGCGCGATTTCTACGAGCGAGTCGAGGTCGTTCTGGAAAACACGTTCAGCTACGGACCCAGCTTCCGGACAGTTCAACGCTATTGGCAGGATCCCAACACCAACGACATGCTGGTTGAGTTGGAGATGGACGAAGAGTGGTGGAGCAATGGGCGGGACGAGGGCATGGTCGTGAATCCGACCATGTTGGACGGCATCTTGCAGGTGCTGCTCAACAATCTGTTGCCGCACACCGACATGTTCTCCATGCCGCACCGAATTGCCCGAATGACTTTTTTCCGGCCGCAGACCTCGCCCCGCGTCACCTGCTTGATCCCGGACCAGTCGCAAATCTGGGGAGAGGTGGACGAAGTTGGACAGCCTAGCCTTGCCAGCAGGCAACGGCAGGCGCACTATCTCAACCTTGGTTTCTATGATCGTGAAACAGGTGAACTGATAGCGGTCCTTGGCGACTACTACACGATTGCGCGCGACAGCAACTGGCACGACATGGCCCGGAGCAAGCACGTGGTGTCGTGGCAACCCAAGTTCCTGTCCGATGACCACGTCCCGATGAGGCCCGAGGGGGGCGCAGAGACCGAACCTGCTGCCATCATCGAGTCCCTACAGCGTACGGACCGCAATGAACAGCGGGTTGTCCGAGTGGTGGAATGGGCTGGCTGCCGTGAACCCGGGCAGACGGCTCTCAGTCGGTGTGTGGAGTCGTTGGAGAGCTCGAACGGCCACACTGAATATTGGCTTGTGGCGGACCGTCCGGAAGGGGCACAGGCTTGCTTTGACAGATTTCATCGATTGGGCGCAGCCCTGCGGTTTGAACCGGTCGCTCCGGAGGACCAAACGATGTCCATGCTCGAGCAGGGGCCCCTGCGTCCGGCCACCGCGGAACTGCAGCTGCTCCACAGCGAACGGGTTCCGGTTGATCATGCAGGGTGGCAACTCCTGTGTCGGCTGGCGGTCCCCGGCGGATTGGCCGTCGTCCTGCACGAGTCCGGATACGACTTCAGACCCGAGGCCGGATGGTCCACGGTGCACGCCGGCACACACGCCACCGTCCTGCAGGCACCCGCGACCGATGGGGAAGACTTCGACACAGGGCCGGTCCCCGGACCCAGGTGGGTTCTGGGTGAGACTGAGAGTTGGGCGGCATCCTGGGCGTCCCGGTTCGGCAATTCGCAGGTGCACTGCGTGCCCTCGGAACTGTTTGAAGCCAGCCAGTTCGAATTGCTCGAAGAATGGCCGTTGGCGGGGGAACTGCGTGCGGTCGACTTCTTCTGCGGCAGGGACCCGAACGATCCCACAGGCGAAGGCGTGGTCACCCGTTTCATTGCCCTGGTGCAGGCCTTGGTGGCCCGCCGCCTGGGGAGCGCGGCAGATCCGTGCCGCCTTACCGTTGTCACACATGGCGCAGTCCTGGACGTAGAGGATCCCCGCGCACAGGTTCTGTGGGGCGCAGTCCGCAGCATGGCTATGGAAGTGGCCATGGACGCCGCGCTCGACTTCCGCTTGGTGGACTTGGGTTCGCAGGAGGACCTGTCGGTACTTGAGCGACTGGCGCGTGTCGATCTGCGGGAAAGTGAACTGGCCGTTCGGGATCAACGCCTCTGGTCACCCCGGGTTGTCAGCAAGGACGCCTGGTACACGCCATTGCAGGCCGGCGAGGATGCCTGCTACAAGCTCGAAGTCTTCAATCCAGGGCAGTTGGATGGTCTCCAGATGAAGGCCTACCGGCCCGCTGAACTGGACGACGACAGTGTTGAAATAGAGGTGTCCGCTGCGGCGCTCAACTTCCGCGACATCATGGTGGCACTGAACATGCTGCCTCCCGCAGCGTACGAGCAGTCGGCATTGGGGACCGAAGTCGGCATTGAGGGCAGCGGCACGGTTCGCCGGGTCGGGGCAGGTGTACTCCAGCACCGACCGGGGGATGAAGTCGTGTTCACCAAGGGCGGGTGCATTGCCAACCGCGTGGTGGTTCATCAACACACCGTGTTCCGCAAGCCCTCATGCCTGAGCCTGATTCAAGGGGCCTCGGTGCTGTCGGTGTACACGACCGCGTACTATGCGCTGATGCACTTGGCCCGCCTGCGGGAGGGCCAGCGGGTGCTGGTCCACTCTGCCATGGGCGGGGTGGGGCTGGCCGCGATCGCCCTTGCCAAACATGTCGGGGCGGAGATTTACGCGACGGCGGGCAACGATGAAAAACGGAACAAGCTGCGGGCCCTGGGGGTGCGGGAGGTGTTCGACTCGCACAGCTTCGACTGGTACGACGGGCTGATGGACAGTACCTGCGGCGAGGGGGTCGACGTCGTGTTGAATTCCCTTTCGGGGCGTCATGTGGCACTGTGCCTGGAGGCCTTGCGGCCCGGGGGCTGGCATTGCGAAATCGGCAAGGTGGACATCTTTGCCGACAACGCACTCAACATGTTCGTCTTCCGCAAGAATCTGCGTTTCGCCGCGATCGATATCGACCGCCTGATGCTGGAGGATCCCAGGCTGACCCACGAAATTTCCCGTGCCTGTCTGGAGTTGTTCGAACAGGGATCGGTGCCGCCGCTGCCCGTGACGGTGTTCCCCTATCGCGAGTACGCCGAGGCCTTGCGGCTGATGATGTCCGGACAGCATCAGGGCAAGCTCGTGCTGGAGGCACCGCCGACACTGCAGAAAGCCGGGTTGTCGGTAGCCGATCGGCAACCCTATCTGGATCCGGATGCAACCTACCTGGTGACTGGGGGGCTGGGCGGCATCGGATTGCATGTGCTGTCCTACCTGGTGGTGTCGGGTGCGCGCCATCTCACACTCATGGACCGGGATCCGAACCGGCGACGCTCCGTTGAATGGATCCGCCGGGAGAGTTACCTGTCGCTGATCGACTGCGACTACGAGATTGACATCGTGACAGCGGACGTGGCCTGCGAAGAAGATGTACGCCGATGTATTGCCGGCCTGGGCAGGCCGCTCAAAGGTGTGTTTCACCTGGCCGGGGTCATCGATGATCACCTGTTGGTGGATATGCCGCGCGCATCCGTGGCCACGGTCTTTGCACCCAAGGCCCGCGGTGCCTTGAATCTCCACCGGGCCACCATTGATTGTCCACTGGATTACTTCGTGATGTTTTCCTCCGTGGCCTCCACATTCGGCAACCCGGCGCAAGCCAATTACAGTGCCGCCAGTGCCTTCCTCGATGGCTTGGCTGCCTGGCGACGGCGTCGGGGACTGCCGGGACTGTCTTTCAATACGGCTGCGATCAAGGAAGCCGGCATGGCTGCCCGCAATTTGCATGTGTTGCGCATGGTCCAGTCTTCCGGCATGCCTCCGGTCAGTGCCCGCTTCTGCCTGTACAACCTGGACTACGCCATGCGCACGCGGTCCGAGCATGACCACCTGATCACCGCGTTGTTCCGGAATCCGCCTTGGCCGCAGACGTCCCCAGCCTATATGCGGACCGGACATCTGGTGAACAATGCGGATGCTTTCCGGCTTGATGCAGGCGGCCAGTTCACAGTGGACCACGTGGTGGAACAGATTGCCGCCAAGGTTGCGGAACTCAGCGGGCATGAAGACGGCAGCGTGGAAGAGCCCCTGTCCGCCTTCGGGCTCAATTCCATTTCGGTTGCCGAACTGGGCGCCTTCATCCAGTCGCAGTACCAATTCCAGGTCAGTGCACTGGAGTTGATGACGACGGCCACCTGTTTGTCGCTGGCCGAAGCCATCGTGACCGGAAAGTCCCACGCGGCGGAGAAGCAGGTTGAGGATGAGGTCCACAATCCGGAGGAGGTCGTGCGGTCAAACCGCACGGCGGCGCGTCGACCATCGGTTTTTGCCGCTGAACCTGAAGATCACTTTCCGTTGGCCACGCCCGAGCCGGTAGTGTCCTGAGGCCTGCCTCGACAGGCTCGGGACAGGTCGCCGGTTCAGCCATCCGTCCGTTTTTTCCGGGAGCAACCCATGCCGTCGTCCCATACTGCCGTTCCGGTGGCACCGTTGGCCGGCACAATGCCGCCTGCATGTGAAAAGGACATTCTGGCGATGCGCCGTTTCATTCGCAACAGGGTCAGCGAAGAGGAGTTGGCACCCCCGGCGGCGGCACCGGACTTCAGGGAGGTGTTCCTAACCGGTGCCACGGGATTTGTCGGGCGGTTTCTGTTGCGGGATCTGCTTCAGCAGGACAAGTCCAGAGTGGTGCACTGTCTGGTTCGGGCCGCCAATGCCGACCACGGCCTCGAACGCGTGCGCGGAGCCATGCAGCAGGCAGGAATTTGGGACGAAAGCTTTGAGACCCGGCTCCGGGTGTGGGTGGGAAATTTGGCCGAGAACCGATTTGGACTGGCACCTTCCGATTTCGCCGGACTCTGCCGGCAGATCGGCGCCGTCTACCACGTGGCCGCGGATGTGGCCCTTGCCGCGTCCTATGCCAACGTGCGCACAACAAATGTTGAAGGTCTGCAATCGGTGCTCGACCTGTGTCTGAGCCTGCGGTTCAAGCATCTGTTCTTCATATCCACCCTGGGAGTGTTTCCCCAGTATTTTTGCGGGTTTGCGAAGGAGTTTCGGGACAGTCGCATCGAAACCCACATGCAGCCCGACCCGGACATTATGAAGCGAGTGTTCCCGTTGGGCCTTAGCGGGTATCCGTGGACCAAGCTGACTGCTGAACAAATCCTGTTGATTGCGCAGCGCGCCGGACTGCCGCTTGCCATTTTCAGATTGCCCCAGACGGCCACATCCACGACCGGGTTTGCCAATGCGGACAATGTCATGGCACGCCTGTTTGCGGCCATGGCGGATGTTGAGGCTCGGCCACGCGGCACGGTTTTCGAATGGAACATGGAACCGGCCGACGTGCACAGCAAGGTGATCGCCGACATCTCCCTGAATCCTCGTCGGCAATACACCATCTATCATTGCTGCAATCCAAGCCTGCTGTACGGTGAACTTGAACCTGAGGACTTCGGGTTCTACCACCGCGAAGTCTCCTATGCCGCCTTCAAGCGGCTGTGCCTCGCCAAAGGCGCAAGTTCGCCGCTCCACGGACTTTGGCCACTGTTCGACCACTTTGAACCTTATTGGTTCCGTCAACGCGAACCAAATGACTCGCCGCCCATCTGCGACCGAGCCATGCGTGAGGATTGTCCCAGTCCCATCAAATGGCCCGGCCTCCTAACCCTGCTCCGACGAGCCGATGACTGGGTGAGAAGCCATCCTGCCGAATGGCCGCACCCGCGCCCGGAAAGTCGTCTGGACTTCGACTGCCTGCTGGCACAGGGCGAGCGCTACGCCCAGCGGCTGGAAACAACGCACGACGAAGCATTTCCCGACTGGCTTCTAACGGGGTTGGATCAACTGATGGGGGCATTGCAGGAACCTGCCGCCCAAATCACGGAGACGGCCAGAACCGGGGTCGTTCTGGAACTGAGCCGCGCCCTGCGCAACAACGCCCGGCTGGCGGCAGAACGGATCCAACATCCAGGCATTGCGGAGACGGACATTGTCCAACCGGTGTTCATCGTCGGCATGCACCGCACGGGAACCACGTTGCTGCATCGATTGTTGTCCCGGGATCCGCGTTTCCGTGTGTTGCAGGCTTTTGAAACCGTGCAGGCCGCAGAGGTGAGTGCCGAACGCGACGGCATTGAGGGAACTCCCGATGATCCCCGGGTCCAGTATTTGGAGGACTCGCTCCAGGCCTCCGGGCTCGTGAAGCTGTTCTCGGACCTGCATCACATCGACCCCAACGAGCCGGAAGAGGAAATCGCGTTCTTGAGGATGTCGTTTCACAGTTGGACCAATGTAGTCCGGTACCACGTACCCTCCTATGCCTGTTGGCTGGGGGATGTCGACATGTCCCTTCCCTATCGTCACCACCACCGCGGCAACCTTCAGCGTCATGCCTATGTCGACCGGTTGCAGCAGAGGCATGCAAGGCAGTGGCTGCTGAAAATGCCGTTTCATTTGATGGAATTGGATGCCCTCATTCAAACATACCCGGATGCCTTGTTCATCCAGACGCACCGCGCTCCCAGGCAGTTCATGGGCTCGTGGAACAGTCTGGTGGAACGGGTTCGCACACTTGTCATGGAGCCGTTGTCTGCCCATGAACAAGGCCGTGAACATTTGGCCCTGATGTCCGGCATGCTGGACAGGGCCATGGACTTCCGGATGGCGCACCCTGAACTGGAGCATCGGTGGCTTGACTTGAGCTATTACGATCTGGTCCAGGACCCGTTGGCCATGGCCGATATCGTGTATGACCATTTCCATTGGAACCTGGAGCCGCGGGTCGTGGCGGCCATGGACGACTGGCTGATACAACAGTCAAGGCGCCGCCGAAGCGAACAACGCCACCGATATGAACTGGCCGACTACGGTCTGGCCCCCGACGATGTTGACAAAGCCTTTGCACGGTACCGCGACTTCATTGCCCACCGGGGCATTCACCAACCGCGACTGTAGCCACCCGGCGATTCGGGTTTCGACAGGCCGCAGGCCTCGACTTGGAACCAGGGAGCTTGCAACTGCCTGCGCGGTGATGGAACGGATTACGGCATCCTCGGAGGATGTTCGGAATCCCGTGATTTGCCAAGTTTGGCGTTCTGCTCGCCAATGACAGGTGCCAGACGGTCGATCCCATGACATCAAAATCAAGCTTCCGAGCTTGGTCACCGGCCCTGTCAGTGCCCGGGCCGCACAGAGCCCGGACCTGGTAACCATCGGGCATGGATATGGTTGGCAAAATGGGAAGCGGAGGCGTTGCGCTCTGTCCGGGCGCATGCCAACCCCAACGCATCCCTAACAATTCCACTGCGTGAAATCCCGGGCGGTATCCCTGCGGGACTGTATACTTCGGGCTTGTTCACGCGGAAAAGAGGAGAGGATCATGGGAACACCTGTAGTGCTGAGTGACGGCGAGTTCGCCACCGACGTCCTGGCGTCGGACAAGCCCGTGCTGGTGGATTTCTGGGCTCCCTGGTGCGGCCCCTGCAAGATGATTGCGCCGGTGCTGGAAGAGGTTGCCGTCGAGTACGAGCAGCAGCTCGTGGTCGGCAAGCTGGACGTGGACCAGAACCAGCAGACGGCCCAGACACACAGCGTTTTCAGTATTCCGACCCTAATTCTGTTCAAGGATGGACAGCCTGTGGAACGGATTGTGGGCTTCAAGCCCAAGGAAGCATTGATGGCCGCCATCACACCGCACCTGGGTTGACGGCCGTTTCATGCCGGTTGGCCGAAGTCCGTCAGGGAGTTTGACCCACACGGGCAACTGAAGTACCGCCTTGAGCGACGGAAAGGCCCGGTGCAATACCGGGCCTTCGTCTTTGGGGACTTTGATGAGAGAGGCCGGGGCCTTGCCTACTGTGTCCGGCGGCCGCTCAGAAGCAGGTCGTACACGGACAACAAGCCCAGCAGACAGAAATCAAACAGCAGGACCAGCATGAGGCAGCTGACCAACATGCGGCTGGGGGCAGCGGTGCTGGCCAGGGCGGCCAAGAGCCAGTCGATGGATACTTGGCGGGACAACAGATCCGCCAGCACAAGCATCAGAACCCCGATCCCGAAGTAGAAGACGACCAACCTCAGGGAACGGCGGTCGCTGACACTGGGCATCATGCCGTTGCCGAACGCAAACAGGAGGTACAGCCACAACATGCTGTCCTGAACCGCCAGCATTTCGCGGAACCAGTCGACAATCCGGCCGAAGCGCAGGCCCAACGCCAACTCGGCCAACTCCGTGGCGTACAGGATTTGCGTTCCGATGACGGCCATGGCCGTGCTGCCGACCACCAGGGGTGCCAGCCCCACCGCGGTGTCCCTCCAGATGTCGGTTTCGGTCATCTGGACACTGCCGAGTTCCAGGGTGTTGCCGCGGAGCGTGGGCCAGACGGTAAAGGCCTTGGGCTTGAGCCGCAGCAGCCAGGCGGCCAGCCAATGGGTGCCTTCGTGCAGCAGGATCCCGGGCAGGTACAGGAGGAAGAGAATCAGGGCCGCCACCTGTTGGGTGCCGGTCAACATCAGCAGGAAACGATACAGTCCCCTTTGGGTCCGCTGGTTGGTCCAACCCAGCGCGTAAAGGCAATAGCCCAACAGGCTCAGGTACAGGACACTCTCGTTCAGGCCTATCGGAACGCTCATGGACCCGCCGGTGTTGCTGTCCGGTATCAGCCGCCGGCGGTTAGTCTCACCATCGCAGTGTACGTATCGCTCTTCAGTGCGGAACCGCCAATCAAGGCCCCGTCGATGTCCGGCGACTCCATGTACGAGACGATGTTGCCCGGGCTGGTGCTGCCCCCGTACAGAATCCGGGTGGTTTCGGCAACGGTCCCGTCGTAAAGGTCCGCCAGCAGAATGCGGATGATTTCACCGCAAACCTCCTCGGCCACCTCGGGTGTCGCGGCCAGGCCGGAGCCGATGGCCCAGACCGGCTCGTAGGCAATCACCAGCCGCCCGGCATCCGCACCGGTTACATTGGCCAGAGCGCCCTGCACTTGCCGGGTTACCACCGCCCGGGTTTGGTCGGCCTGATTTTCCGCAAGACTTTCCCCAACGCAGACGATTGGCACCAATCCGGCTTCAAGTACGGCATGGAGCTTCGCGTTCACCTCGCCGTCGGTTTCGTGGCAAAACTGGCGGCGCTCGCTGTGGCCCAGGATTACATAGTCGGCCAGTCCCGTCAGCATGGGCGCGCTGACTTCCCCGGTAAAGGCTCCGCCAGGCTCCGCATGGGCGTTCTGTGCGCCTACGCGGAGAGCACTGCCACGTACGGCATCGTTGACCGCGGGCAGCGACACGAATGGTGGGCAAAGGATCTGTTCCACGGTGGTCACCTGACCGGTTTCCTGCACGATGGCCCGGGCCAGGACCGCGGCATCCGTCGGTCCCAGGTTCATCTTCCAGTTGCCGGCCATGATGGGAACTCTAGACATGGGGCATTGCCTCTCAGGATGTTGATCTCAGGTTGGGATACCGGCACACCTGTGGGACCGGGCGGTACCAGGGCATGTGACCGCACGCGGCCTGACAGTCGGCGCACATCTCAACGTTGTTGGGAAAGTTGCCAGGGTTTTCATCCCAGGTCCCACTATCCGGCGTGGTTCGGAACAGCCGACAGGCACCCGGACGATTGAATCAGTCGATGTTCCGGATGCGCCGCTGGAAGTCGGCTTGGGCTTCCGCGTACTCTTCGGCGGACAGGAACTTGCCGCCCGCGATCTCCCTGTTGACTTCCTGTCGGCGGCTGTTCAGCCAGACCTGGATTTCACAGGAGTCGAAGCACCTTTGGTCGCCGGAGGTCGAAATCACCTTCCTGACATAGTACTCGGCTCCCTTGACACCGGATCCTTCGTCCACCGGGCTCAGGTCGTTGTACATGTCGATACGGGTGGACAGCGGTTCCTGGCATCGGAAGTTCAGGGCGTAGATTTCCAGGAAGCGGCCGGAGCCGCCCCCGCCCCCGAGCCAGCCGCGCAGTTTGCTCAAGAACCCCATGGTCACCCGGACCTCGTCAGAACGGTCAGGCCGGGCAACTCGGTTCCGGCCAGGTATTCCAGGCAGGCTCCGCCTCCGGTGGAAAGATGGCCGATGGCATCTTCCATGCCTGCCTGGCGGATGGCGGCCACGCCGTCACCGCCACCCACAACGGATCTGGCGTCGGGCAAACCGCCCAGAATTTCGGCGAGGGCATTGGTGCCTTGGTCGAACGGCTTGACTTCGCAAACCCCCATCGGGCCGTTCCAGAAAACGGTACGCGCCGGCGCCAGGCGGTTTACATAGTGGGCCACCGTGGCGGGTCCTATGTCCAGCGCCATCCAGTCTTCTTCGATGCCATCCGCAGGCACGGTCTTGCGCTCCGCGGCACTGTCGAGCTCCTTGGCGACCACCAGATCAACCGGTAAGTGGAGGCGGTCGTCGAAATCGACGAGCAGACTCCGGGCCGTTTCCAGGGCTTCGGCCTGAACCAGGCTCTTGCCTGTGGCGCGGCCCTGTGCCGCGAGGAACGTGTTGGCCATGCCGCCTCCCACCAGCACGTCGTCCATGTGCCGGAGCAGGTTGCGGATGACGCCGACCTTGTCGCTGATCTTGGCGCCGCCCATGATGGCGAGCGCCGGTCGCTGCGGGTTGTCAAGCAGGGGAGACAGCCAGTGCAGCTCGGTTTCCACGAGCAGGCCGGCCACGGCGGGAAGCAGATGCCCGACACCCTCCGTGGAGGCGTGGGCCCTGTGCAAACTGCCAAATGCATCATTTACATAAACGTCGCCGAATTGGCTCAGAACTTGGGCGAAGGCGGGATCGTTTCCGGTCTCGCCGGGTTCAAATCGCGTATTTTCCAGCAGCGTCACCGCCCCCGGGCTCGGCATGGCCGGCGGCGCGGACAGGTCCTTGATCAGCGGAATCTCGCAGCCAAGGATCCGACCCAGGCGATCCGCCACGGGCGCGAGGGTGAACTGCGCATCTTCCTTGGACCGCGGCCGGCCCAAGTGGCTCATCAGGCAGACCGAAGCACCGCGGTCCAACAGGTACCGGATGGTGGGGACTGATGCCAGGATGCGCGAATCATCGGTAATGGCACCCTCGCGATCGAGGGGCACATTGAAATCGACCCTCACCAGGGCTTGCCGGCCCGACCAGTCGATGTCGCGTACCGTTTTGAAGGCCACGCCGATTCGGTTGGGCTTGCCGGTCCCGTTACCCAAATGGGATCGTATGCGACTCAGTCACCCTGCAGGCGCAGGAAGTCGACGAGATCGGCTATGCGTTTGCTGTAGGCCCACTCGTTGTCGTACCAGGTCACGACCTTCACCAGGTTCCCGTAGAAGGCGGTGAACTCGGCGTCAATCGTGCTGCTGTGGGCATCGCCCTTGAAGTCGATGCTGACCAGGGGATCGCGGTTGACGGCCAGGATGCCCTTCATGGGACCCGCGGCCGCCTCGTCGAATGCAGCCAGGAGTTCCTCGGTGGTGCCCGGGCGTTCCGTCTCGGCCACGAAGTCGACCACGCTCACGGTGGAGGTAGGCACGCGCATGGCCATGCCGTCAAACTTGCCCTGCAACTCCGGAACCACCAGCGAGACCGCCTTGGCGGCACCGGTGGTCGTCGGAATGATGCTCATGGCCGCGGCCCGGGCCCTCCTCATGTCGGAGTGGAACAGGTCCAGGATGTGCTGGTCACCCGTGTAGGCATGGACGGTGGTCATGAGGCCCATCTTGATGCCAAACGTGTCGCTCACCACCTTGGCGGCCGGTGCCAGGCAGTTGGTCGTGCAGCTGGCGTTGCTCAGGACGTGGTGGCTGGCAGCGTCGTAGACATCTTCGTTGACTCCCAGGCACACGGTCAGATCCTCACCCTTGGCGGGAGCACTGATGATGACCTTGCGGGCACCGGCGGCCAAGTGCAGTTCGGCCTTGTCGCGGTCGGTAAACACGCCCGTGCTCTCGACGACCACGTCGATTCCCAGGTCCTTCCACGGCAGATCCGCCGGGTTGCGCTCGTTGCACAGCGTGATGCTGTTGCCGTTGATGACCAGGGAGCCGTCCTGGTATTCCACCTCGCCGTCGTACCGGCCGTAGTTGGTGTCGTACTTGAACAGGTGGGCAAAGGCACCGACATCGCCCAGGTCGTTGATGGCCACAACCTGCAGGTCTTCAGGGTAGGTGTCGAGGATGGCTTTGGTGACTTGTCGGCCAATGCGACCAAAACCGTTGATTGCAACTCGAAACATGGTCGGATTCCTGCTCCTGCCCCAAGTGGACGTCTTGCCGCACGGATGCCAAGGCGTGCGCACGCCCTTAGATTATACGGAACCGGACCCAATCGGGGCCGGATCCGACAGGCGCAGGTCCCCGACAGCATCGCTTCCTGCCAGTGACGGGTCCGATCGCGGCCAGTGCAGGGATCGTATCCCGGTTCATGCATCCACCACGGCCATCACGGTCCGGGCCAGCTTGCGGGAATCGTGGCGCCAAGGCACCTGGTCGTCAATCAAGTCTGCTTCCACGCACTGGGCATCGATGCGCCCTGCCTTGGCCGGGGCTTGAATCCATTCGAGGCTGGGCCAGTTTCCGGACGTCAGGCGTCGGTTGTTGACCACTACATGTGTGAACATGCCCAATCCGTGGCGGTCCAGGCATTGAAGATAGTCGACCAGTGTGAACCCGTCGGTTTCGCCCTCCTGGTTGAGGATGTTGGCCACGAACACCTTGGGGGCCTTGGCCGCCAGCAGTGCGGCGCGAATCCCTTCCACAATGAGGTTGGGCATGGTGCTGGTGAAGAAGCTGCCGGGACCCGCCACGATCAGGTCGGCCCGCAGGAGGGCTTCGATTGCACCGGGAAAGGCGCGGGCTTGGATTGGGTCCAGGGACAACCTCCGGATACGGCCGTGGGTTTGACTCAGGTTGCTTTCGCCGCGCACGTGTCTGACGCCCGTGCCTGCGACCGCGGGTTCGTGGGCCGCCACTTCGGCGCACAATGTGACGGCCTCCAAGGTGCTGGGCAGGACCCGGCCCCGGACGGCCAGGACGCGGCTGGTGTTGAGGATGCCGTCCTCGAAGCTCCCGTAGATGGCGGACATGGCCGTGATCAACAGGTTGCCGAACGCGTGGCCGCCCAGTCCTTCCTTGTCCCCGAATCGGTATTGCAGCAGAAGTTGGAACAGCTCTTCCGATTCGCTGAGGGCCGCGATGTTGTTGCGGAAGTCCCCCGGCGGGAGCATGCCGGTGGATTCCGTCAGCTTGCCGGAACTGCCTCCGTCGTCGGCAACCGTGACGATGGCAGTGATGTCTCCCGTGTAGTGTTTGAGGCCGCGCAGGAGGACCGGCAAACCGGTGCCGCCGCCAATGGCTGCAATCTTGATGTCCTTGGCCATGGGGGGGGTAGTAACGGCAACCGTTGCGTGCCCGATTTGGGGTGGCGTCCTGTACGGCCCCGTGTTGGGACACAATTCAGGACTGTCGATTTGGGTGCCTGCCTGCAATCGGGTTGCTTCGGCCTGCGTATATGGAAGCAGGAAAGGGACTCGCGGTAGACCGCCGTCCTCGGCTCCCGCATTGCAAGCAGAGGCGGGGCGGCCGGAATGATAGGCGATCGTTGATAGGTGTCCCCCCACCAACAATCAGGACGCTGCTTGAATACAATGGTGACGTATGCGGTTCGCCGGCCACGGCGAGTTGGGTGCGTCGTGGCTCCCTGAGGTGTCCAAGGGTACTCTGAATGAGAGATCCAGGCATGAAGAAAGTGTGCATCATAGGAACGGGGCAGACGGAAGTCGGCGAGCATTGGGACAAGTCCATCCTGCATCTGGCCCATGATGCCGTGATGTCGGCCCTTCTGGATGCGCACGTTGAGGCGGTGGATGCCCTGTTTGTCGGCAACATGCTGAGCGGAGCCCTGTCGGGTCAGGAGAACCTGGCTGCGGCGGTTGCCGATTTCAGCGGCCTGCGCAACATTGAAGCGGTCAAGACCGAAGCGGCCTGCGCGTCCGGCGCCGCGGCCCTGCGCATGGGTTATACGGCGGTGGCCTCCGGCTTGCACGACCGCGTCCTGGTGCTCGGTGTGGAGAAGATGACCAACACTCTGGGGCACGATACAACCGCCGCCCTCGGCATGGCTGCGGACGCAGTCTATGAAACATTCCAAGGGGTCAGCTTTACGGCGCTCAACGCCCTGATGATGCAGCGTTACGTGTGGCAATACGACGTGCCCGACACGGGCCTTGCGGGATTCAGCATCAACGCCCACCGCAACGGCTGCCACAATCCGCATGCCATGTTTCGGCATGCCATCACCGAGGAGGACTATGGCCGGTCGCGGGTTATCTCGAGCCCGTTGTGCGTACTCGACAGCAGCCCCATTTGCGACGGTGCCGCGGCTGTGGTCCTGTGTGCGGCGGGAAGTTCGTCCCTGTCCGACGGTTCCCGCCACGTCGCCCCGGTGACCATTCTGGGCAGTGCTGCGGCCACCGACACGTTGGCGGTCCATGATCGCTCGGATCCCCTCAGGCTGGCCGCCGTGGAACTCAGTACGCAACAAGCACTTGCGCAGGCAGGCGCGAGCCTGGACGACGTGGACTTCCTTGAGTTGCATGACGCCTTTTCGATTCTGGGTGCCATGAGCCTGGAAGCAGTGGGCTACGCGGAGCCGGGCACCGGGTGGCGCTACGCCATGGACGGATACATCGACATTGAAGGGGACCTGCCCGTCTCGACCCAGGGCGGCTTGAAAAGCCGGGGTCATCCGGTGGGTGCGACAGGGGTGTATCAGGCAGTCGAGGCGGTCAAGCAACTTCAGGGATTGGCAGGACCCAATCAGGTTCCCAACGCTGCCCTGGGCATGATCCAGAATGTGGGCGGCAGCGGCGCCAGCGTCTTTACCCACATCCTGGGAATCTGAAGCGGGACACCCGCGATCGGTGCCGGCCTGATAGGTTTTGGCAGTTTGGCGGATTGGGTGCAAGGCGGTATCGGATGGGTGCGCCCAACCTTGGGATCGGTCGAAGAATCCGTCAAAACCTGCCCGATTTGTTTCCTGACAGTGTTTGACAGGTTTGGCCCCCCACAATCCATGTCGACCGCGACAGTGCGATGTCCATGGATTGGGAGACGGGAAAATGTTCGTACCCAGCAGCTGGCGCACGCGGCACCAGCGCTACAGTCTGATTGGAGAAGTGTGTCCTGCCTGCGACAAGCACATCTTCCCGCCGCGCGATGTGTGCCCGCATTGCGACCAGCCTGCCGGACCGGCCCACAAGTTCAATGGCACCGGCATGGTCTTCAGCTACACCACACTGTTCCAGCCTCCGGCGGGTTTCGAGAGCCAAGCTCCTTACGTGGTGGCGTTGGTCCAGCTCGACGAGGGCCCCATGCTCACGGCGCAGCTGACGGATGTCGAGGCCGACGAGGTTGAAATCGGCATGAAAGTTGAAATGGTGCCGCGCAAGCTGATGGAGGACGGACCGCAGGGACAGGTCCACTACTGCTACAAGTTCCGGCCGCTGTGGGCCAAGGCGGCCCAAGCGGGGGTCTCGGTCTGATCCGTGACGCGGTGACTGGTTTGGTCCGCATCGACTGCCCTTACTACCACTCCGACTTCAACCGCGGCCAGGAGACCAGCGGCTGCCGCATGTTGGAGGCCAGCCCGCTTGGCAGTTCGGGATGGCACGAAGGCCTGTGCCGCACGTGTCCGGTACCCGGTCTGATGCGGGACACCACCTGTCATCACCTGCACGTGGAGGGTGAGATCCAACGGGGCTTCCTCCGCAAGCGCGTTCAGGTGACGTTTGCCTTGTGTCGGAACGGCGTGGAGGAATTGGCGGATCCGATGCGTTGCCCGACCTGCGAGGCATCGATGCCCTCCTTGGATTGAGCCATTCCATTGCGGGGGCCGGCAGGCAATCAGTGTTCATGTCGGCTCAATCCGGACTACTACGTCCCCGTCTGCACCTGGGCCTTGCGCAGGGCACTCCGAACGGCCGACGCGGGCGATGCCTGTTGCTGCGGCTGGGCACGCAGGGAGCGCAAGGCGCGCATCACCGCGGGCGAGGGCGACCGCCGGTCGCCCTGCATTCGCCTGCGAATTAGACGGCCAGATTTTTTTATCGTGCCTCCCCGACTTTCTGGTGGCTATGACTGCGGCGGTTGGTCGACCTGGTATCGATCCCGGTCCCACAGGCGAATGGCCTTCCGCACCCGGGCCCGCGGCAGGTCGCTGTCGGGACCGAGGTCCTTCACATCCAACGGCTTCGCTTCACAGTCGTAGGCTTGGTTGTAGATGTCCCGCAGGCTATCCACCATGCGCTGTGCGCCGGAGATGTTGGGGCGAACCAAGGGTTCGCCTTTTTGCGAAAAAAGCTTCATGCCAGCCACGGCCGCTTTTTCCAGGTCCGGTCCCTTCTCCTGTAACAGGATGGGCAACTTGCCCCTGTCACCCTTGCCCGAGTTGGACAGAACCGCAGTGTCAAAGTCGCCGGTGATGGCCCCCACCACAACCAGACCCGGTACCGGAGCGTAGGGTTTGACCCCCGCCCAGCGAGCCAGTTCCGCGTAGGCACGGCCGCGTTGCAGGCGCGAGTAGGAATCGATCAATTCCAATTCATCCAGGAACACCACCCACCCACGGCAACCCGCGGCCCGCAACAGCAGGGACAGGAACAGCAGGCGCTGCGGGGGCAGGGTCTTGACGGGAGGCATCGAGATGTCGGGATCGCTTCCAATCAGCTTCAGCCCTTCCTTGACGCGTGCGATGCGGATTTTTTCGCCGGCCCAGAAGAGTCCGATCTCGCTGTTGAGATCCTCTTCCCCGCATCGAAACCGCACCCGCAGGGTAGCGGGGAAAATCGGATGCAGGTCGTATTGCCCGGCCTCCAACTCCGTAATCAGGGCATCGACGGCATCCCGCCTGCGCAACAGGCGGTCCCATGCATCCTCGACCATTAGGCCCGAACTGTCCGGCAGGCGGCCCCAACCCGCGGCCATCCGAAACATGGCATCCAGCTTGTACAGGGGGGTCTCCTTGCTGACGACAATGCTACTGGTGGCAAACCCCCGCTCCAGCGCGTCCTGCGCCAGGTTGGCCAGCAGGTGGGACTTGCCCTGCCCGAAGTCCCCGGAAGCCAGGATGAAGTGCGATGCCTTGTTCGATACCGCCTGCGGCAGGGTTTCCAAGTCCTCCAGCATCTTGTGAACGCGTTTCTGTATGCGCGGCTGGTTGCACTCCAGACGGGCCACGGCCTGGCGGTTGGGCACGCCGTTGCGCATGGATTCAATGACCCAGCGGCACTCCAGCCGGTCAGACGGCAAACTCATGCCTCCACTCCTTGCTCAAGGTGAATCAATGTGTTCTCTGGGCAAATCCAATCGTCGCCCACGACTTCGTTCTCAATGCGCGAGGACAGGGCCGGGTAGATGTGGTGACCGCGTTCCTGGGATGTAATGGAACCGTCCGTAAATTCGGGGCGGGCGACCACGACCACCAATGTGTGGCCTAGGCTGTCAATGTTGTCCACGAGGTCCCGCAGCACTTCGTAGCACGCCAGCACCTTGTTTTTTGTGTAGTACTCGCTGTCGTCGCCGGGGCGCACCGCGCGCGTTAGGCGCCTGATGTCCAGGATCAGGATTGTGCCGGCCTGCCCCGACTGACGGACAAAGCGGCACAGGGACCCCATGTAGCGGCGGGCCGTAAGGGTGTTGACGGAAGTGTGGACATGGAAGTGGCGGACGCTGGCCAGGCGACGTTCCTGCCCCTTCAGCCAGTCCAGGAGGGCGGAGCCCCCGTAGAACTGCTCGTCGGCGCGGGCCTCGCACATGCACAGGTGGCGGACCGCCCATCCGAAATCCCGAAGCATGCGGGGATCGTGCAATGTACGCTGTTCCAGGGCGGGCAGAATGTCGCCGGGCAGGGTGAATGGATCCGTCTTGTTGGCCTTGGCCAGGGCGACGTAGATGTTGGCTTGGCCGTCGGGCGTTATGCCGTCCACCTGCAGGTGCTGTTCCCGGGCCAGATCGAGAATGAGACGGCGGGCCATAGTGCGCCAGTCCAAGTGTTCGGCCATCGTGTAGAACAGGTCCGGGGGGCGATCCAGGCGGCGTTCATCCGCCCTGAACAGGATGGGCACGAAATCGTGTTGCCGACCCAACTCGGACAACGAGTCAACCAATGCCTGGCGCAGGTTGTTGTGCGAGGAGATCACAAACTTGACGGCCGAGCCGCCGTTGCGAACAAATCCGTCCGCGGACAGGTACTGCCGATCCATCACGGCAAGCCATGTGTCAAGGGGTATCGCTTTCACTTTCCACCTCATCGAATCGGATGCTGTAGAAATCCACCTGTGCGCCATCGCCCCGGATGTAGGTAAAGACATTGCTTGCGCTGCCGCGCGTTCCTGTGGCAGACGGAAACGACACCGCCAAATGAACGGATCGCGAACTGATGGTGCGCGTCAACACAACATCGCTGGCATCCAGCAGAAACAAATCCCTTGCAAAGTCCAGGCGGGAGTACTCCCGCCGCACGCCCGGATACTCCGTGTATAGGCGATACAGGCGATCCAGCAGCACCGTGGTCGTGCCGAGGTCGCCAGAGTGGAGGTTGGATTTACCCAGAATGCCGCACATCATCTTGTACAGCCGGGTCAGGAAGGCCGCGGCGTTGAACTTCGGATCCCGGGCCTGCGCCTTTTGCACGGCATCGGCCAGAAACGAGGGACGGAGGCCGCCAACCCGTTTCCCGCCGAGGGTCGCCGACCTGCTTTCCGGCAGAACGCGGATGTCCAGCGGAGGTGCGATCAAGGCGTCGCCCGAAGGCAGCGGGAACATGTCCAGTTCCCGGTTCCCGGCCGTATCAAGCATCTCATTCAGCCAGCCGTCCTGGATGTAGGCGGTCACTTCGTCGGGTGTGTGGGGCCACGCATCCTTGGCATCGTTGGCCGCGGACTGGAGCACGCCCACGGACCGTACCAGGTCGGCCAGCGCATCGGGCAGCACGCGCATATCCCCAGCCTGCACGGCCCTCTGCACCTTGCGCACCAGGGTTTGGCATTGCCGGAGGGATGCGTTCAAGGCTTCGGCGGGGGCCTCCATCCCCTCACAGGCGACTTCGAGATTGTTCATGGTTCCACTCCTGAGTGAATTGTTGAGGTTGTTGGTCCGGCGCGCTGCGCGCATGTGTCCCGTTCGGAATGAACCGTACGACGGCGACGCTAGGGCCTGTTCACACTACGCGCAGGGTTTCCACGATGAGGGCGAACTGGATGAAGGCCCAGTACATGCGGTCCAGCTTGTCAAAGCGGGTGTAGACCCGCCGGAACCCCTTGAGGCGCCGGAAC
>MKWU01001192.1_pt1 | contig 46569 bp, 33 predicted proteins | sample 809101 | NCBI WGS metagenome assembly MKWU01 (sample SAMN05860141, study PRJNA318959) | sponge metagenome | host: Aplysina aerophoba | place: Slovenia: Piran, Adriatic Sea, Gulf of Piran | collected 2013-05-07 | reverse complement strand
CGGGTAAGTTCCGACCTGCACGAATGGCGTAACGATGGCCACGCTGTCTCCACCAGGGACTCAGTGAAATTGAAATCGCTGTGAAGATGCAGTGTTCCCGCGGCTAGACGGAAAGACCCCGTGAACCTTTACTACAGCTTCGTACTGAAATTTGGGCATGCTTGTGTAGGATAGGTGGGAGGCTTTGAAGCGGAGACGCCAGTTTCCGTGGAGCCGACCTTGAAATACCACCCTGGTATGGCTGAATTTCTAACCCAGACCCGTTATCCGGGTCGGGGACAGTGCGTGGTGGGTAGTTTGACTGGGGAGGTCTCCTCCCAAAGAGTAACGGAGGAGTGCGAAGGTACCCTCGGCGCGGTCGGAAATCGCGCTTTGAGTGCAAAGGCATAAGGGTGCCTGACTGCGAGACGGACAGGTCGAGCAGGGGCGAAAGCCGGTCTTAGTGATCCGGTGGTTCTGTATGGAAGGGCCATCGCTCAACGGATAAAAGGTACTCCGGGGATAACAGGCTGATACCGCCCAAGAGTTCGTATCGACGGCGGTGTTTGGCACCTCGATGTCGGCTCATCACATCCTGGGGCTGTAGTCGGTCCCAAGGGTATGGCTGTTCGCCATTTAAAGTGGTACGCGAGCTGGGTTTAGAACGTCGTGAGACAGTTCGGTCCCTATCTGCCGTGGGCGCTGGAGACTTGAGGGGAGCTGCTCTTAGTACGAGAGGACCGGAGTGGACGTACCTCTGGTGTACCGGTTGTCACGCCAGTGGCACTGCCGGGTAGCTATGTACGGACGGGATAACCGCTGAAAGCATCTAAGCGGGAAGCCCCCCCCGAGATGAGGTCTCCCAGGATCCTTGAGATCCCTGAAGGTCCGTTGAAGACCACGACGTTGATAGGCTGGGTGTGGAAGCGCAGTAATGTGTGAAGCTGACCAGTACTAATTGACCGTGAGGCTTGACCATATAACACCCAAGCGGTCTCGATTCGAATGCGACAAACCCCGTCTGACAGACTCTCTGCGACCCGTTTGCCTGGTGGCCATGGCGAGTGAGAACCACCCGACCCCATCCCGAACTCGGAAGTGAAGGCACTCAGCGCCGATGATAGTGCGGGACTTTCCCGTGCGAAAGTAGGACGCTGCCAGGCACTGATGCAGAGCCCCGAGAGGTATCTTTCGGGGCTCATTTTTGGGGCGGTTCACGACAAGGCGCGGCAGTGGGCGAGGTGAGAATGACCGATAACGAACAGAAAGTGCTCGAGACTCTCCTTGAGCAGAACGACGAATTCAAGGGGCTCTACGATCGTCACAACGAGCTCAAGGCCATGGTCAGGGATGCCGAGCTCGGGCACGTGCCAATGGACTCGATGCGCCTCGGGGAGCTGAAGCGCGAGAAGCTTCGCACCAAGGACCGGATGGCCATGCTCATCGCCGCGCACGGCGAAGAGCGGGCAATGTCGAGTGCCTGAACTTCTATTCCAGGACGACGGATACCTCCGTGAGTGTGCCGCGAGCGTCACCGTAGCGGACGAACGCGGCATCCAGCTCGATCGGACCGTGTTCTATGCCGCCGGCGGCGGCCAGCCGGGCGATTGTGGGCGGCTCGTCCTTGGTGACGGGTCGCCGATCGAGATCGTCGACACGCGCAAGGGCGAGGAAATCGGATCGGTCGTCCATGTACCCGAGAGCCCGGTGTCCGCGGATATCGTCGGCTCCGAGGTGACCGCGGTCATCGACTGGGAGCGCCGCCATCGGTTGATGCGGATGCACACCTGCATGCACCTCCTCTCGGTGCTGATCAAGGCGGACGTCACCGGCGGCTCCATTCGTGACGGGAGCGGACGCCTCGATTTCGATCTTCCCGAGCCCCTTCAGGACAAGGAGCACCTTACCCGGGAGCTGAACCGGCTGGTCGAGCAGGACCTGCCGGTTTCGACCATCTGGGTGACGGACGAGGAGCTTGCGGCCCGTCCCGAGCTCGTGAAGACGATGTCCGTCAAGCCGCCGTCCGGGCACGGACGGGTTCGGCTTCTCGCGATCGGCGATGTCGACCTTCAGGCGTGCGGCGGCACCCACGTCGCGCGCACCGGTGAGATCGGAGCGGTGGCGATCACCAAGATCGAGAAGAAGGGGCGCCAGAACCGCCGGGTCAACATCGCGTTCGCGCCTGCCTGATTTTCCCGCCTCGCGGCCGGGTGCCTGCCCGGCCACCGGGGGCGGCTCTTACCTGCGACGTCCGAACGACCACCTCCGGGGGTTGAGGCCGCTTCAGGGCCACAACCGGTGAAGCCGCACCTTCATCCCGTCCGAATCGGTTCCCGTATGCCCGAACGTCTCGAGGGAGAGGCGGTAGTCCGGCTCGTCGCGCAGGTGAAGCCCCGCGGCGCGGCGCGCCCCGCTCGCGCCCGCGAAGCTGGAGATCGCGATGTACGGGCGCACGGTGGAGCCGAACGCGCCTCCGAAGAGACCGTAGGCGAGCTCGCCGTCGAGGCCGTACGTCGCCCGCGGATCATTGGAGGCGGCACCGAGCACGCTCCGCAGCGACAGCTCGAGCCCGCGCGCCCCGGGGTCCGGATCGAATCGCGCGGAAGCGCGAACGTCCCATGACCCCGAATCGTTTCCGGCGATTCCAAGGAGGGTCGACGCGCCCACGTCGAAGGACAGGGGATTCGCGCCCGGTCGGTACGCGATCGAGCCCGCGACGTCGATCAGCGAGCCCGCGGCGCCGTCCCCGGTCTGGTGCCGGACGCCGAGCGAGAGCGAAGGAACGAGGACCGGCTCGGCGTCGACGGGGCGGCGGCGCCAGTCGAGGCCGAGGCCTAAATCCGAGCCGCGCAGGGACCGTGGCCGGATCCCGTGCTCCGTATCGTCGCCCTCGATGCGAAGGGCGATATGCTCCGCCAGCCCGGAGAAGGAGAACGTTCCGAGCGGAGACGACGGCAGGGGGTGACTGAAGCCGAGGGCGGCCGAGCCCAGGTCGAGATCGGAACGCCATCGCTCGTCGAACGGGGGTGCCTCGTCTTCGAACCAGAGGCTCCCCGCCCCGGCCCCGACGCTGCCCCAGATGACCGAGTCGGTGGCGAAGCGCCAGGCTGCGAAGGGGTGCATCGCGTAGAGCTCGGTGACGTGCTCGCCCTCGGAGTAGCGGCCCTCGAGACGCACCGCCTCGGCGCGGTAGTCGAGGGCGGTGCGGTGGAACCCCGCGACGAGGCCGAGCTGGAGTGCTCCCCCTCGATGCACCACCTGCGCACCGCCGAGGAGCGACTCCCCGGTCCCGGACCAGGAGAAGCCTCCGGACCGGCCCCACATCCGGCCAAGATCGACGTCCGAGAAGAGGTCCGCGCCGGAGCCGTCCGGGGACGCCCCGCGCACCCGCTCGCCAATGAGCTCGTGCGCGAGGCGCACCGCGCGGCGGCCGTGCACCATGCCGAGCGCGTCGTGGACGGGGTTCGACTGCGCGGTGGAGCTGGTCGCCGGGTCGTCGTCGCCGCGCGGGTTCGGGTGGCACAGGTACTCCCCGGTCGAGGTCCGCACCGCCTCGTCGCGGAACGTCACGGTCAGGTAGTGGTCTTCGTACACGCGGTCGGGGCTGGCGGGGGGCACGGGCCGGAGCACGACATCGCGGCCGAGCTCGAAGCAGATCGCGGCCGCGAAGAAACCGTCGTCGGTTTCGTCGGCATCGTCGGTATCCCGCCGGACGCCATAGGTGTATACGACGGGGGTCGGAACCGGGTGGCCCGTGGGCGACGCCAGCCGGCGAGTGCCGTGGTCGAACTGGAAGGAATCAAGGACCGGAACGATTGAGTAGGTCGCGTCCCCTTCCCAGCTCGGCGGCAAAAATGCCGCAGGCAACTCTATGGAGCAAGCTGCGCATGGAGGGCGAATGGTCGCGCCGACTGCGTTTCCGGAGAGCAATATGGAGAAGAGAAAGACACTGCGAACGCTCGGCAGGCTCACCGTGAAGCGCGGCACCTCGTGGCCGACGGTGCGGAGGTAGAAGCAGCGGGGTGTGGCGGTGGTGGTCTTGGTGGTGTCATCTTCGATGAATGTGTCCGTGGCGTGGATGCAGTATCGCGTGAGAATGGAGATTGCGGTTGGCGTTCCCGTGATTCTGGGCGGATCGCTCTGGTCATCGAACTCAAGCCCGGGCGGGAGCCTGGGGCGAAGGTCGTACTCGACGGTGCCCTTGGGGTTGACGGCTTTGGGGAGCTTGATTTCCTCGATTTCGGCGTCGACCGGCAGGTCACGGTCGACGATGTGGCGGTTCTCGAACTGAAACTCGGTACCGGCAAGGGGCGTGGCCTCGACCTCCAGTACGAGATCCGCAAAATCCCCCTCGGCATCCGTCACCCGATACCGGCAAAGGCGCCTTTGCCCGGAGTGTTCGGGCCGCGGATTCGCGGCGAGCTCCGAGCTGACGAGTTCGAGCCAATCGAGCGGGCACTGCTCCAGGGCATACTGGTACGGAGGTGCGCCGCCGGCCGCTTCCGGCAACGGGTACCGTTCGAATCTGCCCACCTTGAACGGGAGCTTCAGTGAAGATTCGCGGAAACGAAGCGGACTCTCGAGGTCGAAGCTCACGGTGAGCCGGGCGTCGGCGTAGCCGGGCGCGGAGGCGACGTAGTACAGGCTGTAGGTGCCGGCCGGCCACTTCGGGTCGTCGATCGTGCCGGTGAGGCTCGGCCGCATGGCGGGGCAGAGGTCGTGCTTGAGCTCGAGCCCGTTCGGGCGTTCCTGAACGCCCGGGGGACCGTTGGCAACTTCCAGTTTGTAGGAGATATCGTTGGCCGGTGCTCCCTGTGCGCAGGGGAAGAAGCCCGTGCGCGGCGGGACCTCCTCACCCTGGACGAGGGTACCGAGGCTCCCGAGCGACGCGCCGTCGGCGTAGGGCGTGCCGTCGGCCGCGGGAAAATAGAGCCGGGACTGCCCACCCGTGTCGACTGAAATTGTGATTGGGTCGTTCGGTCCCCCCAGGAAGTCCATTCCCCCCAGGGAGTCCGTGACCCGCCACAGACAGCCTTGAACGCGTTCGCGCTGATTCGCGGCGGTGGGAGAACCATGAAGAGAGCGTCCCTCGCGCCGAATCCACGTCGGAACGTCGCACCCGGTCAGCTCGTACGTGTAGGGCGGACGACCGCCGCTCGCGGCCGGCATGACCCTGACCGTGCTCCGGCCGACCGGGAACGAGACGTCCTGCGTGAACCCCGCGGAACGAAGTTTCGGCGGGAGATGCAGGACGACCGAAAGGTGTACGTCGCGATGCCCGTCCGCGCTCGCCCGGTAGTCAAGCCGGTACGACGGGGGAGGCGCGCCCCCGGCGCGGAGCGTGCCCTGGAGGGTACGGGCACGGGACGTCGAAGTGTATACGAGGCCGGGCGGCCAGGGCCGTTCCAGGACATAGGTGATCGGAACGGGGTCCGGAATCGATTCGGCGTCGGGAAGGACGAGCGGCTGCATGGGCTCGTCGGGGCGGAGGGAATGGGGATACTCGGCGCCGGAGGCGAGCGCTCGTCCGCTCCCGGGGTGGGGGGACTGGAGGGAGGCGCTGGGGGGCGGGGGGGCCCCCCGCCGCCCCCGCCCCTGCCGCGGCAGGCGGCGAGAGCCGCGAGCAGGCAGAGTCCGAGCCATGTGCGCACGGTGCCGGGGCGAGACATCAGGCAGATTCCTTGTCCGAGAGGGGTCACGGTCTGTTGCGCGGGAGAGAAGCCGGGCCGAGGGACGGCACGACGGCCGACTGCGCCCACATCGTGCATGTTGCCGTGGCGCTGCAACGAAAATACCCAACTATCCGTCCAGTTCGGCGGTGAATTCTAAACCAACTCCAAGTATTATCGCGAATCTCTTGTTGAATATGGCGAATGGCGGGCCGGTCACCTGGCGGATCCGGATCCGGACCGTTTCGCGAGGAGAGACGGTGACTAGTCGAGGAGCAGGTCCTTGGCCCGGTTGATCTGGGCCGCCAGATAGCTCGACCCGCCGCGGTCCGGGTGCAGCTTCTGGATGAGCCGCCGGTGGGCGGCCACGATCGCGTCCCGGTCGGCACCGGGCTCGAGCCCCAGTATCTGAAGCGCCTGCGCCGCCGTCATGGGCAATTCGCCCCCTCCGGCGCTCCGGGCATCGTCCGCTGCACCGCCTCCTTCTTCGCGCCAGTCGTCCCCGAGCCTGCGGTCCAGGTATGCCTCGAGGAGGCGCGCGGACTCGGAGTCGCCCCCGCGACACTCGGCGAGGAGCGCAAGCAGCGCGGCCCGGTCGAGGGAGCCGAGGCCGCGTCCCCGGTATGTCCCCTTCAGCACTTCACCGTCGAGCTTCCCGGTGTCGTGATCGATCGTCATTCGCAACCACTCGGCCTCGACCCGGGAGGTCGAGCCGGGGGTGGGTCCGCGCGCGGCCTGCGCCCGGCTGAACGCGCCCCAGAGCCGGGGCAGGAGCGGTGCGAGCCCGAAGAGCAGTATCGACCAGTGGAATCGGGTGCTGAGGTACATGAGCCCGAGGGTCAAGACGCCGATCACCACGGGTCGCAGGGCCGGATGGCGAAGCAGGCCGGGACGCCGGCGGATCACGCTCACCGCGAGCAGAACCGCGATCAGCAGGATCAGGATGAGGACCGGGTGCACGGGGTCAGCTCCCGCGGTCGCGCGACCCGGCGCCGATCGAGTCGGGTGGAAGAGAGGTCAACTGGTGCGGTCGATCTGGTGCGTGAGCTGCCTGACGAGACCCCCGGTCCGGTCGCCGTAGTGCGCGAGCGCGCGCCGCCCGCCCACCGCGTAGATCGCGACGGCGCTCAGGAGCTCGCGAAGCTCGGCCGCGCTGCTCGTGTCGAACCGGCAGCAGGCGCCGCCCGAGAGCCTGGCGATCTCGCGGAAGCACCGCTCCGCAACCGGGTCGAATCCCTCGTGGAACAGGAACGCGGGGACGCGCTTGATGCCGAGGCGGGCGGCACGGTCGCACAGCTCGTCGACGCTCTCCTCGACGCAGTCCCCGACGAAGACGAGCGCGTTCACCGGTTCGCGGTCGGTCTCGGCGAGAGCGTGGTCGAGCACGCGGCGGATCTGGGTCAACCCCCCCGCGCAGCGGACCGCGGACATCGCCCGCGCCACGTCGCCGGCCCGGTTGTACCAGCGTGACGCCCGGCACTCGCGGTATCCGCGGTAGTAGCAGAGCTGGAGCGAGAGGTCGCCGACGGCGGCCGCCTCCTCGAACATCCGGCCCTGGATTCCGCACGCCTGGTCCCAGGTCGGCTCCCGGCTCGCCGTCGCGTCCATCGCGAATATGAGCCGCCCCCCGCGGCCGCCCGGCGCCGGGGTGGCCGCGACGGCATCCAGGAACGCATCGACCTCTCGGGTCCTGGAGGCGGGAACGCGGTCTCGCGCCATGCGTGCTATGCCCGGCCGCGAGGGACCGGGGGCCCCTATCGGATGGCCCGATTCTCGACGAGATCGTCCACCACCGCGGGTTCGGCGAGGGTGGTGGTGTCGCCGAGGTCCTCGAGCTCGTTCGCGGCCACCTTGCGCAGGATCCTGCGCATGATCTTGCCCGAACGGGTCTTGGGGAGTCCGGGCGCCCACTGGATCACGTCCGGGGTCGCAATGGCCCCGATCTCGCGGCGAACGTGACGGACCAGCTCCTGGCGAAGCGCCTCGTCCGCATCGACCCCCTTCATCAGGGTCACGTAGGCGTAGATCCCCTGTCCCTTGACCGGATGCGGGCATCCGACCACCGCCGCCTCCGCCACCGTCTCGTGCAGGACGAGGGCGCTCTCCACCTCCGCGGTGCCCAGCCGGTGTCCGGACACGTTGATGACGTCGTCGACCCGTCCCGTGATCCAGTAGTAGCCGTCTTCGTCGCGCCGCGCGCCGTCCCCGGTGAAGTAAAGGCCCGGGAACCTCGCGAAGTACGTGTCGAAGAAGCGCTGATGGTCGCCGTACACGGTGCGCATCTGCCCCGGCCACGAACGGGCGAGACAGAGGTTCCCGGTCGCCGCGCCGTCGAGCTTGCGCCCTTCGTCGTCGACGATCCACGGCTCCACCCCGAAGAACGGGAGGGTGGCCGATCCGGGCTTCAGGGTGGTCGCCCCCGGCAGCGGGGTGATCAGGATGCCGCCCGTCTCGGTCTGCCACCAGGTGTCCACGATGGGGGTGCGGCCATCGCCCACCACCCGGTGGTACCACTCCCAGGCCTCGGGGTTGATTGGCTCCCCGACCGTCCCGAGGAGCCGGAGGCTCGCGCGCGAGGAGCCGAGGACGGGTGCGTCTCCCTGCTGCATGAGCGCCCGGATCGCGGTCGGGGCGGTGTAGAAGATGTTGACCGCGTGCTTGTCGACGACCTGCCAGAACCGTCCGGCGTCGGGGTACGTCGGCACCCCTTCGAACACGAGGGTCGTCGCGCCGTTCGCGAGCGGCCCGTACACGATGTAGGAGTGTCCGGTGACCCAGCCGACGTCGGCCGTGCACCAGTAGACGTCGCCGTCGTGGTAGTCGAAGACGTAGCGATGCGTCATCGCCGTGTAGAGGAGGTAGCCGCCGCAGGAGTGCAGCACGCCCTTCGGCTTCCCGGTGGAGCCCGACGTGTACAGGATGAACAGCGGGTCCTCGGCGTCCATCTCCTCCGGGGGACAGTTCGCGGGAGCCGCGTCCACGAGCTCGTGGTACCAGCGGTCGCGTCCGGCCTGCCAGGCGACGTCCGCCCCCGAGCGCTTCACCACCACCACGTGCTCGATGCTCGGGGTTCCCTCGCAGGCCGTGTCGCCGTTCGCCTTGAGCGGGACCCGGCCCCCGCCGCGGATGCCTTCGTCGGCGGTGATGAGAACCTTGCAGGAGGAATCGTTGATGCGGTCGCGCAGCGACTCGGCCGAGAAACCGCCGAAGACCACCGAATGGACCGCCCCGATGCGCGCGCACGCGAGCATGGCGACCACCGCCTCCGGGATCATGGGCATGTAGATGCACACCCGGTCGCCCCTGGCGACGGCGAGCGACTTGAGCCCGTTTGCGAATCGGCAGACTTCTTCGTGCAGCGCGCGGTACGTGATCCGGCGATCTTCGCCCGGGTCGTCGCCCTCCCAGATGATTGCGACCTGGTCGCCCCGTTCGGCGAGGTGGCGATCCAGGCAGTTGTACGACACGTTGAGCCTGCCGCCCTCGAACCACCGGATGTGGGCACGGCGGTAGTCGACCTCCTGGACGCTGTCCCACTTGCGCGACCAGGTGACGAAGCGATCGGCCTGTTCGCTCCAGAAGCCGTCCGGGTCGCGCAACGAGCGTGCGTACAGGTCCTCGTAGCCGGCGCGGTCGATGTGGGCGCGTGCGGCGACATCCGCCCGCACTTCGAAGCTTCTCTCGTCCGACATCGGTTGGGGTCTCCTCCACGGCGAGCCGACCCGATTATACTGGCGCGTAAACAGGGGGTTCCGATGCGCGGCCGTGCCGTGCGGCGGTCGGAGAATCAAGGCGATAGCACTCATTCGGATGGAGCGGGGCGTGTGCAACCTGTAGTGTTCGATCACGGTCGAACCCGGCTCGCGGGCGACATGGGACCTCGGCAACCTGTAGCGTTCGATCGCGGTCGAACCCGGCTCACGGGCGACATGGGACCTCGGCCACCTGCAGCGATCGATCACGGCCGAACCCGGCGCCCCGGCGAAGTGGAGCCTCGGCCCCCCGACTCGTTCGATCATGACGGCGTTCGGCTCGCCTTTCGCAGTCTCCCCGGCCGGGAACCCACCGTCGTGTACCTGACGGGGTTCAAGTCCGACATGGAAGGACGCAAGGCGCGCCGGGTCGCGTCCGCTTGCCGCGAACGGGGCCTCGCTTCGTTCCGGTTCGACCATCGCGGCCACGGAGCGTCGGGCGGCGCGCTCGAATCGGGAAGCGTCGGGGTCTGGTTCCGCGACGCGCTGGCGCTCCTTCGCGCACGGCTGCGCGGGGAGCTCGTGCTCGTCGGGGCCAGCATGGGCGTGTGGCTCATGCTCCTGCTCGCGCGCGCGTCGGGCCGCGGCGAGGTGGGACGGGTGCGCGGCCTGATCGGCATCGGCGGCGGGGCGGACTTCGCCGACCGGCTGCCGACTCTCACCGCCGCGGAGCGCCGGGAGCTTCGCCGGTCGGGCATCGTCTGGCGGCCATCGCGTTACGGGGACGGACCGTATCCGCTGACCGAGCGCATGGTCGAAGACGGTCGACGGCACCGGGTTCTCGCGAAGCGATGGGACCCCGGCTGTCCGGTCCGTCTGCTGCACGGCATGCGGGACCCCGACGTGCCTTGGCCGGAGTCCGTCGCGGTCGCTGAATCGCTCGTTGGCGGCTCCGCCCGGGTGACCCTGATCCCGGACGGCGACCATCGCCTGTCGCGCGATTCCGACCTCGACCGGCTCGAGCGGGCGCTGGACGAAGTGCTCGCGGCGCCCGTGGGGCGAAGTCGGTGAACGCGTCCCCGTCCGCCGCAGCACCCCGCGAGCGGCTCGAACCGGGCCGCATCCGCGCCGCCCTGCCTTCCTCCGGGCTGCGTCTTGGCGGGCTCGCCGTGCACGGGGCGATCGACTCCACCAATGCTTGGTTGCTGGAGCGTTCCGCGACCCTGCCGAGCCCGTATGCGTGCCTGAGCGAGCACCAGCTCGCCGGCCGGGGGCGGCGCGGGCGTACCTGGGTAGATGCAACGGGACGCGACCTCTGCGTTTCGCTGCTGTGGCGATTCACGCTGGAAGGGGCGCGTTCGCAGGGGTTGAGCCTTGCCATCGGAGTCGCGGCGGTGCGGGCTCTCGCGTCCTTCGGCGCACGTTCGGTGCAGCTCAAGTGGCCGAACGACATCGTCTGGCGGGATCGAAAGCTCGGCGGCATTCTGATCGAGGGAACGGTCTCGGGCGAGGTATGGACGGCCGTGATCGGAATCGGGGTCAATGTTCGCGAGGAAGCCCTTCCGGCGCTTGGCGTGCCGCGCGTCCATCTCGAATCCATTGTGGGTGCGCCCGTATCCAGGAATCGCCTGGCGGCGCTTCTCATCGCGGAGGTGCTGGCGGAGTGCGCGCGCTTCGAGGAGCTCGGGGCCGGGCCCGCGGTAGGCGAATGGGGTGCGCTCGACGCGATGAGCGGGCGCCGGGTCAGGGTCGAAGCGGCGGGCGGGAGGACCGACGGAGTCGCGCGCGGAGTGGACGAGTCCGGCGAGCTGTTGCTGGAGGTCGACGGGACGATCGAGCGATTTGTCAGCGCCGACGTCAGCCTCCGGGCGGGTGCCCCGGAAGAATGCGAGGACATCGCATGAAGTGGCTTGCGGCGCTCCTCGTCATCGTGAACGTTGGGTACTTCGCGTGGAACCATTGGCTGCTGGACCCGCTCCGAACGGCGCCGCCGACGCTCCCCGCGGAAGCAGCCGAATCCATCGATCGGCTTGAAGAGGTGGATCTCAACAATTTCGCCAAGCGCGAGCCCGCATCGCTCGGGACGTCCGGGGGACGGGCCATCGAGGCTTCGTGTTTCGCGGTCGGACCGCTCGCCGGAGAGTATTCGGAGGGGTCGGTCATGGGGCGGGTGCGGGAATGGCTGAAGAGCCGCGGCGGAAGGATCGGACTTCGCACCGGGAAGTACCACGAGCTCAGCTACTACTGGGTATACCTCCCCCCGGCCGGAACGCACGACACGGCCGAGGAGCGCGTGCGCGAGCTTGCCGCGAACGCGTTCGGAGGTGCCGTCGTCATTCCCGAAGGCAACATGAAGAACGCGGTATCCATCGGGGTGTACGGATTGCGCACCGCGCTCGAACGGGATCTGACGCGGCTGAAGGCCCAGGGCTTCGAGCCCGAGGTTCAGCGGGTTCGACGCACGGGTGAGTCCCTCTGGTTCACCGCGAACTTCCCCGCAGGGTACGAGTTTCCCGAAAAGCGCTTTTCGGTGGCCTTCGCGGGTCTCGAGGCTGTCGATACCCGGTGTCCGCCCCCCCGTGCGCCGGCGGCGGCGGAGGCGGAGGCGGAACCTCCTTCGCGCGACGCGGAGCCGCAGGCGGAGCCGAGGCAGCTCGCGTTCGGCGTTCCTCCCCCCGTGGAGGAAGCCCGGGAGGGGGGCGCGGAGTAGAATCGGCCGGACGCCGGCGTAGCTCAGTTGGTAGAGCAGGGGTTTTGTAAACCTCTGGTCGGGGGTTCGAGTCCTCTCGCCGGCACCACCAAGTCATATTGTTTCCTGCGCCAGGCAAAGCTTGGTGAAGGGGGAAGCCATGTAGACGGATGGACATGACGGAAACCTTCGGATCGGGGCTGGGGTACCCCCGCCGGGTAGTTCCGGATCTCCGGTCGCCGATCCGGGAAGGATCGAGGTCGGCCGTTGCCGGGGCAGGGGCCCGGGTCGTTTCCCACCGGAATCGATGTTGCCGGGCAGAGGACCCCGTCGTGTGGTTCTCTAGCATGACGGCGAGGCGCGGTTGCAGTTGGATCGTACCCGGCGAAGAGGCCGGCGCAGCCCCGGACCGTATCGAGTCGCGGTGCACGGGGCGACAGCCCTCGACCGTCCGCCGAATCGGGTCAACCCCAAGACCGTCGTTCAGCCCGACCAGAGCCAAGGGAGCGCACGGATGGAGCACGGCAAGGAGCAGGATCGGCTCGATGAAGAGCTGATTGCCCGGCCCGACTGGTGGGACGACACAAGCGACATCGGGCTGCCTCCGGACCGGGCGCTCGGATACCTCGACCTCTTTCGCCTGCAGCCCGAATTCGCCAAGAGGACCCGGGAGACGCTGTGGAGCCTGCGCGGACGCGGCGGGATCATGAACTGGGTCCGGGGCATGCTCGTCGGACTGTCCACCGGTGCGTTCATCCTCGCGTGGAAGTTCGAGGGGGCGGGCTCCCCGGCCTGGGTGATGACCGGCGCCCTGTCGATTCTCGCCATCGCCAACCTCATCGCGATGATGTGCATCTGGCTCAAGGTCATCGCGCTCGGGGACTGGGTCATGCGGCTCGGAGCGGGCGATCTGGAGTACCGGATGCGCTTCCACGCGAAGGACGTACGACAGCAGCTCTGCGTCGCGCTCGACAGCCTCCGGGAGGAATCCCGACGGGTGGTGGAGCTCCGGATCGTCGACCGGCTGAGCGAAGGGCTGAAGAAACGCAACCACCAGATCCGCGAAACTGTCCAAGAGCTCGAGCGCACCCAGAGCCGGATCGTCGAGCAACGACGAAGTGCTGAACTGGGAACCCTTGTCGAGGGCATCGGCAAGGAGCTGAACGAACCCGTTTCGGCAATGAACGAGCTCGTGGAATCCGGCACGACCCTGGCCAGGGCGATCAGGGCCGAGCTACCCGAGGGCAGGAACGTCGAGGAGCTTGCCGACGAGATCGAGGAGAACATCGAACGGATCGGGCGAAGCGCACGCCGGGCTGGCGAGATCCTCAACGAGATGGACACGGTAAAGGAACCGTCCTCGCCCAGAGTCCATGTCGACGCGGCGCAGCTCGTGCGCGAGCACGCAACACGCGAAGCGAAACGAATGGGAACGCCGCTGACCATCGGGAACGAAGGACACGGGTCCGCCCGGCTCCTCGCCCATCGTGCGCCGCTCGAGGCAGTGCTGACGGAGCTGGTGCGAAACGCGTGCGAGGCAACCGCCAGGACCGACAGCCCCCACGTGCTCGTGACGGTCCACTCGGGCGCCGAAGAGATCGCGATCGTCGTCGAAGACAACGGCACCGGCATGGACGAGGAAACCGCCCGGCACGCAACAACCCCGTTCTTCACCACCAAGCCCCCCAACACCGGGCTCGGCCTCGGCCTTACCCGGGCGCAGGCGATTGCGAACGCCCACCAGGGAGCACTCGAGATCCGTACTGCGAGAGACGAGGGAACCGCCGTGACGCTGCGACTGGGCACCGGACGATGACCAAGACGAAGGAGCGCCGGCTCGGGCACCTCGACCTGTTGCGGATGCAAGGCACCCTGAAGGGACACTACAACCGGGCGATCTGGAGCCCGAAGAGCTCGAGCGGCAGGATGAACGTGCTGCGCGTCGCGATGCCCCTGGTCGCCATCGCCGCCGCCGTCGAGCAAAGTCGCGACGGACTGTCGGTGCTGGCCATCGTGCTGTGGCTGTTCGTGCTGACGAGCCTGGCGCACCTGGTGATCGCGAACATGATCGCGATGCGGCTCATCATGGTCGCGGAGTGGATCCTGCGCCTGACCGCAGGCGATCTCGAGTACCGGCTCAAGCTCGCCGGCAACGACCAGACCACCTGGATGTGCGAGGCGATGGAGAAGGTGCGAAGACGCTCGGTGGAGGTGGTGAACCTGCCAAGGGCACGCGAGCTCGCCGCCGAGCTGGAGCAGCGCAACACCGACCTCAACCACACGCTGGAACACCTCAAGCGTTCGCAGGACCAGCTCGTCGCACAGCAGAAGAGCAACGAGGTCGGACGGCTGACGGCCGGGATCGCGCACGAGATCCGCAATCCCCTCAACCTCGCGCAGAACTTCGCCGACGGGACAGCCGAGCTCGTCAATGAACTGGTCGAGGAGCTCGACGATGAAAGCCCGGCAGCCCGGCGCTACGCGAAGCTCAGCGAAACGTTCAGGCAGATCGCCCGGCACTCGCGCCAGGCGAACCAGACCATCGAACGCGTGCTCGAGCTCGGAGCAGGGCATGCCAAGAGCCGCGAACTCGACATCGCCGAGATCGCGATGCGCCACGCCCGCATCGCGATCGAGGGACACCGGCTCGGCAACGGACTCGAGATCGAGCTCGCAAGAGACACCGGGGACGCGCGACACCCGCTGCACGCGCAGGCACAAGGGATCGCCCGGCTCGCGACAAACCTCGTCACGAACGCCTGCCAGGCCATCGCCGAACGCGCCGGCAACGCCTCCGAAAGGCGATACGGCGCAGTGGTCACGGTCCGGGTACGAACGACCCCGGAACACGCCACACTCGAGGTGAACGACAACGGAGCCGGGATGGACGAGAAAACCCTGGAGCGCGCCGCCGAGCCCTTCTTCACCACCCGCTCCCTCCAGAACGCAGCCGGGCTCGGCCTGTCCGAATGCACTGACATCGTCAGGATGCACCAGGGAACGATGCGCATCGAGTCGACGAACGGAGAGGGGACCACGGTCCGGGTCGAGATCCCGAACCGGGCCAGACCCGGGGATCGGACAAAGGGCCTCCGGCCGGCGTTTGTCTCGGACGAGGCGGTCCCGAAATAGTCGGGGTCCGAGCCAGACCACGGACCGTTCACCATGCGAACCGGTAGCGCCGGTCGCGGGGTCTGGCATCGGCCACGGTGCGGGTCGTGAGGTGAGCCACTAGCTGCGCCTCTCGTCGTCGACCGTTCGCCGTGGGATAGCGACCCTTGCGGAAGTCATCCATCGCCGAACAATCTGCTCAATTCACGAGATATCTTCTACCTCGATTCAAGGGTTGTTCCGGCCTCGCGAAGCAGCTCGTCAACCCGCTCGTTGCAGTACCCCTGGGTATTCGACCAGCCCCGCGGTTTGGCGCGTGGAGCCAAGGGAACGAGCGGCAGCGCCCTTGTCACACCTGTAGGGAGCCGTGACGCCGTTTGTAGTGCAGTACGGAACCGAAGTGCTACATATTTCGTTAGCTGCACTGCTGGTACGCAACCAGTACGCTTACGACAGGTGGGGTGTGCAGCAGATGGAAAAGTGATAGGGAATGGTTGCAGAGGCGGCGGGCGTTGACGGTCTCGCGGAACCAGGGTCGGTCACGGTCTGTTGACACAGACAAGCGATGAGCCGAACCGGCGCGCGCCGCGGCAGCACCGGAAGGTCCCCCGGGGAGGGGAGCGCGCGCGCCGCAGAAGATAGATTTCTGCCCTGGCTCCTTCGCCAGAAGGTCTCGGTGCCGGACCGGGTGGCAGGCTATCTCGATCGCGCTGCGCTCGTCGACCGGGTCAAACCGACCCGCCGTCGCCTGACCGTGCTGAATGCCCCCGGCGGGTTCGGCAAGACGACCCTCCTTGCCGAATGCTGCCGTCGGCTGCGCGAAGGCGGGATCCGCGTCGCGTGGGTCTCCGTTGACGAACAGGACGAGCCCGCCGTGCTGGACACCTACATCGCCTACGCCTGCCAGAGCGCCGTGGCCGGTGCCGTGGAAGGCCCGGAGCAACAGGAAGTGCCGGGTGCGGACAACGCTCCAGGCGGGAGCGGCAGCCGGACCGCACTAGCGATGCGCGAGGTCGCGAGCATTGAAGTGCCGTTCGTGCTCGTGTTCGACGAGGTGGAACGCCTCGGGAACCCGGAGTCTGCGGCACTGCTGGAGTTTCTAATCAAGTGTGGCCCCCCGAACCTCCACCTCGCGTTTGCCTGCCGTCAACTCCCCGTCGACGTGGACATCGCAAGCCTCATGCTAGAAGGCCGCGCAGTCATGGTGTCGCCGGAGAACCTGCGATTCTCGAGGTCGGAGGTGGCGGAGTTCTTCGACCGAAAGCTAACGCGACCGCAGCTCACGGCGCTCATGTCGGAGTCGGCGGGCTGGCCGTTCGCGCTCAGGCTCTCGCGCAACGAACTGGAGAGTGGCGCACGGGGGGACGCGCGCGCCGCGCAGGAGATCGTCGAGAACTGGGTGGAGTCGCGGCTCTTCGCCGGGCTGGGCGTCGAGGATCGGGAGTTTCTCCTCGATATCGGATTGTTGGAGTGGATGGACGCGGCGCTTCTCGACGAGGTCCTCGAGCGCAACGATTCGCTTCATCGACTCAACACCATTCCCGTTCTCGTCGGACTGCTCGATCCCGTGGGCAACGGGACAGGGCAAGGGTCGCGCCTGCATCAGTTGATCCGGGAGCACTGCGTGAGACGGCGTTTTCGGGAGACGCCGGAGCGGTTTCGGTCGGTCCATCGGCGGATTGCGGGAGCGCTCGCACGCCGCGGCCGGACTGCAGCCGCCATGCGGCACGCCGTCGAAGCCGGGGAGCCCGCGCTTGCGGGGGAGATCCTCGAGCGAGCGGGCGGAGTACTCCTGTACTCGCGGGAGGGATTTGCCGAGTTCCAGGCCGCCGATAACCAGTTGACCGAAGCGGTCATTGAAGCGCGCCCGCGTCTCGGTCTTGCGCGATGCCTGTCGCTCCTCCTTTCCGGGCGGATGAAGGAGGCAAAGGAGCGATACCGGGCGCTCGCCGGGGATCTGGATACGCTTGAAGCAATGGCCGGGGAGCGCGCCCATGAGCTGCTCGCAGAGAGAGTCGTGGTCCGGGGCATGATTGCGCTCTATGGAGGCGAACGCTTTGGCTCCGAGCTCATCCAGACGCAGCTCGCCGACGTTGCACGGCTTGCGGGATCGCCGCGCGTCGATGGTGTGACCCGGGGGATCATGGAGTTCAGCCAGTGCATCTCCGGCAACATGACCGCGAACTTCGACGACGCGCTCCTTCATGGCAAGCGCGCGCGCATGCACGCTGGGAAAGACACTCCCTCATCGATGTTCATCGATCTGCAGGAGGGCCAGATCGCGATGGCGCAGGGCCGGGTGCCGGACGCCGCCGCGCTGTATCGCCGCGCCGAACGGGTCGCACGGGCGAGCTACGTGGTTGGCCCTGATCCAGCGGCAATGTGCTTGGTGTTGCGGCAGGAGCTTTCCCTCGAGTGCAGCCGGGCTCAGGACCATGAGCTGAAGGAAGTCCCCGGGGTCCTGATGACGGGCGCCGCGCCGATTCAGGTCTACGCAGCGGCGAGCGGCGCAGTGGTCGACCTCAAGCTCCGGGACGAGGGTGTCGAGAGCGCACTTTCGGTCGCGGAGGAGATGCTCGAGTACGTGCGAGGGGCGGGGTTGCCCGCGCTCGTACGATATGTGGCGGGGCTTCGAATCTCCCTGCTCGCGACCGCAGGACGGCTCGAAGAGGGTGAGAAGGCCTGGACACTTGACGACCTTCCCGACACGGCCGGGGAGTGCCTTGACCTCGAGGGCCAGACCTGGCGGGAGATGGAGGCGCTCGCCTGCGCGCGGTTTCGTCTGATGATCGGGCGAGGGCAGTTCGACGAGGCCCGGGATCTTGCCGACGAGCTCCGGGCGACGACGTCGGAGCGGGGGTTGACGCGCACGCTCATGCGCGCGACCGCGCTCTCGGTGGTGCTCGAACACCGCGCAGGAAAGGAAGCGGAGTCGAGCAGACATCTGGAGGCCTATCTACGCCTGTACGCCGAAACGCCGTATGCGGGGTCCCTGGTTCGGGAGCGCGAGACCTGCGCGCCCCTTGTCTCGAAGTTCCTCGACAGCGCCCCGGACGTCTCCGGCGGGGAGACCGCACGGGCGCTTCTCGAGATGATGGAAAGCGCGGATGAACCGCCGGTACCGACTCTGACCGACCGCGAGCGCGAGGTGCTCGAACGGCTTGAGACTCAGGGCGACAAGCAGATTGCCGCGGCGCTCGGGCTGAGCGTGCACGGCGTGCGCTATCACCTGCGAAGGCTGTTCGAAAAGCTTGGGGCGCGGACACGGGGTGAAGCGGCGCGCCGTGCGAGAGAGATGGGCCTGAGCACAGGCGAGTCCTGAGGCGACTTCGCACGCCCGGAGGGCAGCCCGGCTTGGGCGGGACCCGGGGGCTGCACCAGCGCGGGTCTACCCGACCGGTCGTGCAAGGCTTCAACGACGTTGACCTTCTTGCTCGAAGGTGGAGCCGATGAGGAGAGAGCCGGGAAACTGCTCGCGGGATGACGAAATGTCCTCCATGCGCCTCGACACATAGCAGCGAGCGCTCTGGTCGCCATCCTGGTCGGCTAGAACACGCGCCGTGGCGTTTGCAGCCGTGTGGCAATGTCGGCGAACGCGGCTTCGAGCTGCTCCCTGGTCGTGTTGTCGAGGAACGCGTAGGAGGCGTCCGAATTGGCGGTTTCGCTCGAACATGCGCGCAACGAGTCCCCGAGCGCTGACGAGATTCTGTCCGGACGCATGGCCGCGACGACGAAAATCTCGGTCCCCGCCTGCTTGATACTGGTGCATGCATCTGCACGTGAGAAGCCAAGTTCGCTGCTCGAGCATGATTGGTTGCCCAAGCCGCAGTGGCTGTCCTCACCGTCGGTCAGGAGTACGATTGCCTTGCGAATACCCTCGCTTTCGCTCGCGGCGGGGTCCGCGGGATGATCACCACTGCCCCATACGCGGTTCCACGCATGGTCCAGCACACGCTGCCCCCATAACAGACCGAGCGCCGAATAGGTACGATTTCCGACCGGTTCGAGCGCGTCGATGGCCTCGTCAATCGCCTGGGCATCCGTGCTCAGGGGAAGCATGGCGGGATTGGCGTCCGAGCAGCCGTGCTGGGGCTTGAAGGGATCGAAGCTATCGGTGCTATAGGTGCCGTACCTGCGGCCGTGATAGCAAATGTTCCACCCGAAGTCGGCGGGAAGAGGAGGAGTCATGCACTCGTACGCCGCGCCCTGTCCGGCGGGGAAGAATGCCTTTGCGAAGGCGCGTTCGGAGGGTGTGACGAAGAATTCGCTTGTCGCGGGAAGGGAGGCATTGGTGCCGACCGAGCCCACTCGATGGCTGTCAAGGCATCCCTTCCAGCTCTCGGGCGCAGTGGGTGCGAGCGTCTCCTCGATAGAAGCCGGCGTGGCGCAGCCGCTTCCCTTGCACACATATGGTTCCGGGTAGACACGCCGCGTGGGATATCTTGCCCAATTGTTGCGTTCCCACCGGGTGATTGCATCCGGTTCCAAGCGCACGAACGTGTGCCAGGGAACCACGCCGATTGCCACCCGGTTCTCCGCGCTCGGATCGAGGATGTTCACAAGGTTCTTTGCCGCTCTCTTCACGATTGCAATCCGGGAATTCTCGCGTCCCCGGGCAGGGTCGCATCCTCGGGCGACTTCGTCGTCGGTGCATGAACTTATCCCGTTGAGCAACTCCCACATCGAAGCGCTCACATCGATGGCCAGCACTACCTCGACAGGATTGACGAAGCTCTCGGTGCGCGAGGCTACCTGGACATCATCGGTCATGCCGGCCGTCCGAAGCATCGGCAGGTGCCGTGCAATGAGGCTTCCGCCCAGATCCGCCCGGGCGACAACATCGACGGAGCGCTGAGCGCGGTGCACCACGACTTCGAGGACCAGGGTGCTGATGGCCCGATCATATCGTTCTTTCGGCAAGTGCGTGAGATTGAGTATTACAAAGCGCCGGGCCACCGGTTCGATAATGGCCTTGAGGTCCTCGTCGCTGATGGCAGGGTCGTTGTTCAGCTCGCGGCCAAGCGTCACCGTCGCCGCGATCGTTGCCGCATCCGTCGCACTCTTGAGCATGTCGCGTTGATCGGCGAGCCATACTTGCTCGACGACAAGCGCCGTCCCGCCCAGGGTCATGACCGTCAACGCAGCGGCGCTGATTGCTGTCGCGCCGGCTCGTGTGCCACTGGCAAAGCGAAGCAGCTTCGAGGCGATGCCGGGCGTGTCCCGGTTTCCCGTTGTCGCGGGCGACCGTCCAGTGTTCGACTTCGATGCCACCACTCGGGACCTCCGGGCGGCCGCGAACCGGGGTTCCGGGCGCATCCGCGCCTTGCGTGCGGCAGGTGCGTTTCCCTTGCGAGCCTGATGCCCATCCGATTCCGGACCGGGGGCAGGGCCCGGGCTCGCTTCCCGACCGGTAAACCGGCCGCGCCCGGGTACCACTCCGGAAGTCTCCGTGTGTCCTTGCTTCCGGACGCGTCGCAGGTGTTCCACAAGGCCATCTCGCATCTCACTTCTCCTTGGCTACTGGCTGCTCACGCGGCACCCAGTCGTGCCTTGCAATGACTGTTCCGCGGTGAACTGCCCTCGGTCACTCGTCTTCCGCGACAACCTGCTCGGGAGGCGGGCGGAAGGGATTGACGGGATCTCCACGATTAGACAGCGAAGAATCGGCTCTGGCAATGAAAGATGGAATCGAATACGTGCAGGATATTTGAAGTGCACTGCTACAAGTGAATCGCTACCAGCATGCGCTACAAATCGCAGCCTTGATTCTTGAGCTCATATCCAATGGTCACCGCGGGTAGCGTGACAAGGACCGGCCTCCTGGCCGGGGCCTTCCGACAACGATTGATGTTCCGGTCCAGGTCGCAAAGAACCTCTTTCGAAGCTGGTGCCAACGCAGAAATGGATTTCGCGTCAACTCCGTCGTTGCAATATCGTTTCCGGAGAATTTCTTGCAGGCGTTTCACAGTGCGTCAACTACAGATAGTAGTGCACTCTTTGGAGAGGATTTGCGCGTCACCATCCAGACATGGCTGCAAGATTCTGTAGTTTCTCGCGCCCGATACTCCGGCAACGTTGTCGCCCTTTCGCGATTCGGTTACTTGGCTTCGTCTCGAGGTTGAACTCCCCGAGCAAAATCCCGCATCGGCCACGTCTTGATTGAAGCTGCAAGGAAACGAGTAACGTGAGACCCGCGTTCGCTTCGACTGCTCCGATGCGGCGCTGCGGACGGTTGACATCTCCCCCGCCGCTCGACCCGGTCGACGACAGGCACCACCCACGGGTCGAGGCAGGAACGAAACTTCTCCGCCGACTCCCGGCGCTCGGGCAATGGGCAGGGACGTACGCTACCGCCCCCGGACGCGGCCACCGTTCCTGGCATCGGCCTCGTGGCGGTGGGAGTCCTCTCCGTCGACCGCAGCGGGTTGACCCCGGACGGATCGGGCCGTCATCCTTGCGTCCCATGTCCGCTTCGAGTTCGACCTCGAGGTGCGACTTCGAGCGTAGAATCGTTCGCCTTGCGTTCTTGAAAATGTCAATGTACGCACGTTCGGAGCCGCTGGGCCATCCAAGAAGAAATGGGAAGCCAACGATGAGAAGAGTCCTCGCGGTGCTCGCCGCGGCCGCCATGCTGGCGGCGGGCCAGGTCCATGCCGGCGCGCTGGCGCCAGCCCCGCAGATCATCGCCGAGTACGACCGCGGCTTCATCGAGCGCTCCGGCGCCCAGACGTTCGGTGAGATGCTCGACACAGGGATCATCCGCTACTTCTTTACCGGAGGACGCAACCTGCTCATTCTGGTGAACGGGCGGCGCTACGCAACGACCGCGCATAATCTGGACTCCCTCCCGCTCTCGGCGGTCGAGCGCATCGAGGTGCTGAGAGCGGAGAGCCTGGGCACCTTCGCCGGGCACGCCGCGGTACGAGGCGCATTCAACCTCGTGCTGAGGAAGGATCTGGACGGCTTCGACGTGCGCACCGTCGCCCGGATGCCGACCCGCGACGGCGGCGACGCGCGCCAGGGCAGCGTCGTTTGGGGTGGCGGGTTCGGCGAAGGCGGACACTTGACCGTCGGCGTCGACATCCTCGACCGCGAGGAGATCGCCGGCAGCACCCGCGAGCACAGCCGCTCGGAGTGGGCACCGGGTGGGAGCTTCGCCGAGGCGAAGAACGTGAGCGTCGGCGGCAACACGGTCTACGTGTTCGACACGAGCGAGCGCGAGCTGAGAGCGGTGGCGCTCGGCAAGTGCGACCGGGCGCAGGGCTACGCCGGACCGCTCAGCAACCCGCCGGGGATCGACTCGGGCGACAAGGGCTGCGGGTTTGCCTACGGCGACTTCTGGTGGGACACCGCGAGCTACGACCAGAGGAACGCAATCCTGAGCCTCGACCATCCGCTCGGGGAGCGCGCCCGGGTCCACATGGACGCAAACGTCACGCACGGACGCTCGGCGTTTCGCTACGCACCATCGGTGGATGTCTTCTCCGTTGCCCCAGGCGAGGGCCTGCTCGATGCAATCAACGAATCGGCGCGCAAGGCCGACCCGGCGTTCGAGGCGACGGGAGACGACATCTTCTCGGTCGGGCACCGCTTCATCGGCCATGGCAACCGGGACTGGCGGTGGAGCACGGAGGAGTACGACCTCTCGGCAAGAGTCGAGGGCCGGCTCGCCGAGGGCCTCGGCTACGACGGTCGCATCAGCGCCTACAGGTACGACGGCTCGCTGTCGGGCGATACCTTCGTGGACGCCGAGGCCATCAGGCACGAGATCGAGGCCGGAAGGTACGACCTGACCGATCCGCTGGCGGTGGATCCGGACCACCAGGGGGCGATCGAGAGGAGCAGTCTGCGCGAGGAGGAGGACGTCGGCTCGCGGTACCTGGGCGCGCGTCTCGCGCTCGAGGGCGCCGGTCCGGGCATCGGCGGTCGCGACTCGGCATGGACCGCGGGGGTCGAGCTCGCCGAGGTGGAGGCCCACCGGCTGCTGGCGTTCAGGGCCGGAGACGGTCGGACCCGCGACGTGAACGGGGTGCTCGGATCGGGCGGCACCAGCTACGCCGGCGAGCGCGATGCGGCGGGAGCCTTCGCCGAGGTGTCCGTGCCCGTCGCCGACACCGTGGACGTGAGAGCCGCAGGACGGGCCGACGAGTACGATGACGTCGGCGGACTGCGCGCGTGGCGCCTTGGGGCGGAGTATCGCCCGAGCGACATCGTGACCTTGCGCGGCTCGTGGAGCGCGGGCGACGATGCGCCCTCCATGCACCATCTGCACAGCACCGCGTCGCAGGACCATCCCTACGTCCGTTGCATCCCGGAGAGCGGGCCGCCGCCGCGCAAGTGCGACACGGCGAACTACCGGCAGGTGACGCGCCGCACGAGCGGCAACACCGAGCTCGAGCCGTCGGGATCGGAGAGGTTCTCCATCGGTGCCGAGGCCCGCCGGGGACCGTTCTATCTCGTCGCCGACTGGTACTGGCTCACCACCTCGGAATTGCCGGGGCAGCACGACGCAAGCTGGGCGATGCTGAACCACCCCGAGTGCCCGCCGGGCGGGGGCAGTGGCTGCATCGAGCGCGCGGCCGGAGACATCACCATCCACGACAGCTTCGAAAACATCGTCAAGACCGAGGTCTCGGGAGTCAACACCCGGTTCGGGGCCCGCGCGGAGACTGGCTGGGGCTTCGTCGCAATGCGCGGGTTCTGGCGCTACGTCACCAGCAGCGAGGAGCACATCGCGGGCGAGGAGCGGCCGTACCCGCTCCCGCGCAACGCCGTGCGCATCGTGACTTCGGTCGGGCGCGGCGACCTCACCGCCTTCTGGGCGGTAAACTACCGCGACGAGATCGAGAGCCGGTGGGGCGACGGACGGTTCAATTCCTGGACCGGCCACGACGTGACGCTCGACTGGAGAAGGCCGCTGGGGCTCGAGAACGTGCGGCTGACCGCCGGCGTGTACAACGTCACCGACGCGAAGCTCTCCACAAACACCGCGAACCCCTCCGTGACCGACGGGCCGCGCGCGGCCGGCTGGGGGCGCACCTTGTTCGTAACCCTCAACTTGCAGATCTGACGTGCGGACCGAGGGGGGAGTGCCCGGCATGCATCGGCCGGCGAGACGTCGGTGTTCGCGCCGCCCGGAGGGGACCCGGCGCGCATGAAGGTTTCGTTCGCCGTTCCGCTCCTGGTGTTCGCCGCCATGGCGGGCCTGCTCCTCGTCGGACTCCATCGGGACCCGGGTCTCGTCGCGTCCCCTCTGGTGGGCGGCCGGCTTCCCGGCTTCGCCCTGACCGAGGTGCGCGACCCCGGACGCGAGCTCCGCTCCGAAGAGCTCGCGGGAGAGCCCGCCCTGCTCAACGTCTGGGCGAGCTGGTGCGGCGCATGCCTCGCGGAGCACCCGCTGTTGATGTCCGTCGCCGGCGAGGTCCCGATCTACGGGCTCAACTACAAGGACGAGCGGACCGATGCGTTGCAGTGGCTCGCCCGGCACGGCAACCCCTACCTCAAGAGCGGTCACGACCGCGAGGGGAGGGTAGGCCTCGATCTCGGGGTGTACGGGGTGCCGGAGACGTTCGTCGTCGATCGCGAGGGACGCATCGTGCACAAGCACACCGGACCGATCTCGCCCAGGGACTGGGAAGAGACGATTCGCCCGCTGCTCCGGCGGCTCCGGGAAGAATCGGGCTGACGCGCGTGCTCGCGGCCCCGAGCGCGGCAAGGGTGCGGGAAGCGTGCTACCGCAATCCCCGGGCGTCGGCACGGCGGTTTCCCAAGCCGTCGATGATCGGGCAATCCGGCCGGTCGTCGCCCTTGCAGGCGTCGATGAGGTGGGCGAGCTCGTCGTGCAGCGACTGCAGCTCGCGCTGCTTGGTCTCGATCTCCTCCAGCCGCTTCGACGCGATCCGTTTCACGTCGGCGCTGGACCGGTGCTGGTCCTCGTAGAGGTCCAGGAGCTCGCGGCACTCCTCGATCGAGAAGCCGAATTCCCGTGCCCGGCGGACGAACACGAGCTTTCGAACGGAGCTGTCGTCGTAGGTCCGGTACCCCCCCTCCGACCGGGCGGGCGCCGCAACCAGTCCGATGTCCGCGTAGTAGCGAACGGTCTTCACCGGCAGACCGGCGGCATTCGACGCGGCGGAGATGTTCACGACGGCCCCCCTTGACTCTCCAGTGACTGGAGACAATAGACTGCATGCCACGTTGAATCAACCGGGATGCAAGTGGCCGCGATTTCCGCGAACCTGGCGATTGACTGGCGGTGCCCTCACACCTGGAACCGGGCATCGAAGAACACTCTCTGGTGCCTTGTCGGCTGCTCCATCGGCGACTTCGGGACCATCGCGTTCTTCCAGTTTGCCGCAATCCCCTGGCCGACCCTGGCGATCATGGTCCTCGCGATCGTCAACGGCCTGCTGACCTCGATCGCCCTCGAGACCCTCATCCTGGTCCGGCAGATGGATCTTCGCAACGCGTTCAGGACGGCGGTCGGCATGTCGCTCATCTCGATGGTCGCGATGGAGGCCATGATGAACGCGGTGGACTGGGGGCTGACCGGCGGCGCCGTGCTGACCTGGTGGGTCGTGCCGATCATGCTCGCGGCCGGCTTCGTCACCCCGTTGCCCTACAACTACTGGCGGCTGAAGGCGCTCGGCAAGGCGTGCCACTGAGGCGATTGGCGCGCCGGCGCGAGCGCAGACCGATCACGGGTCCGGCGGTTCGGGAGTGCCGCCGAGCGCACGGTCGATGATCGAATCCGGATCGGACCACCCGGTCTCGTCCTGGACCTTCCGGCAGGCCGCGAGCAGTCGGCCGAGCTGCGGACCGGGCTCGAAGCCGCGAGCGATGAGGTGGCGTCCGAGCACCGCCGGCGCGGCCGGGGCGAGCCCGGGCAATGCGGCGCGGGCCCGCTCGAGAAAGGTGCTCCCTTCGCGAAATCTCCCCTCTCGGGCGGCCCGGGTGGTGCGGCCGAGGTGGTCGGCGGTCGCGACCCGCGCGAGCAGCTCGAGGTCGGCCCCGGCCGCGTCGAGGCGCCGTGCGAGGCGACGATAGGCGCTCGGCCCCGCCCCGTCCCGGACGAATCGGGCGGGCGCGAGGTGGTCCCGCACGAGTGCGCAGACCTGCTCCGTCAAGCGCCCCGGTGCGCGCAGCCGGCGCAGGAACCGCTGCGCGGGCTCCACCCCTTCGCGGTCGTGGCCGGGCGAACGAAGCGCTTCGGTAGTGGCCGCGGGCTTGCCGAAGTCATGGCAAAGAACCGCAAACATGAGCGGCTCGTCGCCGGCGTCCCCGCGGCGAAGGTCGGCCGCGCGGTCGAGGGCCATCAACGTGTGGTTCCAGACGTCTCCTTCCGGATGCCACCGGGGGTCCTGGGGCACGCCGATGAGGGCCTCGACCTCAGGGAAGAACCGGACGAGGCCGGTCGTTCGGAGAAACGCGAAGCCGATGGCCGGCCGGACTCCGAGAAGCAGGAGCTTTCGAAGCTCCGCGTACACCCGTTCGGCGGCCAGCTCCCCGAGGTCGAGACGCGCGGCGAGGGCGACGAGCTCGCCGTCGGGCTCGAGCTCGAAGCGGGCCGCGAACTGGGCCGCGCGCAGCCCCCTGAGGGGATCTTCCGCGAAGTGCGCGCGGTCCGTCGCCCGCAGCCGTCCCGCGGCGAGGTCCGCGCGGCCGTCGTGCGGATCGAGGACTTCCCCGGTGAGCGGGTCGAATCCCATCGAGTTGACCCGGAAGTCGCGCCGGCGGGCCGCGGCCGTGAAGTCGAGGTCCGGAGCGATGTCGATGGAGAATCCCCGGTGCCCGCGCCCCGTCTTGTTGTCGCGGCGCGGGAGAGAGAAGTCGGCGTCGAGCCCGTCCACCCGAATGACGCCGAATGACCTTCCGACCTTCCGCGTTCGGCCGTACGAGCCGAGGACCGTCTCGACCTCTTCGAGCCCGAGGCCGAAGACCTCCATGTCCACGTCGGTGGAGGACCGCCCGAGCAGACGATCGCGCACCTGTCCCCCGACGAACAGCCCCCGCCCCCCGCCGGCCCGGGCGGGCGCCGACCCCCCGCCCCAACGCTCCCCCCCCTCCCCCCCCTGCAAACCGCCCCCGCCCGCCGGCGGCCCGGCCGGTTCGCGCGATCGCGAGAAGGCGCGGGTCGACATCGCGGAAATCGGGCTCCGCGAGGAGCCGGGTGTCGTGCCTGGGGCGATCCGGAGGCATGGCGTCACCTCCCCGCGGGTGGCGCGGGCGGTCCGATCCTCCCGTGGCCGTGCCCGGGGCGTCTTCGCCGCGCCCCCGCCCCCGCCCCGGACCGAGCCGGCGCCGTCCGGGGCGGGGAGCCGGTCTCGGGAGCGCTCAGCCGGCCTCGATCCAGATCCGGTTGTCGTGGAACGGGGCGCCGCCGACCGGGGCGGCCGGATCGGATCCGGTCAGCGCGTTGATGCCGACCCCGTCCCGGAACGCCCGGTTCGGCCAGATGCTCTCCACGATGACCACGCCCGGCTGCACCCCGTCGAATCGCTCGGCGTGGATGCGCACCCGTCCCCTTTCGTTCCCGAGGGTGGCGAGCGCTCCGTCCTCGATCCCCAGCCGGTGCGCGTCGTCCGGATGGATCATCACGGTGGGGCGCTTCTCGCGGCGGATGGAGGTCGGGGTCTCCGTGAACGATGAATTGAGATAGTGGCGGGCCGGGGCCGTCACGAGGCGGAAGGGCATCGACTCGTTCGCCTCCTCGATGACCGGCCAGTGGTCCGGCAGCGCGGGCATTTCGCCGGCCTCGCCGTCCGGTCCGAACCCCTGCGGCCGGAACTCCGCCCAGTCCGGAGCGAACCGGAACCTCCCGTCCGGGTGGCCGAACCCCCCGATGTAGTGCGCCTCGTCGAAGGGCGGCTGGCAGTCGATCCAGTGCTCGCGCTCCAGCACGTCCAGTCCGGGCCAGCCCGAGAGCTTCAGGGTCCGGTCGATGATCTCGCGCTCGGTCATCTCGAAGCCCGGATGCTCGGCCCCGAGCCGCTTCGCGAGGTCGCGGATGACGGCGTGGTTCGGCCGGCATTCCCCGGGCGGCTCGATGATCTTCGGGCCGAGGATGATGTACTGGTGGCCCCCGCCCTGGTAGATGTCGTCGTGCTCGACGAACATCGTCGCGGGCAGGACGATGTCGGCGATCTCGGCCGTCTCGGTCATGAACTGCTCGTGCACGCAGACGAAGAGGTCCTTGCGCGCGAAGCCCTCGTGCACGAGCCCGAGCTCGGGGGCGACCATCATGGGGTTCGTGTTCTGGATGAGCATCGCGGTCACCGGCGGCCCGTCGCCGAGGTCGCGCCGGTCGCCCGTCAGCACCGGCCCGATGCGTGACTGGTCGAGGACCCGCACGCTGCGGTCCCGCACGTCCAGCCCTTCGATGAGCGACCGATCCCAGTGATAGACGGCGCCGTTGTTGTGGAAGGCGCCGCCGCCCTCGTGCCGCCAGGAGCCCGTCACCGCCGCGATGCAAAGCGCCGCGTGCATGTTGACCGCCCCGTTGCGCTGCCGGGAGAACCCGTAGCCGAGCCGCAGGAACGTCCGCGGGGTCGTGCCGATCATCTTCGCGAGGGTCTCGATGGTCTCCACCGGCACTCCGGTGATCGCCGACGCCCACCCGGGCGTCTTGTTGGCCAGGTGGGCCTCGAGCTCCGCGGGGCGGTCGGTGTAGCGCGCGAGGTACTCCCGGTCGGCGTGGCCGTCGCGGAACAGCACGTGCATCAGGGCGCATGCGAGGGCCCCGTCGGTTCCGGGCCGCACGCAGACCAGGAGGTCCGCCTGCTTCGCGGTCGCCTGCCGGTAGACGTCGATGCACACGATCTTCGCGCCGCGTTCGCGCCGTGCCCGCAGCGCGTGGGTCATCACGTTGACCTGGGTGCTCGCCGCGTTCGTGCCCCAGATGATCACGAGGTCGGACTTCGCCATCTCGCGCGGGTCGGTGCCCGCGAGGCGGCCGGTCCCGGCGATGAAACCGTTCCAGGCGAGGGTGGTGCAGATGGTCGAGTGCTGCCCCGAGTAGCGCATCGCGTGGCGGAGCCGATGGATCCCGTCCCGCTGCACGAGCCCCATCGTGCCCGCGTAGAAGTATGGCCACACGGTCTCCGAGCCGTAGCGCTCGGTGGCCCGCCGGAAGGCTCCGGCCACCTCGTCGAGGGCCTCGTCCCACCCGATCGGCGCGAACGTCCCCCGCGCGGTGCGCCGGAGCGGGCGGGTCAGCCGGTCCGGGTGATGGGCCCGCTCCGCGTAGCGAGCCACCTTGCTGCAGATCACCCCCGCGGTGTAGTCGTTCGCCGCCGCGCCGCGCACCCGCCCGATCCGCTGCGGGCCGAGGCGCTCGATCTCGAGCGCGCAGGTCGACGGGCAGTCGTGCGGGCAGGCGCTGTAGTGGATTTCGGACGCGGTCACCGCGTTCATGCCGAGCTCCCGTTCGAAGATCCGGCGGAATGATACGTGATCCGCGGCGCGGGCGACGCCGGTGCCCTCATCCCGGAGCGGGCAGCTCCCGGGCCATTTGCAGCGCGGACTCGCGTCCTCCGTAGTACCCGGGCAGGCAGGTGAGCTCCCGATATCCGAGCTCCCGGTAGAACTCCCGCGCGGCGTGGTTGCCGGTCCGGACCTCGAGCCGGATCTCGCCGAACCCCGAGCGGCGGGCGATGTCCTCCAGGCGTTCCAGCAGGTTGCGGGCGACGCGCCGTCGCCGATAGTACGGGTGCACCGCGAGCAGGCTGAGGTGGGCGTTCTCGAGGCCGTGGCGCATGATCGCGAAGCCCGCGATCTCGGTTCCCGCCCCGCGCGGCGTCTCCGCCACCAGCACCGTCGCTTCGGGGTCCAGGAGCAGCCGCTGGATGCGGCGCGGACGCCACGTCCACTTCAGGCCGTCCTCGACGTAGTTGCGGGCCATCCGGGCCATGGTCGGGGCGTCCGTCTTGCGTCCCGCCCGATGGGTGATGGGAACACTCCGGCACATCATCCGGTTACGATAGAGCATTCGAGGCGATCAAGGGCAGCGGACTCGCGTGGAAGTCAAGGAAACCGTCATTCGTCGAATGACCCGGCTCGCGGTCGAGCACAAGGCGGTGAACCTCTCGCAGGGGTTTACCGACGAAGCACCGGTTTTCGACATGGTCTGGGGCGGCGTGGCGGCGATGGTCGGCGGGACGCCGGGGGGGGTGCACCGACAAGGCGCGGGTTTGCGACTGGGTGGGGGGCGGGGGGGGGGGGAGGGGCGGGGGGACGCAGGACGGGGTGGCCCGGCTCGAGTCGATGCCCCTGCGCGAGCTCGTCGGCGAGCGCGGGGCCGGCGCGAACTCCCTCGATCTCACCCTGAAGGAGCTCCTCGCCGGAATTCGCAACCCGCGCGACCAGCTCAACCAGTACTCGTTTCCGTTCGGGATCCCGGAGCTCCGGCACGCGATTGCGGACTACACCGAGGCGCTCTACGGGCGCCGGCCGGACCCCGAAGAGCAGATCACGGTCGTGCTCGGGGCGAGCGAGGGAATGGCGGTCGCGTTTCGCTCGCTGCTCGCGCCCGGAGACGGGGTCATCGTGATGCAGCCGTTCCACGAGCTCTATCCGTCGCAGGCGGCGATCTTCGGGCTCGTGCCGCGGTTCGTGACGTTGCGCGAGGACCGTGACGCGGGCACCTGGCGGCTGGACCGTGACGAGGTGCGGGCCGCCGCCGCCGACCCTTCGGTGAAGGCGTTCGTGGTGAACTCGCCGCAGAACCCGACCGGGAAGGTCCTGGACCGGGACGAGCTCTCGTTCCTCGCCGAGACGTGCCGGGAGCACGACCTCTTCGCGATCACCGACGAGATCTACGAGCACATCACCTTCGACGGTCACCGCCACCACTACCTCGCGAGCTTCGAGGGGATGGCCGACCGGACCCTGGTGGTGAACTCGATCTCGAAGACCGGCCGGTCGACCGGCTGGCGGATCGGGTGGGTGATCACCCCGCCCGAGCGGACGCGCCTGCTTCGTGCGGTGCACGACAACCTGGTCGTGCAGGCGCCGACCCCCCTTCAGAAGGGGGCGGTGGCGCTTCTGCGCCGGGAGCGTGCGTTCTTCGATCGAATCGCGGAGTCGTACCGGCAAAAGCGCGACCTGCTCGTGGAGGGTCTTCGTTCGGTCGGCTTCACGGCCACCTCGCCCGAGGGCGCCTACTATCTCTTCGCCGACTACCGCTCGGTCCCCGCGCTCGCGAAGATGTCCCCGATGGACGCGGCGATGCACCTCGTGACGGAGGTCGGGGTCGCGACCGTGCCCGGCGACAACTTCTACGGGACCGGCAACGACGGGGACGACTACCTGCGGTTCGCGTTCTGCCGGTCCCTCGAGACGCTCGAGGCGGGCATCGAACGGCTCCGCGCCCGGCTCTGAGCGCGGGCCGGGACCCTGGCTTGCGCTGGTGCGCGCGGGCGGGTGTCCTGCGCGGCCGCCGTTTGACTTGCCCGGCTATGGAGACCGCAGCACGTACTCGGCCACGAGGCCGAGGAATACCGCGCCCCCGAGCCAGTTGTTGTTCATGAAGGCCCGGAAGCAGTCGTTGCGGTCCCGCTCGCGAATGAGGCGCTGCTGGTAGACCCCGAGGCACGCCGCCGCCGCGAGTCCCAGGTGCCAGGGCAACCCGAACCCGAGCCGCCATCCGACCGCGGCGAGCACCGCGAGGGCGGCGACCTGGAACACCCCGATCATCGTCCGGTCGGCGGCTCCGAAGAGGATCGCGGTCGAGCGCGAGCCGGCGCGAATGTCGTCCGGCCGGTCCGCCATCGCGTACATGGTGTCGTACGCGACGGCCCACAGGACGTTGGCGAGGAGCAGCACCCAGCCGACCGCCGGGACCGTCCCGGTCACCGCCGCGAATCCCATCGGGATTCCCCATCCGAACGCCACCCCGAGCCACACCTGGGGCAGGTGCGTGACCCGCTTGAGGAACGGGTAGACGACGGCGAGCACGGTGGCCGCGAAGGCGAGGGCGATGGTCTCGCGGTTGAGGGTGAGCACGAGGCCGAGCGCGGCGAGCATGAGCACGGCGAAGAGGACAAGCGCCTCGCGCGGGCGCACCGTCCCCTTCGCGAGCGGGCGGTCGCGGGTGCGCTCGACCTGGGGGTCGAGGTGGCGGTCCGCGTAGTCGTTGATCACGCATCCGGCCGCCCGCATGACCCACACCCCGAGCGCGAAGACGGCGAGGATGGCCGCGGGGGGCATCCCCTCGGCCGCGATCCACAGCGCCCACAGGGTCGGCCAGAGCAGGAGGAAGGCCCCGATCGGACGGTGCATCCGCATGAGGCGGGCATACTCGACGGGCGGCGCCGCGGGGGGCCGGCGCGCCCCGCGGGAGTCGGCGCGTCGGGGCCCGCCGGGTCTCCCACGGCCGCCCCGCCCTGCGCGCCCGGAGGCCTCATGCTTGCCGGATGATGCGGCGCACGAGGGGTACGGTCCGGATCCGCCGGAACACCTGGGCCAGATGCGTGCGGTCGTTCACCTCGATCGTGAACGCGAGCTCGGAGTTGATTCCGTCCCGGTCGACGATGCCCACCGCGTCGATGTTGACGTCGAGTCCCGAGATGGCGGCCGCGACGGTGGCGAGAACGCCCTTGCGATTCTCGACCTCGACCCGGACGTCGACCGGAAACTCGCGATCGACGGTCGGAGCCCAGTCGACGTCGATGCACTCGTGCTTCGCGTCGAGGTCCGGGATGTTCCCGCAGCCCCCGGCATGCACGACGAGGCCGCGCCCGGAGCTGAGGAATCCGACGATGGGGTCGCCGGGGATGGGCCGGCAGCACTTTCCGAGGTTGACCACCATGCCCTCGGTGCCCGCGATGAAGATGGGGATGTGGTTCTTGTCCCGGCCGTTGGATCGAGGGCCCTCCTCGGCTCTCGGCTCGTCCGATTCCGGACTGCGGGTGCTCGCGGCGAGGCGCTTCGCGACCAGCCCGGCGGCCCGGCGCCCGAGCCCGATGTCCGCGAACAGGTCCTCCCGGTTGTCGAGGCTGAACTCGTCGAGGATCTCCCACTCGCGACCGCTGCGCAGCTTCCGGAGCGAGAGGTCCTCGCGCCGCAGCGCCTGGTCGAGGAGCCGCCGCCCCAGATCGATCGACTCGTCGCGGCGCAGCCGCTTGAGGTAGCCCCGGACATTGGCCTGGGCCTTGCCGGTCACGACGAAGTTGATCCAGGTGGGATCGGGCCGCGCCTTGCGCGAGGTGACGATTTCCACCGTCTGTCCCGTGGAGAGCGGAGTGCGGAGCGACGACGGACGCCCGTCGATGCGCGCCGCCTGGCAGGTGTTGCCGATGTCCGTGTGGACCGCGTATGCGAAGTCGACCGGCGTCGACCCGCGCGCAAGCTCCTTGATCTCGCCCGCCGGGGTGAACACGAACACCGTGTCGGGAAAGAGATCGACCTTGACGTGCTCGATGAACTCGACCGGATCGCCGGCCGTCTTCTGCATCTCGAGAATCTCGCGCATCCAGTTCCGGGCGCGGCGATGGGCGACGCTCGCGCGAGCGTTCCCGTCCTTGTAAAGGACGTGGGCGGCGATCCCGGACTCGGCGATCTCGTGCATTTCCTGGCTTCGGATCTGCACCTCGATGGGGAGTCCGCGCGGCCCGAACAGCACGGTGTGCAGCGACTGGTAGCCGTTGGCCTTGGGGATTGCGATGTAGTCCTTGAACCGCCCCGGCCTCGGCTTGTAGAGGTTGTGCACGGAGCCGAGCACGCGATAGCACATGTCGACGCTGCTCACCAGGACTCGAATGCCGTACACGTCCAGCACTTGCTCCAGGGGCAGCTTCTTGTCGCGCATCTTCCGATAGACGCTGTAGATGTGCTTTTCCCGGCCGAGCACCCGCGCCTCCAGCCCCTCCTGCCGCAGGCGCCGCCGGATGGCGGTCTGGACGTTCTTGACCGCCCGCTTGCGGTTCCCCCGGGTGCGGCGGAGCTCGGCCTGGATCACCTTGTAGCGGTTCGGGTAGAGGGCCCGGAAGCCGAGGTCCTCGAGCTCCTCCTTGAGGACGTTGAGTCCGAGCCGGATCGCGATGGGCGAGTAGATCTCGAGCGTCTCGCGCGCGATGCGCCGGCGCTGATCGGGGCGCAGGGCGTCGAGGGTCCGCATGTTGTGGAGGCGATCGGCGAGCTTGACGAGCATCACCCGGACGTCGTCCGTCATCGCGAGCAGCATCTTGCGATAGTTCTCGGCCTGAACGACGGCCCGTGAGGCGGCTTCGATCTGCGACAGCTTGGTCACCCCGTCGACCAGATCGGCCACTTCCTTGCCGAAGTCCCGCGCGATGCGCTCCTTCCCGATCGGGGTGTCCTCCATGACGTCGTGGAGCATTCCCGCGATCACGCTCTCGGTGTCGAGGCGCATGTCGACGAGAATGCCCGACACCGCGATCGGGTGGGTGATGTAGGGGTCTCCGGTCGCTCGCTGCTGCCCGCGATGGGCTTCCGCGCCGAGGAGGTACGCGCGGTAGATGGTCTCTACCTGGCGGGGCTCCAGGTACTCCCGAGCTCGAGTGCAGAGGTCACTGATTGGAGCCAACGGATGATGCTCCGGGGTCCGGGATCAGTCGTCACTTTCTTCAGGACTCGCCTCGACCCCGGCCTCAGCCCCGGCCTCGACCCCGGCCTCAGCCCCAGCCTCAGCCCCGGCCTCGACCCCAACCTCGACCCCGGAACCGACCTCGGTTCCCGCAGTGTCGCGGTCTTCGCCTTCGCCGAGGCCCTCGTCCGCCTCGTCCGCCGCGCCGCTCAGCAGCAGGGCGGCGAGCTCCTCGTCGGTGCTGACCGAGTCGGCGTCCTCCTCGGGCTTGTCCAGCATGTCCGCCGGGCCCGCATCGCGCACGCTGAGATAGTCGAGATCGACCTTGCCCTCGGCAATCTCGCGAAGGGCGATCACGGTCGGCTTGTCGTTCTCGCGTTCGACGAAGGGCGCGCGTCCGAGGGTGAGGTCGCGCGCGCGCCGCGCGGCGAGCACCACGAGGTCGAAGCGGTTCGGGATCTTGTCGAGGCAGTCCTCGACGGTGACTCGTGCCATGGAATGACTCCGGAGAGAGAAAAGAGCCGGATCTTAACCCGCATCGACCCGGACTCCCAAGCCGGGGAGCGCCCGCTCGCTTATCGAGGCGAGAGCAGCCGGTCGAGCAGGGCGACCATGGTCGCCGCGCGCCGTTCGGTTCGGGCGCGCTCCGCGCGGACGATTGCCTGCAGCACGTCGAGAGCCTCCTCGAAGCGTTCGTTGACGACGAGGTAGTCGAAGTCGCAATAGTGGGAGAGCTCGCGACCCGCGCCTCCGATCCGCTCCGAAATGCTCGCCCGGTCGTCCTGTCCGCGGGTCCGGAGGCGGCGTTCGAGCACTTCCATGGACGGGGGGAGGATCTGGATCGTGATCGCGCCGACGTCCTTCTCGCGAACCTGTGCGGCTCCCTGCCAGTCGATCTCGAGCAGCACGTCCGCGCCGCTTCGCCGCCGTTCCTCGACCCAGTCGCGGGAGGTGCCGTACCAGTTGCCGAATACGCGGGCCGTCTCGAGCATCCGCCCCTCGTCCGCGAGGCGCAGGAAGGAGGCCTCGCCGACGAAGTGATACTCGCGTCCGTCCCGTTCCCCGTCGCGGGCGCGGCGCGTCGTGTGGGAGACGGACACCTCGACCCCCGGCACCCGCTCGACGAGGCCGCGCACGAGCGAGCTCTTGCCGGCCCCCGAAGGTCCGGCGATTACGAAGAGGAGTCCGGTGTCTCGAACCGCGTTCACCGCGCCGCCACGCTACTCGATGTTCTGCACCTGCTCGCGCATCTGCTCGATGAGGACCTTGAGGTCGACGGACGCCCGGCTGGTGTCCGGATCCGCCGACTTCGAGCCGAGGGTATTGGCCTCGCGCTGCAGCTCCTGCATCAGAAAGTCGAGCCGCCGGCCGACGGGGGTTCCGCTCGCGAGCGCGTCGCGGACCTCCGTCACGTGGGCGTCGAGCCGGTCGAGCTCTTCGGCGACGTCGGTGCGGCTCGCGAACATCACGAGCTCGTGGGTGAGCCGTTGCGGGTCGACGTCGGCCCGCGCCTCCTCCAGTCGGGCGACGAGGCGCGCGCGGTACCTGTCCTGCACCTCCGGAAGCGCCGTGCGCACTCTTTCGGCGATGCCCGCGACCTCGTCGCATCGCCGGGTCACCATCTCGCCCAGCTTCGCCCCTTCGCGCGCGCGGGACTCGACGAGGCTCGCGAGGGCCCGGTCGAGGAGATCGAGCGCCGCCGCTCCGACCGATTCGCGGTCGATGCCGGGCGGGTACACGACCCCGGGCCAGCGCAGGATGTCGAGGGCGGTGGGGGCGCGAAGCGGACTTCCGCCCGGCGTCTCGCGCGCCCTCGTCTCCACCGTCCGCGCGGCGGTCAGCACCCGCTCCACGAGGTGCCGGTCGAGCGCGAGCCCTCCGAGGCCGCTCGCCGACGGGTGGATGCGAAGGCTGCACTCGACCTTGCCGCGCCGCACGCGCGCCGCGACGCGCTCTCGCACCCCGGAATCGAGCGAGCGGAGCTCCTCGGGAAGACGAAGCGACACGTCGAGGTATCGGTGGTTTACCGAGCGAAGCTCCCAGGCCGCGTTGCCCCATGCGGCATCGAGCTCTTCGCGCGCGAACGCGGTCATGCTGTGGACCATGGCGGGAGGGATCGTAACAGTTGACGGCCGGCCGGCGCGCGGCCGTTCGAGGCCGCGGACTCGCGACCTGCGGGCGATCGGCGAGGTCGGGCGCACGAGGCGTCGTTTGGGGCCGCCCGGTGCGCTCCGGCGTCTCCCGCCCCGGGTCATGTCTGTATGATCGCACCGCCGGCCCGGCTCCACTTGAGCCCCCCGGGAACCTTCCGGGCTCCGTCCGACCACTTCGAACCGCTCGAACGCGAGCCTGGAGACACCGATGCACGAACGCCCGAGCGGCCGCCGCCCCGACGAGCTGCGGGCGGTGCGGATGACGCGCAGCTTCACGCGCCATGCGGAAGGGTCGGTCCTCGTCGAATTCGGCGATACCCGGGTCATCTGCACCGCGAGCGTCGAACGCCGGGTTCCCCGATTCCTGCACGGGTCGGGCTCCGGCTGGGTGACCGCGGAGTACGGCATGCTGCCGCGCGCGACCAACGAGCGGACCGCCCGCGAGGCCGCCCGTGGACGCCAGGGGGGCCGGACCCTCGAGATCCAGCGGCTCATCGGCCGGAGCCTGCGGGCCGTCATCGATCTGGAAGCGCTCGGCGAACGCACGATCCACGTCGACTGCGACGTCATCCAGGCGGACGGCGGGACCCGGACCGCCGCCATCTCCGGCGGCTACGTCGCGCTCGCGGACGCGGTCTCGACGCTTGCGCCGGCTGGCCGGCGCGATTCTCTTCACGGCCAGGTGGCGGCGGTGTCGGTCGGGATCTGGCGCGGTCGCCCGGTCCTCGATCTCGACTACGCCGAGGACCGGGAGGCCGAGACGGACATGAACGTGGTGATGAACGAGAACGACGGGTTCGTGGAGATCCAGGGCACGGCCGAGGGGCACGCGTTCCGGTCCGAGGAGCTCGACGCGATGCTGTCCCTCGCCCGCGCCGGAATCGGGCGGATCATCGAGATCCAGCGGGAGGCTCTCGCCGGGTGAGCCGGATGCCGGCACCGTTGCGCGGTGGCCCCGATCGGTCGGGACGGTCCGAATGAGACTGGTGCGGCGCTCGAGATCGCGGTCGTCGAACGATCGAGACCACGGTGCAGGGGTGCTGGTCGCCGCGACCGGCAATGCCGGCAAGCTCGCCGAGCTCGAACGGCTGCTCGACGGGCTCGGATGGGAGGTGGTGGCGCAGTCCGCGCTCGGAGTCGAGCCGCCGCCCGAGGACGGGCTCACGTTCGTCGAGAACGCGATCGCGAAGGCCCGCAATGCGGCGGAGCGTACCGGGCGGCCGGCCCTCGCCGACGACTCCGGTCTCGTCGTCGACGCGCTGGGCGGGGCGCCCGGCATCCATTCCGCCCGCTACGCGGGCCCGGACGCCGGGGATGCGGCCAACAACGAGAAGCTGCTCCGCGCGCTCGCGGGGGTCCCCGAGGCGGAGCGCACCGCCCGCTTCGAGTGCGCGGTGGCGTGGCTGCGGGACCCGCGCGATCCGGTGCCGCTCATCGCCAGCGGGACCTGGACGGGGAGGGTGCTCGAAGCGCCGCGCGGGACCAACGGATTCGGCTACGACCCCCTCTTCCTCGACCCCGGGACCGGGCGCACGGGCGCCGAGCTCGACCCCGGACGCAAGGACGCGCTCAGCCATCGCGGGCAGGCCCTGCGGGAGCTGCGGCGGATGCTCGCGGGGGCGGCAATCTGATTCTGCGCGGGCCGGCTACCGGCCGCGCGCCCGACGGTTCACGAGGACGGAACGCGGAGGGGGTTCGTCGTGGGCGCCCCCTCGCCGCCGGCTGTCCATTAAGTCCGATCGACTTCGATTTTCGTCCCGGGCGCCCCCTCGCCGTCACCGATTCGCCAGGTCGGGATGGCTTCGATATCCGTCTCGGGTGCCGCCTCGCGGTCGGCTATTTACCAGGTCGGAACGGCTTCGTTATCCGTCTCGGGGTGCCTTCTCGACTTCAGCCATTCACCAGGTTGGCACGGCTTCGTCTGCCGTCTCGGGCGTATCCTGTACTTCAGCTATTCACGAGGTTGGCACGGCTTCGGCTTTCGTCTCGGACGTATCCTGTACTTCAGCTATTTACCAGGTTGGGCAGCCAGAGCACGATCTCGGGGAAGGCGAGGAAGAGGGCGACGGTCGCCGCGTCCGCGAGGAAGAAGGGGAGGATCCCCCGGAAGACCTCGCCGAGCGGGATGTCCGGCCGCACCGCGGCCACCACGTAGCAGTTGAGGCCGACGGGCGGGGTGATGAGGCACACCTCGCACATCTTGACCACGATGATTCCGAACCAGATGGGATCGTAGCCGAGGGCGATGACGGCGGGATACACGACCGGCAGGGTGAGCAGGAGCATCCCGATCGCGTCCATGAACATCCCGAGCACGGCGTAGCCGAGGAGGATGAGGATCATCGTCACCACCGCGGGAAGCGGCAGGTTCACGAGCCACGTCGCGAACGCTTCCGGGAGGCCCGCGAAGCCGAGGAAGCGCACGAAGATCAGCACCCCCCAGATGAGGGCGAAGATCATCACGGTGAGCTTCGCGGTCTCGAGGAGCGCGCTCTTGAGGGCCGGCCACCGCATTCCGCGGTAGATCGCGATGCACATCACCACGAAGGCGCCGAGCGCGCCCGCCTCGGTGGGGGTCGCCCAGCCCGCGTACATCGCGCTGAAAATGATCGCGACGACCGCGAAGATGGGGATGGTGGGCGGCAGGGTGATCAGGCGCTCGCGAAGCGGCGGCGACGCGATGGGCCGCCCGAGCTCCGGGTGCACCGCGCACTGCCCGATGATGAGGGCCGCGTAGATGAGGGCGGAGACCATTCCGGGCAGGAATCCCGCGAGGATCAGGGTGCCGACCGACTCCTCGACGATGATTGCGTAGATGACGAGGATCGCGCTCGGGGGGATGAGGGAGGCGAGGGTCCCCCCGGCGGCAACCACCCCGGCCGCGAGCCGCGGGCTGTACCCGTTCTGGAGCATGTGCGGGATCGCGACCCGGCTGAACACCGCGGCGGTCGCCGTGCTCGCCCCCGAGACGGCCGCGAAACCGGCGGTCGCGAACACGCTCGCGACCGCGAGCCCGCCCGGCACCCATCCCACCCACGCCCGCGCCGCGTTGAACAGGGCGTGGGTCAGCCCCGCGTGGTACGCGACGAAGCCGATGAGGATGAACATCGGCAGGACGCTCAGCACGTAGTTGACCGACTTCGAATGCGGCACCGTGCCGACGATTCCCGCCCCCGCATCCCAGCCGATGAGCCACACCATGCCGACCAGGCCGGCGAGGGCGGCGGCCGCGAAGACCCGCACTCCGAGGAAGACCGCGGCCAGCAGGCCAGCGGTCACGATGAGGCCGATGGCGAGCTCGCTCATCGGTCGGTGTTCGCGGAATCCGTCCGGAGGCGCTCCGGCAGCTCGCCGTGGTTCGCTTCGCCGGCGAGCCCGGTCTCGATCTCGTGCTGGGCCTGTTCGTCCACCGTTTCGATACGGGGGATCCCGATGGGCTCCGCGTCGGGGTCAGCGGACAGCCGCAGGAAGCCGAGAAGCTGGATGAAGAGCCGCACGAGCAGGAACGCCAACGCGATCGGCACCAGGAGCTTGGAAGGCCAGAGCGGGATTTCGATGTCGATCGTGCTGTCGCCGATGGTCCAGGCGCGGAGGAAGTGCCCGTAGGCGAACCAGGCGAGTACCGCGACGATGCCGAAAGCGGTCAGTGTTCCCAGGTACTCCACGATCCAGAGGGCCCGTCCCCGGAACCGCTTGATGATGATCTCCATCCTCACGTGTCCACCGAGTCGCTGCGTGTACGCGATGGAGATGAACGCGAACACCGTCATCACGAACTCGATGATGTCGACGTAGCCCGGGACCGGAAAGTTGATGAGCTTGCGCCCGAACACCTGGAACACCCCGATGAACATCACCGCGAGGATGACGATGGCGGCGATCAGGTTGAGCGCGCTCTCGACCTTGAAGAAACCCTCGTCGGCCGAGCGGAGGAGGCGGGGGGAAGGGGGGGGGGCGCCATCCCGGGGGGGGGGGGTCTGGGGGACGAAGGGGGGGCGGCCGTTATCCGAGGGGGGGAGTTTCGAGGACACGGACCGGCTTCTTCGTCAAGGATGCCCTCGCTCCCGCGACCGGGAGCGAGGGCGAACCGTTCTCGAAAGCTACATTGCCGCCTTGGCAGTGGAGAGCACGAGGTCCAGCAACTCCTGCGCGGGCAGATCGTCCTGGTTTTCTTCGACCCAGGCGTCCCAGACCGGCTTGCCCGCAATGCGACGGAATTCGACCATCTCGACTTCGGGGATTTCGACCAGTTGGATCTTCCCCTCTTCCTTCCACCGCTTCACGTTCTCCTCGTCCTGCGCGTTGTACGCGGCTTCCATCGCGGCGGCGGCCCCATCCTTGAGACTGTTCAGCAGCTCCTTGTACTGGTCGGGAAGGGCGTTCCACGCGTCGACGTTGAACACGGTGGGGCAATTCACCGTCCCGAGCTTCATGTTCGTCGTGACCCAGTCCGAGATCTCCTCGGTCTTGTACGAGACGAAGGTGTAGGTGTACGGGAACCCGATTGCGTCGATCGTGCCGCGCTGAAGGGCGGTGTACGTCTCCGAAGCGGGCATCGTGGACGGGGTGGCCCCGAGCTTCTTGGCCGCTTCCCCCATGCCGCCGAGCGCCCGCAGGCGCTTGCCGTCGAAGTCGGCGACGGACTGCGGGGGTTCGCCGCGGCCCATGTACTCGTACTGGGGCAGGATCGCGGGCATGTAGATGACTGCGTTCCACTTCCCGAGCGCTTCCTGCGCCGCAGGGTGGGCGTACACCGTCTCGTGCACCGTGCGCATCACATTGAAGTCTGCGAGAGGCAGGAACGGCAGGTCCAGCACGTTGAGCGGCTTGTTCTTGCCCGGGTGGTACGAGGCGCAGAAGATCGCGGATTCGAACGCTCCGAGGGAGATCCCGTCGAGGTTTTCCTTGCTCTTCGAGAGCTGCTGCCCGTAGAAGAGCTTGATGGTGAACTTGCCGCCGGTGCGTTCCGCCACTTGGGCGGACACGTACTCCGCGCCCTCGGTGAAGGCCCGGCGCTTGCCCCAGAGCGACATCTTCCAGCTCACCTCGGGACCGTCGACCATCTGGGCGGCCGCGGGGGCCACGCTCCCGGTGAGGCTCGCGCCTGCGGCGACGACGGACGCCGCCACGGCGGTGAGGATTGTCTTTCGCATGGTTCCGTTCCTCTCGTTCGATTGCTTGTGAAGCCGTGCGGTCTACGCACCCGTTCGTCGGATCGCAACTCGATCCCCGCTCCGGGCGGGCCGCGCGGGCGCGACACTAACCGACCCCGCGCCTTACCGCAATCGAATCGGCCCGCCCGGCCGGGTCGGAGCCCTCCCGTTCACCCGTCCCCAGCCCCGGCCCCGGCGCGTGCGGCAGGCCCCGTCCTGAAGTCGGGCGTCGCGGTGCCGCGGGACTTCCCTCGCGCACCGAATGCGGCTACGGTGCCGCCGATTTTCGAAATGCGGGGGCCGGCCCATGAAGTCTCACGCCCGGGTCGTCGTGATCGGCGGCGGTGTCGTCGGTGTCTCGACGCTCTACCACCTCGCCCGCAAGGGGTGGTCGGACGCGGTCCTGTGCGAGCGCACGGAGCTCACTGCCGGCTCGACCTGGCATGCGGCGGGGCTCCTGCCGCTATTCAACATGAGCTACAGCGTCGGGCAGATCCACAAGTACTCGGTGCGGCTCTACCCCGAGCTCGAGCGCGAGACCGGTCAGGACGTCGGCTTCCGCCCGGTCGGCAACATCCGCCTCGCAACCAGCCGTGACCGGATGGACGAGTACCGGTTCTACGCCGGGGTCGCGCGCACCATCGGGGTCAGGGTCGAGTTCCTGACCCCGAGCGACGTCAAGGCGATCTGGCCGCTGTGCAACGTGGAGGGGCTCGTCGGCGCCATCGTGCACCCCGAGGACGGCTACATCCAGCCCGCCGACCTCACCCAGGCTTTCGCCCGTGGCGCCCGCGACCGGGGGGCGGAGATCCACCGCCGGACGAAGGTCACCGCCATCGAGCGGACCCCGGGCGGGGAGTGGCGGGTACGCACGGACCGGGGCGACATCACCTGCGAGCACGTGGTGAGCGCCACCGGCAACCACGCCCGCCAGACCGGGGCGATGGTCGGGCTCGACATTCCGTGCATCCCCGTCGAGCACCAGTACCTCGTCACCGAGCCGCACCCCGAGATCGTCGCCCGACACGAGCAGGGCCTCCCGGAGATGGGCGTCCTTCGCGAATCGGACGCCTCGTACTACCTGCGCGAGGAGCGGGGCGGCCTCCTTCTCGGGCCCTACGAGAGGGGCGCGCCCGCGTGCTTCGTCGACGGCCCGCCCGACGACTTCGAGAACGACCTCTTCCCCGAGGATCTCGAGCGCCTCGAGCCCCACATCGAGGCGGTCATCCGGCGGGTGCCGGCGTTCGGCGAGGTCGGGCTCAAGCAGGCGGTCAACGGTCCCATCCCCTACACCCCGGATGGAAGCCCCCTCATCGGCCCCGCCTGGGACGTGCCCAACTTCTGGCTGAACGAAGGGCACAGCTTCGGGGTCACCGCGGCGGGTGGCGCGGGCTGGCAGATCGCGGAGTGGGTGGTCGAGGGCGAGCCGTCGATCGACATGATGGGGGTGGACCCGCGCCGCTTCGGCCCCTACGCGACCCGCGGATATCTGAAGGAGAAGAACGAAGAGGCGTACGCCAACGTCTTCACGATCCACTACCCGGACGAGGAGCGCCCGGCCGCCCGGCCCCTCAAGCAGGCGCCCTGCTACTCGCGCATGCGCGACCGGGGGGCGGTGTTCGGGCAGGTCTACGGCTGGGAGCGGCCCAACTGGTTCGCCCCCGAGGGGGTGGAGCCGCGCGATGTCTGGAGCTTCCGGCGGACCAACTACTTCGAGCACGTCGGGGCGGAGTGCCGCCACGTGCACGAGCAGGTGGGCGTTCTCGACATGAGCGCGTTCGCGAAGTGCGAGGTGACGGGTCCGGGGGCCGAGGCGTGGCTCGACGGTCTTTTCGCGAACCGCATCCCCGCCCGCGACGGACGGATCGGGCTCTGCCACCTGCTCTCCGCCAACGGCGGGGTGCGCTCGGAGTTCACCGTGTACCGCGAGGCCCCGGACCGCTTCTACCTCGTTTCGGCGGGGGCGTTCGAGCGCCACGATTTCGACACCCTCGCCAGGCTCCTCCCCGCCGACGGCAGCGTCCGTTTCGCGCCCGCGACCGCCCGCTACGGGGTGTTCGTGATCGCGGGACCGACGTCGCGCGCGCTCCTCGAGGAGCTCACCGACGCCTCGCTTGCCGACGCGGACTTCCCCTGGCTCACCGGGCGCACCGTCGACATCGGGGCGGCCCACGCGCGCGCGCTACGCCTCAACTTCGTCGGCGAGCTCGGGTGGGAGCTCCACCACCCCATCGAGATGCAGAACCACCTCTTCGACCGGCTGGTGGAGGCGGGTCGCGACCACGGTCTTCGCCCCTTCGGGATCCGTGCCATGGACTCCCTTCGCATCGAGAAGTCCTACCGGCTGATTCCGCGCGAGCTCTCCATCGAGTACGCGGCCCTCGAGTCCGGACTCCTCCGCTTCGTGCACCTCAACAAGGGCTCGTTCATCGGCCGCGATTCTCTCGTCGCATGGCAGCAGCGGGGCTTCTCCCACGCCTTCGCGACCCTCGAGGTGCACGGCGTCACCGACGCGGACGCCCGCGGGTCCGAGCCGATCCACGCGGGCGGGGAGCTCGTGGGGCGGGCGACGAGCGGGCACTACGGCTGGCCGGGCGGGCAGCGGCCCCCGCGCGGCGCCCCCCGGGGGGCGGGAGCCGATCCACGCGGGCGGGGAGCTCGTGGGGCGGGCGACGAGCGGGAACTACGGCTGGCGGGTCGGCAAGAGCCTCGCGCTCGCGATGGTTCGCCCGGACCTCGCGGTCGAAGGGACGGAGGTCGAGATCGAGATCCTCGGCGAGCGCCGGCGTGCGACGGTCATCGCCGAATCGCCGTTCGACCCCGCGAACGAACGCCTGCGGGGGTGAGCGCCGCCGCCACGAAGAACGACCTGGCAACAAGAGAGAAACGGAACGATGGCCGGACAACCGATACTGCCCAAGGGCTCACCGCCTCCGCTCGCACCCATCGGCGACTGATCGGAGACGGCCGCCGCCGGCCGCCGTCCCGCGGGCCGGCCGCTCGCTCCGGCTCGGGCAGCGAAAGGGAGGATTGGCTGGGGGACCAGGATTCGAACCTGGGCTGGCGGAGTCAGAGTCCGGTGTACAAAGATAACAATCTATAGATATAAAATTAAAAATAAATTATCAGATTGGGATGATCCCACATTCAATCCCACATCTCTTGCCAACCAGTGCCCTGGCTACGCGTACCAAACACACGGACCTCACGTCCGCTTCACATCGCTGGCCTCCATGGTCTGACCTACCAACATTGCCCCACCTGACACCGCAGACATGTGCGAAGTAGCCTGCCGGAGCCGCAGAAGGGCAAGATGGCCATGCAGGTACTGCTTCAACCGGCCAACTGCTGGAATCAAGAAGGAAGCATTGAATCGGTGACTCAGGCCCCGGGTGCAAGCGCCGTTTCTCGCCACCGATTCCGTGTGCAGCACACCTCAGTTCAGCACTGCCGAAGTGGCTCAATTAAGGCGAACATCGCCTGGCGCCAATAACCCGAACATGGGGTGGCCCCAATAAGGCGAACACGGAATGGCTCCATATGGGCGGTCACTGACAGCCAGCGTCGACATGAACCGACTTCGTACGGGGAGGTCGAGAAATCGAGCTGGAACTCCCGATTCCAGTAGCCTAACCTCGCGGGGACGATGGGGCGGCGGCTGGCGCGAGTTCCCCTGGGCGTCGTTCTTCCCTACGATTCGGAAGCGAAGCCGCTCCCCGATGGCGTCGAACTCGCCAGCGAATTTCGAGATTGGTTTCCCAGGGCCAAGGACTACTTTGACGATCTTCATCGCAAGAGAAGGTTCAAGAATCACCATTTTGCGATATGCGCGAACAGCGCAGGGTCGAGATCATGGTCCACCGGCCAGGGGGGAGGAGCTAGAATTTCCCGTATTCTCAGCACGTGCATGATGAGTTGCGCAGCCGTTGCGGAGATGTATTCCGAGGACGGCGACTGCTACGTCATCTACGAGGATGGCAAGTTCGCGAGCGAAGCGGCGGAGGCCGCCTTGACGCAATAGCGTTCGCCACACCGGGCGTTGGTTTGACGGAGCTTCTTCGGATCGGCGCGGGCCGGTTGATCGAGGCCGCGGTTTCGGCGGAGTTCGAGGTGCTGTGTTCATGATGATCGCGTAGCTCGTCGTTTCCCTTCGTCCCATCCGGCCAGCAAGGAACTGCTGTGCCGGGGTTCTCTCGGATTGTAGTCGGCATGGCGCCGGACGGACCTCGGTCCCGTCCAGTCCAGGACTACCTCGGGGCCTGAAGAAAAATCGAACGGGGGTTGAACAATAAACTGCTTGACGCGCCCGGCATGAAGCATGCAATAGTCACCGAGAGAGACGCGGCCGCAACCCCCCGTGACCACGAGACGAGAGGTGCCAGCGTTGCATTTGTTTTCGGAACTGTTACTGGCGCTCGATTCCGCCTGCCAGTGTGAAGGGAGATCCTGATTGCGTACCGTGTGCCGTGGAAAGGCACCGTCCCTCACCGAAACCACCCGGACCGACGCTCGCCGTTCGCGCCGGTATGACCAGGAGCACCATTGCCCGGCGTTTCGGCGCGTGAGGCACCGCCCACGCG
>MKWU01001191.1_pt1 | contig 46574 bp, 39 predicted proteins | sample 809101 | NCBI WGS metagenome assembly MKWU01 (sample SAMN05860141, study PRJNA318959) | sponge metagenome | host: Aplysina aerophoba | place: Slovenia: Piran, Adriatic Sea, Gulf of Piran | collected 2013-05-07 | reverse complement strand
GTCGGGAACCGCGGAACACGCCGGCTTCGGCGCCTGACCGGGTCGTTTTGAGTTCAGGCCCGGCCGTCGACAGTCAGCGCCTCCGGTTCGGCGTGCCCTCTTCCCCCTGGTGAGCTTTGCGGGCTAGACGGGCGACGCATAGCCCTGGTCTGGGATGCGGAGGGTTTTCGGAACCGGGTCGCTTTCGAACTTGGCATAGCCGAGCTCGGCGGCGTATCCGTCCGGGTGCCAGGCCCGCTTGACGATAGGGAAAGCATAGAAGATGTCGCCCGGTATCTGGACAACTGGTTCGACGCCGTCGTCGCGAGAACGTCAGCCCACGAGCACATGCTCCGTCTGGCAGAAGCGGCCCGGATCCCGGTGATAAATGCCAGAACTTCGTTCAACCATCCGTGCGAGATCCTCGGAGATCTGGCCTACGTCCGGGAAACGAGAGGTGACCTTGCCGGACTGCGTGTTGCCTTCGTCGGCGAGGCGACGAATCTCGGGCATTCATGGTTCGAGGCGGCGGCGAGATTCCCCATACACGTCACCCAGGTCTGCCCCGAAGGCTACGAAGTCAAAGCCGATTTTCTGCGGAGGATCGCCCAGCAGGCGCAAGGGAAGGTCGCCGTTTCTCGGGATCTGCCCGCAGCTGTTTCCGGCACGGACGTGATCTACACCGACTGTTGGCCGGCGGCAGAGGCAGAGCAAGCCCGCAGTAACATACGAGAGCTTTTTCTTCCCTACCAGGTGACCGCGGAGTTACTGAAAACGAGCTCACCCAATGCAGTGTTCCTGCCCTGCCCGCCCGTCCACAGAGGTGAGGAAGTCTCCGACAACGCCATGAACTGGCCCGGATGTCGCGTCTATGAGGCCAAGGACTATCTGCTGCACGCGCAGAGTGCCCTTTTGGCCGCTGTTCTCGCCGAAGAGTGAAGCAACTATCACCTGTGCTGCTGTCAAGCCCGCAATCCCTCCAGGGCCAGGATGGGGTCTGTTGCGGAAAAGGGCGAAATGACACCCTAAGGCCCCGACGTTGTCCGCCAACGGTTTGTTGCTGTCGAGAACCGTCACGAGAGCGCGCTGCTTTGCGGCTCGTCAGAGGGATTTCCTGAATCAGGCCACTATCGCGCGCGGGTCCACGTGGCTGATCCTCGCGCGCTGTCCGCAAGAGGATCGACCAGCGGACAGCACGGCCGCCAATCGCCACCTCCCGCCGGCACGGCTTCCAGCCTGTATCATATGTCTGGTACGAAAAAATTTGCGCAAGCGGGGCCCTATGCGTACAGTTTCGCCATCTCAGCTACCCTCGTCGGATACGCCCGCTGCTCGACTGACCGGCAGGACCTCGCCGCGTAGCGCCAGGCGCTCATCGAGCCGGGCGTGGACGAAGAGCGCATCTACACCGATCACGGCCTCACCGGCACCAACCGGGCCCGGCCCGGCCTCGACCAGGCCCTTGCCGCCGTGCGCGAAGGCGACACCCTGGTGGTGCCCAAGCTCGACCGGCTGGCGCGGTCCGTTCCGGACGCGCGTGCGATCGCCGACCAGCTCCGCGACCGCGGCGTGAAGCTCGCCCTCGGCCGGGCCCTGCACGACCCGGCCGTTCCGATGGGCAAGATGTTCTTCAACATCCTCACCACCTTCGCCGAGTTCGAGGCGGACCTCATCCGGATGCGGACCCGGGAAGGCATGGCAATCGCCCGCGCCAGGGGGAAACTGCGCGGAAAGCGGCCGAAGCTGACGGACAAGCAGCAGCGCGAGCTGCACCGGACGCACGCGACGGGCGAATATTCCATCAGCGACCTGGCCGAGCTGTTTTCGGTCTCCCGGCCGACCGTCTATCGAACCCTCAACCGGTGCCGGTCGCCGTAGCAGAACACGTCAAGAAGGTGACACAGAAAACCGCAGAATTCATGCTCCTGCGCATCCGCGACGCCTTCAAGCGCGACGACGACGAACCACCCATGGACGGGCCGGCAGAAGCTGATGAGATGTATTTCGGCGGCCTGCGCAAGAACATGTCGAACAAGAAGCGGACTGAGCTTGCGGACACCGGGCGCGGCGCTGTCGGCAAAGAGGCGGTTGTCGGCGTGAAGGATCGAGGAACCGGCCGGGTTGCCGCTCGCCATGTCCAACGCACCGACGCGCCTCATGTCGCGGGCTTCGTAGCTGAGACGGTCAAGCCGGGGGCCAAGGTCTATACCGATGAGGCACCTTCGTCGGTGGCGGCCGCGGGTCTGACTGGGTCTGACATGCTGTTGATCGGCGCGCTTTCCTCGGCGGCACAGGGCGCGTCCTATTGCGAGTGCGACGGCGATTACGTGAAGGACGATCCAGAACACCGCGACGCCAGCGCCTGGATCGGCAACGGAGCGGAAGAGCTCGGGCCGAGGGGCCCGGTCGACGCCGATGCCTTCCGGGCGGTGCTCGAAAGCCGAATTCCGGACGGTTCCGACACGCGGCCCGGGCGCCGCAGCACGGACGGGGAAATCACGCACCGTCCCGGGCGCGACCTCACCTTCTCGGCCCCCAAGTCGGTCTCCATCGCCGCGCTGGTGGGCCGCTGGGCGGCGACAAGCGGATCGTCGAGGCCCACGACCGCGCCGTGGCGGCGACGCTCGCCTGGGTCGAGAAGACCGCCGCCTAGACCAGGATCAAGGACCCGGAGACGGGGAAGATAGCGCGGGTGGGCAACCAGAAGATCGTCGCCGCCACCTTCCGCCACGATTCTCCGAACAGATCGAATTGGATCACTACTGAGAGGAGAGGCCGATATCGGGCTTTGCCGACGCGGACCGTTCCCATAAGATCTTCCTCGCGCATGCAACTTGCGAGGAGCCGGACCTTCGCATGATCGATCTTGTTGGAGAGGGGTACGAACAACGAGGCAATGGCGAGATCCTGACGTCGCAGAAGACTCATCGCGAGCACATGCGCGAGCGCCATCTTTCGTTCAGTTGACCCCAGCACTGCCGGGTCGGGCTACAAGACACTTGGTTGGGCACTATCGTATATGACTCCCAAACAGAACGACGCAGCAACACAAGCTTTAGTGGAACCTTGCCTGTCCTCTGTCTACCCGGAGGTCTTCCATTACACGACAATCACCGCCCTGAAAGGCATGCTCGGTAGCAACACCCTTTGGGCGACGCGGGCGTCACATTTGAATGACTCTTCCGAAATGACGCTTCTCTGGCCATTTTTGGAACGACAGTGTGTTGCGTATATCAATCAATTTGCTGATGAATACCTTCGAGAGCACCCGGACATCAAGGACACATTCGAAACCTTGGGAGGACTTGCTAGACTGGCCAATGTCGATGGAGGTATGATTGTAAGGGTAATGCGCGAGAGCCTGTTTGGAAGCAAAGCCAAAGCGGGGATGGGAATACCTTTCATCGTATCGTTCACAACGCACGATGAAGAATATCACCGCCGCCACGGCATGCTAAGCCAGTGGCGGGGATACGGTGGCAGTGATAACGTTGCCATCAGTTTTGCTACGGAAGGCCTGGAACATCTTTTGCAAAAAGAAGTCGATCAATATCAATATTTGACTTGTTCGATTTCTGATGTGATATATTGTCGAGAGGAAGTGGACTTTGTGAAACGCTTTCCACAATTGTTTAGTTTGTTAAAGCGGTTTTTACAATCTATGTTTGCTGGATGGAACGATAACGATGAACAGCTGCAAGAAATACTTGCTGACTTGACACGTGATCTTTTGCCGGCAGCAGCACGCGTCAAACATCGAGCGTTCCAGGAGGAGAACGAATGCCGTATAATTGCTGGCATCCCAGACGAATCGTACCTCGACCAACTCGAAGAGCTTGGCCGAGCGGAAGTGCATATGAAAAAGGTGCATTGTCGTACTCCCATTGGCGAACGGATACCGTTCATCAAGTTGTTTGAAGATTTGGATGAAAGACTTCCGATTAACCGAATACTCGTAGGTCCTTCAAGAAATCAACAAGCTAACGAACGGGCAGTACATGAAGCCATCTGCGAACACGCTGGGAGGGAGTCGATCAGGATAGATTGCTCGGATATACCTTTTGTCGGGTCCATCTAGTTCGCTTTAGCCGAGCATGATCGCTAGCCCGCACTTCTCACCATAGGTAGGTGCACCGGGGCTCTACATGTGAGAAAGTTCAATCCGCTTTCTAGATGAAGACGGTTGCCCTGACCGTTTCTGGGGACGTAGCAAAGAGTTGAGCAATTCCGCCGGGTTGGGCCCGCCCTCGTCGCATTGGACCGCGCTTTTGACGAAATGAGGGCATATGTGCCGCGGCGAGGGGACGCGGCGTCGACGGCGGTCGGCGGGACGGACGAGTTCAAGCGTCATCAGGAGACGATCCTCGATCCCTCGCACGAGGAGCGCCGCGCAATGATCGAGCGGTACGGCGGGCCGTTCTATCGGCCCGGCTCGAAGATGCGCGGACCCGTTCTCAAGCCGGCGGGATCCCGACCAGCCTCCGGGCGAGGTCGGGTGAGGCAGAGGCGACGCCGAGAAGAACTGTCAGCCCTGTTTGCGATAGGAAGAATTGCGCTGTTGGCGCAACTTGACGAAGAAGGGAGGGATACAGGATGCCTGAGAATGTGGCTTTCAAGTGCACGTACAACGACGGTGGGGACCGCGGTTTCGTCGGATTCGGAGGAACCTGCAGCAACGGAAATATCATCCGAAACGTGAAAGCAGGACGAATATGGTGCTCGCACGCCGATAACCCTTGCCGCAAATTCTACGAAGGAGACTTTCAAGGGATCAGGCCTGACCTCCCCTGCTTGGAGAGCAAGATCTTCACGCGGTGGAAATTTGGGCCAGGAACGTATCGCTCGGGAGTCCGGGAAGGACATCCGATACCGATGATCGGTCCCGGCGAGGGCAAGGTCGCGCTGCTGACGACACGGCACCCCGATTACGATAATGAGCACCAGAGGATTGTGTTCGGCGTTTTCAAAATCGTCAAGTACAAGAACAAGGCTACGGGGGTCCGGGTAAAAGGAAAGTCCGACAATGCGATCCGTTTGCCGGAAGCCGCTGCGCTGTCGCTTCCGTACTGGCGGTTCAAGGCCTATCCCCCACACGGTCCCAGATGGGACAGTGGGCTGTTTCGTTACATCTCGGATCAGGAAGTGTCGAATTTTCTGCACGCGCTGCGCCCGTTTCTGCAAAACGCACCGGACAGGATGACACTCGAGCGTCTCCTGCAATGCTGCGGAGGCCTGCCGCGCAAAACTGCGGAAGAAAATGTGGATGTAGAGATCCCAGGTGCCGAATCAAGGACGAAATACGGTCCGGGTGGTGAAGGCAAGGAGCATCGACTGCTGAAGAAATACATCGCGGCCAATCCCCATAAGCTGGAACTGGGCCCGGGTAAAGGAAGAGTCGAGCACGGTTTCGTGACAGGGGATCGTGTGGATGTCGTTGTCAATCTCGAGAACGGAGAAAGATGCGTAGTCGAAATCGAGGTTAAGGGCCCGTCCACTATGACCGGGGCGCACCAGGCGCTCAAGTACCGGGCTCTTCTGGCGGGCCAGCTCGACAACGCTACGAAGCCACATGCCTTCCTTGTGGCATACAGCATTCCAAATTATGTCAAGCGGTTTTGCGAACGGCATGGAGTGACGGCTCTGGAGATCCAGCCCGACTAGAAGTTGGCCATATGGATTGCCGCAAGCGAGATTCACGGAACGGCGGACCCGAGATGCCGGCTCCGTGTCGAAGACGCAGAGATGCGCATGTCGGACGAGTTCAGGGAAGAAGTATAGGAATATAGGCGGTCAGCGAGGAACGCCGCCTCGTCCAGGCCAGTGGTGTATTCCGCGATCGTCTCCGCGCACTCGTTGATGTCCCGTAGCAGGGCCAGAATGTCACCACGCGGCATAGACGGGTTCGCGGTCGGATTCGATGGAGGCCAGACGGTAGGGTTGCGGATCGCGCCTGTCTCGGCCAAGTCTACCTCAAGCCGTTCCTAGTTCCAGTCCTTTTTTTCTGCCGCCTCGACCTCGCCAATCTCACCAGTTACACCCACGGGCTTTTCGGTGAGTTGATAATATTCAACAACCAGCGCTCAAACTTCGGCTAGAATGTCCTTCGCTGTTCTTTTCATTCAATCAGTGCTACTGATCCTTCGAACGTTCCCTGATCGTCGTATCGGATACCGCCTGCGCGAAAGACGCACGATGATCACGGCCACGCACAGCAGAGCGATTGCGGATCGCGTCAGCAAGCGGAGCTAAACGAGATGGACCGGAAAATGTACCTTCATCGAGCAACTTCGTGATCTCGGCGGTATCCATGGCAGCCAGAAAAGTAAACACACGAGGGACCGAACTCGTACGTGAAGCTGCTTTACCCAAGTCTACATTATAAATGCGGCAAAATTCACGAATATCTGCGATACTAGAAAGAAACTTCCCTTCTTCGAAACACTGAGCAGCGCACACCATGATCTCAGCTTTCTCTTGAGGAAGTGTCATCTTATTGACATAGTCAACTGCCGATAACTTACCACCGGTGTTGTACGTATGCTTCCGCGTCTCGGAAGAAGGATGTTGGTCCGGTGTAGCTTGTATGTCGGCAAGACTATGCAATACTGAACTTATTCCGTGACGACGCACCAACCTCTTCAATGTTTGCTTTAAGTTGCGTTGTGTCATTGCTCTTCTTCTTCCAATCCGAGGCGGTCAAAAAATTCCTTGGCGAACATATCAAACCGCCAAGAGTTGCCGCCGTAGCTCCTATCTCCGCGCATGAGCTTGGGGAATCCGCGCGAATGGGGAATTTGGCGCTCGAATATGTGCCACCCATTCTTGTTCGCCTCTTCAAGTATCTCTGGCATAGCACGCTGCTTTTCAGGTCCCCCGTCATTACCCCCATCATAAAATCCATTGTTTATGACGACGCCGATGACCTCGATGTTGTGAGAAGGATTTTCCACTCTGAATGAGTCAAGCGATTTCGCTAGTAGTGGAAACCCTACGGTCGCGAAATACTCTGGACGCACCGGGACCAAAACATATCGGGAAGCATGGTACGCCGCCCGTGTAAACACAGACTCGGTCGGTGGACAATCGATCAGAACAAGGGCCTTGGATTGAAAGTGATCCGCAATGTAACGTGCGAGCACCTTAGGATCTGGTTTGACTGCACGTACAAGATTGTCAGAGAAGTCGAATCGAGATGGAATGTAGGAAAGCCTACCGTCGGCATAAACTTCCCGAACAGTTTCTTTTGGATCAAGCCGAGTGGGTGATTCGCGTTTCGAAGTCGGAGGACGGTAGCCGTCGAAGATTTCTACGATAGATGGATCCTCACTTTCGAGGAATTGTACATAAGCATTCCTCATATACGCTTGACTTAGATTTGCCTGAGGATCCAAGTCGACGACGAGAACGCGATGATCCCTGTTTGCGGCGTGTCGTCCTAGTAGCGCGACGATCGTTGTCTTTCCGACACCGCCCTTCATGTTGATCACTGATACGCAAACAGGCCCACGTTCGTTCGGCACAGACCACCTCCTACTGCGTATCGCGTACGCCACTCTACTCTAGACGCGCGGTATTCGCTAGGTGCGGGTTTGGCGCAGCAGTTTCCACAGGATTGCTCCCGCCACCCGCTCGGCAGCCTGGCTCAGGGTCGCATCGTCAAGATGGTCGTAGCTATTGGTGGTGCTGGCCCGCCGGTGCCCAAGTAGCCGCCCCGCGACGTGCAGGCTTTCGCCGTTCATGACCGCGTGCGAAGCGTGCGCGTGTCGCAGGTCGTGAAGCCGCGCATCCGCCACGATCCCGTCTGCGTCGCGAGCCTTGAGCCAGAACTGGTAGAGGTCGTTCTTGTCCTGCGGACCGTCCCCGTTCTCGCCGGGGAACACCCACTCCCCGGACGCCGATGCGGCGGGGCCGTGCAGCAACTCCCGGGCCGCCTCGCCGAGCAAAACGTGCGTCGGTCCCGTCTTCGCGTCAATCAGGGCGAGCCGAACCGGCTTAACCTCGCACCAGCACACACGGCGTATCTCGCCCGGCCTGCAACCTGTCAGCAGGAGCAGGCGCACCGCCGCTGCGCGAATAGCGTTCCACTCTCTGTCAACGTTCGCAGGTCCGCCGCAGGGCTACTCAAACACCCATGGGCAGTTGGTGCGTCGTTGCCGCGCCGCCAGCACGGCGTGGGCGGGCGAAGCCAGCCAGATCGTGCGGGGACCGGTCTTCGAGTCCGACAACACCGCGCGGTCGCCGTGTACGTGCTCCCACTTGAGCAGCAGCGCCTCGGATTTGCGCGCGCCGGTGTAGAGCAGGAAGCGCACCACGGCGACGGCGACCGGATGGTCTGCTTCCGCGTCGTCGAGCGCCCGACCGAGCGCAGCGAACTCGTCGTCCGTCAGGTAGTGCGCCTCGAAGCCCGTCTTGCGCCGCCGCACTCCCTTGCACGGGTTGGAGTCCTGGCTTCGCAGGCCGAGCGCATCCGCATGTTTCGTCATCGACGACAGCACCGCCAGGGCCCGGTTCGCCGATCCCGCCCGCGCGACCGACAGATCGTCGAACCAGTTGCGCACGTCCTTTGCGGTCACGGCATCGACGCGCCGATCGCCGAAGGCGGGCAGGATGTGCCGGCGCGCCCCGTCCGCGTGCACCCGCCTCGTCGCAGGCTTCAATCGTTCGGCGCAGTCGGCGAGGAACGTCGGCGCGAACGTCCGCACCGCCGGGACCTCCGCCGGCGCGCGTTTCGCTTCCACTTCTGCGAGCAGCGCGCGCCGCGTGCCGTGCGTCCTTGACCGTCAGCGCGCCGAGCGTCCGCTTGACGACCGAGCCATTGCAGCGCCGACGCACGATCCACGTTTTGCGTCCGATCAGTCGTGCCCGCAGTCCGAGACCCGGCGCAGCACTGTCCCACAGCACGGCCTCGAGTCCGTCCGCAGGTGCGAAGGTGCGCGCCCGCCTTCGTGATCTTCGTTCTGTTCCCCATGGTCCGATCCCTCCCGTTCGTTTCGGTCGCGACCAGCGCATCGCGGGCGCCCCCCTTGGGGAATACCCAGGACACGCCGGGTAACGGAGCCGGGTTCGGAAGCTGGAAGGATCGAAACGGTCGCGCTCAAACGCCGCGCGGGCTGCAAGCCGTTGTGCCTACGGGACTTTCAGCGCTTCGCGGATGCCTGGGCGGGTTGCGAATTTCTGCGCCCTTCGGCGCGTTGGTCTCACACCCACGCGGAACCATAAGGCGCATCTCCGGGCTGAATCCACCTGTCCCGAAAACGCCCGGACCATAGGGCTGGCGATGAAGCACCGTCCAGGGGTCTACGCCCGGCCCGGGATCCACACATCCGACGCGATCATGACCGCCACGGCCGCGATGACCATCGCCCAGACGGCAACGAGGGCCCACAGCGGGCGCCGCGCCGCCGGCAACCGCCGGATATCCTGGTCCTGCTGCTCGCGGCGCAGCCGCGCCAGGCGGCTGCGTGATCCCGGTGATCGCAGCAGTCTCACCGCGCCGGACTGGTGAAGACGTCGCCGCTGGCGGGCACGCCACTCAGGGCCCGCGCCTGGCCGGCCTCGTCCCTCCAGGCGAAGTACGGTACCTGGCGGATGTCAAGGCTGCGCATCAGCGTAATGTTGTCCGCCACTCCCTGCCTCATTTCTGGCGTCACCCCTTCGACCCGGAGTCTCGGCGGCCTGACGGTGTTGTCGGCCGCCTTGGCCAGCATGAAGTCGTACAGGGCTGCCCCTGGAGCCTCAGCGGAGAGCAGCGACGCCAGGGTGATGCCCGAGCGCTGCGAGACCACGGCGACCGGCACCATCCGCAGGTGCGTGGTGCCGGCCTCCAGTGCCGGGCGCATCGCCGCCAGGGCGGCTCCGCAGTACGGGCACTCCGGATCCAGGACCATGGTCACCCTGGGGCCTCCGAAACCGACGGTGTGGCCCCAGGCCGCCTCGAGCTGTTCGATAACCTCTGCCGTCCGGTCGACCGCGGCGAGAGCTTCAGCTACGCCGCCCGGGGCAGAGGGGAGCCCCGTGGACGGCATTATGTTCGCGATGTCCGGCAAGACGTCCGGGGACGCGGAGCAGCTCTGGGCATACTCCTCGTCGGTACACTCCTGGTCCGCCCGCTCCGTGTTCGAGTAGGCCACGCGACCGCCCCCTCCCTGCAGCAAGGTCGAGAGCGCCTGGACCGTGGCAGGGTCCATCGGCCGGGGGGGCCGGCCAGTCAGCGCTGCGCCGATATCGGCCCCACTCGCGCTGTACAGCCGGCCGACGGTTGCGAAGCGGCGGTCAGGCGAGACGATCATGATCGCCTCGCCAACGGAATGGATTTGCCAACCGCCGATCGAACCATGCGCCCGCGCCGTGGCGTTCTGGGCAGCGTCGGTCGTCCCGGTGGCGGCTGCGGATGCGGCGCTGACCAGGATGATGAAGGCGGCAGCGATCGTGCGTGCATAGGTTCCGATTGCCATCAGGGCATACCTCGTCGTGTGTGCAGGTTCCGGATCACGCACGACGTCAGTTGCACCAGCAAGGGACCGATGTCGGTTTTCTGTGGACGGGGCCCGACCGAGGGCGAGCTTCTCGCCGTGCGGCTGAACGCGGTGGTCGGTTTGCCTTGTCCAGCGCGGAAGCTACACTGGGGCTCGAAGAGGGCAGTGTGAGCGAGGCAACGATGGCGCTGCAGGATCAAGGGCAGGACGGCGGGCTTCCGCGCCGGCGTGAGGAGCTGGAGGAGGTGTACGCCGGGCGGATGGGCTCGACCTTCTTGCGGTGGCGTTTCCAGCCGGGAGAGCTCGAGGCGGTGCTCGGCCATGACTGGTCCCGGCTGGGTCGGCGGCTTTTCATCGACCCGGAGCGTGGGGAAGTTACCGTCATGGAGACGTCGGCCAGGCATGCAGTCACGGCGGAGCTTGTCGCGTTTTTGCTGGGACACTCCACTCTAGCGTTGTCCATTCAGTTGGTCGCCACTGGGAGAACGACCTGGAGTGCTCCCGGTTCGCGTCGGATCGAGGCGGACAACAGCTTTTACCTGGGTAGCAGTGCGGAGCGGCTTCTGAGTGCGAGGCGGAACAACGAGATGAATGACGACGAGTTTGCCCGGGAAAATCCGCCCGAGCTGGTGGTCGAGATGGAGCGGAGTCACGGCGACGCCGGCAGATCCGAGGCGTACCGGTCCTTCGGGGTAGCCGAAATGTGGCGGATCGATGCCGGCAGCGATCATGCCCTGTCGGTCGAGATCCTGAATCTGCACGATGGTGCGCGGGCGGTCGAGCGTTCGGCGGTGCTGCCCGGACTGACGCCGGAAGTGATCGGCAGGGTTCTGGAGGTGGGGCGCACGGAAGGCCCGGTGGTCATGCAGCGTGAGGTGATCGCTGCCGGCATTCGTCGTCGGGCGCTGTTGCACGGCCGCGTCTGGCACGGTCCGCGGCCGTAGGGAACGGATCGGCATAACTTATGTCGGCCGACGCGGGTCTGAGTCGGTCGGTTCGTGGGCGCGTGTTGCGCATTGTTCGCGGAAAGTCACGAATGACACCTGGAAAAGAGGGTGCGTGGACCTGATGCCGGCGCGATCGGGCTCCGAGCTGTAGCTCGTGGAGCGGATTTCGGCAGATCATTCGTTCAAACGTGGAAACAATGTCGCCCGACGCTTCATGTCTGTGCCGGAGCGCAGCGGCCGTCACCCCTCCAGAACCTTCCGGCCGCGGGCGCGCAGGTCGCCCGCTGGCGACAGGTGGCGGTACAGCGTGGCGGGGCTGATCCCCAGCTCGGCGCACAGCTCGCGCACGTTGGTGGTGCGATCGACCAGCGCCGCCTGGGCCAGGCGCATCTTGGCGCGGGTCATCACGGCGGGGCGGCCACCGGTGCGCCCGCGCGCTCGAGCGGCCGCCAGGCCCGCCCTTGTGCGCTCGCGGATTAGTTCGCGCTCGAACTCGGCGAAGGCCGAGAACATCCGGAACAGCATCCGGCCCTGCGGCGTCGTGGTGTCGATCATCGCGCCCTCCCCGGTCAGGACCCGCAGTCCGACGTCGCGGGCCTCCAGGCCCGTGACCGTCGCGATCAGGTGGGCGAAGCTGCGCCCGAGCCTGTCGAGGCGCCAGATTACCAGGACGTCGCTGTCGCGCAGGGCCTTCAGGCAGCTCGCGAGCCCGGGCCGGTCGTCCCGGGCGCCCGACGCCCGGTCCTCGTAGATCTGGGTCCGGTCGACGCCGGCCGCAAGAAGCGCGTCAAGCTGCAGGTCGACAGCCTGGGTTCCGTCGGCCTTCGAGACCCTCATGTATCCGATCAACATGCCGTCCTCCCAAAAAACGGTCGATATTGATACGCGTGCGTCGGGCCGGCACGGCGACACGCTGGGCTACGCCCGCGTCTCGACTCCCGACCGGTGCCCGTCCGCTCAGCGCAATCGCCTGCTCGAAGCGGGCGCCATTCGCGTCTTTACCAACACCACGTCCGGAAATCGCTCGGATGGCCCCGGCCTCGCCGAACTCATCAATCACGCCCGTCCAGGCGACCGCCTGTGCGTGACACGGCTCGACCGCCTGGGACGGTCGCTGCGCGAATTACTCGAGACTGTGGACGGCCTTAAGGCCCGAGGAAACCACCTGGTCAGCCTTGAGGAGAGTCTCGACACCTCCTCGGCCGCAGGGGAGCTCGTGTTCCATGTCTTCGGCGCTATCGCGCACTTCGAGCGACGGCTCATCTCCGAACGCACCCGCGACGGAATCGCCGAAGCGAGAAGACGCGGTCGACAATCGGGCCGCCCGCCGCTCGACCCGGAGACGGTTTCGGCCGCGCAAAAGCTCATCGACGCCGGCTTGTCGCCCGCTCAAGCAGCAAAACAGCTCAGTATCGGCAGAGCAACGGCTTACAGAATCGCCACCGCTATGCGCGATGTGCAGTCCTCGCCCCTGATGTTCCTACGAACAAACCTTCCGATGACGCCAGTTAGTATCGATAGCGTCAAGGAGTTCAGGCTAAGCCCGATGAGACGGCGGTTGAGGAAGGCGAGACGCGGGGCGTGTGAAGCATCGTTGGCGAACGGTTTCCCGGCCACGACACTGCCTGGACGAGGAAAAGCTACCGGGGTTGGAATGTCTCCGGTGGCCGAACTGTGGAACGCAGTGAAGGGGAAGCCTGCGCAGGGATCGACGAGAGCTAGTCCCGCGGAATTTCGATATCGTCTCCGGATCCGGGCCATGCGACGGTAAGTCCGGCGTGTTGAGCGACGCGGGGACCGTCGCCTCGGATTGCCCCATTCGGATCCGCAAGGGCGTCCTCGTAGATTGCGCGTGGGTTGAGTGAAATCGTCCTGACATATCGGGCTGACAAGGACGCCAGGGCCAGGTAAATGTTGAGATCGCGCATTCGATGGACCCATTCGAGATCGGCAGGCTCGCGCAGCGGGACGATGCCGATCGGCCCCAGCGCTGCGGAGAAGCCCGCTTCGATGGGTTGGTCCCCGACAAGAAGGGGCAGCTCCGCGGCAATCGGTGCGGTGGTGCCGAAGGCGTCCGGGCGGTCGGCGGCGTCGGGATGTCCGAGACCGGTGAGAATGTCGCTTGTGTCGCTCTGGTGAAGAAGTTTGGCGAGGTCCCGGTAATCGGCTTCGTCGAGCGGTTCCTCCTCCGGATCCCAGGCGAGAAGCGTGGGTTCGAAGCGGTTCTGTTCGTTTCCCCACCTTGATGCGACGGCCCAGCGTTTGGCTGGCAAAGGCGTGGTCGCCGAAGATCGAAATACGTTGGTTCTTTGGGTTTGATCGATGGCGTTGCGCAGGACTTTCGGAATGGATGTTGGTCCCGACCATGTCGTGGTGCCCTTGTCGGACGAGCCTTTTGCTTCGGCGATGATGAGGTGACGGTCGTCGAGGCCGATCCAGTCCGCTTCGAGTCCGGGTTCGCGCGGGGGGTTGTCCATGTGGAAACGGGAATTGCGAAGGGCGCGCCTCGCCGTGTCCACCGGCACGAGGACGCGGACGCCTTCGTTGCCCGTGAGATATGCGCGGGCCATGTAACGCCCGAGGAGACTCGAGTAGGCCACGCGTGCGTCTCGTCCGGTGCCGGGGCCACTCTCGCGCCATCGAAGCTCGTCCCCCGGCGCGAGCATGTTCTGAAATAGGTCGGTCCAGACACTCGCGAAGGGAAGGGGCGCGGTAAGAAAGGTCTCTCGAGCGGCGGCCACCCCGAGTCTGGGCAATGAGACGTAATGCAGGCCGTTGGCCGGGCGCGCCGGGGGAGATCGGCGAAAACGGATCCGCCGTAGGGTTGTTCGCTGAATGGCGGATGTAGTGGGCACGAGCATGATTTGGAAAAGCCAAGACTTGATCTGACATCGCTGCCTTATTGGCTTGGCGGGTGTCAGAGATGTGGCAGCTGTCGGTCGTCAAGCAGCTGGTAGCAGTTTCTCCCGTGCGAGATGTGCGGTGTCAAGGAAGGTCGCCAGCGGGGTCTTTCCGTAACACCGTCGTCCCTGATGGGCCCGCGTCTCGTTGTAATCTCGGATCCAGCCATCGAGATCGTGCAGCAGCTCCTCGACCGAGGCGTAAACTTTCTTTCGGAACGCCACGCAGTAGAACTGGTTGAGTACCGCCTTGCGGAAGCGTTCGACACTGCCGTTGGTCTGCGGGCTCCTGGTCCTTGTGCGGCTGTGATCGATCTTCTCGACCGCGAGGTAGAGTTCGTAATCGTGCCGCTCCGGGTTGCCGCACTATTCGGTGCCGCGTTCGGTCAGGATAGGCAGCAACGTCACCTCTTGCTCGTCGAAGAAGGGGATCACCCGGTCGTTGAGCAGTTCGACCGCGCAGATCGGCGCCTTGCGGTCGTAGAGCTTGGCGAAGGCGACTTTCGAGTAGGTGTCGATGAAGGTCTGCTGGTAGATGCTATTGGATCTGGGCCAAGCGTCTGAAGCAGGGACGCTTCACGACCTCAGCCGTTCAGAAGTGCAGTAGTCCGCACCGCACCACCACCCATTGAAATCGAAACCGGCCCTTATTTGATGGTTTTCGGACAGTTGATCGCCCACCACCCTCACGGACCCGGTTTGACCGACAGGTTGAATCTGCTACCTGCTGTTCGAGGGTTTCGTGTCAGAGCCCGCGGGCCTGACGCACTGGCCGGGTCCGTGGATCATAATGACATGAGGGGAGACGGGCACGTGGGCGGGTCCGGCGACGAGCGCGATACATACGACCGGAGCCTGCTGTTCGGGATCCCCCCGACCCGCGGGCGCGCACGGGGTGCGGCGGACGATACGCCGCCCGGTGCCGAACCGGCGACAGGGCCCGCCGAACCGGCCCCGCCGCCTCCGGAACCCGAACCGCTCACTGACGACCCGGAACCGGCCGGCGATGGCCGGTCAGCGGATCCTGCCTGGGGGGAACCGGTCTCGGCCGTGCAGCGGCGCGAGGCGCGCCTCGCGGACACCGCTGCCCTCGCCTCCACGGTGGACCTGGACGACGCGCTCGCGGAGCTGCGCAACCTGACCCGGGAGCTGGAGCAGCGAATCGACCGCCTCGCCAAGGCGTTTGGAGCGTTCGAAGGCGCAACGTCGGCGATGGAAGCCCGGGTTGCGGAACTGCACGGGGTCCGCGAGGAGCTTGTCCAGTCCCACGAGTCCTGGACCGGCGAGGCGCAGAGCTACCGGGAGCGGATAACGGCGCTGGAACGGCAGCTGGATTCGACGGTAAACCTGATTGTGGGTTTTGAGGCCACCGCCGTGAAGCTGTCCGGACGGACTGGGGCACAGGCGAAGACCTCGGTCGCGGAACTGCAGCAGCTCCTGACGGCCCACCGCGCGGATCTGCGCCGGACCCGGCTCTGGGCTGTCCCGGCGCTTGCGGCGGCATTGATCGCGGCCCTGCTGCTGGCTGGCTTCCTCGCCGTCTCCCCGCACCGCGGGGTCACGCTGATCGGACACGCCGCCGCCGGCGTGGTGAAGCCGGCCGTGCGGGACGGCGGCCGCTACCAGCCGCCGCACTGCCCGGTTGGGCTCGGGCATCGGGAGGGACCCGTCTACCTGCACGACCCGGTCGGAGGCCCGGTGAGCGGGAGCGCCGGCGCCACGAGGGGGTGTTCCGACATCCCCGGCGCGCCCCGCCGGCCATAGGCCTGGCCCGTGGTCGCGACCGTCACCCGGCTGACCTCCGCCAGTACCGCGGTCGACTACTACGAGGCGGAGGGCTACTACGCGAAGAACGACCCGCGCCACCGCCAGGCGAGTTCCTGGTACGGGAAAGGGGCGGCGGCGCTCGGCCTGCCGCTGCGGGTGTCCACCCGCCGGTTCAACCGAATCCTCTCGGGCCACGTGCCGGGCATGGATATCCGTCTCGGGCGCGCCCGGGACGGGGAGCACGAGCACGCCCCGGGGCTCGACCTCACGCTCTCGGCCCCGAAGTCGGTGTCACTGGAAGCCCTGCTGCACGGCGAGCGGCGGGTGGGCACGGCCCACGACGCCGCGGTGCGGGCGACCCTCGACTGGGTCGAGACCGAACTGCTCCAGACCCGGGCGTGGGACCCGACCACCCGGCGGCACAGGCGGGTCGAGGCCCACGGGCTGGTGGCGGCGACTTTCCGGCACCTGACCAGCCGGGACCAGGACCCGCAGCTGCACACCCACTGCATCGTCGCCAACATGACCCGGGACCAGACCGGGGCGTGGCGGAGCATCGAGACGACGGAGATCCGTCGCGCGGAACGCCTGATCGGGGCCTTCTACCGTCACGAACTGGCATGCCGGCTGCAGGCGATGGGATACGCCATCGAGCCGACCATGATCGGCGGCGTGCCGGGGTTCGAGATCGCGGGGTACCCCCGGGCGATGCTGGATGCGTTCTCCTCGCGGCGGCGCGAGATCCTGGCCTGGCTTGACGCCCACGGGCTGCCGTGGAGCGCGGCGCTGACCAGGCAGGCGGCACTGATCACCAGGAAGCGCAAGACCGGGCGCGGCGTCGACGAGCTCAGGGCCGGCTGGAAACAGCGCATGGCTGCACTCGGCCTCGCGCGGGACCGGTCCGTTGCGCGTCCCGGGCGCACCCCGGCCCGGCGGCGGCCCGGCCGGCCCTGGCGGCGCACCGTGGCACAGCTTCGCGCCAATCCGCCCGGACCGAGCACGCGCGAAGTGGTATGGCGGGCGGTCGAGCACCTCTCGGAACGGGCGACGGCGATCCGCGCCGTCGACATCCGTGCCATCGCGCTCGGCCATGTGCCCGGGCGTCACTCGCTCGCCGACATCGACGCGGCGATCGCGGCACTCGCCGCCGACGCCCATCTGGTCGAGACCACGATCGGGGGCGCGCGCGCCTACGTGACCGGCGAGGCCCTGCGCTCGGAACGCACGGTGCTCGCCCACATGCGCCGGGGCAGGGACGCGGCCGAACCGCTGGCGCCCGCGGACCGGGTGTCGGCGCGGCTGAACGCAACCACCTTCACCCGCGGTCAGCGCGAGGCGGTGCGCACGATCCTGCTCTCTCGCGACCGTGTCGTCGCGATCCAGGGGGCCGCCGGCAGCGGCAAGACCAGCATGCTGCGAGAGGCGCTGCGCCTGATGGGCGAGCGCCGGGCGGTCCTGCTTGCGCCCTCGAGCGCCGCGGTGCAGGTGCTGGCCGGGGAGACCGGGGCGCAGGCGCGCACGCTGCAGTGGTTCCTCACCCGCTACGGCGATCTGGGCGACGCGGCGCGCGTGGAACGGGCGGCCCAGGAGTACCGTGGCCGGGTGCTGGTGCTCGACGAGGCATCCATGGTGTCGACAGCGCAGATGGAGCGGCTGATGCTGATCTGCGAACGGCTCGGCATCGCGCGCCTTGTCCTCGTGGGCGACCGGGGCCAGCTGAAGGCGGTCTCGGCCGGGGAACCGTTCCGCATGCTGCAGCAGGCCGGGGTTGCGACGGCGCGGATGGAGGAGATCCGGCGCCAGCGCGACCCGGCGCTGCGGACGGTGGTGGAGCACCTGCGCGACCAGCGGCCAGCGGACGCGCTCCGCGGGCTCGACGCCGTGCACGAGGTGGCGCACGACCAGCTCGGCGCCGAGGCGGCGCGGCTGTGGCTGGCGCTCGAACCCGAACTGCGCGCGACGACGCTGATCGTCGCACCCACCCACTTCATCCGCGCCGAGATCCACCGGGTTCTGCGCGACGGCCTGGCGCACGAAGGTGTGCTGCACGGCCGGGAGATCGAGATCGAGCGCTACGTCAACCGCCACCTGACCGCGGCCCAGAGGGCGGAGGTGCGCAACCACGAGCCGGGCGACATCGTGGTGTTCCACTCCCGGGTGCCGCCGCTCAGGGTCGAGGAAGGCGATGCCTGCCGCGTGGTCGGAACCGAAGAGGAGACCGTGGTGCTCGAGCATCCCTCCGGGCGGACCGTGCGGATCCGTCCGGGCGACAGCTGGGTGCGCTACCGCTTCGGTCTCTACGAGAGTGCGCTCATCCGCATCCGCGCCGGCGACCGCATCCGCTGGACCCGGAACGACAAGCGCCGGGAGCTGGTCAACGGCGGCCAGGCCGAGGTGCTCGCCCTCGGCACCCGTCGGATCCGCCTGCGGCTCGATGACGGCAGGGAGCTCGCGCTCGACCTTGGCGATGCCCAGCTGCGCCATATCGAGCACGCCTGGAGTTCGACGGTGCATGCTGCCCAGGGCCAGACCCGCGACCGCGTCATCGGCGTGCTGGATACCGGTCACGCCGGGCTCACCGGCCAGGCCGGGCTCTATGTCGAGGCGAGCCGGGCACGCGACCGGTTCGTGCTGGTGACCGACGACCGCGAGCAGCTCGAGGAGGTGCTGGAAGCGCGTGACGGCGCCTCGATGTCGGCGCTGGAGGCGATCGGGGAGACACCGGAGCAGGCGCCCGGCTCCCGCGAGATCGCCATGCTGGAGGCGCTCGAGGCCGACTGGCGCCGGTTGCCCGGCCCGATGCCGGTTCCGACGCCCGAGTACGCGCGCATCGTGACCGCGGTCATGCAGCTTTCCGAGGGCGTCGAACTGCCGGACCGCCTGGCCCGCTTCGTGCGCGAGGTCCGCGAGCGCGACGCGGCGCTGGTGGCACGCCGCAGGCAGAGGCTGTCCTTCCTGGGCCGGGCGGAACGGCACCGCCGCGAATGGCCGCTGCTCAGGCGGGCGGCGGCGCACGGCAGACGCGCCCTTGCCGCGCTGCCCGCACACCGGACCTGGTCGAGCGAGGGCGAACGGTTGCTGGAGGAAGGCAGGAGGTTAGCCGCGGAGCATGCGCAGGGCGCCGGAACCGCCACGATCCGGCGCGGGATCTCCACGGCACTCCGCGCCCTGGCGCACAGCCGCTCCCTGGATCTCGCGGCGCGCAGCACCGCCGGGCGCGATGCGCCCGCTCACTCCCCCGGTCCCGCGCCGCGCCGAACGGCCGGCGATAGCGCGACGAGACCCCGCGAGCCGGACCCCTCGGCAGGCGGGCGCGGCGCGGCCGGCAGCCCGGCCCCCCCCCCCCGGCGCCGGGCCCCCGGGGCGGGCGGGCGCGAGGCGGCCGGCAGCCGGTCCCGCCAGGACGGACCGGACCCGGGTGCCGGGCGCGTCGCCGAATTCCTGCGCGATGCGGCGGCTCACCTTGCCGCCGGGGCGGGCACCGGCTCGGCGCGGGCGGGGTCCCGGGGGGGGCGCGGCGGCTAATTCCTGCGCGATGCGGCGGCTCACCTTGCCGCCGGGGCGGACACCGGCTCGGGCGAGCCGGATTCGTGGCGGCGCCGGGCCCGCGAACTTCGATCCGAGGGGCGTGCCATGCTGGGCGAGAGGACCGGTGCGAGGCTCGACGATCCGGCCCGGGTTCGGCTTGCGCACGCGCATGACGAGCGTCGGCGGGTGCGGGATGCGCTCGAGGCTCTCAACCTCGACACGGTCCGCCGCGACGCCGAGGCCTTCAGGGCGCTGCATGCGCAAGTGCGGGCACTGGCAGGGGATGCCGACCCGGCCGATGCGGAGCACTGGCCGGAGCTGGTTGACCGCGCGCACGCCCTGCGCGGCGTTTCCTACATTTCCCCTGAAATCGCGGAGACGGCCCGTTACGTACTCGATCACGACGCCCGCATCCGGGCCGACATTCGCCCGGTCACGCGGCTGATCGAGGAGGCCCGGCACTCTCTCGGGGCCGGCGACCGATCCGTCCGGCAGCCGCGGGAGCAGGGAGCTGGTTCCGGCGAGGAGGTGGAGAAACTGCACCTCGCGGCGGGCAGGATGCTCGCGGGCAGCAGCGACAGTCCGGCCGAGGTCCGGGCCGGCACCCGGATTGCGCGCATGCCGAGACTGCGCGAACGGCTGCACCGGACCGCGGGGGAACTCGAGACCCACATCACCCGCACCCTGACCGTGGAGTTCCTCCAGCTCACCCAGGCGCTCGAGGACCGGGCCGGACGGGCCGGTATCCTGCCGCGCGGAGTCGAGGGCTACGAGCGCTCCCTCGACCTGGCCCGCAGGCTCGAACGGCGCACACTCGCGCCGGGCGACCGGGACGCGGTCCGGGCCTGGCTGGGGCGCGAGACCGCCTGGTGCACCGGGCTCGAACGCGCGCTGGAGCGCGTGGATACCGACTGGTCCGCTTCCGACCCGGACGCCCGCCGTGCCGATGCATCGCTCCCGGTCGTGGCCGACGCGATCCGGAGCGAGACAGCCCGCCTCGCAGCACCCGGCCGGTCCGGGCGGACGATCGCATGGAGTGGGGACGCGCCGCTCGTTCCCGGCGACCGGATCCGGTTTGCGGCCGGTGCGCTCGATGCCGTGGTGGTTGCGGCTGGTGCCGGCAGCGGCACGCTGCCCGACGACAGGCTCGAGCTGCGGCCGGTGACGTCCACGGGTCCGCACGACCCGGTGCTGGTGCGGCAGGGGGGGGGGGCCGGGGGCCGGGGCGGGGGGGCCCGGGGCCGCGCGCGGCCCGCGCGCCCGGGTGCTGGTGCGGCAGGCCGGCGCGCTTGGCGCCGGCGAGCGGGCGGCCTGGTCCGACGAGCGGCTGCGCCTGCTCGCGCTGGCCCGGCTGATGTCGGCTCCCTCGCAGGCCTGCCGGATGGCATGCGACAATCCCGTCCCGGGCGACCTTCTCACCTGGACCGAGCCCGCCGGACCGGGTGGAGCGGTCCGCACGATCGAGGCCGTTGTGCATGCACGGGACCACAGTACCGGCACCGACCGGCTGCGGCTGCGGATCGAGCATGCCGAGGGTCCCGGCGCACCCGCCGCGGGCAGCGAGATCGCGCGCGCGACGGCGGCGGTTCTCGCCCGGGGTTGCTTCCGGGCCAAAAGGAGCAGCCAGGAGGAGTACCGGCGTACTCTCCTGCTTCGGGACAACCCGCGGTTCCGCCCGCAGGTGCGGCAGCGGAACGAGGCGTCGGATCCCTCGCGATCGGTGCGGATCGGCCCGCGGCCGTAAGCGCACCAGGGGCCGGCGGGACCGCCGCACCGACCGACACCCGGCATTCGTCGCGTGCAACCGCCCTGCGTGGCCCGACCCGATCAGCCGGACCGCGAGGCCGGCCGCACCCGCGCACTATCCGGCGCGATGTCCCGGTCTCCGGGCAGGGTCGGATCTTTTCCTACAGGTCCAGTTCGGGTCGGAGCCACGTCTGGAACTCCCGCTCGATTGCAGAAGCGGCATCCGTCCCGAACACCTCCCGCAGCACCGGACCGGGATCCCGGCCCCGGTTGACCATGTCGTGCAGTACCGCCATCACGATCAGGCGCATCCCCCTGTGCAGGCTCGGGATCAAGCTGTCATCCGCCGTGTCGACCATGACGTCTGCCAGACGCGCCACCCGGTCGAACAACTCCCGCTGCTCCCGTGCGCTGAGCGCCACGGATCCGTCGCCCGGACCGTCGTCTCCCAGTTCGACCGACAGCCCGGCGCCGATCATGTGCTTGTTGATCGAGAGCCCGCGACGGTCGGCAGCCTCCCGGATACGCTCCCAGTCGAGATCCGGGCACGAGATGGTCAGCCGCACCCGCCGGCGGCCGCCACGCTCCCGCGTCATCCGCCATCCCCGGCCCGCCCGCTCGACGAAAGTCATCGCGCCCAGCATCGATACCCGGCTGCCCGGCAGTTCTTGCAGCAATGCCAGGCAGATCCTGTGGATCTCTTCCACCCGGTCGAACAGCAGCCTCTCCTCCTCGGCGGAAAGCGCCGGCGCACCCGTATCGTGCGCCACCGCATCCTCGTGCAGCGCACAGGCAACCAGGTAGGCCGAGACCGTCATTCCCGCCGCGTTTGCCCTTGCCCGGATCTCCGCGCGTTGCGCCGGTGTGCAGCGCAGCGTGCGATGCAGGCTGGTGGTCACGATCCGCCTACGAGGCCGCCACCGGCCCGCCACCAGGATCGGCGCTCCCGGACACGGCCTGCCAGCGCTCGGCCGCCGCGAAATCGGTCAACCGCTCCAGGTCGGCCTCCCGGCTCATCCAGGCGTCGACCGCAGCCCCCGTCGCCGCCCACTGCTCACCCAGTCCGAGTTCCTCAATGCGCTCGCGTTCCAGTCTGGTCAGGACGAGAACCTCCCGCAGTGCCCGGCGCACCACTGCCATCGGTACTGCATCGGGCGTGGTCGCCCGCTGGACCACGAAACGCGATATGTCCATTCCCTCCGCGGCCGCACATTCCCTGATCCGCGCCCACTCGCTGTCTGTTGCCATGATCGCGTGCTGCCGCCGCCTGCCCGCTTTGGATCCAGTCATTTCCCGTCCCTCCATAGCGTCGCCCTGCTCCCGTCTCGCTCGATCCAATCCCGTCGTCTCACGCGCCGGCCCCGACCGGGGCCCGTCATTACCGCACTCCCGCGTCAACCGGTCCCGTATTCATCGGCGCCGACCCGGGTGTTCCCCGGATCTGCGTCAATCGCTCGCCACATGCTTCGACTCACAGTCCCGAACCAGCCCATCCAGTCTGCTTTATGTCTCACATTATCCTGTAAAACTCCTAATATCACTCTTCACAATACCAGTTTCGCCTGTAGCACTCCACGACCTACCTCTCTATCATACGTTCCCACCTGTCTTCGCACCCCATGCCATCCCATGCCCCATCTCCATACCTCACTGTCCGTCATACTTCCCCAAACTGCAACTTTTTCTCTCACGCCACCTCTCCATACGTCACTTATGCTCCCTTGACACTCGTGTGTAACTCCTTATATGAGTTGTCTTATACGACCCATTCAAGCTCTCTTTAGCGTGGAGTGACCTCCCTATGACCCTACCAACAGTGGATTACACCATTCCACCGTTGCGGGATTCCGACATGCATGCCAGCGCTCCCTCCTCGCCGTTCGCCGCCGTGCATGCCCAGGCCGAGCTCCATCACCAGTACCTGATCGGGCTGCAGCTGATGATCGCCACCAGGGAAGGCCCGGAGGTCGTCGGCGAATGGATGTTCCGCCTGTTTCGCCGCAAGCACGAGGAGAGCTTCCTTTCCGGCCTCGTCAAGCTGGGGCTCGACGGCCTGCCGCACGCCGTCGCCTGCGCCCGCTACCACGTGCTGTCGAACGGGATCGGCGGGGTCGGGGTCGACTACATGGAGGAATCCGACACCAGGGCCTGGGTGCGGTTCCGCTACCCGCGCTGGATGTACGACGGGCCCGCGCTGTGCGGCGTTCCGATCGAGGCCAGCCGCGGATTCCTGCGCGGGTGGTACGCGCAGAACGGCGTGACGCTGGGCAATCACCGGCTGGGGTTCGTCTGCGTCTCGGAGGACATGAGCGGCCAGTTCGGCCTCTGCGGCTACTTCCGGGAAGCGGATCGCCCGCTCGGCGAGGACGAACGGCTGGTGTTTGCCCCGCACGAACGTCCTCCGGCCTGGGACCCGGAACGGCAACCCCGGCTCGCCGCCGGGGAATGGAGCGAGGAACGGCTGGCCCGCGCCGGCAGGAACTACGCCATGGGCTACATCCGCACCGGCATCTGTGAACTGGCGGCGGTGATCGGCAGCGAGCGCACGCGCAAACATGCCGGCCTTGCCGGCCGGCTCATCGGGCTTCAGCACTACAGCCGCATGGCGGACCGCATCGGAGGGATCGACGGCAAACCGGCCGATGCAGCCCGGTTCCTGGCCCGAATGTTTCGCGGCATGGGAGACGAAGTCACGATGACCGACAGTGCGGACGGGACGATCTCGCTCGACCACGGTGGCCTGCGGATCCTGCGCGGTCTGGCCGGGTCCGAACGGGACACCCTGCTCGCCTGCTGGATCGAGCTGTGGCGCGGAGCGATCGCCTCGCACCGCGGCTTCATGACCCTCGATGTCCGTGACGGTGGCGACAGGCTGACCTGGACGCTGCGGGCCGGTTAGGCCTTTTCAGCGTGGCTGCACCGCGTCGGTCGGGCCCAGGACCGCCTGGCGAAATCGGGTCTTGAGGTAGGATCCGTCGCGTGGGGGCAACACCGGCCTCGGCTTGCCCGCCCTGACCTTGACCGCCGCAAACAGCGGCATCCGGCCGCCTGAGAGCATCTCGATCAACCCGGAGACCCCGTCGTCATCCGTCACCGAGGCGGTCACCGGAATGCCCGCACCCGCGGCCATCGCTGCCAGGTCGGTCCCGTGGAAGGTATGGGTCGGCTGCATGCCGGTTTCACCGTAGTGTTCATTGTCGAGCACGATGATGGCGAGGTTTTCCGGGCGCTGCACCGCCACGGTCGCCAGCGAGCCGATCCCCATCAGCGCGTCTCCGTCGCCGGTGAGGACCCAGACCTTCCGGTCCGGTCGGGCCAGTGCACAGCCAAGCCCGGTCATCACCGCGCAGCCCATCCCGCCCCACAGGTAGAAGTTCTCGGGCCGGTGATCACTGGCGGCGGCATCCCAACCCGGCGAGCCGAGGCCGGTGATGAGAAGCGCGTCGCCGCGCGCCTGCATCAGCCGGGAGACCACCTCGTCGCGTTCGAGCTCAGGCCCCGACATGGCGGGTCTCCTCGGCCACGTCGGCGATGAAGGACTTGGCCCCGATCAGGCGCTGTCCGATCAGCACCGCGACGGCCGCGTTCGACAGGAACGCCATCTTCAGCCCGGCCTCGATCGCCTCGGCCGCCTCGCGGTCGCTCTCGACCTCGAACACCCGCACGCCAAGGCTCTGCAGCACCGGGGCAACGGCCTGGCCCATCGGGATCTGCCACGGGTTCGACTCCCCGTACTGGCCGCGCATGGTCACGACGAGGAACAGCGGCATCTGGCATGCGGTGATGATCGACCCGATCGCGTTGACGGTATTGCCCACCCCCGAACTCTGCATCAGGAGAGCCGCCTTCTCGCCCCCGAGCCAGGCACCGGCGGCAAGTCCCACACCCTCTTCTTCCGATGTCAGCAGCACCGTGCGGATGTCATTGTCGCCCTCGCACGCGGTGATCAGATCCGACAGTCCGGCATCGGGCACATACCCGACCTGCCTGACCCCGTGCGACCTGAACAGACCGTGGGCTTCGCGGGCCCAGCCTTCGACCATTCTCGTCTTCCCGTTTTCCTGTCGACCCGGCACGCACGCTACCGCGGAAGGTCGGTCGCACCCATCAGGTACTCGTCGATCGCCCGGGCGCACTGGCGGCCTTCGCGGATCGCCCAGACCACCAGCGACTGGCCGCGCCGCATGTCTCCGGCCGCAAACACCTTGTCGATCGAGGTGCGGTAGCTGTCGGTATCGGCAGCGACGGTACCGCCGGGCCGGCGAGCCACGCCAAGACTGTCAAGCAGCCCCTCGTGTACCGGGTGGACGAACCCCATGGCCAGCAGCACGAGGTCGGTCTCGAGCGTGAACTCCGAGCCGGCGCGCTCCAACATCTGCAACCGTCCGTCAGGCCCCGGTTGCCACTCGAGGCGAACACCGTTCAGCCCCGCAACCCGCCCCTGCGCGTCGGCGGAAAAGCTCCGGGTCAGGACCGACCAGTCCCGGTCGCATCCCTCCTGGTGCGAGCTCGATGTCCTGAGCTTCATCGGCCAGTCCGGCCAGGTCAGCGCCTTGTTCTCGCGTTCCGGAGGCCGCGGCAACAGCTCGAGCTGCGTGACCGACAACGCGCCCTGGCGGATCGAGGTCCCGACACAGTCCGATCCGGTATCGCCGCCACCGATCACGACCACGTGTCGATCGGTGGCGAGTATCGAGCGGTCCAGGGGCACCGTGACGCCGGCCAACCGGTCGTTCTGCTGTGAGAGGAACTGCATGGCGAAGTGGATGCCGTCGAGCTCCCGTCCCGGGACCGGCAGGTCCCGGGGCTGTTCGGACCCGCCGCACAGCGCAACGGCGTCGTGGGACGCGAGCACCCGGGCAACCGGGATCGTTGACCCGATATGGCAGTTCGGGTGAAACTCGACACCCTCGGCGCGCATTTGGGCCATCCGGCGGTCGATCAGGTACTTTTCCATCTTGAAGTCGGGAATGCCGATCCTGAGCAGGCCGCCGATACGCTGGTTCTTCTCGTAGACCACCACCCTGTGCCCAGCACGGGCGAGCTGCTGGGCGCAGGCGAGACCGGCCGGTCCGGACCCGATGACGGCAACGGAGCGGTCGGTGGGTGTTCGGCTCGGCTGCGGGCTGATCCAGCCCTCCTGCCAGCCCCGGTCAACCAGGGCGCACTCGATGGTCTTGATGGTGACCGGCACGTCGGTGATGTTGAGCGTGCAGGCCTCCTCGCAGGGCGCGGGACAGACCCGGCCGGTGAACTCGGGAAAGTTGTTGGTCGAGTGCAGCAGGTCCAGCCCCTCGCGCCACTTGTCCCGGTAGACCAGGTCGTTCCATTCCGGGATGATGTTGTTGACCGGGCAGCCCTGGTGACAATAGGGAATGCCACAGTCCATGCAGCGAGCGCCCTGCTGCGAAATCTCGGCGCGCGGCAGGTCCTCGACGAACTCCCGGTAGTGAAGGATCCGTTCCTCGTCCGGTCGAACCGCTCGATCTCCAGGAAACCTGTCGGCTTTCCCATGCGGCTACTCTCCGATCTGGACCGTTGCGGCCGACCGGTCTTGGGACCCGGCGGTAAAGACGGGCTTCCTCATCTCGAGCAGGACGCGCCGATACTCGAACGGCATCACCTTGACGAAGCGCGACAGGGTTGCGTCCCAGTCGGCAAGCATGGCCCGGGCCCGCTCCGATCCGGTGTAGCGAGCGTGTCGCTCGATCAGGCACCGCAACCGCTGCTCGTCGAAACGCATGTGATCCGACATCAGCTCTTCCTCGCCCGGAGCAACCCCGTCGTCGTTCGCGGGATCCCGGGCGACCGGCTCCAGATCCACCATGCTGCGGTTGCACAGCGCGGCAAAACTGCCGTCCTCGTCATACACGTACGCCACGCCGCCGGACATTCCGGCTGCAAAGTTCCGGCCGATGCGCCCGAGCACGACCACCACGCCTCCGGTCATGTATTCGCAACCGTGGTCACCGCATCCCTCGACCACGGCCCGCGCACCGGAATTGCGCACCGCGAACCGTTCTCCGGCAACACCGCGCAGGTAACATTCCCCGGCAATGGCGCCGTAGAGCACCGTGTTGCCGACGATGATGTTCTCTTCCGGCACCAGCGGACTGTCGGGTGCCGGGTAGATGCTGAGCCGTCCGCCCGAGAGCCCCTTGCCGACGTAGTCGTTGGCGTCGCCCACGAGTTCGAGCGATACCCCGCGCGCAAGCCAGGCGCCGAAGCTCTGGCCGGCATTGCCGGTCAGACGGATGTGTATGGTGCCATCGGGAAGCCCGGCGTGACCGTACCGCCCCGCCACCTGGCCCGACAGCATGGCGCCGACCGTGCGGTTGATGTTGCGGATCGGCATCTCGATGCGAACCGGCCGCTTGTGGTCGAGCGCGTCGCGGGCCTGCTCGATCAGCTGCAGGTCGAGCGCCTGGCCGAGGCGGTGCTTCTGGGTCTCGCAGTTGTAGACCGCCACACCGTCCGGCACGTCGAGCGGCACGACCAGGCGGGACAGGTCAATGCCGTGCGCCTTCCAGTGGTCGACGGCGCGGCGCATGTCCAGCAGGTCCCGCCGTCCGATCATCTCGTTGATGGTCCGGAACCCGAGACCGGCCATGATCTCCCTCACCTCCGTCGCGATGAAGGTGAAGAAATTGATTACGTGTTCCGGCTCCCCGGTAAAACGCTTGCGCAGTTCCGGATCCTGGGTCGCGACACCGACGGGGCAGGTGTTCAGGTGACACTTGCGCATCATGATGCAACCTTGGGAAATCAGTGCCGCGGTCGCGAACCCGAACTCGTCGGCGCCGAGCAGCACCCCGACCACGACGTCACGCCCGGTCCGCAGGCCGCCATCCACCTGTACCGCGATCCGGCCGCGCAGGCCGTTCATGACCAGCGTCTGGTGCGTCTCCGCCAGCCCGAGTTCCCACGGGCCACCGGCGTTGAGCACCGAGGTGATCGGACTGGCGCCGGTGCCACCGTCATGGCCCGAGATCGTCACGTGGTCGGCATAGGCCTTGCTGACGCCGGCAGCCACGGTTCCCACCCCGACCTCGGAAACCAGCTTGACCGAGATCCGCGCCTCGGGATTGACGTTCTTCAGGTCGTGGATCAGCTGCGCCAGGTCCTCGATCGAATAGATATCGTGATGCGGTGGCGGCGAGATCAGGCCGACGCCCGGCGTCGAGTGCCGGACCCGCGCAATCCAGCGGTCCACCTTGTGCCCGGGGAGCTGTCCGCCCTCGCCCGGCTTCGCACCCTGCGCCATCTTGATCTGGATGTCGTCGGAATTGACCAGGTACTCCGTAGTCACCCCGAACCGCCCGGACGCGATCTGCTTGATGCGCGAGCGCATCGAATCACCGTTCTGCAGCGGCGTGTAGCGCTCCGCCTCCTCGCCACCCTCTCCGGTGTTCGAGCGTCCGCCGATCCGGTTCATCGCTATGGCAAGGTTGGTGTGGGCTTCCCAGGAGATCGAGCCGAACGACATCGCGCCGGTGGCGAACCGCTTCATGATCTCCGAGACGGGCTCGACCTCGTCAATCGGCACCGGTTCGCCCGCCGGCTTCAGGTCGAACAGTCCGCGCAGGTTCTTCAGCTTGCCGGTCTGGTCGTTGACCCTGGCGGTGTAGGCCCGGAACCCGTCGAAGTCCCCGGCGCGGACCGCGTGCTGGAGCGCCCCGATGGTCTCCGGCGTCCAGACATGTTCCTCGCCGCGCAGGCGGAAGGAGAGGTCGCCGCCGACGTCGAGCGAGTTGCGGTAGATCGGTGCGTCCCCGTAGGCAAGGGCGTGGCGCCGTTCGGTCTCGGCCGCGATCTCGTCGAGCCCGACACCCTCCACCCGCGTCGCCGTCCCGGTGAAATATGCCTCGACGAACTCGCTGGACAGACCGACCGCATCGAAGATCTGGGCGCCGCAGTAGGACTGGTAGGTGGAAATCCCCATCTTCGACATGACCTTGAGCATGCCCTTGTTGATGGCCTTCACGTAGTTGACGTGGGCCTTCTCCTCGCTGATGGCGTCGCGGCGCTCGGCGACCATGGTGCTCAGGGTATCGAAGGCGAGATAGGGATTGATCGCTTCCGCCCCGTAGCCCCCGAGCAGGCAGAAGTCGTGGACCCGGCGCGCCTCGCCGGTCTCGATGACCAGCCCGACGCAGGTTCTCAGGCCCTTGCGGATCAGGTGGTGGTGCACCGCGCCGGTGGCAAGCAGCGCCGGAATCGCCGCGTTGGCCGCGCTGACCCGCCGGTCGGACAGGATCAGAATGTTGTAGCCGCGCTGCTCGATGACGGTCTCGGCCCGGTCCTGGATCGCTGTCAGCGCCTGTTCCATGGTCATCGCGCCGGGGCCATGGACAGGGTAGCAGATATCCAGCGTATAGGTCCGGAAGGCGCCGTTCTCGACATGGTTCTCGATCTGCCTGACCCGCTCGAGATCGGTATTGGTCAGGATCGGCTGCTCGACCTCGAGCCGCATCTGCGAGCCGCCGGACTGGTGGTCGAGCAGGTTGGGCCGCGGTCCGATGAAGCTGACGAGCGACATCACCAGCTGTTCCCGGATCGAGTCGATCGGGGGATTGGTCACCTGGGCGAAGTTCTGGAAGAAGTAGTCGGAGAGCAGCCGCGGCCGGTCCGAGAGTGCGGCAAGCGGGATGTCGCGCCCCATCGATCCCACCGGGTCATCGGCGAGCTCCGCCATGGGCTCGAGGAAGAACCTGATGTCCTCGCGGGTGTAACCGAAGGCCTGCTGACGATCGAGCAGGGTATCCGGATCCGGCGGCATCGGGCCGATTCCCGACGGCAGGCTCGAGAGATGCAGCTGCGTGCGGTCAAGCCACTCCTGGTACGGCCGCGCGCCGGCCAGTTCGTCCTTCAGTTCCTCGTCGGAAATGATCCGGTGCTGCTCGAGGTCGACGAGCAGCATCCGCCCGGGCTGTAGCCGCCACTTCTTCACGATCCGGCTTTCCGGGATGGGCAGGACGCCGACCTCCGACGCCATGATGACCATGTCGTCATCGGTCACGATGTAGCGCGCGGGGCGCAGGCCGTTGCGGTCCAGCGTCGCCGCGATCTGCCGTCCGTCGCTGAAGGCCATGGCGGCCGGACCGTCCCACGGCTCCATGAGCGCGGAGTAGTATTCGTAGAACGCCCTGCGCTGCGGACTCATCAGGTGATTGTCCTGCCACGCCTCCGGGATCATCAGCATCATGGCATGGGCAAGCGAGTACCCGCCCATAAAGAGCAGTTCGAGCGCGTTGTCGAAGGTCGAGGAATCGGACGGACTGTCACCTATCAGCGGCCACAGCTTTTCGAGATCGTCGCCCAGCACGGTGGAGTTCATGGAGTGCCGGCGCGCGTTCATCCAGTTGATGTTGCCGCGTACCGTGTTGATCTCGCCGTTGTGGCACAGGAACCGGAACGGGTGCGCGAGCCGCCATGACGGAAACGTGTTGGTGGAGAACCGCTGGTGAAACAGCGCCATCGCCGTAGCGAAGTCGGGGTCGAGGAAGTCCAGGTAGAACTTGGAGAGGTTGGGCGCAAGCAGCATGCCCTTGAAGACGATGGTCCGCGACGACATCGACACGATGTAGAAGTCCTCGAACGCCTTCAGGTTCTGGTCCCACAGGGCGTGGTGCGCCTGCTTGCGCAGCACGTAGAGCTTGCGTTCGAACGCGTCGGTATCCGGCGTTTCCGGTCCGCGCTGGATGAACACCTGGCGGATGTCGGGCTCCCTGCCCCGCACGGTGTGGCCGAGCACGCTGTCATCGACCGGTACCCGGCGCCAGCCGATCAGAATCTGGCCCTCGCGGCGGATGGAGGTCTCGATCGCCTGGATCGCCAGGTCGCGTCGCGTCGGATCGCGTGGCAGGAAGATCATGCCGACGGCGTAGTCTCCCAACGGAGGCAGCGTCAGTCCCCGTTCGGCCATGGTCCGGCGCAGGAACCTGTCCGGCAGCTGGATCAGGATCCCGGCGCCGTCGCCAGCAAGGGGATCCGCTCCGACGGCGCCGCGATGATCGAGGTTGTGCACGATCTCGAGAGCCTTGTGGACCAGGTCGTGGCGGGGCTCGTTGCGGATGTTGGCGATGAACCCGAACCCGCAGGAGTCATGTTCCTTCGAGGGATCGTACATCCCCTGCGCCGGCGGAAGCCCGTACCCTGAATGGCCGATCCCCTGGCTCATCGTGCAACTCCCATTCCCCCCGACCGGGGTCCGGCCCGCCTGCAATCAACTATGTGGAGATTGCGTGTGGCTGAGGACACACAAAACCGCCGGATCCGTGGCCCTGCCACGATCCGGTGTGTTCCCTCAATGCGCCACTATACACGCCCGCATGCCACCTGTCTTGCATGGAAGCCCCGGACGTCCGCACCGCCGCGACGGACACGCTCCGGCAGTCCGGCGGAATCCATGCAGATCACAGCCCAATTCACACGGTTCACGAAGACCGCCTGCCGGCCGTTCGGGAGCATTTCCCGGGTCCTTTCCGCAGAGAGTCCGGGGCAAGCAGCGATCCATTCGAAATCTTCGGAAAGCGGAGGCTCCCCGCCGCCGGGGCGCCACGCGTTCCGCAATCTCGTTGCCCGCCACGATCTCCGCCTGGCGTAGCTCCCGGGTCTTCTGCAGGTTCAACCAGAGCCGGGGCGTCATCCCGAAGTATCGTGCCAGCCGCAGCGCCGTGCCCGCGCTCAGCCCCCCGGCTGGCCGTTCAGGACCATCGTGACCCGGTTCGCCGGCCTCATTCCGTTCCTTGCGCTCGTGTCAGCCCCCCTCGGTGGTCGTCCACAATCTCTACGTCGCAAGGCCCGTCGTCGGTCCAACGGAAGCAGACGCGCCATTGTGCGTTGATCCGGATGCCATGCCGACCGGCGCGGTCGCCCCGCAGCGCCTCCAGCCGGTTGCTCGGCAACGCAGCGAGGTCTCCGGTGATCTCCGCGCTGTCCGGCAGGAGTCTGCGCACTGCCTGATCGGCGAAGCCCTGATATGCCGAGACGCGCAGACCCTCGAAGAAGGGAAGGGTCTCACGATCCCTGAAGCTTCGTATCATGCGGGCCGACCGTCACTCAAATGGGAGCTGGTGATCCGACCCGTGTCCGTGTTTACGGCAGCATGACATCCATCCCGCCGACGCCGGAGCACCGCGCGGCGATGGGGACGATGTCCGGCAGCACGCTCACGGTGCGTGACAACGGCCGGCGAACGCGCACCGCACCTCCCCTGGTTCATTGTCCTGTCGGACAAGCCGGTGCGGGTCTGCGGCAGGCGCGACGGACCCGGGCTCATGCCCGGTCCGCTTCTCCCGTCTCGCGGACGTCGAGGTGGTCGCGCAGCGCGTCTCCCAGGAAATTGATGCTGAGCACCGTCAGCATGATCGCGAGTCCCGGGAACAGGCCGAGCCACCAGGCGCGGGAGATGAAGCTGCGCGATTCCGCAAGGATCAGGCCCCAGGTGGGGGTTGACGCATCGACACCGAGACCCAGGAACGACAGCCCGGCCTCGGCCAGGATCGCATTCGACACACTGACAGTCGCCAGTACGATCAGCGGGGCGAGCGCGTTCGGCAGCACGTGCCGCCACATGATGCGGGTGTTCGATGTTCCCGCGGTCCGGGCCGCGTCGATGTACTGTTCCTGCTTGATCGTGAGCACCATGCTGCGCGCCACCCGCGCAAAGTCGTCGATGAACGCCAGCGAGATGGCGACGATCACGTTGGACAGGCCGGTTCCGAACACGGCCACCAGGTAGACTGCGATGATGAAGTTCGGAAATGCCCACTGCAGGTCGATGTAACGCATGATGACGGTGTCGATGAACCCGCCGTAGAAGCCTGCTGCCACGCCGAGCGCGATGCCTGCCACCAGCGCGAGACCCACCGTCGCAAATCCTACGAACAGCGAGACCTGCGCTCCGTAGATCAGGCGGCTGAGCAGGTCGCGGCCGAGGTCGTCGGTCCCGAGCGGATGACGCCAGTCCGGAGACCCGATCATGTCGAACTCCATGGAGTTCGGATCGTAGGGCGCCACCAGCGGGGCGGTGATCGCGGCGACCGTAAACAGGGCGAGCAGGACAGCCCCGGCCAACGCCTTCTTGTCCCGCTTCATCGAGGTGATGAATCCGGGCCGCCGGATGACGGGAGCCGCGTCGTCCAGGCTGTCGGTGACCTGCGCCGTCATTCGTAGCGTATCCTCGGATCGATGGCGGCGTAGAGTACGTCGACGACCAGATTCGACAGCACGAAGATGCCCGAGACCACGAGGATCGCTCCCTGCACCACCGGGTAGTCCCGGTTCAGGATGCCCTGGATCAGCACCCGGCCGAGACCCTTGATCGCAAACACGTTCTCGACCACCACCGCGCCCGCCATCAGCAGGGCGAGAGCGATGCCCATGACCGTGATCACGGGAATGAGTGCGTTGGGAAAGGCGTGTTGCAGCAGGATGTACCAGCGCGTCAGGCCCTTGGAGCGCGCGACCTGTATGTATTCGGTCTTGAGCACCTCGAGCATCGAGGAACGGACCATGCGCGCGATGATCGCCGCAAACGGGGTTCCGATGGCAATCGCCGGCATGATCAGGTGCGACAGCCAGGTGCCGAAACCGGACGACAGAGGCGCGTAGCCGATGGCCGGCAGCCATCCAAGCCCGGCGGCAAAGGTGATGATCAGAAGGATCGCCAGCCAGAAGTCGGGCATCGAAAGGCCGAGAAAGGCGACGATCGTCACGCCGTGGTCGAGGGCGGAATACTTGTAGAGCGCCGAGATCAGCCCGGCCGGAATCGCGATTGTCACCGCGATGGTAAACGCGAGGACGGTAAGCGAGATCGTCCGCGGGAAGGACTCGGCAATGATGGTGGAAACCGGAACCCGACTGCCGTAGATCGACGCGCCGAGATTGCCCTGGATCACCTGCAGCAGGTACTTGAAGTACTGCACGTAGACAGGGTCGTCGAGGCCGAAGGCGCGGCGCATCTCGTCTGCCGCCGCCGGATCCCCGGTATCGAACACCATCGCGAGGAACGGGTCTCCCGGTACCGCACGGAGCATGAAGAACACCAGGGTCGCGACGGCCCACATCACCACCGTCGCGCCCAGGAGTCGTCGCAGCAGGTACTTGCTCATCGGCCCTCCCGCAGGGCTGGCGCGGGCCTGTCCGGGCCCGCGCCGTGCCGGTCGTTCAGGCGATGGAGACCTGGTCGAGCTCAACCAGTCCGGGGATGCGTGCAGCTGCCGGATAGTTGATGGTCTTGCGGTAGACCAGGACCGAAGCCGGATGATGCAGGAAGGCACAGGCCACCTTCTCGGAGGTGAGCCGGTTGGCCTTCTGCACCATGGCCTTGCGCTTCTCGAGGTCGGTCTCAAGGCGCTGCTGATCGATCAGCTCGTCGGCCTCCTTGTTCGACCAGTACCCGAACAGCATCTTCTCCTTGTCGCGCTTCAGGCCGTTGAACTTGGAGTCGGTCTGCATCCAGTCAACGATCGCGTCGTCGGGATCGAAGTCGCCGCCGCTTCCCAGCCGCCCGAGGTCGAAGTTCATGGCCAGGAAGTCCTGGAGCACCACGGTTCCATCCTTGGTCTCGAGCTCGACGTTGATGTTCAGCGTGCGCTTGTAGATGCCGGCCACGACCTGGGCGTCGCGCCTGGTCGTCGGCGAGCACAGCAACTTCAGCGTCGGGAACCCCTCGCCGTCGGGGTAGCCGGCATCGGCCAGCAGCTTGCGCGCCACCTCGACATCGAACTTCTGCGGGCTGTCCTCGCCAAGGTCGCCGTCGAAGAAGTAGCCCATCGCCGGGTTGATCGAGCCGTATGCCGGCAGGCCGCGGCCAAACCACGCCTGCTTGATGTACCGGTCGCGATCGAGGCCCTTGGCAAGGGCCATGCGGACCATGAAACCCTTCTCCTTCATCAGTTCCTCGATCGGCTTGTCGAAGCTCTCGGTGCGGAACGGCTCGCGATGCGGATTGATCCACACCGCCTGGAATCCGACGTCGGCGGTGATGTCGACCTCGATTTCCGGATCGGCGATGAAACGGTCGAGCAGTTCCGGCGGCGGGTTGTTGCCGCCGATGAGATCGACGTCGCCCGCTTCGATGGCGGCTGCCAGCGGCTCGGGGTCGGAGACCGGCGTGATCGTGACCTTGTCGAGATGCGGCCGGCCCTCGCGGTGGTAGTTCTCGTTGCGCTCCAGCACCACGCCCTGGCCGAGTTCGTGGAAGGTGCAGCGGAACGGCCCCGTGCCGACGGGGGTCAGGCCGTACTGCACCGGTCCCATCTCGGCAAGCGCGCCGCGGCTGACGATGGTCACCGCCCGGCCGCTGGCGCGCTCCAGGGTCTTGACAAGGAACGATGCCTGCGGCGCGTGCAGGACGAACTTCACGGTGTGATCACCGAGCTTCTGGACGTCGGCGACGTTCGAGAGCACCCGGGAGTGGATCGACTGGCTCGGATCACGCGAGCGTTCGACGGTGAAGAGCACGTCGTCGACCGTAAACGCATCCCCGTTGTGGAAGGTCACGCCCTCGTGCAGGTTGAATGTCCATTCCAGACCGTCGTCCGATACCGTCCAGTCCCGGGCAAGGTCTCCCTCCGCCACCAGGTCGCCATTGATGTGGGTCAGTCCGCCCAGCACCTGGGAGGCAATCTGGAACTGCAGGACCTGGTTGATGCGTGCGGGATCGAGCGTCGCGATCTCGCCGCTCCCCGTCCACGCCGCCCTCAGGTGGCCGCCGGAGGCAGCCTGTACTGGCGACGGCCGGACAACCAGGTGCGCCGCGGTGAGCAGGCCGGACGCGGCAAGCAGGCGCAGCACGGTGCGCCGGCCCAGCGCCGGTCCGGACAGTTCGGAGCGGTGCAGCCCGAACATCGGGTCCGCGGGATCGAAATCGTGGGCGTCGTCGAAATCCGCCCTAAGCCTCGGGTCTGAGAATGGATGCGTCATGTCAACCTCTCTGTTGCAGTGATGGTGATGCGGGCGAGAACCCGCCCGTACTGGTCTCGGGGCAGGCTATCTCATGGTCGGTGCCAAACGGCAGCAGGTCCGGCACCCGGCTCCGGCAGGCCGGAACCGCGATCGGACAGCGCGGGTGGAACACGCAACCGTCCGGCGGATTGATCGGGCTGGGCACCTCGCCGCCGAGAACCTGGTGCTCACGTCCCTTCTCGAAATCGGGATCGGGGGTCGGCACCGCCTCGAGAAGTGCGCGGGTATACGGGTGACCCGGGTTCGAGAACAGTTCGTCACTGGGAGCGACCTCGACGATCCGGCCAAGGTACATGACCGCAACATCGTCGCACAGATGCCTCACCACGCTCAGGTCGTGGCCGATGAACAGATAGGTGAGGTTCAGCTCGTCGCGCAGGTCCTCGAGCAGGCGGATGATCTGGGCCTGGATCGATACGTCGAGCGCCGAGACAGCCTCGTCGCAGACGATGAAGTCGGGATTGAGCGCAAGGGCGCGGGCGATCCCCACGCGCTGTCGCTGGCCGCCGCTCATCTCGTGGGGATAGCGGTCCGCGAAGCCGCCGGGCAGCCCGCACAGGGCCAGCAACTCGCGCACGCGGCGACGCCGTTTGCCGGCCTGGGACAACACGTCGTGGACTACCAGCGGTTCGGCGATGATCTGGCCGACGGTCATGCGCGGGTTGAGCGAACTGAACGGATCCTGGAAAACCGCCTGCACCCGGCGCCGGAACTGTTTCATGCCGGGCGGGTCGAGCTCCGCCACATCGGCGCCGTCGAACCGGATCTCGCCGGCGGTCAGCGGCTGGAGCTGCAGGATTGCCCGCCCGATCGTGGTCTTGCCGCAGCCGGACTCACCGACAAGTCCCATGGTCTTGCCGTGGCGGACCGACAGGTTGACGCCGTCCACCGCCTTCACCAACGCGATGGTGCGCTCGAACACCAGGCCCTTGCGGATCGGAAAATGGACGCGGAGGTCCCTCAGTTCCAACAGGAATTCGGAATCGCCCGGAACGTCTGCGGTCATCGACCGGTCTCAGGGCGGGTCACCGCCGTCTGCCAGCACCGCGCGGTGTGTCCGCCTTCGAAACGGACCGCCGGCGGGACCTCGGACCGGCAGCGCTCCACGGCGTGCTGACATCGCGGCGCAAAGGCACATCCCGGCGGCAGCCACGACGGGTCCGGCGGGCTGCCGGGGATCGGTTCGATCGGAACGTCCCGGGGCCGGTCGAGACGGGGCACGGAATTGAGCAGTCCGATGGTGTAGGGATGGCCCGGCCGCCTGTAGACGCTGTCGGCGCGGCCATGCTCGACGATGCGCCCGGCATACATCACGTTGACACGGTCGGCGTAGCGCGCGACCACGCCGAGGTTGTGGGTGATGATCACCAGCGCCACCCCGAGCCGCCGGGTCAGGTCCTGCATCAGCGCGAGGATCTGGGCCTGGATGGTCACGTCCAGCGCGGTCGTCGGCTCGTCGGCGATGATCAGGACCGGTTCGCAGGCAATGGCGATCGCAATCATGACCCGCTGCCGCATGCCGCCGCTCAGGTGGTGCGGAAATTGTCGCAGGCGCCGGCCAGGGTCGGCGATTCCCACCATCCCGAGCAGCGCGACCGCCCGCTGTTCCGCCGCCTCGCGCGTCACCCCGAGGTGCAGCCGCATGGCCTCGGTCATCTGGCGGCCGATCGACAGCACCGGGTTCAGCGAAGTCATGGGTTCCTGGAACACCATGGAAATCCGCCGGCCGCGGATGGTCCGCATCTGCTGTTCGGAGAGCCCGAGCAGGTCCTCGCCGTCGAACTCCACCCTTCCGCCGATGATCTCGCCCGGCGGCTGCGGGATGAGCCCGAGCACCGCCTGCGCGGCCACCGTCTTGCCGCTGCCGGACTCGCCGACGATAGCAACGATTTCACCGGGTTCGACGGTGTACGAAATGCCGTTGACGGCGTGCACACGGCCCGCCGGCGTCTCGAAACCGAGTTCGAGATCCTTGACGCTCAACAGGGACATTGTCGAGCAACGCAACGGGTACGGCACGTCGGGTGCATCTCTTCTACCTTCCGCACGCGGGCAGTGCGCCGCGCGCGCCCGATGGTCAACCCGGATCGACCAGCCTGTCAACGCCCCCTGCCCCGCGACGACCGATGTCACGATTGCGTCGTCCGTCCCGCCGGAACCGGCGCTATTCGAGCGCGCCGGCGACGAACCGGGCCCAGATGCGGGCCGGGAGACCTCCGCCGGTGACGGATTTCATCGGCGAGCCGGAGTCGTGCCCGACCCAGGTCCCGATCACCAGCCTGTCCGACCCGCTGCCGGCATAGCCGATGAACCAGGCATCGCGGTGGTTCTGGCTGGTTCCGGTCTTGCCCGCGGCATCGGCGCGGACCGCGGCCTTCCTGCCGGTTCCAGAACGGACCGCCTCGCGCAGCATCACGTCCAGATCGGCGAGCGCGCGGCTGCCGGCCACCGCGGGCCTGCGCTCGGCGCGGTGCCGATAGAGAGTGTCGTCTCCCGACCGGGCCCTGTAGCCGGAGCGCAGCCGGATCGCGCCGATGCCGTGCGCCCGTACCGGGGTACCGCCGTTGGCGAATGCCGCGTAGACCGCCGTCATCTCGAGCAGGGTGACCTCGGCGGCCCCCAGCGCCAGGCTCGGCCCCTCGGCAAGCGGCGCGGTCACGCCGAGACGGCGGGCAAGCCGGACGACGCGATCGATCCCGACGCGCCTCGCCAGCCTGACCGTTGCGGCGTTGTAGGAGTGCGCCAGCGCCTCGGTCAGCGTCACGGTGCCGTGGTAGCGTCCGTCGAAATTGCGGGGACTCCATCCGCCGACGACCAGGCGGTCGTCGCTGACGGTGCTGTCAGGGCGGGCGCCGGCATCGAGTGCCGCGAGATAGACGACCGGCTTGAAGACCGAGCCCGGCTGGCGCATCGCCTGCACCGCCCGGTTGAACTGGCTGGTCCGGTAGTCGCGACCCCCCACCATGGCGCGTACCGCCCCGGTCCGGTCCATCGCGACGAGCGCCGCCTGGCGCCCGGCGGGCTGGTCGGCCAGTGCATCAGCCATCACGGCCTCCGCCAGTCGCTGCAGCCGCCGGTCGAGCGTGGTGTGCACCTCGGTATCGGCGTCGACCGGTCCCCTGTACCCCCTCGCCTGGCCCAGCACCCAGTCGGCGAAATAGCGGTGGTTGCGGCTCGCGGCCGCGGTTCCCCGAATCGTCGTCCCACGGGCCAGCGCGGCGTCGGCATCGGACCGGGACAGCACCCCCGCATCCACCATCGCCGACAGGACGACGGTCGCCCTGTCGCGCGCGGCCTGCGGGTTGACCACCGGGTTGTAGCGCGACGGCGCCTTCACCAGTCCCGCCAGCATGGCCGCCTCGTAGACCGTCAGCTCCGTTGCCGACTTCCCGAAATAGGTCCGGGCGGCGGCCCCGAGCCCCCAGGCGCCCGCCCCGAAGTACATTCGGTTCAGGTAGATGGTGAGCAGCTGTTCCTTGCTGTAGGTGGCTTCCAACCACAGGGCCAGCAGCACTTCCCTGATCTTGCGCTCGAAGGTGCGGTCAGGCGTGAGGAACAGGTTCTTGGCCAGTTGCTGGGTCAGCGTGCTTGCGCCCTGGCGCACCGCGCCCTCGCGCAGGTTCACGTAGGCGGCGCGCAGGACACCGAGCGGATCGACGCCGAAGTGCGAGCGGAACCGCCGGTCCTCGATCGCCAGCAGGGCATCGACAACAGCGCCCGGCAGCCGGCCGGCGGCAACCGGAGTGTCGTGCACGTCCCCGTACTGTGCGAAGTCGGTGCCATCGAGCGCGATCATCCGGATGCCGCCGCGCCTGTCATGGTCATCGAGCCTGGAAATGTCCGGAAGCCGGGTCGCCTGCCAGCCGAGCAGCAGGACTGCCGCCACCGTGCACCAGATCGCGGCCAGCAGCGCGAGCCGCACCAGTCCCCGCGCAACGCGCCGCCCGAGGCGCCGGGCGGGTGCGGCCGCGTCCCGCGGTCGCGACGCCCTCGCCGCTGACGACGCCTTCGAACCCCTGCGCCGGGCGGCCTTCCCGGTGCCGGCGCCGCGCGAGGTCCGGGACCCGCGGCTCACGTCCCGCCCTCCGCCGCCAGGCGTTGTCCGCGGCCGGCTGCGACATCGCACGACGCCCTGCCATTGCGCATCGGACCGGCGGGGCGAATCGGGCCCGGCCGCTTTGACATTTGCGCGCGATACGGCGACAGTCCTCGAAAATCTGTGGGAGACGCCCAATGGTGTACAGACTTGCAGCGCTGGTCATGGCCGGGCTGCTGGCAGCGACTCCGGCTGCTGCAGCGGACAAGGTAAAGATCGGCTTCATCACCACCATCACCACCCCGGCGGGTACGATCGGCAAGGACATGGTTGATGCCGTCAACCTGGCGATCGAGCAGATCGGCGGAACCATGGCGGGGTTGCCGGTCGAGCTGATCGTGGAGGACGACGGGTTCAAGCCGGCGATCGGCAAGCAGAAGGCCGACAAGCTGGTCAAGCAGGACGATGTCGACTTCGTGGCCGGCTTCATCTGGTCGCACGTGCTGCTGGCAGCCCAGAAGTCGGTTCTGGACAGCGGGACCTTCCTGATCAGCTCCAATGCCGGGCCGTCGCAGCTGGCCGGTCCGCTGTGTCATCAGAACTTCTTCTCCACCTCCTGGCAGAACGACCAGACGCCGATGGCAATGGGAGAGGTGCTGAACCAGAAGGGCGTCAAGTCGCTGTACGTCATGGCCCCGAACTACGCTGCCGGCAAGAACATGGTTGCCGGTCTCGAGCGGACCTTCAAGGGCACCATCGTCGGCAAGGACATGACCAAGTGGGGCAAGGACGCCCAGCTCGACTTCTCCGCCGAACTCGCCAAGGCCAAGGCATCGGGTGCGGAAGGCATCTTCGTCTTCTATCCCGGCAAGGCCGGCGGGGCGTTCATGAAGCAGTACGAACAGGCAGGGCTGCGGGGCAACATCGCGCTCTACACGGTCTTCACCGTCGACTCCATTGCCCTGCCCCGGCTGCAGAGCGGCAACATGACTGGCGTGCTGGGCTCGATCATGACCCAGTTCTGGGCCCCGGACCTCGATTTCCCGCAGAACCGGACGTTTGTCGCCGGTTTCAAGGAAAAGTACGGCCGTTACCCCTCGTTCTACGCCGCCCAGTCCTACGACTCGATCTTTCTCATCAAGAGCGCGGTCGAGGCGGTCAACGGTGACCTGTCGAACATGGACGGCATGCGGGCAGCGATGATGAGTGCGGACTTCCCGTCGGTGCGGGGACCGTTCAGGTACGGCAACAACCACATGCCGATCCAGAACTTCTACTCGCGCGAGGTGGTTGTTGATGCCGACGGCGTGTGGACCACCTCGGTACGGGACGTGGTGCTCAAGGATCACCAGGACACCTACGCCCAGGAATGCGCGATGTAGCGTCCGGGCAAGCCGCGAATCCGGGCAACTGCGGGGCCCTGCCCCGCAGTTGTGACCGCACCGTGCACCGGACGGTCACCATCGACCTTCCGGTCGACTGCGCGGTCACCGGGCGCCTGGCGGCAACCTTCTCCCCGTGCGGCAGCGCCGGGTCCCCGGACCGGCCGGCGAACCGGTCCTCGCACGTCGCCGCGCTGCCGCGCCAGGGGCATTCCCCGCGAAATTTCGATATGGTTGCACAGTAGCTCATCCCCGGCACCGGAAGCGGATCCCGACATGGACTGGTCGCTGCTGGTCATCCAGCTGCTGAACGGACTTCAGCTCGGGGTGCTGCTGTTCCTGCTCGCCTCAGGGCTTACGCTCATCTTCGGCATCATGGACTTCGTCAACCTGGCGCACGGGTCGCTGTACATGGTCGGCGCCTATTTCTGCGCCACCCTGACCCACCTGACCGGGTCGTTCGTGCTCGCCATCGTGCTGGCACTTCCCGCTACCGCGCTGGTGGGACTGGCAGTCGAGGTCATCGTGGTGCGGCACCTGTATGCGCGCGACCACCTCGACCACGTGCTCGCGACCTTCGGGCTGATCCTGTGCTTCGATGCCGCGGTGCACTACCTGTGGGGACCGGAAGGAATGGCGATCCCGCTACCGGCAGTCCTCGACAGCCAGACGGAACTGGTGGCCGGGATCGTGTTCCCCACCTTCCGGCTGCTGATCATTGCCTCCGGGCTGGTGATCGCGGCCGGCCTGTGGCTGGTGATGACCCGGACCCGGATCGGCATGCTGGTCCGGGCCGGCGCGTCGAACCGGCGGATGGTGGCGGCTCTCGGCATCAACATCGAAATCCTCTTCGCGCTGGTGTTCGCGGTCGGTGCTGCGCTTGCGGGGCTTGCCGGCATGCTGATCTCGCCCATCACCGAGGCCAGCATCGGCATGGGAAACGAGATCATCATCATCGCCTTCGTCGTGATCATCATCGGCGGGATCGGCTCGATAAAGGGCGCCTTCATCGCCGCTCTCGCGGTCGGAATGATCGACACCATGGGTCGCGCCTTTCTCGACACGCTGATGAAGCTCGTGATGTCAAACCAGAACGCCGAGACCGCGGCCCCGGCGCTGTCGGCCATGATGATCTACATCCTGATGGCGGGCATCCTGGCCTTCCGCCCCCAGGGGCTGTTCCCGCCGCGGGGCCGTTGACCGGTGCCCGTGTTGCGATCCGGTACGGCAATCGCCCTGGCCGTGGTCCTGGTCCTTCTGGCCCTGCTTCCGGCCTGGGTCGCGTGGGCGCACACACCGTTCTATCTCGACCTGGCGAGCCGGCTGATGATCCTCGCCATCGCGGCGGTCAGCCTCAACCTGATCCTGGGGCACGGCGGCATGATCAGTTTCGGCCACGCCGCCTATCTCGGGATCGGCGCCTATTGCGTCGGAATTCCGGCCTACTACGGCATCCACGATGGCTTCCTGCAGTTCCTGCTGGCGATCGCCTGTTCCGCCGCCTTCGCCCTGGTGACCGGACTGATCTGCCTGCGGACCCGGGGCGTCTACTTCATCATGATCACCATGGCCTTCAGCCAGATGGTGTTCTTCGCCTTCGTCAGCATAGAGGAGTACGGCGGAGACGACGGACTGGTGATCGACATGCGCAGCCGCTTCGCGGGCCTGGGCGACATCGAGAACGCCACCGCGCTCTACTACTTCATCTTCGCCTCCCTGCTTGCCAGCCTCTACCTGGTGCACCGCATCATGCGCTCGCGGTTCGGCATGGTGATCGAGGGGATACGCGGCAACGAGCGGCGCATGCAGGCGATCGGCTACCACACCTTTCGCTACCGCCTCGCCTGCTATGTCATCGCCGGTGCGCTGTGCGGCTACGCCGGGGCCCTGCTCGGCAACTTCACCAACTTCATCAGCCCGGAAATGATGGACTGGACCGCGTCCGGCGAACTGATCTTCATGGTGGTCCTGGGCGGAACCGGATCGCTGACCGGATCGGTGCTCGGGGCAGCCGCGTTCGTGCTGCTGGAGGAATGGCTGTCGGCGGTCACCATCTACTGGCACTTCCTGTTCGGCGCACTGCTGATCACGGTGGTGCTGTTTGCGCGCAACGGGATTGCGGGCATGATCGACCGGCTCGGGAGACAGGCGTGGCGCCGGTCGTCCTGAGCGTGCGGGAGATCACCAGGTCGTTCGGCGGCCTGGTGGCGGTCGACGGTCTCAGCCTCGACGTGACCGAAGGGGAAATCCACGCGGTCATCGGGCCGAACGGCGCCGGCAAGACCACGCTGATCTCTCTGCTGTCGGGCGAACTGCTGCCCGAGCACGGCGAGGTCACCTTCGCCGGGCGAACCGTGACCGCCCTGCCGGCCCACGCCCGGGCCCAGCTCGGCATGGCGCGATCGTTCCAGATCACGAGCCTGATGCTCGACATGAGCGTGCTCGACAACGTGATGCTGGCGGTCCAGGCCCGGGGTTCCGGCGCCTGGCGGTTCTGGGCCGAAGCGCGCCGGCAGTCCGACCTGGTCGAACCGGCGCTTGCAGCGCTCGAACGTGTCGGCCTCGCCGCCAGGGCCGCGGAACAGGCCCGGATCCTGTCGCACGGCGAGCACCGGCAGCTTGAGATCGCGGTGGCACTTGCAACGAGGCCGACCCTTCTGCTGCTGGACGAACCGATGGCGGGCATGGGTGCGGAGGAAACGCGCCGGATGATTTCCCTGCTGAGTGGCCTGAACCGCGAGATGCCGATGCTGCTGGTCGAACACGACATGGATGCTGTGTTCACCCTGGCAAGCCGCATCACGGTGTTGGTCAACGGCCGGGCCGTCGCCTCCGGTCCGCCCGGACGGATCCGCAACGACGAGGCGGTGCGGCGCGCCTACCTCGGCGAGGAGGAGGTGTGACGTGCTGACGGTGGACGGGCTCGAGACCTTCTACGGGGTCAGCCAGGCGCTGTTTTCGGTCACGCTCGAGGTGCGCGAGCGCGAGGTGGTCACCCTGCTCGGGCGCAACGGCATGGGCAAGACCACGACCGTGCACTCGATCACCGGCATTGTTCCCGCGCGCAGCGGCAGGATCGAGTTCGAGGGACGGCGAATCGAGAAGGCCCGGAGCTTCCGGATCGGCCAGGCCGGGATCGCGCTGGTTCCCGAGGGCCGGCAGGTGTTCCCGAATCTCACCGTGCGCGAGAACCTGGTGGCGACCGCCGCCAACCGCCACGGCCGGGCCGATCCATGGACGCTAACGCGGATCCTCGACATGTTTCCGCCACTCGCGGACCGGTTCCACGCCATGGGCAGCCTGCTGTCCGGCGGCGAGCAGCAGATGCTCGCCATCGGACGGGCGCTGATGACCAACCCGAAGCTGCTGATCCTGGACGAGGCGACCGAGGGCCTGGCCCCGCTGGTGCGCCACGAGATCTGGCGCTGCCTCGAGCGGCTGAAGGCAGACGGGCAGTCGATCCTGGTCATCGACAAGAACATCGCCGACCTGGCCCGGGTTGCCGACCGGCACTACATCATCGAGAAGGGAGCGATCGTGTGGGCCGGCACCACGCGGGAACTGCAGTCGGACCCGGAACTGCTGGCCGAGCGGATCGGAGTGTAGGCGGGACGCGCAGCCCGCGGCCGGCGCGGGCTATCCGCCGGCGGCGGGCTCGGACTGCATCTGGATGTAGTTTTCCGTGCCCATCTTCTCGATCAGGCCGATCTGGGTCTCGAGAAAGTCAACATGCTCCTCCTCGCTCTCGAGGATGTCGCTGAGCAGCTCGCGCGACACGTAGTCCCGCACCTCTTCGCAATGGCCGATCGCCTCGCGCAGGTCAGGGATGGCGGCCTGTTCGAGCGCAAGGTCGCAGGCCAGGATCTCGGCAACGTTCTCGCCGATCCGCAACTTGTCCAGGTCCTGCAGGTTCGGGAGACCTTCGAGGAACAGGATGCGTTCGATCAGTCGGTCGGCATGCTTCATTTCGTCGACCGATTCCTCGTATTCGTGCGAACCAAGCCGGGTCACGCCCCAGTCCTTCAGCATGCGCGCATGAAGAAAGTACTGGTTGATCGCGGTCAGTTCGTTTCTGAGGATCTTGTTCAAATGCCCTATGACGCTCTTGTCACCCTGCATGGTCATCCCTCCGCTTTGGTGTTGCGGAAAATATAACCCGGGCTATTCACTGTCAACCTGCATTCTTTTATTGATATTGAAAGTTACTTGCATTCACAGTGTGCGAATGAATTGCAGTTTCATTTGTATAGACACTACAGGAGTGCCAGATGTCAGGAGGGATTCCCCGTCGGGTGCGCCGAATCTCTGCGACCCGAGCCCTGGCTGTCAATCAGCTTTCAATAATGACCCCTGACTGGAGTGGGCGCCTGGGGCCGGACAGTTTCATGCGGCGGTTTTGACCGGCTTGCGGGACTGCTCCTCCTCGAAGCGGTTGGGGCTCAGGTATCCGAGGTTGGAGTGTAGGCGCCTGTCGTTGTAGCTGTCGATGAAGCGCGGCAGGTGTTCCGCCACGTCTTCGGCGCTCTCGAAGGCCATGGGGTAGACGCCCTCGACCTTGAGCGTCTTCATGAAGCTTTCCATCATGAGGTCGATTCCGGTAGGGGGCAGAATCGTACGCTAAGGGGTTCGGCACCGATTGAGGGTTCGATAGACGGTCGGTCTCGAGACCGAGAAGAGTTCAGCGAGATCACTGATGGAATACTCGCCCGTGGCATGCATGCGGGAGAGTTCCCGCTGCTGTTTGTCGGACAGTTTGGGTTTCTTGCCGCGCAGCTTCCCCCTGGCGCGAGCGATGGCCATGCCCTCGCGGGTGCGCATCCGGATGAGGTCCGCCTCGAATT
>MKWU01001190.1_pt1 | contig 46578 bp, 35 predicted proteins | sample 809101 | NCBI WGS metagenome assembly MKWU01 (sample SAMN05860141, study PRJNA318959) | sponge metagenome | host: Aplysina aerophoba | place: Slovenia: Piran, Adriatic Sea, Gulf of Piran | collected 2013-05-07 | reverse complement strand
CTGTTCTTTTTTTTCATGGTCAATTAAAGCTTCATCCCCAATTATCCGATTAAGGTACTATGGTGTTTTTCATCTATGGATATTGGATGATCAAGAAATAAAGACCTCATTGATTGGTACATAGCTAATGAAAGTTGTTCCTAAGTAATAGCGGATACTACTTCCACCATTTTAAACCCGGCTTTCCCCTTTTTCCCCTATTTTTTATTACTTCTGTGTTTGTATGTCAGATACATAGATGACATGTTTTGACTATTTTTTGTGAAAAAAGTGTCCATATGATTTTCATTGCTATTTAATGGAATGTAATATAATTTCATCCTATGTTGTAACTCCATGTCCTATGACATCGAAGTGGTGTCCAATAGAAATTACAGATCAACCACACTCCTGGGTAAATCTTGGAGAGAGGGAAAGAAAGTCAAAAGAAAAACCATCGCCAATTGGAGTGATTTTCACCTCTCTGTTGTAGAAGGCTTTAAAGCAGCTATCAAAGGAGAGTAGTTTATAAGGATATTTCCAAAGCTTTTACCAGAAAAGATATTTGCCTGATGAGCATATAGCTCGTATTTTGGGATTGGTCAAAAAATGGAAGTTCAATCGACTTCTCTACAGAGAATCTAACCCAATGAGAGACATCGCTCTGGGGGTTATCATCCTGCACATTCTTTCTCCCCTTTCTAAACTAGATACCGCCCGCGGTCTGTTGTCTGTATAAAACGCTACTACCTGTATAGGGGCCTTATGGAATCTGGTACACAGCTTTGCAACTCTGATGGAAAATCTGGGAATCTTGACATGGAATGAGGTAAGTCTGTCTGGAAATACTGACCGAGTGATTCATGTGACATCTCTGGCAACGGAGGTTCAATCAACGGCATGAAACCTTATTGGTATGGATCAAAAAAAGAGGTTTCCATTAAAGTAACAGTTGGAAATGGCACCTTTTTCAGGTCCGGTAAGGGTTTGAATTCCTTGAGGATAAAAGTGCACTCGGAGGTAGTTAAGGAGTAGAAAATGATCCCAACAAGGGATAGAAATAATTTATTTGAAGCAATAGATACCTCAACACAAATAGTCAATACCCTACTATAGAATAGACTGTTTCTTCGAACCAATTGCCTGACACTCGGGCTAAGAGTTGCTCTTTGACAGAACACCAGGCAATTCAATAATAACCATCTAACCTCCGAGAGCAAACCAAGGAAATAAACCTGGTAGAGCAAGGCATTCACTAGTTCAAAGTGCAACCAAGAACAGATGACCAAGCCACGCCAATGAGGTGTTCCCGTAGAATAACAAACCACCTTGGGAGTTAGACCTTCCTTAGGCTATAATATCAAACGTAGTCAATACCTAGCCAACGCCTTCCCGTAAAATGATTATCATTAGCCAAATAGACCAAAGCCAAATCCTTGAGAAAACTCAAATGGTTTTGGCGATAAACCTACATTCAAGAAAAAACTCCTCAACAGAATACCTAAGTACCAATAGGTCCGTTTTATATTGCAGTGTCAGCACATCGTCTGACGAAGGTAGCACCAGAGTATTCTGCTCATTACACAACCCAAGTCAAATAAAAAAACGGAATACCTTATTCCCTCTATTGGCTAGTAGGTAGTAGTAGAAAATGGAGCTAAAGATGGATGAATTACTTACAATAGTTCTAACGGAATTCTTCAATGAAAAATAGGATAAATCACACCAGAATTTGGTTCTTTTGTCCGCAGATAACATCATAAACAGAATACATCAAAAAATACTTGCCATTTTCAATGAAAATATAAAAGACAAAGTTAATCTACTATAAAAAACCAAGATGGATACATGAACAGAATCTATCAGATGAATTTAGGCGTGGAATTTTGAAGCGAAAACCCCGTCTATTTTTGCTTCATTTCCGCCCATTCCATAACAAAGTGATTAGAGCCACAAATTTTAATATTTAGCTCATAAGCTTATATATAAAAAAGGCAGGGCTAACCCTGCCTTCAAACAAACTAATTCAAACATTATCGGGTTTTCAAATAATCAATAGCATTTCTATAGATTCCTCGAATATTGCTTGCATAAAGATTTTCTCTACCGTCATTCATATTCCATTCCATTCCTCCTATTCCAATTGCAATTATGGTTCCGGTATATGTGCTATTCGGTAAGAATTCAACAATACCCGGACAACACTCATCAGATACACCACTCCATACCGCTAAAACTTTACCACCGTATAGATTCTCAAACTCAGCGAATTGACCTAGTTCATGACCTGGGTTTAGCAGCGATGCTGCATCCCAAAGATTATTGTGATCTTCTTTAAAACCTCCGCTTATAACTGGGAAAAATCCATTAGCATCCGCAGTAATTTCCTGTGTAAATGTGTAAATGGGGTGATTACGCTGGTCGTTCTGAAAATTCACACCACCATCAATTCCCCAAACATCATCATTTATAAAACCATCACCATTTCCTTTTATGGTTAAAAGACCACTACGATCTCTTCCAATCGCTTCGGCATAACCCGTTGCCATACCTCCAAGAAGCATTTTACCTCCTTCTACCACATATTGCGTGAAAACATTCTTTTTATCTAATATTTCCTCTGGAAGATCAGATGTTCCGACTTGGTCATAAAAATAGAATACAACGTTCACAGATTCCAAGGCTTCAATTGTTACTTCCGAATAGGGTATATATATAAAATCATCACCATAGGTATCTCTTGTCCATCTTGCGGCTTCGATAACATCGTCATCAGCAATTTCATCAATTGTAGCTGCTTCGTTAATAAACGCCACTTGATTAGGAAGTACGCGCGCGCTGACAGAGTAAAATCTAGTATCACCCCCAACAGTCGCCTGTATTTGAATTTCTGATGAAAGGTCAACAACTGATCCAGATGCCGAAACTACTTCAACACCATTAGGGGCATCAATAATTAATTCTACAGCCGTTATATCAGTACCAGAAGGTAAAACAAACGAAATCAAACCAGATAGATTATCAATACTACCTTGTGTACTCCCAATGGATATAGATTCAATCACATTAAGTACCGAAGGCAAATCTTCATCAAAATTCTCTCGCTCCTCACAAGAATAAATTCCTATGAGAGTAAAAGCTATGATTCCAATCAAGTATTTCAATTTCTTCATAATTCTAAAAATTTTTAATCTTTATCATTATTTAATCCTCTCAAATGTTCGATGATGTTCTTAGTAAATAATTCAATATTTCCTTGATAATCATTTACTGTTCCATTTGAATCCCATTCGTATCCAATGATCGTATTTTCTATTGAAAAAACATGACCTTTAAAATCGGTTGGAATTTGAGTATCAAAATTTGCATCATTGCCTTGATCTGTTCGTTTCCACTCTACAGCTCCATACCCGAATGCATCTCCTATAAATGACAGCGTACCATATTTAGTAGCTGTAAATGTTTGCTCAAACAATAATGCTGCATCTTGCCCACAACAACTAGGATTTAGAATTCCATCGAAATGTTGCCACCAAATCAAGCGAACCTCTCTGGTTGCACTGTTTTGTAAGGCTAGGAATTCTCCATTTTCAAAAGTTAATCCACTAAAAATCGCATCACCTTGTCTTGGGCCTGAATTATTCGAATCACGCATTCCAAGACCCCATATATCTGAAGGCGGTTTACCTGTATCCACGCAGCCCGTAGAACCAGCACAACCAAATTCTGAATATACATAATTACCAGGTGCACGAGGTTGACTGAAATCAGCAGGAACTCTACCAAGAGAAAATAGAAATGGTGTTGGATCACCCGCAATAAGCATGTCACCTCCATTTTTAGCCCATGTTTTCAATGCTTCCGCTTGAAGAGCTCCCGCTCTTAATTCTAGCGGTAACATGGTGGAAATATCTGTTGGCGAAGCACCGAACCCAAGATCTTCCAAGGGTGTTAAATAATACAGCATAATGACTTTTGCATCTGTCAGTGTACTTGCACTGATATTTGAGAATTGAACGTAGCTAAAGTCAGCGGGGTACTCTTGTTGTAAGTATAATGCTGCTGCCTTGGCATCATCATCAACTAGTGCATTTACACATTCTTCGGCTCCAATAAATACTACTTCACCTGATGATGCTATTGTTTGAGCACTTACTGAGTACGTTTTTGTTAATCCTTCAACGTTTGTGACGGTATATTCAACTGGGCCAGAAGAGAAATCTTGTGTCAAGCCACTTTCAGGATTAATTGTAGAGCCTTCTGTAACTTCAATTAAAGGAGTTACCGCAGCCAGGTTTGAACCAGCAGGGAACGTTAATTCAATAGTAGAAGCATCATTATCAATAACTCCTGTAACACTACAAATGTCTTCACCTGTTCTAAAATTTGTAATAAATGGACTTGGTAGTTGGGTAAGAGTAACCAAATATTCTCTCGCCGTAAACCCATCGTTAGATAGCACAGTATATTTTACCGGATTGGTAAAGTCTCTTGATACGCCGGAAGCTACATCCACCGTGGTTCCCACAGCGATTGTAAATGTTGGTGACAAATTCGTAACATCTCCATCTTGACTCCCAATTTCAATAGCGATAGTTCCTTCGCCATCGTCGATTGTTCCTTGATTTTCACCTACTGAAAAGGTAAGAATTCTAGGGGCACCAAATGCACCAACATATGCTGTATATGTACGTTTGGCTCCATTTGAGGATTCAACGACAAAAGTAACCGGACCTTGTGAAAAATCAATGGTACTACCTGAAGCAGGCGTTACGCTTGCAGCTTCTGGCAAGTTGATTTGGGGTTTTACATTAGATATATTAGTACCAGCAGGTAATGTAATGGAAGTTGTTGCAGTTGTGTGATTGATAGTAGCAAACTTATCGCCTACTTTAAATGATCGAATAATTGCTTCTGCATAATCAGGAACGGAATCTTGAAAGTTGTCGTCCTCATCACAAGCAACTACTATAAATACCAACGCGAATAGCGAAAGTAGTATTTTAGATAATGCTGAATTTAGTTTAATGGTTTTCATTTTTATAAAATTAAATCTTGATATAGTTAATTAATAGCCAGACCGTTGCTGATAGATGCCAGAACTTGCATCGATTTCAATCTGTGGTATAGGTAAATATTGTTCATGGTCTTGTAGCGATGCTCCTTGAAGATAGCTTCTTCTAGTCTGTTCTACTTGCACATATTCATCTATATAATTTTGAGCAATACCCCATCTTACTAGGTCGTAAAATCTATGACCTTCATTGGCAAGCTCTAGCCTTCGTTCCCATCTCAGAGCCTCAATTGCATCGCTCGGCGTAAGACCTAGTGGGTATGGTTCTATTAAATAATTTGCCGCATCAACAGAAGGATTACTGAAATCTTTCACATAAGGCGTATTCTTGGCACGATTTCTTATTTGATTAATCAAAGTAATTCCTTGATCAATGTTACCTAATTCAATTGTCGCTTCAGCTTTCCAAAGCAATACATCACTGAACTTGATAATCGGAAAATCTAAGTTACCTTGTGCCCACGGAAACCCTGTTGGGTTCGAAGCCAATCCTTCAGAAGCGGGATAGATCATATTTTTCTTCCTCACAAAAAGTCCATAGGTAGGAATATCCCTACTCCAAGCATTTTGCTGCGGTTGTGGTGTCCAATCTTTCCAGGTTATTCCAGGTCTACCTATTACATGATCTAACCTAGGATCAACTAAGTCATCGCCATCAACATTTGTATTATTAAATGTATCGAATAATGGTAAACCATTAGCTCCAACTTTATAGGCATTAGCCAGGTTTTGTGAAGGTTTATGAAAGTCGTCTCCATTTAGATAAGGATGATTTACGTCATCTCCCGGGCTATCTGGCGAATTCAATAAATCACCAAAATTGAGATTTCCAAATTGGGATCCATCATTTATTGAAAACTGTATAGCAAATACATTTTCAAAATTACCATAACCTGGTTCTGAGTACAATCTTTCAATATCATCCACCAATCCATATTGACCTGAGTTTATAACATAGTCGGCACTGGTAATTGCTTCATCCCATTTTCCCTGGAAAATTTTAGCCTTACATAAATAAGCATGCGCCACCACCTTATTTGCTCTTGCCAAATCTGTCTGGGTATCAGATAATCGAGTAATAGCATCATTCAGATCTTCCTCTATTACCGACCAAATAAAAGCGGTATCAAAGGAGTTCGGAATCGTATTGATTTCTGCAACGGGTGTATTTTCGTCGTACCATACGATGGAACCAAAATTTTTCATGGCTTCAAAATAAAAGTGAGCCCGCAATACTTTTAATTCACCAATACGAACTTCTTTATTGGCAAATTCACTTGCATCCTTCTGGATAATAGTACGCAGTGCAATATCTACCCGCTTTAATGCAAAGTAGATCGATCTCCAAAGGTTGTACGCATTCTCACTAGAAGGAAATACATCATGCGTTTCCAACTGATGCATACCTCCACCAGGGTTATCTCCGGTGCCACCTCCACCTTTGTAAGCGTCTCCTGATCTAATATCGGAAGTTGCCCAATTAGAAGGCGCATGGTCAAATGGCCATAAGTCTCTAAATTCTCCGGTGTTGTACCTATAATCCATTGCACTATACGCAGCAATTACTAGTTGCTCCGGATCTATTGTTTCCTCTGAAAGCACAAAATTTTCAGTAACATCTAAATCAGAATCCGTAACACACGAATTCAGTCCAAAAAGCATTGTTAATGATAGTAATATGATGATTTTATTTTTCATTGTTATCATTTTAAAAATTAGCGTTTAAACCGAAAGTAATTGATCTGGTATGCGGTACTCCATATCCCGCAATACCGATACCATTAGCACTCAATCCTGAAACTTCATAATCGAAGCCTGTAAAAGATGTGATTGTAAGTAGATTTTGTCCAATGGCATATAATCTCAGGCCATCCAAACCTAATTTCTGATAAATTTTCTCAGAGAAATTATATCCCAGCGTGATTGTCTTTAATCTGAAATAAGACCCATCCTCAACAAAGTAGCTTGAGGGTTGAAGTTCATTATTATTATTTAGGGTTGATAACGCAGGGATGTTCGAATTTGCTTTTTCAGGCATCCATGCGTCTAGTGTGTTGGTGCCATGATTGAACCCGAAAAAGGCAAAATCTAACAAATTACGTTGCGAGTTATAAATATCGTGTCCTTGCTTTCCATCAAAGTACAAGCTCAGATCAAACTTTTTGTACCTTACAAATGCGTTGATTCCATAAATAAAATCTGGATGAGGGTTTCCAATTATGGTTCTGTCCTCGGCATCAATAACTCCATCTCCGTTCAAATCTCGATAACGAATTCTTCCTAAGCCTTTTCCCGGTTGTTGCGCATGTACCGCTACTTCTTCGGGAGTTCTAAAAAGTCCGTCTGCGATCAAACCAAAGAATGATGCAATCGGTGATCCTTTTCTGGTAATGGCCAACCCATTGTTCAGGAGAAAATTTGAATCGGTATCTAGACTCTCTACATTGTTATCATAGGCAGCAAAATTCAAATCAATTCCATAGATAATATCCTCAGTACGTTTGCTGTTGTAACTTAATATTGCTTCAAATCCTGTGTTACTAACCTTACCAGCATTAATTGTGGGTGGATCAGCTTCTCCTGATATAGACAGTACAATTGGAGTTAATAACAGGTTATCAGTCTCTTTGTCAAAAAAGTCGGCCTGTAGCGATAATCGATTGTTCAGGAAACCAATATCAAATCCAACATTAAACTGGGAGGTCTCTTCCCATTGGATGTCAGGGTTCGCCTGCCTACTTTGTAAAATTCCACCTAAAGTACCCTGCCCATCACCATCTATATCATAATCAGAAAATTCGATGACATTACCGATACTATTATTTATAAAGCTAGATTCAAAAAGATAATTTCCAATAAGGTCATTACCATTAACTCCCCACGAGGCTCTAAATTTTAGATTAGATATGGCTTCAATATCCTGTATAAACTTTTCATTGCTGGCATTCCATGCTACTGAAACCGCAGGAAACACAACATATTTATTGTTTGGCCCAAATCGCGATGAACCATCTCTCCTTACACTAGCAGATAAAATGTACTTATCATCGTAAATGTATTTTACTGACCCGAATTGAGATATCTTGCGTGCCTCAATTAAGCCCATCAATGTTTGAAATTCGGCATCAGGTCTTATGACATACCCTGCAGGATCTGTAATATCTACACCTCTTGTCAAATCGGTCAAAAGATTATCTTCTCGATCTGTATTTTCAATTCCTGCTAATAATGATATTCTGTGCTTATCAAATACTTTGTCATAGGTAAGGGTATTCGAAAAAATTGTAGCCAAATAATCATTATCCATGGCCTCAGTAGTAATATTTTGAAATACTGAAGGTATAGCACCATTTACTGAAAATGCTTGACTAGCTGTGTTGAATTTAAAGGTTCCATAATCAAAGTTAAGTTTGGTATTGAAAACCAGGCCATCAATTATTTCATAGCTGGCGTATACATTCCCAAGTATTCGGTCGTTTACTTGCTTGTTCCCTCTATTACCCCATAAATTGGCAAGTGGATTGGGTTTATCCTGTAACCCTCCTGCCAACGGAGCTGCATAATCAATTCCTTCATTATTAGTAAAAACGGGGATCAATGGATTTTGCAATATGGCATTTTCAAATTCATTCGCTCGAACCTCGTTGAACTTCGAATACAGAAAATTCTCTCCTATAGTTAAACGGTCATTAAAAAATTTCGCCGAGGCATTTATTCTTGCGTTTATACGATCGTAATACGTATGCTCTTGAATACCATTATCCTTTACATAGTTAACTCCGGCATACACATCGTATTTTTCTGTTCCTTTTCTGAATCCGAAATCTACGTTTGTAGACACAGAATTTTCTGTAATAACATCAACCCAATCTGTATCTGAAGCTGTTTGAACTCCGTTAGGGTCTAAAAATTGAGGTATATCGAATCCAGAACCATTATTAACTAAAACAGGATGCGATGGTACTGCGATTCCGGCTCCTAGCTGAGCTTGATATCTTACATCAGCCCATTGCAGCGAGTTCAATAAGTTAATATCATCTCTTAATATATTGATTGTGGTTTCAATCTTAAAATTAAATTCTGAGATTCCAGCTTTTCCTTTTTTAGTAGTCACTACAATCACCCCGTTTGCAGCCGAAGTGCCATATATGGCAGCAGAAGCACCATCTTTTAGCACTTGAATACTTTCGATCTCGTCTGGATTTAATGATGACGGATTTATCGTCTGTACTCCGTCAATCACCCATAGAGGTGAAGAGCCACTATTTACGGTGGTAAGTCCTCGGATGACTATTTGAGAATCATTACCACCCGGAACACCGCTTGAGTTAATTTGAATTCCCGGCACCCTACCCTGTAAGGCTGTTAATATGTTTGGACTTGCCTCCTGAGCAACTTCATCAACCTTTACAACGGAAATGGCGCCGGATATATCTGATTTCTTTTCTTCAGTATATCCAACAACCACTACCTCGTCTAGTTGGTTAAAATCTTCTTGAAGTACAATGTTATATTCGGTTTCGTCGGTTACAGTCACTTTAGTGGTTGAGTAACTTAGAAAGGAAACAACAAGTAAGTCACCTTTATTGACATTTAATTGAAATTTACCGTCAAAATCTGTTGTTGTCGCATTTTTGGTTCCCTCAACAATGACCGTAGCACCAGGCAATGGGCTATTGTCCTCAGAAGAAGTTACCGTCCCGGTAATAGGAATGGGCTGAGCCAAGGCATAAGACATCGTCAACAGAAAACTAAGTGTTAGAATGTATTTCATTGCATAATTATTTGGTGGTGTTACTTATTTATTCGTTTTAATAATAGAATCTAAATCTTGCTTTGAGTCCTTTTCTCCAGATAATTGACTACTCAGTTCTTCCAAAGGAATACCTTTCGTTTCCGGCATAATAAAATGTACCCAGAGCAATTGTAAAATCATCATAAAAGCAAAGATGCCAAACACCGTTGCAGGCCCAATTTTTGAAAAAAGTAATGGAAGCAATGCCGGAATAATTGCTGCTAAAACCCAATGTGTAGAGCTTCCTACAGACTGCCCTTGAGCTCTTAAATGGTTTGGAAATAATTCAGATATAAATACCCAAATTACCGCTCCCTGACCTATAGCGTGAGCTGCTATAAACAAAAAGAAAAAGGCAGGAACGTGCATACCAAGCCATCCAGTACTAAAGGCATATGTCACCAGGCCGAGTGAAATAATGTACCCCATAGATCCCATGTACATCAATTGTTTTCTGCCTAATTTGTCTATTAAGAACATACCTAAAAGAGTAAACAACAAATTGACTACACCTACACCAATACTGCTCATCAAAGCAGCGCTTTCTTCAAGTCCTGCTAACTCAAATATTCTTGGAGAATAGTATAGAAAGGCATTAATACCAGAAAATTGGTTAAAAGCAGCCAATGCAAAAACCAGTAATAATGGAATGCGATATTTTTTAGTAAATACCGACTCACCTCTTGAGTTATCCTGTTGGGCACTCTGAATCTCTGCAATCTCTTTAGACACATCAGAATTTGGATTGAGTGTGGTTAAAGTTTTTGATGCTTCCGCTGTTTTCCCTTTGAGTATTAACCAACGAGGACTTTTTGTTATCCCTATAACCATAAATGTATAGATAATGGCAGGCAGTCCCTCAATACCGATCATCCAACGCCATGAATCATATTGAATATTTGCGTTAATCAAATAATTTGAAGCAAATGCAACCAATATTCCAAATACTATATTGAGCTGATACAACGCAACCAACTGACCTCTTTTTTTCGCTGGAGCAATTTCAGACACATAGGCGGGTGCTGCAATAGTTGAAGCACCAACACCGATTCCACCAATAAATCTAAAAAAGGCGAAAAGGTATGGGTCGCTGACCATTGCCGATCCAAATGCTGAAACTGTGTATAGTATTCCAATTAAAAGCAGCGTATTTTTTCTTCCCCATTTGTTGGTTGGATATGCACCGAAAATAGCACCTAATACAGTTCCCCATAAGGCTGATGACATCACTATTATTCCGTGAAAAGCATCTGAGTCACCAAACAAAGAATGACCACTCCAAAGAGCTTGTAAAGCTTTATCAGCACCAGAAATTACTACGGTGTCAAAACCAAACAAAAACCCTGCTAAGGCAACGGTAATACTCCAATAATATAGTTTTGAATTACTCATAAATTAATTGGATATTTCATATAGTGATACATCTGCAGTCGCCGTACCTCCTTTAACAAAGAGATCAACTCCAGATGCGTTCGTAAATGTTGGAAAAAAACGTCCCGTGAAATGTGCTTTGTCATCAACAAACACCTCCAAGACTGAGCCGTCAATAAAAATTCTTACACCTATAGTACTCCCCGGGGTTATTGAATACCCTCCTTTTCGAATATCTCTTCGAACTCGTGTATCCAGTGATGAATTTGAAGCATCCACCACCCATTCTTGTGTAGTCATATCATAGAATACCTTGTACTCCTCTTCTCCTCCTGGTGATTTTCCAAGAATAAAACCAATTTGTGACGCTGTTCCAGTATTAATAGTAGTTGATATTTCAAAATGGCGACTGCTATAATCATTTAAATAGTTAGAACCTCCTTCTTTCAGCGAAATCCCAGAAAAAGAAATTTCATTCCCTCTAAGACTTGAAAGATTCGGGTGTGGTTTGATGTTAATTGTATTTGATCCGTCTAATTCCCATACCTGCGGAACGCTAAATAAATTGGCCCAACCTTGTTCCATTTGAAATTCAGAAGCAACTTCATCGGGTATAATTCCAATGGCGGTTATATTTCCGTTGGTATCTTTTGTTACCGTAGGCGATAAAAACCCATTGACAACTTCGAGATTTTTGGCCTGTGCAAAATCGGGTGTAAAAGTTCCATTTTCAAATTGGCCAATCCAATAAAATGTCCTCGAAGGAGTATTGTCCGGTGTTTTCTGCACCAACAACATTTCCTTTCCATTTGGGAATTCATATAAGATTGGTACTTCCCAGAAAGCTCCTTCTCCTGATCCAATACTTCCTTGAAATGCAATACCCTGATAGCTCCAGTTACTAAAATCAGGGCTATTATAATATACTACATTACCTCCAACTGAAGATTTTCCACTACCCACAAGCATATGGTACAGACCATCTTTTTCCCTTACAAATGGATCGCGAAAATCAAGATCTACGTCTGAAGGTGCGACAGGAACCACCGGATTTTCAGAATATTTATCTAATGTTTGATAATTATCTGAAGATGTAGCAACTCCTATCCCTGCTTTAATACCATCAACTCCAGTATAGACTACCGCAGGAGTGCCATCATTCAGTTCAATTGATGATCCCGACCAGCATCCAAAATTATCCCATCCTTGCGGTGATGGCCACAACACTGCATTTTGTTCATCCCAGTTAATCAAATCGTTACTTGTAAAATGTCCCCAATTTTGTTGAGCTATCCCCAGAAATACATCATTTTTCTGGTAAAACATATGGTACTGATTATCTTGAAAGATCAGGCCGTAGGACTCATTCGCCCAACCGTAATCTGGTATAGCATGATAAGTAGGTCTATTTGCATCCCCTGAGTAATCTATGTTAATTACATATTGAACATTTTGTGGCGGACTATATTCGCTGCGTATTGTGCTAACTACATCTGAGCTGAGCATACCATTATATATTCTCACTTCATCTAAAGCACCGGAAAAGTGATCGATATCAAAAATGCCCTTCATTTCACTCATCGTATTTTTACCGATACTAATAGGGGTATTACCCGCCGGCCAAGAAATTGACCCTGCGGAAATATTTGAATTTCGCACCGGCGAATTATTCAGATAGATTCTGATGTTTCTATCTGTTGTATTGAGTCCAACAACAATATGATTCCATTGATCACGTGGTATTACTTCATTGGTCACTTGTTGGAAAAATCCACCATTGATGAAATACTGAACAATCATTCGGCCGGATTTGTTGATACCTATCATCATTCCGGTGCTTGATCCTTCCTGAGTCAATGCAAGCATAGAGGCAGTTCCAATCGGGTACGATTTTGGCGATACCCAAAATGAAACAATAATTCTATCGGTTGGTAAATCAGAAGTAGTGAGGCTTCCGGATATTTCATTAGAAAGACCATCAAAAAATAATGCATTACCCGTGACACCAGGCATTCTATTAATCCCTCGACCCATGATCGGAAAAGAATTTCCCGTATTTGATTCGGAAGTCGTTGTCCCAGTACTTTCATTAAACTGAAACTCAAATAGCTCTGTAATGGGTAATACACCTCCTCCATCATAATCTGGTGGAACCGTTGTACCATCATCACTTTTACATCCTGCAATTAGCAAGAGAAGCACCGAAATTATGATATTTGTTAAATGTAATTTCATTTATTCTTGAGGCACTACATGTTTAATTTTTTTGATTTCAAAATTTTCCATCTTGGTATTTGGGCCTTTACTGATATGAAATTTGGTATAGGGTTCAGACGGAAAAATTTGATTTGTCATTACGAACTCCCCATCATTTACAAATATTTCAATTGAGGAAGCGTCTAAAACAAGGGTCAAACTCATTTGAGTCCTTGCACCTATAGTCATCGTTTGTTTTGGGTTTTTAAGAAATTTTTTATTGAAATCAATATTTCCTGATTTTGATCTATCTGTAGAAAAAATTCGACTTTTGGGATCGTAGCTGATTGTATAGAGCTCCTCTTTACTATTCGATAAACTAATTTCAAATGGATGTGTGATATCGGTGATGTCGTATGAGAGTAAGCTCCGTTGTAAGTCAGCGTACGTGAATTGCGTATCAGGAGTACCTGATACCTCTGATGATACATCGGTGGTAATAGTACCGATTTGTTCTATTAACGAACTTTTTACATAATACCCGTTTTCAGTTTTGTTTAAAGTTAATTCTCGAGGCAGTGTCATTGCACTTCTCCAACGAATCGTCGGAGTGGTTGTTGCATAATCCCAGTTGCTCATCCATCCTATAAATATCCGTTTTCCATCTGGGGTATTATTGTAAGTCACACCAGCGTAGTTATCCGTTCCGTAATCTAACCATTGACTACTTTTTTGCTGTGTGGTAAAAGTTGTTCCATCGTAGTCCCCAATAAAATATCTTGTGCCAGAGCCTCCATTGGCGGCACCTTGTCCATGGCTTACAATTAGCACCCATTTTTCTTCCTCTGTGTTTTCAACCTTCATTTTAAATATATCAGGGCATTCCCACACTCCTAAAGGTGGATTGTCATCAAATCTGAAAACACTGATTTTATTCCAGCTTTTAAGGTCCATTGATTCATAGAACTGCACTTCATCTTTGGCCACAAGAACCATCTGCCAGTTTGATTTCTCTACATTCCAAAACACCTTCGGGTCACGAAAATCACGAATTCCGGGGTTTTTAATAACTGGGTTTCCTTCATACTTTGTCCATGTTTTGCCGTTATCATTACTATGTGCAATCCCTTGTGTTTGAAAATCAATTTGACCTTCCTTTTCTTTAATAGGATCGTGATATGTGAATGCCGCAACCATTGCATTCTCACCAAATCCTGCTGTATTCTTTACATCAATTACCGCACTACCTGAAAAAATATATCCTAAACTATCAGGGTAAAGTGCTATATCCTGGTGCTTCCATTTTAATAAGTCTTTACTTTTAGCGTGCCCCCAATGCATAGGCCCCCAAACCGTACTATCTGGATAATATTGGTAAAACAAATGATACTCTGCGTTATGATACACGAGTCCGTTAGGGTCATTCATCCATTTTTCTTTAGGGGTAAAATGGAACAGTGGCCTAAATTGCTCTAAGGATACCTTCTTGGCATTCTCTGCCAGCAATTTTGCTTCTTTTTTACTTTTCGAGGAGCAATTAAGTGACAGGGACATTAGACCGAGAAGAAGCATTAAATTTAGGAAGAGACCTTTCATACTATAAGGATTTGCTTAATGACTCATTAAAATTAGAAATAGATGATTCTTTTAACATTCAATGAAGTTTCAAATAGTATCAATATTGTAATAAACGGCAATAATAGCCTTAACTTATTGATAACACGAATTTTAAGTAAATAGAAAAATTCTCTTACTAACAATATATTTCAATCATGAATCATGATATTTCAATTATGATACATAATAATGGGGTTTAAGTAAAAGGAATTAGAATAAAAGGAATTAGAATAAAGGTAGCATCAAAAGGCTTTCTTAAAAGCGGTGGGAGAAACACCATACTTCGATTTAAATACTGTAGAGAAATAACTTGGTGAGGAAAATCCATTTTTATAGGCAATCTCAGCAATATTTTGATCAGATTTTTCTAGCATAATCTTTGCTCGCTCCAATCGGAAATTACTGATATAATCACTTACACTAAGCCCCAGCATGCTTTTAACTTTGCGATACAATTGCACGCGTGACATGTAGAGAGCTTCTGATAAACCCTCAACTGAGAAGGTGGTATCGTCAATATTATTTTCGATATACTCATTTAGCTGTGCAATAAATTCATACTCTTTGTTTTTCAAAGAACTGCTTTGGTCAATTAAATAAATATTACTAGTGTAGTAGTACCGTAGACGCTCCCTATTATATAGCATTGAACGTATCGACTGATTTAAAATTGAATAACTAAAAGGTTTCGTCAAATAAAGATCTGCTCCAACGTCAAGCCCTTTCAAATAAGATTCTTTATTACTCAACGCTGTAAGAATTACTACCGGTATATGTGAGGTTCTGAGATCATCTTTTAAAATCTCACAGATTTCGAATCCTGATTTATCAGGTAAGTTAACATCGCATAGTATTAAATCAGGAATATGTTCAAAGGCCATATCAATCCCGTCAGTACCGTCCGATGTTCTGACATTAAACTCAGTCTTCAATTTTCTGCTAAGAAAGTTCGATAAATCTCTATTATCTTCGATTAATAGTATTAAATAATTTTGTTCATCACTTACATTTTCAGTTTCCAATACTGAACTATCTTCTTTCAATAATTCTATAAGTTCAGTATCTGCAATTTCTTTATCATATACAATCTGATCTTCATTAAAATGGGTGTCTCCCTTAAACAAACTAATGATAAACTCCGTTCCATGGTGCGATTTTACATTCATCTTTCCAAGGTGAAGGTTGATGAATTGTCTACTCAAATGTAAACCAATACCAGAGCTGTTTTTACGATTATTTGATCCTTTGAAAAACGGGTCGAATACCTTTGTAAGTTCGTTCATCGGAATTCCAATACCATTATCTTTTATATGTATTTTAACATCGTTTGTATTCTCAATATCATTGATATTTACTTCAATTTTTCCATTATCTGGGGTAAATTTAAATGCATTAGATAACAAATTGAAATAGACTTTATCCATTAAGTTTCTATCAATAAATAACTCCAGACCCTCACTATTGGTTGATACTTTGAGTTCGATATTTCTTTTTCTAGATTCGAATTCAAAATCTTTTACCACTTGCTTGGAAAATCGATAGATATTTGTTTTTGACACCCTCAAAATGAACTTCTTATCCTCCACTTTTCTAAAATCCAGCAGATTATTAATTAGTCTTAGGAGTCTCTTCGAATTGTTATTGATAATATCAAGTTCATAAACTTCTTTACGACCGCTACTTCTATTATAATCTTTTAAGGATTCAATGGCACTTAGAATTAACGTGATTGGTGTTTTAAATTCATGCGACAAACCGGTAAAAAAATTGGTCTTTGCTTCATTAGTCACCTTAATTTGGTCTGCGATTTTCTCTATTTGGTTTCGTTGGATTGTAATTTTATTATTCGTCAATTCTAGCTGCCTCTTCTTCTTTTTGAGACTATATGTTGAGTAAACACTATAAGTAGCTAAGAGTAAGCTAATAATTAACAAGCCCATGAGTATTTTTAATATCACATTCTGATTTGCAAATGTTTCTTCTAGTGCTTTTAAGTTACTCTGCTGATTTTCTATATCAGTTTGATGCTTTCGTATCTTGTCAAATTGATTCTTCATAATATCCGCATTACGATAATCAATGACTGTTGTATTCAATAAATTGTTCTTAGCAACAGATTCACCTTTTATAATTTTATAAGCAGTTTTGACCGCCTCATCACCACCGGTTGGATAAAGGATGCTTGCAGATAATATCCCATTTCGTACTAGCTCAATACCATTGTCTTCACCGTGCAAACCATCTACACCAATAAATTCTATTTCCTTTTCTACTCTTTTTGATTTTGCAATCTTCCAAGCTTCAAAAGCAATATTATCATTAAAAGCATAGATATAATGAATAGGAATTTCCCCAATGTTATCTAAAAGTGGACCTAATTTATACTCTAGTTCCTCTACGTCAAAGCTATTAATCACATTAATGTTTTGTTGAAGATCAACCACTTGATGAAAACCAAGGTTACGCTCAATTTTAGGAAAAGAGTTTCCGCTTCCTTTAATTTCCACCACATTTACTTTTTCTGTTGCGTCAGAAGCTATGTAGTTCCCTGCATTTCTACCTACCTCCATATTATCCGCCCCGACGAAAGCAGTGTATTTTTCTGAGTTTATTTTTCTATCAATAATAACAACAGGGATTCCTTTTTCATGAGCTTCTTCGACCAAGGGTGCTAATGGTTCCGGTTCAATTGGTGATATTATGATCACATCATAATCACCGTGAATCATATTTCTAACTTGCCCTTTTTGTTTTTCTACATTTCCATCAGCTTGAAAAATTGTTAGGTCCATATCCGAATATAAAGATGCTTCGACCTCCATTTCATAATCCATTGCTTTTCTCCAATCGTCCTTACTGATACATTGTGAAAAAGCAATCCTATAAGATTCGTCATTTTTTGAACTACAGCTCAATACAAGAGTAAGGCAGATTACATGTTTAAGTATTTTACTTAATCGGTTCATAAATAACTTCTTACTGCTTCTAATGTACTAAAAATTTGGGAGTGTCCCAAAGACTGTGTAAATAGAAATCAGGTGGGTCTATGAAGACTCACCTGATTTTTTGTATTTTTTCAGTGTGGTTTACCTAATCACATTTATTGAAAAAAATACATTTATGGATAAATTTAGAAAAATTATTAAAGACAGTGGCATCTTAGCTGATGTCAAAACTACTTCAGAAGGTGCCGGTTTGATGAGTGGTCTCTTCAAAGAAGTCATCGAAATGCTTTTGCTGGCCGAACAGGAAGAGCATTTAGCCTACAAGAAGAGTGCCCGCACTGATTCGGACAATGCCCGTAATGGTTACACTTCTAAGAAACTGAAGTCTAAGTTTGGGCTTTTAGATATCCAAGTTCCTCGTGATCGTAAGGGATCCTTAGGGCAGGAGATCTTACCCAATCGGGTGAATAAAAGCCCAGATTTAGAAGACATGGTGATTCCTTTATATTCCAAAGGGATGAGCAACACGGATATAGAGGATTTCATGGCTGAGAAGATGAAGGTGAACTTATCAAGGTCATCCATATCAAGAATAACAAAAAAAGTTCGGGATAAGATTACTGCCTGGTAAAACAGACCATTAGCTTCGGTTTATTCCGTAGTTTATCTGGATGCGGTTCATTTTTCTTCCCGTGAGCATATAATACCATAACGAACACTATATTGCTCAATAAGTTTATGTATTTACTCTACTGTTAAACAACTTAGGCATTAAATTTTCTATGAGCAACTTTAATGTGTAAATGGTATAAGTTCTTCTAAGGTGGCGGTGCATTTGGTTATGGGCATTGATACCGAAGGGCAGAAGGATGTTTTGGGTATTTGGATAACCAACAACGAATCGGCCTCATTCTGGCAAGAGGTACTGACGGATTTGAAGACGCGTGGAGTGGAAGATATTCTACTGACTGTTAGCGATAATCTTCCTGGCTTTACCCGTGCGATCCAGGCTGTTTTCCCTGAATCTAAGCAACAGATATGTGTTGTTCATCAATTGAGGAATTCTCTTCGACGAGTATATTATAAAGGCAAGAAATCGGTAGTTGATATGATGAAACCTATCTATAATGCCCCCAATGAAAAAGAAGCTCTTAAAAATCTTTGGAAGTTGAAAGAAAAATGGGGGAAGAAATATCCCTATATGATTAGTTCATGAGAGAAAAACTGGGATCACCTCACTACCTTTTTAGACTATCCTCTGGAAATAAGGAAAATCATCTACACCAACAATGCTATTGAGAACCTCAATGGCAAAATCAGGAAACTGACCCATCACAAGATGTCTTTCCCCAACAATGATGCATTGATGAAGTCTATTTATCTATCGGTCATGGAAATCTCCCGAAAATGGAGTAAACCGATAAGAAACTGGGATCAGATTTATGTTCAATTATATAATCTTTTTGGCGAGAGGATGCATTCGGATTGAAGGCTTAGACTATGGATGGAATGAATTAAAGTTCCATTAGATAAGTTCAGTGATAGCCACTTGGAGATTAAGGGAAAGAAACTCTATTGTTGGTTTAGCTATTTCCGATTAAACTAAAAACGTAGAATAAGGATTAGACGATCGTTCAAAGATTTATTGCACGATTTTCTTTACCATTCCCCATTTGCCGCCAAAGAGAGTTGGTCTGTGGCCTATGCAAAAAAAGAAATCCAACAGAACTTCTACTCCTAGTTCTTAAAACCCTCATTGCTCTATTACTATCAGGCATAAATAAAAAACCTGCTTAAAAGCAGGTCTTGTTTCGTCTCAAGTAATCAGACGGCTGGGTAGGAGTTGCACTTCTGCAGAGCCCATACGAGTTGAGGATAAAACAAATGCCGAACTATTTGACCAGCATTGGAATTGTTTTGGACAAGAATCAATGCTTGTTGGAAAACTTTAGGTACGCGTATATATAAGGATTAATCGCTGAAAAATCCAACGTAAAAAGAAACAAAAGAATATTCAATTTTTTTCTCATCTCTGAAACCAATATCTGGCAACCCACTTTTACCTATTTACACAGATTTTGGTACACTGTCGATCTAGGGTTTTCAACTGATTTACTTATTAGGTTGAAATCCTTGCTAACTGATTTAATTATATCCAATGAAGAATTATCATCAATAGTATAAAGAGAAAATATGTCTTTAATAAAGTTGATTAATTCAGCTGAAGTAGATATCGGAACACTAATAAAATTGCAAAATTCACAATCACCAAATTCATTTTTTGCCTCAATAATACTTTTAAATAATCGCTGTTAAAACAATTAGCACAGCAATTCATAATTTGATGTGTTTAATCACCACCTCAATGTGGTTCATAATTGAAAGTTTCTTGATAGTTCCTAAACCTGGAAATTTTCCTGTATTATGCAACTCTGTAAAAATTTTCACTGCTTCAGTATTTATAGCATTTGAATCGCACCATTTTACAAGCTTGCTAACTGCTACAGAAAACTTTCCAGCGACATCAGAGATATCTTCATTTGAATCAGAAACAAAATGTCTTACTTTAAATTTTTGTTCTTTATCAACAAATGACAAGTGTATAACAACGGCCCTTGGTAAAAATCCAGATTCTGAATACACATCACCAATTGTTAGGAAATCAGAAAAACCTGCGAATCCGTCTTCTTTATAATACCTATATTCTTCTGAGAAGATACTTTCTTCATCCGAATAATCAACACTCCTCTTTTCGTATTTGAAATAATCGTCAAGAGAGACTGTTGTTTTTAAATCAAACTCTTGATTATATCTTCTGGTAGTTCTTGAAAAGTAAATGAAATTATAAATGACATTTAAACTAGACATTACTACATCTATCAGTCTTTTAGGAAAATCAACTTTATGGATAAGTGAAATTCCCTTGTATTTCAAATCTGAGCTGCCAATACATTGAATTATGTCAGATAATGATTGTTCTGGGTTTGGATCCAAAATAATCGCTATTTGATAGTTCTCATATTCAGGAATATAGTCTTCTAAAATATCAATAATATCTTGATACCTGTGTTTTAGATCTCCAACAAAAGGGTTAATAATTATACTAAAATTTACTCCTTTTAAGGATAACTCTTTTAAAGTTGATTTTAAAGTTGAAGATGTCTTCACCGGTTCAATTACCGGTGAAATCTTTTTCTGAAATTCATCAGAGAATTTATCACAAAGCTCTCGGATGGCAATTAATTCAAATTGCTTACCCCTTAAATATGGAAAATACACTGTTTTTTTAAAAAAGAATCTAAAACTTGAAACTCCTTATCAGACAAGTTTAAATTATAGTAAATATACGTAAGTGGATCAGGGATTTGTCCATCCTGAAAGTATTTTGGTTCGGAGAGATTTCTATGTTTTTTTAATTTGTTGATAACCATTTTTTGAAAACGTATAATCTCTATTTCCTTTGATAAACGAAAACATTCTCTAAATATTTTGGTATTGGGGACATTTGGGATGTACCCAAAATAACATTCAATCAAGTCTATATACTCTTTTTTCCTTAAGGTTTTAAATAATACTTCATGACTAAATGATGAATTATTTCTTGAAGCTTTTTTGACTTTCTTTAAAGCATTTCTCTGAGTCAACTCAATTATACCAAGATTAGTATCAGAGTACCTCTTTACTAGGTTAGGAATATATCTGGAACAAGAAACTACATAAACTTTATCTGCAAATTGAAAATAATTTTGAATCTGCTTATCCAATCTATTTAAGCTATCGAATTCTGTCTTTATTTCATAAACTATTGCTTCACCATTCAAAAGAACTAAATCAGCTATGGAACCACCAATCCTAAACTCATTTAATACTATCGTATCCTCTAGTTTATAACTTTTTAAGAGTAACTCGTGAATTAAGATGTTTTTATAAACATATTCGTTTTTATAATTTGACAAAAGAGATTCATAAAAATGATTAATAGCTTCATGACAAGTAGAAAAGTCTTTACCTCTGATATGACCATTAGAACGATAATATTCAAAAGAATAATCCTTTTTCCGAAGAATTTTTTTAAAGTTTGCAGGTGTTAAAACATTTGCATAACTTCTTAGATCACTTTTACTTAGAGTATCTCCCATCCATTAAATAAAATCCGATAGAAATCTGTACATATAGGTTTTGGGATTTTATCAAATTATTCAAATCAATACTCTGGGGAAGTAATTAGTTGGCTTATTATAAGTCATTTCATATTGGTTATGCCTAAAACTATGTAGCATTCTACAAATATTTTTTATGGATTCTAAAGATTTCAATCATGATACCACATAAAATAGTCAAACTACTGCTAGCGAATTCTAAGCACTTAACACAACACTCAAAGCCTTTTATTTATAGTGTTTTATTGAATTCAAACTCAATACGCGGAGAAAGAGGGATTCGAACCCCCGGAGGTGTGACCCTCAACGGTTTTCAAGACCGCCGCATTCGACCGCTCTGCCATTTCTCCGATGCAAAATTAGTGATGTTTTGATTATCAGAATGGACTTAATTTAAATTGACCTCAACTTGGATGTTTTGCCCATCCAATGATGTCACCACTACAAGATATTATCGGGTATAAAGAAAAGTCAATCGGTTAATGAATGACAAAAAATAATTTGCCCTCCCAAGTGAACGCGATAGGATTCGAACCTATGACCGTCTGCTTAGAAGGCAGATGCTCTATCCAGCTGAGCTACGCGTCCATGTGAAATCGACAACCCCAAAACCTCCCTATCTATTACATTATAGCAATGATTTAAAGGACCACCTAATTTGAACTTGCGGAGAGACAGGGATTCGAACCCTGGAGCCGCTTACACGACTACAGATTAGCAATCTGCTCCATTACCACTCTGGCACCTCTCCTAAATAAGTCTGCAAAAATAACCTTTAAGCAAATTGAATAGCCAAATGAAATGATCTAAATGTTGAGAAAATTATCTACTCTGTATCTGGAGTCAGACATTCAGATTCATACATTTCTTTGTATTTCCTAAATTCATCAGGGTAATCAGAAAGAACAGTATATATATTCTGGAGAGTTCTTATAACCCCACAATTTTTCTCAATCTCCAAAGCCTTATTCAAAAGTGGAATGCACTGGAGATACAATTGCTCACGTTCTAATTTTAGTTTTTCATACTCCTCATTTTCTGCCTTAGATGTGCCTAAATCATTCATACTATTAACGATTTCAACATCTTCTTCTAAAATGAGATTGGTCAGATTTAGATAAGAATTCATATATGAAGGATCTAATTCAATCGATTTTTCATAGTACGATCGGGCTCTGTCCTTTTCTCCTAAATCCATAGATACAACCCCTAAATTGAAGAAGATAATCGCATTATCAGGATCTTTCTCAGCAGCCTTTTCAGTCAATTCAAGAAATTTTTCCTTTTCATCTAATTGAATATATATATTACCCTCTGTAAGTATTAATTCCAAGTCCTCCGGATTTTCCTTTCTAGCCTCTTGAATAACTGCAAGGGCCTTTTCAGATTCCCCCAATTGTTGATATAGAATGCCAATGTTCTTTACAATTTCAAAATACTTAGATTCAGTTTCCTCAGTACGGAAATTTTCATAATCATCAGATTTTTGGAATATCTCATACTCTGAAGCCGTAACCTCCTTTTCCTCGCCAGTGCTTTTATCAGTAACAAAATATAAGGTTTCAATACCCTCATATTTCATTTCCTTCAGCTCCTTATAGTACTGCAACGCAGTTAAGGTATCACGAGCAGTGATAGCACTAGAGGCTGCAAAGTAGAGGTAATCTTGTAATTGATCTGGGCGTACCGAGTAACTCATATATAACTTTTCAGCAGCTTCTGCGTAATTTTCATCTTCATTCGCCGAAATAGCATCATTGACTAGATCATTAACTAATGAATCCTGCATTACCCTAATTTGATCTGAATAGGATTCTATGGACTCCAAGTTTTTTATAATCTCTAATGCTTTTGAATAGTTCCGGTCAAGTCGAGCTATTTTCCCATTCAATAACGCTAAATCGTTGAGTATTTTGTCATCTGCTGATTCAAAAGCAGATGCATTTTCAGCCAAGTATTCTTTGACCTGCTGAAGTTCACCGCGCTCAAACATCTTGTTGGCAGTCCTTAACTCGCGTTTCTGAGCATTTACTGATACGATAGATAAATAAAACAATATAAAAATAAAAAATAAGTTTTTCATAAGTAGAACATTAGATTTAAATATTTCCTAAAATTAATGAATCAACAGGAATTAACCATTAGAGATCTTTATTTTCTGCTAATTCTTGCTCAATTTTAGTTACAGAAGCGATCCTATCAAACTCATTGAGATTAATTATTCTGACCCCTTGAGTACTTCTACCCATTACCCGAATTGATTCTAAGGAAGTTCTTATAGCAATACCAGAATGATTAATAATCATTAATTCGTCTAATTGATTAACCCCTACAATAGCAATGAGACCTCCGGTTTTCTCTGTAATTTTTAAAGAGATTACTCCTTTTGCTCCACGATTAGTCAGACGATAATCCTTAATGGCAGACCGCTTTCCATAACCGTTTTCTGACACAACCAATAAATCCTTATTTTCATCAGAAACCGATACTATTCCAACAACACAATCTGACTCATCCTCTAGCTTGATTCCTTTAACACCACTGCTATATCTAGATGATGGCCGAACTTTAGATTCATCAAAACGAACGACACGTCCAGATTTTTTGCCCATAAGGATCTGCGAATTTCCATCTGTTAATTTTGCTACTAACAACTCGTCATCTTGTCTTATCCTTAGGGCAATTACTCCCTTAGTTCTTATATTGGATAGATTCTTTAATAGTGTCTTTTTAATTATCCCCTTTTTAGTCACCATTGCTACATAGTGATTTTCTATATAATCAGGGTCCTTTAAATTTCCTGCACAAATGATTGATTTTACCTTTTCTTCATTTTGTAATCTAATCATGTTTTGAATAGGCCTGCCCTTCGAAGTTCTCGACCCTTCCGGTAATTGATACACTCGCAACCAATAACACCTCCCTAAATCTGTAAAAAACATCAGGTATTGATGCATAGTAGCTATGTAGATTTTTTCTAAAAAGTCCTCAGTCCGAGTATTAGAAGCCTTTTGTCCTTTACCACCTCTTTTCTGGGTTCGATAATTGTCTAATAAGGTTCTTTTTATATATCCGGCATTTGAAACAGTAATAACCACTCGCTCATCTGGAATCATGTCCTCAATACGAAAGTCTCCACCCTTAAAGTCTATTTTGGTTCGACGATCATCACCAAAGTCCTCTTTTACCTGGATTAATTCCTCCTTTACTATCTGCATCCGCAAATCTCTACTCGATAAAATTTCCTTGTACTTTATTATTTTTTGAATTAACTCTTCATGTTCAATTCTCAATTTTGATTGTTCCAGTCCAGTTAATTGTCGCAATCGCATTTCCACGATTGCTTTTGCCTGGTCTTCACTTAAGTCAAATGTAACTATCAATGCTTGCCTAGCCTCATCCGGATTAGATGATTTTTTTATCAATTGAATTACCTGATCAATATGATCACTCGCAATAATTAGTCCCTCTAAGATATGTGCCCGCTGCTGAGCCTTTTTGAGCTCATACTCGTGGCGACGAACAATAACCTCATGCCTATGATCAACAAAATGAAGAATAATGTCCTTTAGATTCAACAACTTTGGACGTCCACCAACAAGCGCAATGTTGTTAATACTAAAAGACGATTGGAGGCCAGTTTTCTTGTAAAGATTGTTTAATACCACACTAGGACTAAAACCTTTTTTCAAAAAATAAACAATCCGAATCCCCTGCCTATCTGATTCGTCACGGATAAGACTTATACCTTCTATCTTCTTCTCATTGATTAGGCTTCCAGTTTTGGCCACTAAATCTGCCTTATTGACCTGATAAGGCAATTCAGTCACCACAAAGCATTGCTTGTCCTGAACCTCTTGTTCAACAATTTTAGCTCGTGTAACAATTTTACCCCTCCCAGTATGAAAGGCATCATGCACACCCTTGTACCCATATATTATTCCGGCTGTGGGAAAGTCTGGAGCCTTGATATACTCCATCAAAGAATCAATGGAAATATCATTATTCTCAATAAATGCAATAGTTGCGTCTACTACCTCGTTTAGATTATGAGGAGCCATATTGGTGGCCATACCAACAGCGATACCTGATGAACCATTGATTAAAAGGTTAGGCACCTTAGAAGGTAATACCTGCGGCTCAGTTAACGAATCATCAAAATTTAAGCGAAAATCTACCGTCTCTTTTTCGATATCAGAAAGTAAGGATTCTGAAATTTTGTGCATACGTGCCTCGGTGTACCTCATAGCCGCAGGAGCATCACCATCAACCGACCCATAATTTCCCTGACCATCTACCAAAAGATACCGGAGGTTCCAATCTTGAGCCATCCGAACCATCGTATCATATATAGAATTGTCCCCATGTGGATGATATTTACCCAATACCTCCCCAACAATTCTAGCTGATTTTTTATAAGCCGTATTAGATCGTACCCCTAATTCATGCATACCATAAAGTACCCTTCTGTGCACCGGTTTTAGTCCATCTCGTACATCTGGGAGTGCCCTGGAAACTATTACGGACATTGAATAATCAATGTATGCCGATTTCATTTCTGAATCTATACTCGCTGGTATAAGCTTTTCTCCGTTATTCATCAATAATTCATCTTGAAAGTATCTTTACTGAACCCTTCATTTTAAGGTGGCACAAATTACAGAAATCCACACTATACTACCCTATTTTTAGATAATCTAAATCCATAACTAGAAGATTTTAAAAAATTGATTAAAAACAAATGTGTTCAATTATAAAAGTGCTATTTAGTAATAAAAAGAAAGCAGTAACGATTTGAATACTGTTGTTGAGAATTTGACATTCTAATCATTAACAACATCAGATATTATATATTTATATTCAAATAACTACTTTTGACTTAATAATTAGAAATGGACAAAAAGTTTGAACCGGAAATAAAAAAAGTCTTAGGATTTAGCAAAGAAGAAGCGAATCGACTAGGAAATGACCTCATCGGTACAGAACATCTGGTTCTAGGTATCCTAAGAGATGGAAATAATAAGGCCATAAATGTTTTTAAGGAACTAAATATCAACTTGGATCATTTGAAATCGAAAATTGAAAGTATCAATCTACAAATATTTATAAATGACGAGAAGCCTCAAAGTACAGGATTAACCAAACAAGCAGAACGGGCCTTGAATGAGTGTTACTCTGAGGCGAAATACAGCAATAGTGATTACATCAATTCAGGACATCTACTGCTCTGTATTTTAAGAAATCAAAACGATCCAACCACCAAGGCTTTTGCCAAATTAGGCATTACCTACGGGAAAGTAAAAGATAGTCTCTCGGGTGAAAAAACTGAGGAAAAAAAGAAATACAGAATGCCACGAATAGAAATTTCTTCAAGTGAAAAAAAATCGCCTAGATCACGAAGAAATAATCCCCTGTTTGACATCAAAAAAGAATCCTCAAAATCAACAAAAGACAACGAGAGTAAAACTCCCGTTATAGACAATTTTGGACGAGACATCACCGATTTGGCCCGAAGTAATCAGTTAGACCCAGTAGTAGGAAGAGATAGAGAAATCGCTCGATTATCACAAATTCTAAGCAGGCGTAAGAAAAACAATCCCCTATTAATTGGAGAGCCCGGAGTAGGCAAGTCGGCAATTGTAGAAGGTTTAGCTCTAAGAATTGTCAACAAGCAAGTTTCCCGAATTTTATTCAACAAAAGAATTATTTCTGTTGATATCGCAGGACTAGTCGCAGGGACAAAGTATCGAGGTCAATTCGAAGAGCGAATGAAAGCATTGATGAACGAACTCGAAAACCAGAAAGATATTATTTTATTTATTGATGAAGTTCATACTATCGTCGGAGCCGGCGGTGCTGCAGGAAGTTTAGATGCTTCCAATATGTTTAAGCCCGCACTTTCTCGAGGTCGATTGCAGTGTATAGGAGCTACAACAATTGACGAATATAGACAACACATTGAACGTGATGGTGCATTGGAGAGGCGTTTTCAAAAAATTTTGGTTGAAGAACCATCTGACAAAGAAACCCTGGAGATTCTTAAACAAATAAAACCGCACTACGAAGATCATCATAATGTTACTTACACTGATAAAGCTTTAGAAGCATGTGTTGAACTCACAATTCGATATATGACTGAAAGAAGCATGCCAGACAAGGCAATTGATGCTCTTGATGAGGCAGGTTCCAAAGTCCATATAACCAACATCAAAGTACCTTCCGAAATACTCGCATTGGAAAGAAAACTCGGTGAAATAAAATCAGCCAAAGAATCTGTTGTTTCGGAACAACAATTTGAAGCAGCCGCTAAATTACGTGATGACGAAGCCGAGGCCCAAAAAAGTCTTGATGAGGCGCAATTAAGATGGAATGAAAGTTCTAATGAAGATAAACCACTGGTTACCGATATCGAAATCGCTGAGGTAGTTGGTATGATGACCAATATTCCTGTTAGCAAAATTGTAGTTGATGAAAAAACAAAACTTTCAAACTTGTTTTCGACTATTCAGAAGAAAATTATCGGGCAGGATGAAGCTGTTAGAAAGGTAGTCAGAGCAATTCAACGAAATAGAGCAGGCTTAAAAAATCCGAAAAAACCCATAGGGTCATTTATTTTTCTTGGACAAACTGGTGTTGGAAAAACCCAATTAGCAAAAGTGCTAGCTTCTGAAATTTTTGATTCATCTGAAAATTTAGTCCGGGTTGATATGAGTGAATTTATGGAAAAATTTTCCGTCTCAAGACTAGTCGGAGCCCCTCCCGGTTATGTTGGTTATTCAGAGGGTGGTCAAGTAAGTGAAAAAGTTAGAAGAAGACCATACAGCGTAGTCTTATTGGATGAAATTGAAAAGGCCCATCCAGATATTTTTAATATCCTCTTGCAAGTTTTGGATGATGGGTTTATGACTGACAGCGTCGGAAGAAAAGTAAACTTTCAGAATACGATCATCATCATGACCTCAAATATCGGTACGAGAAAAATTAAGGATTTCGGGTCAGGGGTTGGTTTTGATACCTCAACAAGAAAATCACAAAACGAATCACACGAAAAGAGGATTATCAATTCTGAACTCAAGAAAACATTCTCTCCAGAGTTTTTAAACAGAGTTGATGATATAGTAATCTTCAATAAGCTCAACAGAGAGGATATAGGTAAGATAGTTGAAATAGAGATTAACGAACTATTGAAGCGATTGGAAAAACTAAATTATAATTTTGAAATTGATCACTCTGTGATTGATTTTATCACAAGAGAGGGTTATGATGAAAAATATGGAGCAAGACCACTTCAAAGAACAATTCAAAGACATATTGAAGACTTAGTTGCCGAAAAAATCGTTAGCGACAATATTAAGGAAGGCGACAATTTAATTGTTTCATGGGATAAAAAATCTGATAAACTTGATATTACAGTTCAAGAACCTGAAATTGAACCCCATCTTTGATTTATAATACTTTAAGGAAAGAACTTTTTTTCCTGTATTCTCTACCAACATTAGGTTTTCTCTTTACTTCAAGCAAATTATAACGCTATTTAGTGGAGGGTTGACCAATATGAACTCTTTTGAATTTAATTCATTTAGAGCTTAATCTATTGTTTTAATTTTGCCAATCGTTTTTGACATTCCGCATTAAATAATAAAATTGTGAGGGTATTAAAATTTGGAGGAAGTTCTTTAGCTGGTAAAAACGGACTGGTTCGCCTTAAAGACATCATCATAGATAAAAGACCCGAGAAGTGTATTATAGTGGTTTCTGCTTTTGCGGGAATTACTGACAGCTTAGAAAATATCTTAGAGCAAGCATTTTCAGGTGATAATTCTTTTTACGACAGTCTTAAAAATATTGAGGATTTACATATGGGATATATCAAGCAGTATATTCCCTTAAAAAAACAAGGATATTCCATCAGTTTTGTTAAGAGTAGAATCAATGAACTTGAAAAAGCTCTTGAGGCCGTGTATAATTTACGAGTAAAAACACCTAAAATTTACTCTCGGATAGTCAGCTATGGTGAAATTCTTTCTTCATCAATAGTAACTTCTTATCTGGAAAATAATGGGCTCAATGTTCAATTTAAAGATACTCGCCAACTTCTTTTTACACAACAAGTTGAAGGTAAAAATATAATAGACAAACAAAAGAGCAAACCTATCGTAAAGAGTTTTTTTAAAGAAAATATCAAGGAATGTACCATTGTACCAGGATTTATTGCTTCTAACCATGAAGGTCAGACCACTACAATTGGTAGAGGTGGTTCAGACTTTACGGCTTCTTTACTAGCTAGTTTTTTGGAAGTGGACTTCTTAGAAATTTGGACGGATGTCAGCGGGATTTATACTGCAAATCCAAAACTAGTTTCTGGCGCTCTGCCAATACGTTCCTTATCCTATCACGAGGCAATGGAACTTTCTCATTTCGGGGCAAAAGTTATTTACCCTCCAACCATTCAACCACTTGTAGAAAAAAAGATTCCACTTTATATCAAGAATACATTTTCTCCAGAAGATAAGGGATCATTTATCAGTAGCCAATCAAATCAAGCTGAATATGGCGATCAAGTTGTCAAAGGAATTAGTCATATCGATAAAGTTGCTTTGATCAACATCGAGGGGACTGGTATGGTTGGTGTTTCAGGAATCATTAAAAGGCTTTTTGAATGCCTTTCAGAAAGTCACATTAATGTTATTCTAATCACCCAGGCCTCATCAGAATATTCAGTTTGCTTGGCCGTTCAGCAAAAAGATGCCAGTGAGGCTAAAGAAATTATTGATAAAGAATTTGCTTTTGAAATAAGATTAAAAAAAATCCAGCCAGCACTAATAGAGTTGGAAATGGCTAATATAGCTGTGGTGGGAGACAGAATGAAGGACCATCAAGGGATAAGCGGAAAACTATTTAGTGCTCTTGGAGCAAACAATATAAATATCAGAGCTATTGCTCAAGGATCATCAGAAAGAAATATATCTATTGTAATAGATAGTATTAACACTCAAAAAGCACTAAATACATTACACGAAAACTTTTTTGAAGAGCAGGTTAAAGAACTCCATCTTTTTATTACCGGTGTAGGTAATGTAGGTGGCAGTTTTCTCGGTCAGCTTCATAATCAAAGAGCTTACTTATCAAAATACTTGAGACTAAAAGTTCGAGTCATGGGAATTTCAAATTCCCGAAAGATGATTCTCAGTGAAGAGCCGATTGATCTTTCAAATTGGCAAACGAAATTGGCAAATAGTGATGTTGTTGCTCAACGAAAGAAATTCATTGATCACATATTGAGGTTGAATTTGAGAAACAGCATCTTTGTCGACAATACCGCTAGTGCTGAAATAGCATCAGAATATGAATCCTATCTCAGCAAAAATGTAGGTGTAGTTACTTGCAACAAAATTGCTTGCGCCGATACCTTAGAAAACTACCTTAATCTAAAAAGGATTTCACTGAAATTTGGAGCTCCATTTTTATTCGAAACTAATGTTGGTGCTAGCCTTCCTATCATTGATACCTTAAATAATTTGGTGGCATCAGGTGATAAAATCATTAAGATTCAAGCTGTATTATCGGGAAGTCTAAATTTCATCTTCAATAATTTTAAAAAGGGTGCCACTTTTCATGATGTTGTGCTCAAAGCCCAGAAGGCTGGGTTCACCGAACCAGATCCAAAAATTGATTTATGTGGACTTGATGTGGCTAGAAAAATACTCATACTGGCAAGGGAGAGCGGGTTTCATTTGGAGTTTCAAGATATTGAAAATGACGATTTTCTTCCAAGGCAGTGTTTAGAATCCTCTTCTAAAGAAGAACTTTTTAATTCTTTGAGGGAAAATGAACCTTATTTTCAAAAAATGCTCAACCAGGCAATTGTCAATAATTGTAGGTTGAAATACATTGCCCAATTGGTTGATGGCAAAGCTTCGGTTGGAGTTCAGCAAATACCATCGGATCATGATTTCTATAACTTAGAAGGTAGTGACAACATTATTCTCTTTTATACCAAGCGATACTTTCCTCAGCCTTTGATTGTCAAAGGTGCTGGTGCTGGTGCAGATGTAACTGCTGCCGGAGTATTTGCCGACATTATCCGTATCGGTAAAAGATGATTTCTCTATGGACTCAATAGTAGTTTTTTCCCCAGCTAGCGTAGCCAATGTTACTTGCGGGTTTGATGTTTTGGGCTTCTGTCTTGATCATGTTGGAGATAAAATTATAGTTTCTAAATCAAACACCCCGGGAGTGCACATCGCCTCTGTCTCAGGGTTCAGAGTTCCTGTAAATCCAAAGCAAAATGTAGCTAGTGTTGCTGTGGAAGCCTTGCTTAGGGATTACCCTACTTCTACTGGATTTGAAATAGAAATTGAAAAGGGAATCAAACCTGGCAGTGGTCTTGGGAGTAGTGCCGCGAGCGCTTGTGGGGCAGTATTTGCTGTCAATCTTCTTCTTGGAAGTCCATTTAGCCGAAGAGATCTAATCAAATATGCTCTTGAAGGTGAATCTTTGGCCTCAGGGGAGCGTCATGCCGATAACCTAGCACCGGTGATCTTGGGAGGTTTTACATTGGTTCGTTCAATTGATGAAATTGATATCATTGAATTACCGAGTCCAGAAGATTTGATTGTTTCTGTGGTTCATCCCAAAATTGAATTAAAGACTTCTTATGCACGTGCTATTTTAAAAAAGGAGGTTTTGCTTCGCGATGCTGTTAGACAATGGGCTAATGTTGGTGCATTAGTGAGTGCATTATACACCCAAGATTATAGATTATTATCAAGGAGTTTACAGGATTTTGTCATTGAGCCTACAAGATCAATGCTTATCCCAGAATTTGATGCTTTAAAGCATGAGGCAATTTCTTCTGGAGCATTAGGTTTTGGTATTTCAGGTTCAGGTCCTGCAGTATTTGCGCTATCTCAGGGACAAAAAACAGCCCAATCGGTTCTTCAATCAATGTCCAAGGCATTAGATCCTCTGGATCTAGATTTTGATTGCTATATTTCAAGCATTAATCAACAAGGGGTTAGGGTAATCTGATTTCAATGAGATATTATAATTTGGGGGATCGAAGCAGTTGGGTAGATTTTTCTACGGCGGTTATACAGGGTATTGCTCCAGATAAAACCCTTTATTTCCCTCAATATATTCCATCATTTAGTCAAGAAGTAATTGATAGTCTACCCCACTATAATGATCATGAGATAGCATCCCTGATAATCGAACAATTTGTTGGTGATTGCTTAGATGAGTTGACTGTTGATCAGATTGCGTATAAAACATTGACTTTTGACTTTCCTTTAGTTCCTTTAGAAACTAATTTATTTTGTCTTGAACTATTTAATGGTCCTACTCTTGCTTTTAAAGATGTAGGTGCTCGTTTTATGGCACATACCTTATCTAAATTAACCAATTCGAGGCTCAACAAAAAAATCACTGTACTAGCAGCTACTTCGGGTGATACTGGTAGTGCTGTTGCTAGTGGATTTTACAATGTTGAAAACATTGATGTAGTTATCTTATATCCGAAAGGAAAAGTTAGTTCAATTCAAAAAGCCCAGATGACTTCTCTGGGTGGAAATATCAAAACTCTTGAAATTGAGGGTACTTTTGATAATTGTCAGGAATTTGTAAAAAGGTCGTTTGTTGATATTGAGATCAAAGAGAGGCTTGCTTTAACTTCAGCAAATTCGATTAACATAGCCAGGTGGTTACCACAGGTAATCTACTATTTTATTGCTTATAAGCAACTTCCTCTGAGTAAACATCCAATAGTATGCTCTGTTCCTAGTGGAAATTTCGGGAATCTTTGTGCGGGGATTCTGGCTATGAAAATGGGCCTTCCAATTGATCATTTTATTGCTAGTTGCAACATAAATAATTCGGTAATTAATTATCTTAATACCGGTGAATATCAACCTATTATTCCTTCCAAACAGACGATCTCTAATGCTATGGATGTTGGTGACCCGAGCAATTTTGTTCGAATCAAAGAACTCTACAGTATCTATGGTGATTCTCACAAGGTATTTCAACAATTAAAGCGTGATCTTTCTGGATATTGGTATGATGATCATCAGACTAGAGGTGCAATCCAAGAATTGTATCATCAATACCGCTATATAGCGGATCCGCATGGTGCTGTGGGTTATTTAGGTTTAAAGCAATTTTTAAATCAGTATAGCTTCACAACTCATTTTAGGGGTATCTTTTTAGAAACTGCACATCCTATCAAATTTCGAGAAGTAGTGGAAAAGGAAATTGACACACAAATACCTATGCCCATCCGATTATCACGAACATTAAGTAATAGGAATAATAGTTCAACTTCTATTTCATCTTTTGATCAACTTAAGGACTATTTGATGAGTAGATATTAGTTCCCATTTTCCTTCTTTAAATTTTCATGAAACCAATTCTTCACCACAAGGGAATATCTATAACGACAAAATGAGGGTTTTATTTTAATGTGTTTAGGGTTTTAGACATTTTAAAACTAGTTGGGTAATGAATATGGAGGAAAACTTATAGGTTTAAAACTATTTTCAACTGCTATTTACTGAAAGGTAGTAGACACTTCTATGAGCAATATATAATCGCACCATAAATTTCATTTAACTTGGGAAAATATTATTAGTTCTAAAAAAGCAGAATAAATTGAAAATTTCTAACCAAAGATTATCTGCAATAGATTTGTTCTGTGGCATTGGGGGTCTATCCTTTGGGCTAATAAAGTCTGGAATTAAAGTTTTAGCTGGGGTGGATTCAAATTCTTCTTGTAAATATGCTTTTGAAGAAAATGTAAAGGGCAAGTTCATAGACTCAGATATTACTGATGTAAACCCTCAAGAATTAAAAAATAATTTCTGGGATAATAATGATGTAAAGATTTTGGTGGGATGTGCACCATGCCAACCTTTTTCTACTCTCACAAATAATGTGAAAGATAAAGAGCAAAGTGAAAGATGGGGTCTATTGAATGTTTTCATAAAAATTATTGAAAAAACTAATCCAACAATAGTATCAATGGAGAATGTTACAAATCTTTCGAATAAGCAAATTTTTACTGATTTTGTAATAAGATTAAGAGAATTAGGATACTTTGTTTCTTTTCAAAACGTATTTTGTCCCGATTATGGTTTGGCTCAAAAAAGAAAGAGGTTAGTACTTTTAGCTTCCATGCATGGAAAAATTAAGTTAATACCAGCCACACATAAGAAAGAAAATTATAAAACTGTTAAAGACGCTATTGGGCATCTTCCAAAGATAAAAGCAGGTGAAGTTTCAAAATCTGATCCTTTACATAGAGCTACTAGTCTATCAGATATTAATTTGAAAAGAATTAAAGCTTCGAAACCAAATGGCACTTGGAAAGACTGGAGTGAGGACTTGTTACTAGAATGCCATAAAAAATCATCAGGACAATCTTATAAATCAGTCTATGGTCGAATTTCGTGGGATCACCCCTCTCCTACGATAACAACACAATTCTACAATTATGGTACTGGCAGATTCGGTCATCCAAGTCAAGATAGAGCATTAACAGTTAGAGAAGCGTCTATTTTGCAATCATTTCCAGAGAATTATAAATTTTATGACAAAGAAAGCGATATTTTTATAAGTAGAATGGGGACTCATATTGGGAATGCTGTCCCGGTAAGGCTCGGGGAGGTAATAGGAAAGTCAATAGTTCAACACATAAAAGAACATATTTAAAATCAAAATTATAGCCAAATATAAAATGACAATTGACTTAAACATTCTGAACCATCTTGGAATTAATCTTTACAGCAATGTTCCAGCGGTGCTTTCTGAGGTTGTCGCTAATGCATGGGACGCAGATGCTACAGAAGTAAAAATTTTTCTCCAGCCTTCTGAGGAAAAAATTATCATTGAGGATGATGGCCATGGCATGAATTTATTGGATTTAAATAATAAATATTTGAATATTGGTTATGCAAAAAGAGAAAATGGAGAGGAAGTAACTCCAAAATATGGACGTCTAGTAATGGGAAGAAAAGGGATTGGAAAACTGTCCTTGTTTTCTATTGCTAAAAAAATTGATGTCTATAGTTCTAAGGATGGGGAGTTGAATGGATTACGTTTAGATTCGGATAAAATTCAAAAACATATTAAGGCAAGGAACAATGTGTATAACCCCGAAGAAATTCTAGTTAATGGTTGGTATTACAAAAGAGACTTTTGGGACAAGGATTATACTGACAGGAACTAAAAAAAATATAGCAAATACTGAGCATAGTTTAAAAAAACGTCTATCCCGGAGGTTCAGCGTAATAGGGGAAACCAACAACTTTTCAGTAATAATCAATGGAACACCTATTAAGGTAGAGGATCGAAATTATTTTCATAAAATTCAGTACTTATGGTATTATGGTGATGAGTCTCAGAAGTATGAAACTTTGGCATCCAATGTTGAAAAAGTTGAAAAGAGACCAAACGTATTAGATGGTGGTTTTAAAGTTTCTGGTTGGCTTGGGCTGGTTAAAGAATCAACTATGCTTACGGATGGCAATGAGAATTTAAATAAGATCGTTCTTCTTATGAGAGGTAAGATATCGAAGGAGGATATGATTGAAGAGTTTCGTGAGGGAGGACTGTATATTAAATATCTTTTTGGTGAAATCACTGCTGATTTTTTAGACGATTCTAAAAAACCTGACATTGCTACATCAAGTAGGCAGGATATAGTAGAGGAAGATTCTAGATATGAATCACTGAAAGATTTTTTGCAGAATGAATTAAAGCATTTACAGAGAAAAAGAAAAGAATTTAAAAATGAAGAGGGAGAAAAAGAAGCACTAAAAATTGAACCTATTGAAGAATGGTATAAATCATTAAGGGGAGATACAAAGGAAAAAGGCTAAATCTCTTTTTGGTAAAATCAATCAGATTACCGTAGATGAAGAACATAAGAAGCAATTGTTTCAACATGGTATTTTAGCCTTTGAAAGCTTTAGATATAAAGACGCACTAAGTTCTTTGGAAGGTATTTCGACAGATAACCTTGATGATTTTCTCAAGATTTTTAAAGAGTTTGATGAGATTGAAGCTACGTTATATTATAAAATTACAAAAGATAGACTTGATATTATTGGAAAGCTTAAGTGTAAAGTCCTTCTCGAAAATGCTCTTGAAAAAGTTCTTCAATCATTTCTTTCTGAGCATTTATGGTTACTAGACCCTTCTTGGGATAGAGCAACTGAAAATGTGATTGTGGAGAAGCAAGTATCGGCTGAATTTGATAAAATTGACGCAGATCTAACAGAGGAGGAGAAAAAGGGAAGGTTTGACATTAAATACAAGAAACCTTCCGGTAAACACGTAATAATTGAATTAAAGCGATCTTCCGTTAAGACGGATGTTAATACACTTTTATCTCAGGTAGAAAGATATAAAAACACTTTGGATAAATTTCTAAGAGTTAGGGGAGAAAAAAATCCTATAATAGAGGTTATATGTTTAGTTGGAAAACCTCTAAAGGGATGGGATGATACAAGAAAAGAAGAAAGAGACCGTAAACAAATGGATGCGGCAGATACAAGGTTAATTACATACCAAGAGCTTATTGAGGGTTCATATAATTCGTATAAGGAGTATATTGATGCAAATCAAAAAGCAGGAAAACTAATGAAATTGATTCATGATATCGGAGAAAGTTCCATTTGAGAATTGTTTGTGCGAACTGATATCAAAAATTCCTTTTTCAAATTTGATGAATTAGAAAAAACTCTAGTTTTAAATTGTATTGAATATAATTTATCACAGTGTAGAAAAACCTCTTTGATTAGATTATTAAAGCACTTGGTACTACACCGAAAACCTTATGAAGTTGTACTACCTACTCGCAAGATTGTCTTTGGTTTTAACCATCTTAGGTATAAAACCATTGAGGATTAAGGCAACACTCAGTTTTTCTGTTTGGAGGATTTAGGTGTTGAACCTATTGGAAGGCATTATGGTAAAGACTGTAATGTGATTGGGAAAATTCTGTTATCTCGTTGTGACCTGTTTATACGCAAGTTTTTCAAAAGGGCATTTTTTTCTTTCATAAAAAATTTTCTTGTCATTTTATTGAATTAATTTACAACTGTCAATTCTTTCTATTGTCACATTTATATTCATGAAGAGATTTAAATACCCTATATGTAATTTTGTTTTGAAAGACCCCTCGTAGTGGATATATATTTTGCAGGTTTAGGGTTTTATTATCTTAGCCTCTGCAAATTTTACTATATGCATATACAAACAAAAATCAATATCCCCAAAATCAAAACAAAATAAGGCTGCAATCTCCTTTTGTAGAAAGGATATCTTGACCAAATAATTTTTCCTGATGAACCGATTAAAACAGTTCAACTAAGAGGGCTTTGTTGTAGTGGATAGATTTATAAGTGGTTGATTATCAATAATAGAATGTCAAATATGACAAACTTGCGTATAGAAAAGAAAATTAAAACCCACGCTACTACCAATCTCATTACTCAGGAACTTGAGGAACTTTATGGCATTCGTGTTTGTAACCGAATGTGACAGCTTTATAATTTAGTAGCTTTTAATAGGGGCAGTAGAAGTTAAAAATAGTGATTTTCATTTGTGAATATCTAGGAAAATTAACTTTAAACCCAAAAATCACTTACTTTCTGCTACAACAAATGCTATAGACAAGTCGCCGGAGTGAGAAAGGGAAATATGCCAATTGGTAATTTTGAGTTGATTTTCAATTACTCTAACTTTACCTTTTAAGTTTACTCTTACACCGCCATAATCGGATTTAGAAAGTTCGATTTCTTTTAATGAGATGTCATCTTTGATGCCAGTACCAAGGCATTTTAGAATAGCTTCTTTAATTGCAAATCTTCCTAAATAATACTTTTTCGCATTGTTCTTTGGACATAAACTAACTTCTAGTTTAGAAAATATTCTATTTAGTAAATGAGTGTCGTTGCACCAGTCCAATTTGGAAGTGATATTGTGGTCTACAATGTCACAACCGATACTAACTATCATTATTTAAATTAGTTTCAAATGCTAATTAGATGAGAATGTACCAGTTTTATTAATCATATCAAAACTTATTCTACCTCCATTATTTTCAACAAGACTTCTAAACAATGAATATCCGAGAAAGATAGCCTTTTCCCAATCTTGTTCAGTACAAACAGATACTTCAAAGGGCGAAGTAAAGTCTTTGATAAACTCAAGTGATTTAGAATCAATACAATTATCTCCAGCCAAGAGATTTCTCTTTTTAGCGTAGTTAAAAATCATAAGTGAAATTGCTTCCTCTGTTATTATTGCACGTGCTCCATCCTCAAAATCGTCAATATCAGGATTGCTCTTCCTCTTTCTTTTCATCATAGACCTAGAGCAGGGTGACCATCCCAAAACTGCTGCAAAAGAGTAATGAAAAACATCATGGAAACGATAATTGTCTTTTTCACGTGAATTATCATCAATAAAATCTCCAACCTGTTGGTTTCCATACGTGATTTTTGTTAAAATCTTGCATCCTCTATAAATCGTGTCGAAGTCAATTATAAAACTTCGCGGCAGTTGCTCATATTCAGGAAAACATGAGTCAAAAAACATTGTTTCTTTCATCTTTCTTATTTTTTAGCCAGACTATCTTTTTCTTTAGTCAAAATTTCTATCTCTTGTATTAATTGCTTCTTTTCTAAGAGTCTTTGATTTACTATAGAATCATATACAACTTGCTTCTCGTTATATTCAATTGCCTTATTCCACCCCTTATCCAAGGCATAAAAGTCAAAAGCGAGTTTTAGTACAAGAGCAAGGATAAAACCAAGTGCAGTTATCGCAATATAATTATTGGCTTTATTGTCTTTCTCTAAGCTTGCAATCCTAGAATTTGAATGATTAATCTCTTTCATCAAAACCTGAGGCGAGTTTAATTCTCCCTGACTTAGTGCCTCAATTGGATTTAATGGTATTGAGTATTGGTTGGTATGTGTGCCCTTGTAGGTTTGCTTCTCTGTCAATTCTGCTAACCACATTGGAAAATAGTTTTCACCTCTTTTTAAAACAATTGTAGCTGGCCAGCATTATAAACACTAAAGAGTAATTTTCCTTCAAAATCTGGATCAACATGAAAACCAGACACATTGACTAATCCCTTAAACTTTATTTTGGACTTAATTGATATAAAAGCAATTTTATCTTTTGGTATTTTAACTTTTTCTTCGGTGAGGAGTAGAGCAAATTGTCCTGGTTCAATATGTATAATGCTATCTATATCTAACTTTTTGATTTCCCTAAGTGTAGAGTTAGTTTGAAATACTTGCCCGCCCAATGAAAGTTCATAAGCTCCATTTTTAACTCGTTTTTCATCAAAGGGTTCAACAATTTCATTTTTGCGAATACATTCCAGTATTGATTTATTTCCTAAAAAAGCCATATTCTATCGATTTTAATTTTCTATGTTTGAAACTATCTTATCATTTAAGTTCCACTTAGGTGGAAACCAGAAATCTATTGGTTTCAAATTTCTTTTGTATTTCTGCTTAATTCTTTTTCTTTTGCCTTTACCTGTTATTTCAGGATGTCTAACCCTGCTATATTTATCCACTTCACAGAATAAATTTTGGCAGTCAATAAGTTGTAAACCTCTACCCCACAAGGTTTTAAATGTTATGCCTCGCCGTTCAAATTCTAACTCCTGCCTATCTGTGACGAGCTTAATAATCTCTTTCTCATTCAGACCACCAGTATCAAGGAAACACTTGCTTAAACCTCCTAAGGCCCCTGGACCTGGTATTACAAATTCAGATTCCGAAAAATTAATTATCGTTGAGTAGTTTATATCTATCAATAATTGATATGCTAAAAAATTTCCAAGTCCTGGAAAAGATTTAATAATCTCAAATGCACTCTGCATATTCAGAGCATTAGATAATTTCTCATCTGTATCGCTTTTTAGCATTAACTCAATCAATTTTAAATGATTACTATGCTTTCTTGTGTAACCGAATGCCGATTTTGCCGATGGCATTATATAGGCTGCAGAATAAATTGTTTCTCCAGCATTAAATGCATCATTTAGAATTTTGTTGTATTCGTTAAAATTATAGTACTCAAAGGTTGGTCGTGGAATATGAGAACAAATCAACTCCCAAGTATCAATTTTATTGAAAAGTTTGAACAATAAAATTCTAAAAAGGACCTCTTTAGGTGATTTCGAAAATTCAGGGGAATAAATTACCTTACTAATTAAATACTGGCTTACTCTATCAGCAGCTCTATAGGCATTGGTAAATCTGTAAGTGTTTATTATATAGTCATTTGACCAAGGATAACTGTTGTTTTCAATTTTATTGAAAAACACTTCTTGTCTCAAAGCAGCAAACTTCCAGTAAGTATCATAGACCTCTGTTGTTTTGGCTGGCGATATAGGTGAAATAATAGTAACATCAGATTTTTTTGCTATATGTTTACTTTTTTGAATACTCATGAAATCTCCATTCCTTTAGCAGCTTGTTCGTATAATGATCTAGCTTCTTTTTTCTTAAAAGAATGACCTAATGTCTCTATGCTTATAAAACAGTTGAACCGTCCAAATTGAACTCCTATTTCTTTTGATACAAATCTCCCTAAGTTTATTAATCCAAGCCAATTACCGTAGGCTTTTTCGAAAACATATTGCAAAGCATAAAAACTATTCAGTACAAGACCTTCTTCTTTCGTTACATAGAATTTTACATGTTGGAGGCAAGGAAATCCTAGATAAGGATTATCGTGCAAATCAGTATTAGGGTCAAATGTAGTAGCTTGAAATCTTGACCTACGGTTATTCTTATCGTCCAGTATGGACTCAATAATTTTTTCTAGTTGATTAATGCGTCCATTTTTTCCAGGATAGTCAATAAGTCGTTGAAAGTACGTTCCTCTTGCATTTCTCTTCTTACCCATTAAGTCTAATTCTTTTATCCTTTTGAAATTCGACTTGTACTCATTGAAAAACTGACACCTATTGTCTTTAAATAATCTATAAAGTGAATCAGGGAAAATAGTCTCTGAGACAGTTTGAATTAACTGTTTATTGTGAGTAATTAGATTATTGTCTAATGCTTTTCGGATAGATTCAATTTCATCAAAATCCGTAATAGTCAGTACTAACGGAGACAATTCATTGCCAGAAATATCAATGAGTCTTTTAAGTACCTCTAACCAAGACTGAGATAAGTTTAAGTCCTGTATCAATGTTGGTGATGTCATTTAATTCTTATGTTTCTAAGTGTCTATATTCTGAAAGCCCTATATATTCGAAGTTCTGTATTCTTATAAAATAAGTTTGACCGTTTACAGCGTCATTTGCTCTTAAAATCCCAGGTTGCTTCATTTGATAACAAACACCGTTGCTAGTTGTGGCAATACTTTCCAAATGACAACCTTCTAGTTCAACAGTTTTGGGAAGGTAAAGGAATCCTGAAACCTCAGTATCTACAGTATTTTCTACATATTTTGAATCTATAATTTTTAGGTGTCCTGCCTTTTGCTTACCCTTGAAAATCTTATTTAAAAAATCAGAAGGCGAATATTTGGATAGTTCATTGGATTTTGTATAACTTATCAACTTATTCAGGGAGCAGTTATAAATCAAAGTCCGATATCCAACCCCGAATACTGATGAAATAGTAAAGAACTGAATTGGTGTAGCGGTTTTTATATCCCAATTTCTTCTTTTAAACTCAAATTGAATACCAGCAATTGGCATTAGTAGGGCAGATGCAAAAATATCGGCCAATCGCTCTTCACAATCATCGTCTGATTTTTTATCATTCTCCTCATGAATCATATCAATTTTTAAACCGTGACCAAATTGATGGTGGCCTAATTCATGAGCACAGGTAAAAACCTTTCTAGGGAAAGGTCGTAAAGCCGAAAGAAGAATGCTTGACTTTGTTGGGTCATCATTGGATACATACGTTCCTTCCATATTAATTGCTACGAACCTAACATCCACTTCAAGCTTTGTACAGGCATCATAGACATTTACTGGTTGGAACATATTTAATCCCAAAACCTCTCTTAAAGCATTGGCTTTTTTTATTCCGCTTGTGGCAATTACATCCATATTCTTCTTAATTATTTAGGCAGAATTTTTAAGATTTCAATGAGTTTGTTTTTATCTTTATCACTCATCTTACTCAATTCTCTAGCTGCAAACTTCAATTTTCCTTGTGCGATTTCTGAATCATCTTCCTCACTCAGTAACCAAGAAGAATCAACCTTATATAATTTAGAAAACTGAATTAGTTCTTCGGCACTTACCTTTCGTCTGCCCGCTTCTATTTCTGAAACTGCTGGTCTCTGAACCCCTACCTTTAACGCAACTTGTGCTTGAGAAAGACCCGAAAGCTCTCTAGCTTTTTTTAGTCTTTTTGCTATTTCCACTCTTCTGAGATTTGAATTATCACTTTTCATAATGTGCGTTTTTAACTAGTTTTTCTGTAGATTCTTTAATATTTAATTGCTTTTTCTCTTTCTTATCGTAGAATATGTAGCAATTATTTGGAATTATTACATCTAGTTTCTTTTCTAGCCGTCCCATAACTGTAACTAACACTTGGCTGGTTATACCTGGTATTAATCCTGGACAAGATCTAGTGTCTAAGGATACTTTTATTTCCAAAGTATCTGTTATGTCATTTAGTACTTCAATTATTTTCTCTTCGACCTGTTCTTGACTATTATCAATCATAGCGTATGGATTTTATACAAATATAGTAAGATTATCTTACATATGCAAATCTACATCACGATTATTATTGAAAAGTTCTAAATCTAAGGTTACTGATTTAAAGAATCCTCTTATTTTATCACAAATTATTATCATCCCTAGAATCAAACCCTACAAAATCTTCACAACCTCAAGAAAAAATTCTTTTATAACCCAGTCTTAAAATTCATAATTCCCATCAAAACAGCCAATACAAATGCCATAATACTTTTGTGCTTTAAAAAATAATCCGCTTCTCTTCATTGATGTTGGTAATAAAACCTATTTCTATAAGCATATATAGACAGTACAAAATGGTCTCGCACAGGACGTGAAAGTTAGCAAACTTGACAACTCGTTTCTTAATGCCAAGCTTTCGACTACTTTCACCATAGATTGATACGCCAAGTGCAATAGATGCTTTATTATTCTAGATAACCGAGTTATGTACATAAACTTCCATTCTACATATTTTAATTAAACTAAGCCAATTGTAATATGAATAAAATTAACCTATCTGTATAACATCCCATTTTAAGTCTGACTTTCGGCCTACAATACGTCCAAAACCCTTAACAGTCTTGAGTAAAGTGATGTTTCAAACTGTTACTTTACTGACAACTTCCTTTTGTATTGGATACCAGTGAGGTCTAACTCCCATCAATCAAAATATATCATCTATATATCTGATATAAAGGTATTTAAGCGATATAAAGTAGCGAATAGAAGTGAGAGTCAGGTTTAAAAATTGTAAAGTGCCCTGGCTTCTAAGTGAACTGAGATGTAATATGCTGTGGATAAAGGTAGTTTGGACACGGAAAATGATATAAATCAAATCCCAGTTTGACTACATTGACAAGACGACTATTCAAAGCATAAAAATTTTAACTAACCCATTGTGTTTTACCCGTGAAAGTTTTGTCATCTATTTTTAAAGTCTTCCATTTGTTTTGCCCTTAGTTGGTGTTTGTAATAATCCTTTGGACAAACATTTATTAATTAAGCCAGCTTACAAAACATTCATCAACCTATGGTTGAGATACAATTTCTCTTTACCCACTTTCTCAGAAGTGAGAAACCCTGCTTTTTCTAATGCTATTAAGTAGTTGCCAACAGTTTTTGGGGTACCTAATTTTTTTTCAATTAAAAAGTGCCGTTTCGTATATGGCAACTTAAACAAAATTTCTACTAGTTCTTTTGTGTAGACTTTTGGCAAGATTTCTTTAATTTCAGCTGTCATTTGTTGCATTAAATTAGTAATAATTTTTAGGCGTTCAATTCCTTTTTTAGCTGTGAATTCAACCATTTTCAGCATATAAACTATCCAAGATTCCCAATCATTATTTTCCGTAACCATACGTAGTCTTTTATAGTATTCTGCTTTATTCTTTATTAAATACTCGCTTAAATAAATTGCAGGTGTGTCTAATAATTTTTCTAGTTTAAGATAAAGTAGTAATAAAATTCGGCCTGTTCTACCGTTACCATCACTAAATGGATGTATAGCTTCAAACTGATAATGCATTATTGCCATTTTTATTAAAGGGTCTATGTTATCATCTCCATTAATGAAGGCTTCAAGATTTGCCATTTATTCTCTGATAATAGTTTCCCCTGTTGGAGGTGTATAGATTATTTCGCCTTTATTATTTTTCAACACAGTTCCTGGAGTTTTTCTAATACTTGCAGTATTTTTTTTAATGGATTGTACAATTTTAACACATAGGTTTGTGTTTATAAAAGGGCGTTCTTTAATATAACGCATGCCATTCCATAACGCTTCTTTATAGCGTAGAACTTCTTTTGTGGATGAATTTTCCAATTTTTTGTTAGCGACTAATGATTTGTATAAATCATCATTAGTTGTTATAATACTCTCCAATTCAGAGCTCCCCTTTGCTTCCTGTAAATGAATAGTGTCTAAACACAACCTAGGATTTGGCAAGTTGGTTAGCATTCCATTTAATTGTGCTAAGGATCTAGTAGCTTCTATGGTTTTACGTAGTACCGTAGCCGTTTCAAGTCTTTTCTGTGGCGGTAGCAAGGGAAGGCTATTATAAGGTGTGTTTCTATTAAAATTGGTGGCTCTAATTACTTTGTTGTGGAATGAAACAAAATGGTTTAACTATATATTTTAGAAAATAAATAAAAAAGTCATTCCTTTTAACTATTTTTGTGTTGAGACTTTTAAAAGAGAGTAATAGTATTTTTAAAAAGGCGTACACTATAATGTCTGTTAGAACAATTGTTAATTTGAGATGTCGTTTAAGTGGTAATAAAAGAGATTATCGACTATTAAACGAAATGTCCGGTACCAATAGATACCTCTATAATCAGGCACTTAATCATCTTTTCAAACAATACCAAGAAAGCGGAAAATGCGATTATTCTTATCAAGATTTGGGGAAATGGTATACCCAGCATAAAATGACTGAAGCCATTTGGTTGTCTGATTATTCGCCAGCTAAAACCAAATTGATTTTAAAGGATTTATCTGATGCTTTTAAGGAATATGTAAAAGGACAAAGAGGCAAGCCGAAATTCAAATCAAAAAGACAAAAGCAAAGTTTTCCGATCACTTTATACCAAAAAGAGATCAAAGAAAACGAAAATGGCAATGGTTATCTTTTGTTAAAAAGAGGACTCTTTATTCAAATAAGAGGATATAAGAAACAGATTTGCCGTTATAGTAA
>MKWU01001189.1_pt1 | contig 46607 bp, 36 predicted proteins | sample 809101 | NCBI WGS metagenome assembly MKWU01 (sample SAMN05860141, study PRJNA318959) | sponge metagenome | host: Aplysina aerophoba | place: Slovenia: Piran, Adriatic Sea, Gulf of Piran | collected 2013-05-07 | reverse complement strand
GCGGGTTGCGCCGGCGTTGCCGCAATGGAGGAGGGCTGAGATCAGCCCTCGGAGATCCCAGACAACGGTGAGGTGGTCGAGGGCGACTACGCCGCAATGGAGGAGGGCTGAGATCAGCCCTCGGAGTCGACCGCGCCCGAGAGGTGCAACTGCGCAGGGCCGCCGCAATGGAGGAGGGCTGAGATCAGCCCTCGGAGGTGACGGTTCGTGCCGTCCACAACCGGAGTCGGCAGGCCGCAATGGAGGAGGGCTGAGATCAGCCCTCGGAGGAGCGTGGCAGCCGGGGCGGCGTTCAAAGACACCTGGCCGCAATGGAGGAGGGCTGAGATCAGCCCTCGGAGGGTGAAGCCACCTCCGACCCGTAACAGTCACTGGTATGCCGCAATGGAGGAGGGCTGAGATCAGCCCTCGGAGCGAGCCACCATCCAACCCGGCCCACACCTCATGCGGCCGCAATGGAGGAGGGCTGAGATCAGCCCTCGGAGCGGCTGACGGAGGCCGCCAACTACGGAGGCCGCCACGCCGCAATGGAGGAGGGCTGAGATCAGCCCTCGGAGCCTCCCGGCTCGGGTTGCTCCCGAATGCGCCGGGCAGGCCGCAATGGAGGAGGGCTGAGATCAGCCCTCGGAGCCGGCTTGGACGGTCTGCCATCACCGGGAGGTAAAAGCCGCAATGGAGGAGGGCTGAGATCAGCCCTCGGAGCCAACAGCAGCCTCCCTGTGGTCATCGACGAGGCAGCCGCAATGGAGGAGGGCTGAGATCAGCCCTCGGAGAACTCGACGTGAGCTTCAACATCCATCTCCCAAATGGCCGCAATGGAGGAGGGCTGAGATCAGCCCTCGGAGCCCCATTCCCCTCAGCATTGACAGCCCTCACCTGAAAGCCGCAATGGAGGAGGGCTGAGATCAGCCCTCGGAGTTCGGGTACGTACGTTGACCTTGTGACCGGCAAATGCCGCAATGGAGGAGGGCTGAGATCAGCCCTCGGAGCCGACCACCTTCGCACCGGCAGCCCAACCCAAAATCGCCGCAATGGAGGAGGGCTGAGATCAGCCCTCGGAGGGCTTGGTCGAAGGGCTGCCCAGCATCATCAAACCCGCCGCAATGGAGGAGGGCTGAGATCAGCCCTCGGAGTGATTCGGGGTAGCGGTGACCTCGACCCCATCAGCGCCGCAATGGAGGAGGGCTGAGATCAGCCCTCGGAGGTATCTGGTTGGCGTCGTTGCCCAACAGGGCCTGACCGCCGCAATGGAGGAGGGCTGAGATCAGCCCTCGGAGTCGGGGAAATCCGTCCATTTGCGAGCGTTAGCCCAGCCGCAATGGAGGAGGGCTGAGATCAGCCCTCGGAGCACCGAGGTGCAGGGGTTCATGGTCTACGAATCGATGCCGCAATGGAGGAGGGCTGAGATCAGCCCTCGGAGTATGGAGACCAAGATGGTCCACATAGCAGACTTCCTGCCGCAATGGAGGAGGGCTGAGATCAGCCCTCGGAGAGGCCGACCATGACCGGGAGGCCTATCAGGCTCTGGCCGCAATGGAGGAGGGCTGAGATCAGCCCTCGGAGGCTGCTGACTGACTTCTACGACTGGGCCAGAGCTGAGCCGCAATGGAGGAGGGCTGAGATCAGCCCTCGGAGGGGCGGTAATAGAAGATTTCCCCGGTGGAGGGTTTGCCGCAATGGAGGAGGGCTGAGATCAGCCCTCGGAGCACCGATGGCTGATCACATGGTTCCGGGAACACCGGGCCGCAATGGAGGAGGGCTGAGATCAGCCCTCGGAGAGATGTCACGGGCCATCGGCGGGATCGGGCCTGGTGGCCGCAATGGAGGAGGGCTGAGATCAGCCCTCGGAGTGTAGACAGGTGCATTCTCTAGCACGTTATCGGAGAGCCGCAATGGAGGAGGGCTGAGATCAGCCCTCGGAGGGCTCGTGTTTTATTGTGGCGTTGACCTGGGGGTTCGCGGCACTGTTTCGAGCGGTTGGTTTGGCGGCTGTTGATGGGCGGCTTTTATTAAGTTGTCAAGGTGCAGAAAAGCTAAATCTATCAGGCTGTCGAGCGGTTCCCGGTGACGGTGAGGGCACTTCATCTCTCGCATCACAGGATCACAGGTCCGCTGGTGGGTAGGGGATTGGATATGCCCATGAAAGAAAAGCACTTTCGACCTCGGTCTTCAGGGTGACCGAGGTCGATGATGGCGATTGAGTCCATGCGGTGGTTGATGATTGAGCCGAGATCGGTTTGTAGGTCCATGAGTTCCATGTAATCCATATCGCAGATGAAAACACTGTACTGCATAGCCCATCCGTAGGCCTGCATCGTCTTGTGCACCCTCCGGAGACGTTTAGGCTCCCGAATGTCATAAGCCACCAAATAGCGGTTTCGTCCTCTCGCCATCTGCTACCTCGTCATGAAGGGGGTGTATTCGGGGATATCCCCCAAGCATCCGGGCTTGGACTTCGAACACTCTCCGGTAGGTGATCCGGTACTTGTAGGTGGGATGTGTTACTTCTTGATCGAGTCGGCGTTCATAGGCTCTTATGAATGTTCGGCGGGCTTGGGTGGTCATTGCCACTCCCTGGGCGCGGATTACGAAGCCACTCTTTCTTACCTCTTCATTGTTGATCAGGCTCAACACAACCGACTCAGCCACAAGTGGCCGAAATTCCTCGGCTAAATCCAGCGCCAGCGCCGGACGACCGAATCTGGGACGGTGGTACACGCCGAGATAGGGGTCAAAACCGACGGCAAGGGTAATGGCGGTGAAGTCCTTCACCAGCATCGAATACCCAAAGGACAGCAGGCAGTTGACAGGATCGCGTGGGGGTCGACGGTTTCGACCACGAAAGTCGAAGGTGCCCAGGCTGTCGTTCTTGAGCATGGCTGCGAACTGTGAAAAGTAGAGACGGGCCGCCGTTCCTTCGATGCCCAAAAGCGATTCGATGGACGGAGCGGAGGAGGTCTGGCGGGCAAGGGTGCTGAGTTGGGACAGCACGCGATCCACCTCCCGCTTGGAGTTTCTTCGCAGGAGAGTCCGAGAGTTGCGGATCTTTCCTTCGATCAAGCGTCGAGCGATTGGCAGTCCGGCCTGCGAGGCTATAGCGACTTGTCGGCGACGCAATTCGACATGTTTGGATGGAAGGCCATGGGCAATACCCTGAAACCAGCCCCCGTATGAGAACCAGCAGACCGGCGTCTCCCGACTGAAGGCCGCCCTCATGAACTGCGAACTTATCTGAACGTTGCCATAAACAGAGACCTGGGAGACATCGATCATGCGCACAGCCTCTAGTTCTTCGTAGTGTTTGGAAACCACTGCCCGGCCTCCCCGGATCCCTATCCTTGCTCCTTGCTCGGTGACGTAAAGAGGGCGGGCGGCCGGGTCACGGGGAACAAGGCGGCGAGGCCGTTGGGAGGAGCGTTTGGCATGCAGATTGGTCTCGTCGGGAAGACAGATTCCCACCAGAGAACATCTCGGGCACTTGGGGCTGTCAACCAGCGGAGGAGGGGGATCTGGCCCTGACGCCACATGACGCAATTCCTCTACGAGTTGAAGAGTCTTGGAAATGAGGTTGTCATCGAAGGGGACGGTGACCCGCCTGCGGATTTCGGCGAAATAAATCTCCCCCTCTGAGCATTCATATCCGTTGTCACGAAGCAAAAGTCCAATTGCACACAACTGGACAAGCTCCGGGGACCATGCCGGGCCATGGCGCGGTGGACGCCCCCGCTTCACCTCGACCGGTGTGACCTGGCCTTCCGAACCTTCAATGATGTCCGCTTTGGCGATGAGTCCCAATCGCTCCGAACCCAGCATCACCGAGCGGGCTTTACGAACGGGGTTTTCCTGTTCCGGTCCCGCTATCCGTCCCCCTCCCGGATCGACGTTCCGATGTACATAGCGACCCTCCACCGTATCCGGATTGTCGGCAAAACGGGATTGCACCCACTCCAGATAGAACAACCGCGGACAATATTCGAACTCATTGACCATTCGGGCCGGGACCAAAGCAGGGAGGTCTGACACGACGGCTTACGTGGAAGGCCTGAACAAGCCAAGGCCGAAGTGTGATAAGGCTCCCAGGGCCAGGGGGCCTTGGACGGGATGCTCAAATGTTAAGCGAAGTGAGGTGGCTTGGCGGCTACCCCTCTTTTGATTGGGACGAGCCCGTCGGAAACGCCTCCAATTCGGGCTGCTGATCTCTTCAATTCGGCTGGGCATGGGGAGACTTCGGTAACCAACTTCTCGTTTCAAATCCTCGACTAGGTGGGCAACTCGCCTGTCCCTATCGGTCCACTTGGTGTACGCCCGTCCCGGTAAGTAAGGCGTAACCGAAACCCAGGTTTGCGAGGGTGATGGACCGACGAGTTCAGGGAGAGCCAACTCCGTAGAAGCGAGTACCTCTAATCCCAGGCGGTAGGTACCGAGCCGGCGCAGATACTCGGGGGCGGAGAGGCGTCGCAGTCGAGCGATTCCGGCGATTTCGCGCTCGCCCAAGCCACCGGGAGCCCAAACCGCCAAAGTGTCTATGCGAGCATCGTTCTGGCAAGAGAAGGCCAGGTAATGGGCATGTTTGTGTTGATCACGCAGGGGGCCTCCTTCGGTCTTACCGGATAGGACTTGCGAAGGTACCCTTACTTGACGCATAACGGCTTGCCTAAGGATGTGACCCACGGCCACAGCTTCTACCATTGGGGGTCTTCCGGCATCAGGCAGGAACCACCGGGCTGCTGTCACCTTGGAGCTGGAGCCGGTGGGCAACCGTTTTCTGGGAGGGGCTGCTGTTCTACTCCTTCTGTATTCCACCCAACGCGTCCTATTCGGGTCAACATATCGGGAAGCCCGAAGGGCAGTCGGGCTCTGGCAAAGGTCTTGGAAGCGGAAAGGTGTCTGAGGGATTAGCAATCGGTTATCCCCAGTTTGGGAAATGCCGGGTTCATACCGCATCAGACCTTGCGGGGCAATTGAGGGCATTTCTATGACCCTTGCATGACAAACCGAATCGGCCCTCCCCAAATACGGAACCCCGGCTGCCAGGGTCGAGAGCAGGTCCTTTTGATCGGTGTCGAGTTCCCGGGCGAATTCCACGATCAGGTCTTGGTCGGGGTTGATTACTAAGAAAGCGTCAAAAGCTAGGTCTCGGTTCCTACCTGGGACGTTCGTTACGTGATCTTTGCTTGGCATGTAGTGGCGGGTATGACCCAGCGAGGTGGAAGGTGTCCAGTAGACCGGTGGATCCGCCATCAGATGGTTGAGCAGGCCCATCACTTCGTCTTCGGGTAGATGAGGTAGTCGGACTTTCCAAGTGGAGACCAACGCTCTGATTATTCGCCAAGGCGAGGGAGGCCATTCCACCCGTCCTTCGTTGACACTCGCGTCCCACGGCGTTGCGTGGTACCGGCCGAACGGGAACCGTACGGCCATCCCGAATATCACGCCCTACCCTTCGGATTCCAGATTACTTCGGTCACCGGATCAGCGTCTCCAAGTTCGGGGCATTGGCGAGCCAGAGAATCGACTTCTTCGGCTAAATCGGAAGGATCTGAAAACGGACCAGGAGGATCTTCGGCAAGCCGAAAGGAGCATGCCGTTCGGAGTCGCAACTGTCCAGAAAGGAGGCTGGCCAACTCCCATCTTGCTACTAAACCCAAAAGCCGGGTCGCTTCCTTGCTGAGGCCGTAAGAGTTCAGTAAACCGAAATCTATGGCCACATGCAGCCGGGTCGTCGCCGCGGTGTACTCGACCCGAGGAAATGGAACCATCCCGTAACCCTCGGCGGATCTTCCTGCTGTTCCGGTGGTCCTGCGTCTGACGTCATCGGTCTTGACCCCGCCGGAGTGCACCTCCTGTACGTTTTCGGCTTCGATGAAGGCGGTAATCGCCCGAGTGATTTTGGGTTGATGAGGCCACTTCTTCACAGCAAAGAAGACACCATGAATCAAATTGATGGGGTCAAGTCGGAAAATAGCTCTGGCTAACTGGGTGTGGTTCACCGGGCGATCTTGGACAAGCCCGAATCGTTGTTCCAATATGTCAAGGAAGTTATCTCCGTTAAGAGTCGAGTTTCTGACAAATGCCGAGGCGAGGCGATGCGCCTCCGTCCGGCTCGAGGTGAGATACTCACCGCTTTTTGCCACAACCCTCACCCAAGGCAACCTTGCCAGGGCCGTTACCGGTTGGTCTTCTAAAAGGTTCCAGCCGGTTCCTTCAAGGTGATTCGCCATAGATTGAACGGATTCCACCAAAAGCATCTTGACCGGTTCCCCGTCGGGTCGGGGCTGGTCATACAAGGCTGCTCCCAAGTTGGCAAACCCGGTTGGTTGGAAACGTCCGCTTGGTTCGGGCGTCAGGGTGATGTGATGTATTTCCTGGTGGGTCATGTTTCTCCCTTGATTGTGGGGTCAGGTGTGGGTGGACAGACAATCTCGATTGCATTCTGGATTGCGTAGGTGAAGGCGGGGATCAAAAGGGACGCCACGAATCTCTCTTCTGAAGTAACTTGAAGTGACTGGGGTCGAACTCCGGGCCGGTACCCGGCTGCCCGAAGCCGTATCAGGGCCTCGGTGGCCACGCTGCGGGTTTGCCCCGCCCTTAGCTTCTGCGGCCAGGACAGCGACGGTATGAGTAAATGTTCTGCCTCTTCACCGCTGTCTGTCTCCTTTCGAAGGGGCCTGGAGTGAAAGAAAGGTCCCAGGAGGGCACGTGCTGGGCTAAGGAATTGCCGCCACGGGGAATGGTTTTGGTCTGGATCTGATCCCTTCCAGGATGGCGGACGGTTCAGCATGGCAGCGACGGGAATCAATCGTCCGAGTCTCTTGCGGTCCAGTGGGCCGTGGAGGAAGGCCGAGATGTGGGTCATTGGCACAGGAGAGAATCTGTCGAAGGCGATAGGAGCGCCGGACCCTATGGTGACGACACCTTCGCCTGCTTGTCGGTCTCCGCAGAGAATGGAGCGATGAATCAGCATCGCGGACAGCCTGTGGTCCGTGGACCATGAAACCGGGTTAGCCGAACCCGAGACCCGATCCGTCCAATCAAGCAAGTGCCGCCTGAAAGGCTCGGCGTGGAGTTTGACGGGGCGGAGAAAACAAGCAGCCGCTCCCCGTCTCTGTTCGGAGTGGCTGAGGTGCTGTCCTCTGGGGAACCGATCTCTTTGAGTACCGATGGAGACAGCTAGCTTCCATTCAGTCGTTTCGTCATCGAGTAGCTCTGCCCAGCGTTCTATCGAAAGCGGCGGGACCGGGCTTCTTGCTCGGGCCCTGAGGTCGGGGTTGCGGCTAACAATCCACTCAAGCGCGGCGATCTCAACCAAGAATTCTTGTAGTGACCCGGCGGTATGCGGTGTCTGCACGATTTGCATTTGCGCTGCGTCCACGCGGCGGAGAGCCGTTCGGGCCGAAGCAGGGAGCGTTCCCCTTCTGACTCGATTCAACCAGGGGTCTATCTCTCGAATTATGTGAACCCTTTCGGCGGGTTGCTTAACTACCGGGAAGGATCCGACAGGGACGGCCAAGGTCATGTTTCCGTAACGGGTAGCGACGACATACCGTTCAAAACGGTTAAGGCCTCGATCCACTCCCAAGGTGCTGATTGCTTTTGCGGCATCAACCCCGTTTGAGGCATGTGTTCCATTCCAGGAGAGCCTCCCTTCGGCCAGGATGCGCCTCACTTCCGGCAGAGTCATGGGTCTTTCCCAGATAGGGAGCCACATTTCTCCCTTTATCGCCTCGTTGTCAGCGGCAGAGTACCCCACCGGACTCTTGGACACGGTGAATGGTGTGGTAGCCATGCCCCGAGAACCTCTGAACCGTCTTGCGACTCCCGAAGCGAAGAGCAGAGTTCCTTCCATACCGAGAACGAAACTCCACGGATTGACGGCGCTCGTGGCACTGCCGAATGCCGATGAGTTGACTGTCTCCGCCGTGCCAGGCATCAGGTGGCCAATCGGAATGCGATGCAATTTGGGGTTTCCTTGCGCAAAGAGGGCGTTGGAGAGCAGTTCGCGACTCCAACTCCTCCGCTTGGAGTCAGTGATGAAGTTGACCGATTCCAAATAGCTGGCAGAGATGTCGCCACTTCCTAAGGCACCACCAGTGCCACCAAGCAGCAGGGGATAATTAGGCTTCTTGTCGTCCGACAACACGAAGACCGCGTCAAGCCAGTCCAGAGCTTCATCCGGAAACTCAGATCGACATGCGGCCAAGAAAAGGGGCTTGTTCTTGTTTGTGACCTTGCCAGTTTGATCCGCCCACTCCATTTCTATTGCTAAATCCACTAGCTTCTGTGCTTTCTCAATCGTTCTTTGAAGGGACTCCAATCGAGGATCGTCGCTTTCGGTGATGGTCCGAACGGCCCTTTCGCCCTTCTGTGGTTTCCTAGTTCTAAAGCCGCCTCGTCCGTTCCAGGGCGACAGGATGGGGGTAGGTTTGTACTCGGTAAGAAAGAAATCAATAAGCTCCTCACCTTCGAACCCACCTAGGTGCAATGAGTCTCCCTGCCAGCAGGACATGACTCCAGGAAGATGTTGGTGGTGCAAGACACGCAAGACCCCAAGACCCTGCAAATAGGACAACAAGGGAGTGGAGCGGCAACCCGGCAAAGTGAGAACTGTCATAAGCGGGCCAACTCTGCGGAGCCAGGGTTGGCGCTGGCTCTCCAGTCTGCCAGTCTCACCAGCATCTCCAACCAGGCCAGCCGGAACGGTCCCAAATCTGTCCGGTCAAGAAGCTCCAGCACGCGGGCTGTGTAGCTAGGGATCGGTCCTTCTCCAGAGCCTAAACCGATGAGCGCGAGATTCAATGTGCCTCCGGTGGTAGTGCCGCCGGGGATGGCTATGGAGTTCACTGTGTCACCGTCGACTACGCCAAGCGCCACATCTTGGTCCGGTCTATCAACGGGTGGTTTCTCATCCATGAGTCGGCGCACTCCCAAGCGCACCCGGCCGTGGTGACTTGCTGCGAGGTACACCACCAAGTCGGATTCATCTACGCCCTCCAAGAGATGTTCTTCAGGTCCCAACAACATCAATGCCGACACCAGCCCATGACGGAAATAGCGCTGGGAGTAGCGGAGGCTATTCCTCTTACTACCCCCTTTGGCCAGCGTCACCCTATCTGGAGGAGGGTCATCGGTATCACCTCTTGTCTTCCTGATCGCCTTTTGAAAGACAGCGTGGGCTTTGCCGAGATCGTGGAACCTCGCCGCCAATTGGGCTGCCTCAATCACCTTGTGAGGTAGATCAAGGCTGCGGAATGCCACAAGAATTTCCTTTGCTGCGACCTCTGTGTCGGCAAGATGCTGGTCAAGTCGGACCCACGGAGTTGGCGAAAGAGTGCTGTTGGGATCGTCTGCCACGCTCAGATCGTCGTGGTCGGCAGTGTTGTCAGCGTTTTCGATGATGCCGACCGTCGTTTTACATGGTGTGCCCTCCCAACCCAACTCTGAGGAATACCCTCCGGCCGCTGCTTCCACCATGACCATCAAATTGGGTCGCAGTTCACTCGGTGATATTCGTGACCACCTGCTTTCTAGGCCCCCTTCCGGGTTTGGTACAAACGCAGCTGCCTTGCGGCTTCTGACGAACCTGCGCAACTGGCTGATGGGAACTCGGCACAACTCGTCGGGGGACGGAAATGCGTCTGGAGTCGGAGCACCACCGGAAACGTTCCGCCAAGCTACTACAACGTCCCGGTCCTCGGAGTTACGTATGAACCTCCCAACGTCAATGTGGTTGCCGCTCAAGTCAGGTAGCGTGTCGAATAGTTCCAAGAGATCGCGTTTCCGAAGGGTGGGAAGGGGTTCCTGTTTCTGATGGACGCTCCTTCTGGAGAGCATCTCCGGGGTAGCAACAACCGGTAGGGTCTTCAAGACTTCCTCTGCAAGGTCAAGATCCTCTTCTCGGTACGGAGCGGAAGCCTTAGGGCGCGTCCACAGCATGCGAGCCGTTGAGGCCTCGCCTGCGCGGTTACATCTGCCCGCCCGCTGAACCATGGAAGACCACGGGGCGAGGTCGGTGATCAGGGTTGTGGCGGATAGATCCATACCGGCCTCCACCACCTGAGTGGCGATCACTATGCGACCGTTTTCCTCAATCGGTCCCAGCAGGCGCTCCACTGCTCTTTCCCGGTCGGCCCGGCGGAATCGAGAGTGGATCAAGACGGTGTCCGCAGGCGATTGCAGCTTTCTCAGGGTCTTGTAAGTGTCCTGTGCCCGTTTCACTGTGTTGACGACGACCAGCGTCAGGGTTCCGAGTCGGTGATACTCAACCGCGTGGCGGGCAAGTTGCTTTTGGTCTGCTTGCCCTAAGTCTTGAACCGTTTTTTCTGCTCCCAACCGTCTGGCCAGTGGTTCACATTGCCAATCCTCTTGACCGAGTTCCACCACCGGGCCGATCCGGGGAGCATCGACAGTTTCCAACCGTTTGAAGTCGACGGTTGCCGACATCCACATCGTCCGGGTTGGTTGAACGGTCCCAAATGACTCCCGAAAAGCCTGCAATTGTCTTCCCGTCACCACAGCCGAGTCCATTAGTTGAGGCTCATCAAATATCCACTGGCATCCCGAGTTGAAAGCACCGAAGGAGATGGGCCAATTCCACTGGGAGTCCGCAAATCCTCGGTTCAGTGCTCGGGAAAGCAGCATGTCAGTCGTTCCCACGAAAACAGCGTCGCGTTCTGGGCGAAGCCGCCAATCGTGGTCTCTCCAGTCAACGCCTCCCATTACGCGATGAATCCCTAGCTCATCAGGAGAAAGACCCAAAGCCGTACGCCAGCGATTGAACCTGTCGAAGGTCTGGTCAACCAATGTGCGCATGGGAAGGGTGTAAACCAGCCACCTAGGGGTGGTGTCCCTGGCGAAGTGCCGGCGACGCCATAGCCAACCCAGCCCGGCTGCTTCCGTTTTTCCGCACCCTGTATCTACCCGCAATACATCTGGAAACCCATCGGCTGCGAGACGTGTCTGGTAGGGATAGGGATCGTACCCAGTGGCTTGACGAAAGAAGACGTTGAACTCCATCAGATGGTTTCCGCCATTGGAGCGGCACCCATTATGGCTATGCCTGATCTCTGTTTTGAGGCTTCTTCGGCGGCGGGGACAGCAATGAGATCGGCGGTAATCAAAAGAGTTATCGAAGAGGGGCACGAAGTCATTGGCAGGGTCGGGTAGGTGAGAGGACGAGTTGATCCTCCTTCGGTTGATCTTGCTCGGGTGGTGTGTATTTCACTTCTGTCGATGGAAGTGTAAATAGGCGGTGTGACATTTAATATGCCATCGCCTTGAAGGGGGATGAGGTCAGCATGGCATGGTGGCCCAACGGGTTGGTATGACTGAGATACATGTTCCATCTAAATGCAACCAAAGGAAGTGCCTTCACTCCTCGTGCTAGTTGCCGAGTTGTGCCTCCGAGCGGTCTTCCCTTGAGGACTCGTGGGTGCGTTGGCGGTCACAAACGCTATGAAATGTGACCATGGTCATATTATTGCCTCTAATGGTCACAGCGGTCGCGGAGGGAAGGAAGGAGAGTCTTGGTCACAGAGGAAGGCGGGTTTGATGTCCCACCGACCATCAAGGCGTCGGAATTCAAGGCGAATGCTTGAAGCTAATGGATGAGGTGGCAGACAGCGGCCGGCAAGTGGTGATTACGAAACACGGACATCCCGTGTCACGTTTGGTTCCCTATTGCAGGAAGTCGAAACTGGTTTTCGGTCGCAACCGGGAGAACATTGAGATCATCGGAGATATCGTTTCCCCCATGCCCGCCGAGTGGTTTGACAAACCCGGTGAATCTGATGAGTATCTGTTTTGATCCTCCTTGCCACCCATGTTCTGTTTTGGCATGAAAAGAGCAGACCGCAGGATGGGCGCCGAGTGTTAGAACATGCTCTGTGGCAAACCGATGTGGCGGTTTCCGCCATTTCCTTTTGATTGGCCCGGTCCCTTGAACCGGTTGGACGCTTCGACATAAGCGGGTCGTTCGGCTGAGGCGGGGAGGCCTTCCTTATGCTCCGGCGAGCCGTTCGATCAAGGTCACCGAGCGTTGGGAGGCGGTTCCGTCTCCGTAGGGGGAGGGGGTTTGGGCCAGTTGGTGATGGGTGTCTTGCAGGGATTGCAGAATCTGGATTACAGCCTCGCCGACGCCATCACCAGGCTGGCGGAGCACGGCGAAGGTGCCCAGCACCTCGGGGCGTTCGGTGGAGTTGCGGACCACCACCATGGGACGTTTTACCACCGACACTTCCTCTTGGACTCCGCCCGAGTCGGAGACGGCGAGGGCGCATTCGGAGAGCAGAGCCAAAAACTGGGGGTAGGGGAGAGGGTCCACCACCCGGATCTGGTCGAGAAGTGGCTGCAAGCCGAACGAGGCGGCCCGGTGGCGGCTGCGAGGATGGAGGGGCAGCACCACCGGCAGGGGTAGTGCGGCCAGATCGGAGAGAATGGTCTCCCAAGTATGACGATCGTCCACGTTTTCCGGCCTGTGGAAGGTGGACAGAATGAATCGATTGGATTGCAGGCCGTGGCGGGACAGCATCTGAGAGCGCTGGTCAGCAGGCGGCAAAAGCGAGCGCAGCGCTTCGACCACCGGGTTGCCGGTGATCGCCACCCTGCTGCCTGCGATTCCCTCTTTCGCCAGGTTGGCGGCTGATGTCCCGGTTGGCGCCAAGCACAGATCGGACAGGTGATCGCACACCACCCGGTTGTGCTCCTCGGGCATGGCCCGGTCGTAGCTTCGCAGCCCGGCCTCTACATGCACCAGCGGGATGTCGGAGGCGTTGGCCGCCAAGGATCCGGCCAGCACCGCGTTGGTGTCACCCTGCACCACCACCGCCCGGGGTGGGTCGTCCAAAAACATTTGGGTCAGACGAGAGGTTGCCTCTCCGATCTGGATGCCCCTCGGTTCTCCCCCGACCTCCAGGAAGAGAGTTGGGAGCGGCAGGTCAAAAGCGCGGAAGAAGACCGAGGAGAGGTTGGCGTCGTAGTGCTGACCGGTGTGGATCACTCGAGCTGCCGGTCCCAACAGCCGGATGATGTGGGCAAGCTTGATGATTTCGGGGCGGGTGCCCAGCACCACTGCCACGGACCCGGGCGGAAGGTCGACGCTCACCGGGGATTGCGGGATGCCCACTCTTGCTCCAGCAGTGAAAACACTTCGTGGTCCATCCACTTTCCTCTGATCATTATCTCCTCCCGGGCGATCCCCTCATAAGAGAATCCCAGTTTTTCTGCCACCCGGCGGCTTGAATGGTTTCCCACCGCGATTCTCATCAGAAGGCGATGGAGGCCCAATTCCTCGAATCCTAGGGGCAACAACGCCTCGGCGGCTTCGGTGGCAACTCCTATCCCGGTCAGATCGCTTCTGACCCAGTACCCGATCTCTCCGCTGCGTTGGATCCGGGAGGTGTACCAGATTCCCACTCCCCCGACCACACTGCCGGGTTCGGTTTTCATGGATATCGAGAAGTCGAAAGCCCGCCCGCGGCGCCATGACCGGTTGGAGCTTTTGACAAAGGTGCGGGCTTCGGATACTCCATACAGACCCTGGGCCCATGGCAGCCACTGGCTCAGTTCGGGAAGCGACTGCCCTACTGCTTCAGCCAGTGGGCGAGCGTCGGAGAAACGAAACCGGCGCAGCCACAGTCTGTCGGTGGGTACGGCCGGTGGCATGGAGTGGAAGTTGATCACGGTTTTTCGGTTGTAGGCCCTTCGTGCCATGATGGAGAGCATGTGGGACCGCCTTCATTACTCCTCTGTCGATCCGAATCTTCCCGAGGGTGACGTGGCGGCGGTCTTGGCCCCTATTTTCGCAGATGAGGACGGAATTCCACGATTGGTGCTCACCAAGCGGGCTCGCACTCTCAACAGCCATGCCGGCCAGGTTGCCTTCCCGGGTGGAAAGTCTCATCCTGAGGACACCGGTCCGGTTGACACCGCGCTTCGGGAGACCTATGAGGAGGTGGGGATCCATCCTTCCCAAGTCGAGGTGTTGGGTTTCCTGCCGGTGATCCGCACCGTGCGTTTTGCCCTGCCGATGCTGGGAGTGGTGGCCCGGCTGGACGAAGAGCCGGAATTCATCCCCTCGCCTGATGAAGTTGAGAAGGTCCTGACCCCTTCTTTGGAGAGCCTGGCCGATCCCACCAACTGGCTCGAACGCAACTGGGCCAGTGTGCCCCTTTGGTTTATGGATGTTTACGGAGAGTGGTTGTGGGGAGCAACCGCCTATCTGGTGAGGGTTCTGCTGGGACTGCCCGTGGGTCAGCGTCCCACTGACAGATGACGCAGGAACCGGGGGAGGTATTCCTCAAAGAATTGGCCTCAGGTGGTGTCAGTTGCTCCCAATCGCAGCAGACCCACCGTCAACCCGTCGGATAGGGCCTCCCAGGAGGCTTCGATGATGTTGGGATGCACTCCTACTGTTCCCCAGGAGGTAGTCCCGTCGGAGGTCTCGATCAATACCCGGACCGTGGCCTTGGTGCCATCGGAGGAGTCAAGCACCCGGACCCGATAGTCGACGAGGCGCAGCCTTTCCAACTGGGGAAACGCTGCGATCAAAGAGGAGCGAAGGGCTTGGTCGAGGGCGTGGACCGGTCCTACCCCGGTACCGGTGGTGCGGTGATGTTCTCCGGCCACATCCACCACCACTTCGGCATGGGAGACAACGTCCCCATGGCCGTCGTCGCGGTGAATGGAGACTGAGAAGCCTTCGGCTGAAAAGAGATCTTGGTGCAAGCCGAGAGTCCGTCTGATCAGCAACTCGAAGGAACCGTCGGCTGCCTCGAATTGGTAGCCGCGGTGCTCCATCTCCTTCACCCGTTCCAGCACGGATGCGGCGGATTCCTGGTCGACAGTGAGTCCCACGGCAGCGGCCCTCCGGATGACAGCGGCTCTACCTGCCTGCTCGGAGATCACCATGCGGGTGATGTTGCCCACCAAGTCGGGTCGGGTGTGCTCGTAAGCGTCGGGACGCCGGGCCAGAGCCGAAGTATGAAGCCCGGCCTTGTGGGTGAAGGCGGAGGCGCCCACGTAAGGACGGTGGGGGTCCAGGGTGATATTGACCACCTCGGCGATGTGGTGGGAAATGGAAGAAATCTGCGAAAGCCGCTGGGTGTCAAGCACCGGTGCTCCCATCTTCAGAACCAAGTCAGGGATGACCGTGGACAGATCGGCGTTGCCGGTCCGTTCTCCATAGCCGTTGATGCACCCCTGAACCTGTCTCACTCCCTGAGCGGCGGCGTCCAGGGAAGAAGCGACGGCGCATCCGGCATCGTTGTGGAAGTGGACCCCCAAGGCGTCCATGGGCAAGGACCTTCCAAGGACGTCTATGACCCGGTTGATCTCGGTGGGCAACACACCGCCGTTGGTGTCGCACAGCACCAGCCGTTCGGCGCCTGCCTCCCAAGCTGCGGTAATCACGGCGAGGGCATAGCTGGGATTGGTCCGGTACCCGTCGAAGAAGTGCTCGGCGTCGAAGAACACCCGGCGTCCCTTCGATTTGAGATACTCCACCGATTCGGCGGCCATGCGGATGCCTTCGTCGAGATCGCACCGCAGCGCCTCCCTGACGTGGTAGTCCCAGGACTTGCCCACGATGCAGATCACCTCGGTTTCGGCTTCCAGCAGGTGCCGAAGCTGCGGATCGGTTTCCACCCTACGGGAAGGGCGGCGGGTGGACCCGAAAGCGGTGAGTTGACTGTTGGACAGGGAGAGCTCTGTCTTGGCCCGGCTGAAGAACTCGTTGTCCTTTGGCAACGCTCCCGGCCATCCACCCTCTATGTAGTGGACTCCCAGGGAGTCGAGCAGCGAGGCGATGCGCAGCTTGTCGGAGACGGTGAGGGAAATGCCCTCCTGCTGGGCGCCGTCTCGCAAGGTGGTGTCGTAGATCTCGAGTTCTGGATGGATGTTGGAGGCCATGGGTCTGTCCTGGTTGGGGCAAAGAAAAAGCCCTCTGCCGGGCAGAGGGCTCTGGCGCAGGCTTGGGGGGCCGACGCCTATGGATCAATAATGATCGAAAGCAAGTTAATCTGTCTCACGCGTCTACATTATGGCAGGATTGTTCTGACGAGTCAACCGGCTAGGATGAGCGCTGTTCAAATGTATGTAGGTGAGAAGAAGGTCTTTTCGGGTATCCAGCCCACCGGTGAGTTGCACTTGGGCAATCTGGTGGGAGCGTTGCGCAATTGGGCGCAGATGCAGGACGACTACGAGACCTACTACTGCGTGGTCGATCTCCATGCCATGACCATCCCCTATGATCCGGCGGCTTTTCAGGCCGCCCGCTTGGAGACCGCCAAACTGGTGATTGCCTCCGGGATAGAACCCAAGCGTTCGGTGTTCTATTTCCAGTCCCAGGTACCCCAGCACTCCGAACTGGCCTGGGTGCTTTCCACCATCACGGGGATCGGTCAGTTGAACCGGATGACCCAGTTCAAGGAGAAGGCCGACCGCAGTGGCCAGAATCTGGGTCTGCTCTCCTATCCGGTGCTGATGGCGGCCGACATTCTGATCCACAAGGTCCATGCCGTCCCGGTGGGGGAGGACCAGCGCCAGCACCTTGAGTTGACCCGTGATCTGGTGGAGCGGTTCAATCACCGTTTTGGGGAAGTCTTTCCGGTGCCGGAGCGGATCACTCCGGCGGTGGGAGCGCGGGTGATGTCCTTGCAGGACCCCACTTCCAAAATGTCCAAAAGCGACTCCGATGTTCGCTCACGGCTGTTGCTCACCGACTCGTCCGATCAGATACGTCGCAAGATAAGGAGTGCCGTCACCGATTCGGAGAGAACGGTGGCCTATGAGTGGAAGACCAAGCCGGGAATCTCCAATCTGTTGGAATTGTTCTCGGTCGCCACAGGCCGTGGGGTGGAGGAGTTGGCTTCCGAGTACCGGGATGCCGGGTACGGTCGGTTCAAGATGGCCGTGGCGGAGGCCTTGGTGGAGTACCTGAGACCGGTGCGGCAGCGCTACCAGGGGATGGACAACGCCGAGGTGTCACGCCTGATGGCGGAAGGAGCGGCGGAGGCTCGCCGGCGCGCCGAGGTCTCCATGGCCACGGTTTGGGAGGCCGTGGGTCTGTCCGCCTGACGCCGGTTCAACCTGGCCAATCGATATATGTTGCTATATCGGAGGGTTCCGCTTGAGTGCGGACCTTGTCCACCGACAACCAAGGCCCTCTTGGCATCCGGTGGGAAAGGGTCCTATACGGCTAGGGTGACCACAGGAGGGTGTCGGGCCAGAACTGGCTCCATGCGAACCAGAACGCCTGGTGGGAGGCTATTTGGGAACCGTCGGAGACCATGATGGCTCGCAGGCCGTCACCGTCCTTGATGAGTCTCACCCCCTCGGCGGTCACTTCTCCGCCGGCATCAATCACCGAGAGGGCGGTTTGGCGGGGGAAAGCGATGGTGGTTCCGTCTTCCAGTTCCACCCCTACCACGAGATCCTGAACACCCAGGCGGGTGTCCACGTCGCCGACCGGGAAGATGGGACCGTGGTCGTCCCTGCCTCTCAGGGGGTCCAGCGGATAGCTGCGTCCCATGCCGCCATCTTCGGCCAGGATGGTGGTGTCCGGATGCGCGTCCTTCCAGGCCCCCCAGGTGGATGACACCACCGTGGCCTGAGAGAGTCGCACCCCAGCCTCCCGCAACGGTCCGGAGAGGGCCTCGCCGGTGAAAGTGTCGAACACCGACTTGGTGTTGAGGTCATACATGACCTTGTTGGATCGGCTCAGCAGGCCCGAGGTGCGCAGAACCGGGGTCTGCACACCAGCCGGCACCTGGTCGGTGAGGTAGGCCTGGGCAGAGCCGCACAAGGTGCAATAAGGCATGCCGATTCTTCGACCTCCCAAGGTGTCGTTGACCATCTCGTGGACTTCCATCTGGTTCTTGGGATAGGCGCGTGACTCCCCGTTGATCGTTACTCCGAAGACCACCCCGTCGTCGGGATACCAACCGCCGTCTTCGGCCGGGGTCACCGGGGGATCGTCCAAGGAGGGGATGCATCCTCTGGGACAACCCGTGGTGGCTCCCAGGGGCCGATCGTCGATGAATACCCCTCCCCAACTCAGCCACCGCCAGTCGATGGTGGCTTCTGGATCGCTGAAGAAGGGCTCCCAGCCCGGTTCCACCAGCGTGAAGAGGCGTCCCTTGTATTCCCGATACTCGGGGAAGTCCGGAAGGTCCCAGGCGATGAGCAGGTCGGTGGCGTCCTTCCACAGATCCGGGGTCCCACCACCCAGGGAATCGGCGCCCAGCAGGTCCTGAAGGCGGGCCCCCAGCAACTCGTGGAGTTCCACGCTGTTGGCGAAGCGCAGCACATCGGAGAGGACCCAGGCGCTTCTGACGTCCCCATGGGAAGCCACCGCAATCACCTCTTCCCGCCCGATCCTCCGCTCGGCTTCCAGCAAGTCGAAGAACGTGTCAAGATCGGAGCGCAACCCATCGGAGATCGGACCTTCGGGAAATTGGGGGGGTGGAGGGAATTCATAACCACTGCTCGATACTGCAGCGGTGGGTGACGACGACTCGGTCGCCTCGGCCCGGGTGGTAGTGGAGGGTTCAGTCGACGGGGTGGCGGGTTCTGTGGAGGCGGAAGTGGTCTCCTCCGACGGCGCCGTGGTGACTTCGGGGGTGGCGGCTTCAGATGACGTCCGGCTGGTTGGCTCTGTGGATGTCGCTGCCACTGCCGATGTGGTAAGTGACGCGCCGACTTCGGCAGTGGTTGGCGGGGCCGATTCGCCACCACAGGCCCACAAGACCAGAGCCACGGCAATAACTGTTCGGCGTATGATCTCTCCAGGCTCCGCTTCCCTTCCATGGTACGTAGTAGCGAGAGTCAAGTATCCGCCATACGAACCTTCCGACCAAGATCTTGTCGGTTAACCGATCGACCTGCGGTCACGACACCGGCTGGAACCCGATATGCTCAGCGACATGGTCCCCACCAACCTGCAAGGCGACGGGCCATGGCAGCAGTGATATATATTACCATATCATCAGGTCGACTGAGATGCGGTCACAGGGGGCGCTCCAATAAGACAGCTTCTGCGACCGGTGTAGAGCCGCCGGGGAGAAGGGAGTGGCCGGTTTTGTCACTGCCATTTGGTAGCCTTCTCAGGCAAGAGGGAACAGTGGAAATGGCGATCGGCAGGTAGAGGACCAAATGGCAGTCGACATCGGTATCGGAAAGACCGCCCGGCGGGTGTACGGGTTGGATGAGATAGCCATCGTCCCCACCCGGCGCACCCGAGATTCGGACGATGTGGATCTGCGTTGGCAACTGGACGCCTACCCGTTTTCGGTTCCCATGATGGGTGCTGCCATGGACTCGACCATGAGTCCGGCCACGGTGATCGAAGTGGGAAGACTCGGCGGCCTGGGTGTACTCAACCTCCAGGGACTGTGGACCCGCTATCAGGATCCGCTTCCCATTTACCAGGAGATCGTGGAGGCGCCCCGGGACCGCGCGACGGCACTCCTCCAAGAGGTCTACCGAGAACCTGTCAAGGAGTCTCTGATAGGAGACCGTATCAAGCAGGTAAGGGACTCGGGGGTTATCACCGCTGCCAGCCTCACCCCGCAGAACACCCTCCAACATGCCCATCTCGCCGCTGAAGCGGGGCTGGATCTGCTGGTCATACAGGGAACGGTGGTGTCGGCCGAGCATGTCTCCACCCGCACCGAGCCGCTGAACCTCAAGAAGTTCATTGCCGAATACCCCGTGCCGGTGGTGGTCGGAGGATGCTCCTCCTATTCCATGGCCCTTCACCTGATGCGGACCGGGGCGGTGGGGATACTGGTCGGGGTCGGTGCTGGAGCGGCCAGCGCCACCAGGAAGGTCCTGGGAGTGGGGGTGTCCCAGGCCACTGCCATTGCCGATGCGGCAGGCGCCAGAGTCCACTATCTGCTGGAGACCGGGCGCTATGTGCATGTAATCGCCGACGGCGGGATGAGAACCGGTGGGGAGATTGCCAAGGTAATCGCCTGCGGCGCCGATGCCGTGATGCTGGGCTCTCCCCTGGCGGCTGCCAGCGAAGCGCCTGGTCGAGGGTTCCACTGGGGTATGCACTCCTACCATCCCACGCTGCCTCGGGGTGTCCGGATCCAGATTCCCACCCGGGGGAGCCTGCGGGAGGTCATGCTGGGCCCGGCCACGGAAAGCGACGGTTTCACCAATCTGTTCGGGGCCCTGCGGAGGGCCATGTCCACCACCGGGTATTCCAACGTCCTGGAATTCCAGAGGGCGGAGGTGGCGGTGGCCCCTTCCTTCTTGCATGAGGGCAAGCAGATCCAGCAGGCCCAGCGGGTGGGGATGGATTGACTTCCTCCACCGACAATGTGCTGGTGGTGGATCTGGGTGCGCAGTATGCCCGGTTGATAGCCCGCCGGATCCGAGAAGCGCGGGTGCATTCGGAGATAGTGCCCGCCCGGATCACCACTACGGAGGCCATGGCCCGTTCTCCGTCGGGGATTGTCCTTTCGGGAGGGCCCGCGTCGGTCTACTCCGAGGATGCCGTCTCCATCGACCCTGGTCTGCTGTCGCTAGGGGTACCGGTCCTTGGGATCTGTTACGGCCACCAACTCATCGCCAAGGAAATGGGAGGCAAGGTAGCAGCCACCGGCGGTGGGGAGTTCGGGAACACCAACATGGATACCATGCATCCATCCCTTCTTCTCGAGGACTTCCCGCCGATATCCGAAGTGTGGATGAGCCACCGGGATGCGGTGGTGGAACCACCCCCGGGCTTCGCGGTGACGGCCAGCACCCCCGGAGCGTCGGTTGCCGCCATGGAGAACCCGGACCTGGGCCTCTTCGGGGTGCAATTCCACCCGGAGGTGACCCACACCCCGCTGGGGATGGAGGTCTTGCGAAGATTCCTGTATGAAGGCTGCGGCATACAGGCTTCATGGACAGCCCAATCGATTATCGAAAGGGAGGTGGACAACGTCAGTCGGCAGATCGGAGGGTCACGGGCGGTATGCGGACTGTCGGGCGGGGTGGACTCGGCGGTGGCGGCAGCCTTGGTCCATCGGGCCATCGGTGATCGCCTCACCTGCGTGTTCGTGGACCATGGACTACTCAGGCAGGGTGAACCCGAACAGGTGGAAGAGGTTTTCGGCGACAACTTCTCCACCAACCTGATTCACGTCAAGGCCCAGAAGAGGTTCTTGGATGCCTTGGGTGGCGTGACCGACCCCGAGGCCAAACGGAAGATCATCGGGGAGACCTTCATCAAGGTGTTCGAGGAAGTCTCTGACCGACTGCCCGAGTGTCGTTTCCTGGTGCAGGGGACTCTCTACCCCGATGTGATCGAGTCGGGAGGAGGTGATGCGGCGGTGATCAAAAGCCACCACAATGTCGGTGGGTTGCCCGAGCACATGCGACTCGAATTGGTGGAACCCTTGCGGGACCTGTTCAAGGACGAGGTCCGAGCGGTGGGAGAGCAGTTGGGCCTGCCCGATGAGATAGTCTGGCGGCATCCCTTCCCAGGTCCCGGCCTGGCCATTCGCATCATCGGAGAGGTGACTGACGAGCGGCTTGACCTCCTCCGCCGAGCAGATGCCATCGTCATCGACGAGATCCGTCGGGCGGGTCTGTATCGGAGCCTGTGGCAGGTATTCGGAGTGCTCCCGGCGATACGATCGGTGGGTGTCCAGGGGGATGGCCGCACGTACGCCTATCCGTTGGTGGTTCGGGCAGTGGAGAGTGACGAGGCGATGACAGCCGATTGGGCGCGCCTTCCCTATGAGGTACTTTCCGCCATCTCCCGCCGGGTGATCGGGGCAGTGGAGGGCATCAACCGGGTGCTATACGACGTCTCCTCCAAGCCTCCCGCCACCATCGAGTGGGAGTGAAAATGATCCTATCCCACCCACTACTCGACGATCTGAACTCCGAGCAGCAGCAGGCGGTGTCCATTGCCGGGGGGCCGGTGATGGTCGTGGCGGGAGCGGGATCGGGCAAGACCCGAGTGCTGACTCATCGCATTGCCTACCTCATCCAGGAGATGGGGGTTCGGCCCGACGCCATCCTGGCCATCACCTTCACCAACAAGGCGGCCCGCGAGATGCGGGATCGGGTGGGCGAACTCCTGGGCGCCACGGTGAACAACATGTGGGTCTCCACCTTCCATTCGGCCTGCGCCCGCATTCTCCGCCGAGAGGCACACGTGTTCGGATACCGGTCGAACTTCTCGATCTACGACCGGTCAGACTCGGTGCGGCTCGTGAAGCACTGCCTCAACGACTTGGGGCTGGACGCAAGCCGCCTCTCTCCCCGCGGCCTGCTGAACAAGATCAGCGGAGCCAAGAACGACCTGGTGGACTACGAGACATTCCTTGACCGCGCCGAGGGTCCCATGGAGGTGGCGGAGGTCTACAAGTTGTACCAGCAGCGACTCCTTCAGATGTCGGCCATGGACTTCGACGATCTGCTGATGGTGACCGTGGAATTGTTCGGGGCGGTTCCCGAGGTGCTGGCAAAGTACCAGCACATTTTCCGTCATGTCCTGGTTGACGAGTACCAGGACACCAACCGCGCCCAGTACCTTCTGGTCAGGGACCTGGCGAGGAAGCATCGCAGCCTGTTCGTGGTGGGCGACAGCGACCAGTCCATCTACGCCTTCCGGGGGGCCGATTACCGCAATTTCGATCGTTTTGACGACGATTTCCCAGAGTCCCGGCGGGTGACTCTCAACCGCAACTACCGTTCCACATCCACGATCCTTGACGCGGCCAATGAGGTGATCAGCGCCAATCTGCGGGCCGATCCCAAGGACTTGTGGTGCGACCAGGGAGAAGGAGAACGGATAACCGTCCACCAGGGCCACGGATCGGTCCGTGAGGCGCAGTTTGTCGCCCGCCGGGCCAAGAAGTTGGTGGCACAGGGTTACAACCCCGCAGACATGGCGGTTTTCTACCGGACCAACGCACAGTCCCGCGCCTTTGAAGAGGCCCTGCGAAGGGCGAAACTCCCCTATCAGGTGGTGGGGGCGGTGGCGTTCTACCAGCGGGGGGAGGTAAAGGATGTAGTCGCCTACCTGCAGGTGGTTTCCAACCCCGATGACGGGGTTGCTCTGCGACGGATCATCAACACTCCCCGCCGGGGCATCGGGCGAACTTCTCTGGGACACATTGAGCGCTACGTTTCGGACCAGGAAGTGAGTCTCCGGGAGGCTCTGGAGGTAGCCGACGACATCCCCGGGATTTCCACCCGGGCGCGCAAGGGAGTGAAGGAACTGGCCGATGTACTGGGTCGGATCAGGGGACACCTGGAGTCAGAAGGCGTGGGAAGGGCCGCCGAGAGCGCCATATTCGACACCAGGATCGCCGAGATGGCGACCGCCGCCGGAGGAATCGAGGCGGAGGCCCGCTCCGACAACCTGGCCGAACTCTCCCGGGTGGCCTACGAATTCGAGTCCAGCCTCGAAGCCGATCTGCCTCCCATGGAGCGACTGGGTCGCTTCCTGGAAGGGGCATCACTGGTCTCGGATCCCGACAACCTGGACGAGGGCGCCGGGGCAGTGGCGCTGATGACGGTTCACAGCGCCAAGGGGTTGGAATTCCCGGTGGTGTTCGTGGTCGGCATGCAGGACGGACTGTTCCCGCATGAACGCAGTATCTCGGACCCCGATGAACTGGAGGAAGAGAGAAGGCTCTTCTATGTGGCCATCACCCGCTCCATGGAGAGGCTTCATCTGAGTTGGGACGACACCAGGATGGTGGGCGGATACCCCTACCCCCAGGTCCCCAGCAGGTTCCTACGGGAAATACCCGATCGCCTGGTGGAGAAAGTGGGCGGACCTGCCTTCCAGCCTGGTAGTAACGCCTCAACCGCGTCGGCGGGTCTCGCCACCTCGGGTGGGGCGGTCCGCCCCTTCAGGGGGATAGTGCGCCAATCCGGGTTCGAAGTGGGGGACCGGGTGCGTCATCCCGACTGGGGTTTGGGTCGGGTGCTGACCATCTCCGGCCGAGGAATGCGAGCTTCAGCAACGGTCTTTTTCCCCGATCTAAAGGAACGCCGAGAACTCATGCTCTCGGTCGTGGAGAGGGTAAGCGGCTTCGGTCCCTAAGCCATGGGCCCGATGGGGGGTTTGTGAACCCCACTGGGTTATCGGGTGAACTGCATGGTTCCCCGACGAAGGGGGTTGGCATACCAGACACCTGTTAGGCCCCCTGCAGGGTGAAACCGCTCGGGGGGGGGACGAGCTCCCGGCGGGTGGCCCTTCACGCCGGTGCGGTCTGCTAGAGGAGGGTCATCCGGACGTCTACTTCCAGTTGCGATTCGCCCCCTCCTTCGATCACTCCTCGGGTCGGGGGGACGTCTTGGTAGTCGCGCCCTACCGCTATCCGTACATACCTCTGGTCGGAGAAAGATCGGTTGGTGGGGTCGAGGCCGATCCACCCCAGACGGGGCAGGCGGGTCTCGGCCCAGGCGTGGGTGGCGGCCCCGAAGGCCGATCCGGGCTGTCCCGGTGCGTCGCCGCTGACGTACAGGTATCCCGACACGTAGCGGGTGGGTACGCCCCAGGAGCGGGCGATGGCGACCAGCACGTGGGTGTAGTCCTGGCACACCCCCTTCCTTGAAGTGAGGATGTCTTCAATGGTGGAGTCCACCGATGTGACGCCCGGCATGTACTCGAAAGCGTCGTTGAGCGCCGAGGAGAGCTCCAGGAGGTCTTCCAGGGGATCGTCTCGGGGTTCGACTCCCAGTTGCGTGACGAAATCAGCGAGTGCCGGGGAGGGGTGGGCCAGCGGGCTGGACCCGGTGAAGTCCCACCACTTTGGATCGGCGCCCATTCCTCGGACCTCGTCCCAGGTGCTCGTCTCCAGGCGATCGGGTAGAGGCGGCGGAGGGTCCATTTTCACTTCGGAGGTTGAGACGACCTCCAAGAGGTCGTGGTCCCGGTGGAGGGTCAGGACGTGGCGGGTGTTGCCGAACGGGTCGGTCTCGGTCGTCAGCCTGGCGGGAGGCGTCGTCCTGACGGAGAAGTCCACAAGCCCCTGGCCGGGAGCCTGGAGGGGCTGGAGGCAGAGTGACATGGTGCATCGGCGGACCGGTTCGCTGTACACGAAGCGGGAGACATGTTCGATGCGGTAACGCCAGGAAACCACCGCGCGGTCGGCGGGTGTGGTCATTGGTCGTGCCCGCCGGCCCTCCCGTTGGCTGGGGCGAGGACCGGGTAGTCCAAGTAGGTCTTCGTTACGAGGTGGTGGAGTTGTCGGCACTCATTGCGGATTCGCCTCAATAAGGCGTGGGCGTCGGTGCCGCCGGACCATTCGATCCCGACCAACTGACGGAGGTCCTCGGCCTGACTCCGGGTTCGGGCGGTGGCCTCGGCGTCGGGTCCCCGTCCGATGGCTGTCAACTCGTTGCACAACTCGGACACCGACAAGCTCAACGAGTCGGGGAGTTGGGGGTTGGTGACCAGCAGGCCCAAGACGCGGTCGGGTTCGATGGCTGCGCTGGAGGCGCGGTTGTAGGCCTCGAAAGCATGGTAGTGGCGGAGAAGGCTCGTCCAGTAGGCGTCTGCGGGGACCTCGAACAACCGGACCGCGGCGATCTGGGCCATCAGGAGGGAAGAGGAGAGTTGGAGCCTCTCTACGTAGTTTCCCAACTGGACGAAGTGCCAGGCGTCGTCACGGTAAAGGGTGGACGAGGTCACCCCGCGGAACGTGTCGATTTGCGTTGCCGTCTCGGCGTAGAAGTTCTCGGGAGATCTGGGCCAGATGTCCTGGATCTCCATGTTCTGAATTCGCAGGTACGACTGATTCAGGCAGGTCCACATCTCAGCGGAGATGTGGTGGCGCATCTGGCGAGCGTTCTCCCGTCCCTGGACGAAGCAACTGCGGATCGAGTCGAGTTGAAGCGCGCCGCTGACCGGTTCCCGCTCCAATGCCCCGTATATGCGGTGCCATCCGAAGTAGATGTCCCGGGGCGGGCTGTCGACGAGGGACTCGGTCTGCTGCTTGAGCAGTCGGGACAGATGGCTGGCTCTCTCCAAGTAGCGGCCCATCCAATACAGCCCTGCGGCGCTTCTCGACAGCATTTGCGATCAGTTGTCCAGTACCCAAAAGTCCTTGCCGCCCCCGCCCTGGCTGGAGTTGACCACCAGGCTCCCGCGACGAAGAGCGATACGGCAGAACGCCCCGGGCACGATCCGAGTCTTTGCCCCGGACAGGATGAAGGGCCGCAGGTCCACATGTCGCGGCTCCAGGCGGCCCTCGATGAGGCATGGCGCCCGTGAAAGGGCGAGTGTGGGTTGGGCTATGTAACCTGCAGGGTCTGCCCTCACCCGTGCAGCGAACTCGTTGCGCTCCTTGGCAGTCGAGTGGGGGCCGATCAGCATCCCATACCCGCCCGATTCACCCACCCGCTTGACCACAAGGTGTTCCAGGTTGTCGAGGGTGTACTCGAGGTCATCGGGGCGTCTGCACAGATAAGTCTCTACGTTTTCGATCATCGGCTCGGCGCCCAGGTAGTAACGGATCATGTCGGGCACGTAGGCGTAGACGCTCTTGTCGTCCGCCACGCCCGTGCCGGGGGCGTTGACGACCGATACGTTCCCCAGACGAGCGGCATGCAACAGGCCCGGGACCCCCAGCAACGAGTCGGGACGGAATACCAACGGATCCAGGTAGTCGTCGTCGACGCGACGGTAGATCACATCGACTCGCTTCAATCCGGAAGTGGTGCGCATGTATACGTGGCCGTCCTCCACCAGCAGGTCGCGCCCCTCCGCCAGATCGGCGCCGATCTGGCGGGCCAGGAACATGTGCTCGTAGAAAGCCGAGTTGTAGATACCGGGGGTGAGCAGCGCCATGGTCGGGTCGGAGCGGCCTTCGGGGGCCAGTTCCCGCAGGGTCTGGGCAAGGATGAGTCCGTAGTTCTCGATATCGCGCACCCGGGAAAGCCGGTACAGAAGCCGGTGGGCTGACTTGGTTGCCTTCCTGATAGCCAGCATGTACGACACCCCCGAGGGGACGCGCAGGTTGTCCTCGAGGACGCGAAAACCGTCATTGGTGCGAACCAGGTCGGTCCCGCAGACTGCCACCCAAACCCCGTGAGGAGCCCTGAATCCCCTCATCTCCAAGCGGTATTGGGGACAGTCCCGCACCATTTCGGCCGGTATTACCCCATCGGAGATGATGCGGGCCTCGCTGTAGATGTCCTCTAGGAAGCGATTGAGGGCCGCAAGCCGTTGCACGAGACCGGCAGTGAGTTCACCCCATTCGGTGGCGGACATCACCCTCGGCACGCAGTCGATGGGGATGATGCGCTCGGTCTCCTCTTCGTCGCCATAGACGGTGAAGGTGATCCCTTCGTTGGTGAAGGAGCGGGTGACCCACTCGCCGATGGCGCCTAGATCGGTGGACGACATCGACTCCAGGGTGTCGTGCAGATCGCGGCAGTGGGGGTGTGGTGTCCCGTCGGCTCTGAACATCTCATCGAAGATGGTCGGGTCGAGATCGTACGAATCGAGACTCACACCCACCTCGCTCTCGCGTCGTTGCACCTGGCTAGACAGCCTCTCCGGGAAGAGGCGTCCGGCGCCCCCAATGGTGGTCCGTCCGGCCTGCTCCGGAGTTGAGGCGTCGAACGATCGCCGATCATCGGGGCCAGGTTTTGCGAGGGACTCGTGCGGTGTATGGACGACTTTCATCACGGTCACAGCGCCGGTGGGAACCGGCGAGGACCTCACCAGGTGGGAGTCGGGTTCGGGCGCCCACCTTCCGGCGGTAGTGACGAGGATGCGAACAGCTCAGGTTCACCCGGGGCACCTGACTCAGCGCAGGTCGGCGTATTTGGCTCGGATGTGGTCTTGGAGTTCCACGAAGGACTTCGCGAAACTTGCCACGCCTTGTCTTTCCAGAGTTTCCACAACGTCTTGGTAATCGACTCCGGCGGCCTCGAGTTCTGCCAACAGATTCCGGGCCCGGGCGATCTCTTCCGGCCCGAAAATGGAGGGGCGGGGAGAACCATGGTCGGCATATGCCTCGATCGTCGACAGCGGCAGGGTGTTGACTGTGTGGGGGGAGACCAGGGTGTCCACATACAAGGTGTCGGGATAGGCGGGGTTCTTGGTGGAGGTGGAGGCCCACAGCGGACGTTGGATCCGCCCACCCTGCGCGGCCAACCGGTCCCAGCGGTCTCCGGAGAACACCGAGAGGAACTCCCCGTAGGCGGCGCGGGCATTGGCGATGGCAGCCTTTCCCCGAAGTGCCAGCGCCCCGGAACTGCCGTCACTCTCCAACCGGCGATCCACCTCCGTATCGACTCTCGACACGAAGAATGACGCCACGGAAGCCACTTTCCGAAGGTCTCCTCCCACGGCGGAATAGTCCTCGAGGCCGGCGAGGTAGGCATCCATCACCTTCCGGTACCGATGCAGGGAGAAGATGAGTGTGACATTCACCGAGATGCCCTCTCTGGTCAGTTGGCGAATGGCGGGGATGCCCTCGGGGGTGGCAGGCACCTTCACCAGGAGGTTGGGACGACTCACCCGCTTCACCCACTCCCTGGCCTCGGCCACAGTGGCCGGTGTGTCGGCGGCCAGTTCCGGGGAGACCTCCACCGAGACGAAGCCGTCCGCGCCGTTGCTGTGACGGTGAACGGGGGCAAGCACGTCGCAGGCGTCGGTGATGTCCCGGGTGATAAGGGCCGCGTATGTCTCATCGGGATCAAAGCCTTCCCCGATCATGCGGACCATTTCGTGGTCGTAATCGGTGCTCTTGGTGATGGCGCCGGCGAAAATGGAGGGATTGGAGGTGACCCCGGTGATGTGTTGCTGGCTGACGCGGCGGGCGAGTTCCCCGCTGTCCAGCATCGCCCGGGAGATCTGGTCGGCCCAGATGCTCTGACCGGCCAGGGTGAGGGAATGAAGGGGAAGAACTGACATGGAATTGATGGTAATGGTGGCTCTACCCTTGGGCGGATGAGAAGACGCGTTTTGATTGCCAAGGCAGGTCTGGACGGTCATGATCGCGGCGCCAAGGTGGTAGCCCGGGCGCTGCGTGACGGCGGGCATGAGGTGATCTACACCGGGCTCCACCAGACCCCGGAGCAAGTGGTGGCCGCCGCTATCCAGGAGGATGTGGACGCTATAGGTCTGTCGGTGATGTCGGGAGCGTACCTGTCGATCTTTCCTCCCATTCTTGATCTGCTGGCGTCCGCCGACGCCGGCCACATCGTGGTCTTCGGGGGAGGAGTCATTCCCGCCGAGGACGTGGAACAACTGCTCGGCATGGGGGTGGCCCGTATCTTTGGTCCCGGGGCGTCCTTGGAAGAGATCGTCGAGTGGGTTGACAACCACCTGTAGGAACCCCTGCTGAGAAGCCCCGACGGCAGGGCGGTTGCGGGGCCGGGCTACCATAATTCGGCTTGTGAACATTCATGAGCACCAGGCCAAGGAACTGCTGGCCTCCTACGGCGTGGCTGTCCCTGCCGGCAAGGCAGCGTTTACCCCGGAAGACGCAGCGGATGCCTCCGTGGAGTTGCTGGAGGAGGTCGGAGGTCACCTGGTGGTGATCAAGGCTCAGATCCACGCTGGAGGCCGCGGAAAGGGACAATTCAGGGAACATCCCGATGCCGGGATCGGTGGGGTGAACATCGTGGCCTCGGGGCAGAAGCATCTGATGCGAAAGAGGATGCTATTGCTGGCCGAGAAAATGCTGGGGTCGACTCTGGTCACGGTCCAGACCGGCCCGTCGGGCAAGGTGGTCAACCGCCTGCTGGTCGAGGCAGGGGTGGCCATCGCCCAGGAGTTGTATCTGGCTGTGCAACTGGATCGCAAGGTCTCCCGCCCTGTGATTCTGGCGTCCACCGAAGGAGGGGTCGAGATCGAGAAAGTGGCGGAGGAGTCTCCCGAGAAGCTGATCACCGAGACCATCGATCCGGCAGTGGGAATCCGCCCGTTCCAACTTAGAAGGCTGGCCCGGCGCCTGGGGCTGTCGGGCAAGGCGGTCTCATCCTACACCAAGTTGGTGCAGAGGCTGGTTGACGCGGCTTCAGATCTGGACACCGAGTTATTGGAGATCAACCCCCTGGTCATTACCACATCCGGAGAGGCCCTGGCGCTCGACGCCAAGGTGTCCTTCGAGGACAATGCGCTCTACCGGCACCCGCAGGTGGCCAAGATGCGGGACGAGAGCGAGGAGGAGCCCGCCGAGACCACCTCCCGCAAGGCCGGACTCAACTATGTGAAGCTGGACGGGGAGATCGGATGCATGGTGAACGGCGCCGGTCTGGCCATGGCCACCATGGACATCGTCAAGCATTACGGTGGTACCCCCGCCAACTTCCTGGACGTGGGAGGTGACACCGATGCGGAGCGGGTGGCTACGGGTTTTCGGATCATCACCGCCGATCCGAACGTGAAGGGGATCTTCGTCAACATCTTCGGGGGGATCGTCCATTGCGACGTCATAGCCGAAGGGGTGCTGGCCGCCACACAGCAAGTCGGCCTGTCCGTCCCGCTGGTGGTGCGCCTCGAGGGAACCAATGTTGATCTGGGTCGCCGGATGATCGCCGAATCGGGGCTGGCCGTCGTGTCGGCCATCGACATGGCGGATGGGGCTCGGCAGATAGTGGAGTTATGCCGATGAGCATCCTCTGCAATAGGAACACCAGGCTGTTGATTCAGGGCTTGGGTCGAGCGGGGCAGTTTCATGCCCGGCAGATCATTGCGTATGGGACTGAGGTGGTAGGCGGAGTCCATCCGCGCCGTGCGGGAGAGACCCACAGATTTGAGGGCAAGACCGATCACAGCGGTGTTCCGGGCAGATCGGACACCTTCACAGTCGACCTGCCGCTGTTCTCGGGGGTCAGCGAGGCGGTGGAAGCTACCGGCGCCAACGCCAGCCTGATTTTCGTCCCTCCTCCCTTTGCCGCCGATTCAATCATGGAGGCGGCAGAAGCCGGGGTGGAACTGATCGTCTGCATCACCGAGGGGGTGCCGGTCAATGACATGGTGACCGTGAAGCGCTACCTGCAGTCGCGCTCCTCCCGCTTGCTGGGACCCAACTGCCCTGGCGTAATAACCCCGGGTGAATGCAAGTTGGGGATTATGCCGGGATACATCCACAACCCTGGAAGAGTGGGGGTGATCAGCCGGTCGGGAACTCTCACCTACGAGGCGGTCTATCAACTGACCAACCTTGGCCTGGGACAGACCACCGCATTGGGGATCGGGGGCGATCCGGTGAACGGCACCAGTTTCGTGGACGCCCTGCGGTTGTTCGAAGCCGACGCGGCTACGGAGGGAGTGTTGATGATCGGTGAGATCGGGGGGCCTGCTGAAGAGGAAGCAGCTGAGTTCGTACGCTCCCGGATGACCAAGCCGGTGGCGGGATTCATCGCCGGGCTCACCGCTCCTCCGGGTAAGCGGATGGGACACGCCGGGGCGATCATATCCGGTGGGCAGGGCACCGCACAGAGCAAGATCGAGGCTTTCCGACAGGCGGGAATCGAGATAGCCCCCACTCCTCCCGACATGGGCTCGGCCATGCTGGCTGCTCTCAACAGATAGCCGGAAACCACCGTCACCCTCAAGAGGACGGCGCAGTTACACGTCAAGGGTGCATCGCAGCTCGTTAGGTGACTGTCGAGCCTCCGTGGCGCCTCAATTGCCGGGGCCGTACAAGCCGTATTGGAGGCGGGGGTCGCCTGGGATGGCGTCGCATCGGACTTGATAGGTTTCCCCGATCCAACGGGAGCGGGCGATCAGGTTTCGGCCAACCTCCAACCGGCCTGGCTCCCAATGCCGTAGCGCCGCCGTCACGTTTCCCTGCTTCTCCGCAAGAGAGTCGCGGAGTGCAAAGGCGTCGTCACAGGCTTTGGCGGTCCCCGCCGCGGCGTGGGGCCGCACCGCGAAGGCGGCGTCACCGATCACGCATACCCTTCCGCGGGCCATGCGCGGTGACGCCACATCGAATATCACCTGGATGAAGAGATCCTCGGCGCCGTCCACCACCTCCCGCACCACCGGCGCCATGGTCTCCTCCGCCTCTCGTCGCACCCGGGACAGAGTCTCGGTGCGAACGAAACCGGGGGGTACCGACCAGGGGCGCCTGATTCCCTCGGTGTCGGTCAGCAGGTCATCCAGAGGAGCGCCTTCGGGGCAGTTGTAGTACCAGACCAGATTCATGAGGCGCTCGCCCGGCACCAGGCTTCCGGTCTGGCTGGGTATGGCATAGGCCAGGGAGTGCCCGCTGGGCATCAGGCAGTACACCATGGCGTTGGTGGTTTCTTCAGCGGCTGCGGGGCTCAGATCCGACTCGGGAATGGTCCCTCGCCAGGCCACGTACCCGGCGTAGGCCGGGGAGACGGGCGGGTTGAGGATCGACCTTGCCAGCGAATTGATCCCGTCGGCCGCCACCAGCAGGTCGGCCGCGACCTCCTCACCGTCGGCGAACCTCACCCGCACCTTCTTCTCGGTCTGCGAGAATCCCGTCACTTCCTTGCGCAGGTGGTAGCGGTCCTCTCCGAAGTCCGACAGAAGGCCCCGGTATATGGTGTTCCAAGAACTGATCAGAGAACCCAGGGGCTCTTTGGACAACACCTGGCCTCTGCGGTCTACAAATGTCCACCAGTAAGGCGCTATGGAGACTTCTCTGGTGTCGAGAGGGCTGTATTCGTCGAAGTACCGATAGGTATGGGGGAGCAGGATGATGCCCGCTCCCCGATCCTGGAGCGCCTCGGAGGATCGCTCGTAGATGTCCACCTGGCATCCCAGGTCGCGCAACAGCAAACCGGCGGTCAGCCCGCCGATCGACCCTCCCATTACCGCTACCCGGGGCCAGCGGCTGGTGGTCAAGTCAAGCAGATCTCCCGAAAGTGGCGATCCGATCCACCTTGCAAATGAATAGAACCCTGCGTTCGTTGATGGACGGGTCACGCAGACCGTAGGGTGGCTCGGCGCCGGTGTACTTGGTCCAGATCTTGTCCAGTTGGGCGGTTACCATCGCGCCCTCGGCAGGATCGTCCTCGGAGACTTCTCGTTCCACGGTGCACTTCATGCTCATCCAGTGGTAGGGATTGGCCGGATTCATCAACATCACGGTGATCTGGGGGTTGGCCCTGATCCAAGAGGTCTTCTTGCGTTGAGCGGCCACATTGACCAACACCCGATTGGCGTCGCCGTCATAGTCGAACCACATCGCAGACAGGTTGGGGCGACCATCCCCTCCCATGACCGCCATCACCGAGGTGACCTGCCCGTCCATCAGCTGTTTATGGTCGGGGTCGACATCGTTCAACCCACCGATCTGGACCCGGTCCCCCACTGAAAACTGGTTTGGTTGGAGTCCGTCGGCTACATCTAGAAACCTGGCCACGGTTATGGACATTGGATAGCTCCTCTCTGGCGTTGGAGTTTGAGAATACCCTAGCCTCGGGCGGCCTCGATCACCGTCCGGTAGGCGGTGGGATCAATCCGGGCATCGATGAGACGAGGCCGGGGTCCATGCAGCGCCGCGGTCAACTGCGATGGGTTCTCGGCTACCACCCCTTCCATACCGCAGGCGCGGGCGATGGCCGCGAAGTCGCTGGTCATATAGCGCACGGCGCCCGGCCCGCCCTGGCCGGGGAGTTGCTTGAGTTCGATCAGCGTAAGGGCCGCGTCGTTGAAGACCACCACCACGACTTGTGCCTGGGTCCTGGCCAGGGTCTCCAACTCGGCCAGCACGTAGCCCAGACCGCCGTCGCCGGTGAGGCACACCGCCGGTTTCTCCGGATTGGCGAGAGCGGCGCCCATCGCCGCTGGGAGTGCATATCCCATTGTGGACAGACCGTTGGAGATCAGGACCTGGCGGGGTTGAGTCGCCGGCAGAAACGGCATAGCCACCAAGAAGTGGGCCCCGGCGTCCAAGGTAACCGTCGCTCCTCCCTGCTGGGCGGACCAATGTCCAACTGCTTCCACCACCTGATGGGGGGTGAACCCGGGTCCGGTCTCCCACAGTGATCGGCGGGCGGCTCGCCATGCTGCCTGACCCTCGGCCTCGTCCCAGGAATTGTCGGTCAGGCCGGCCGCCAGGGATTCCAGGATCGGACCGACGGGGCCTTGGATGTCGGCCTGGCTCGGGAAGAAGTTCCGGGATTGGGGCCACGGGTTGATCTCAACGACCGGCGCATCGTGCCTGAAGGGCTGCGGAAGGGGCTCCACGGGATCCACCCCCACCGCCAGGACCAGGTCGCTCTTTCGAAGGAGGGGCCCCTCCAGGCGGGAACTGGTGAACAGTCCTCCGAATTCGGGGGTGGTCTCGTCTATGAGGCCCTTGGCGTGGTAGGTGGTCAGGGCGGGGCAGCCGGTGCCGGCCACTACCCGTCGCACCTCCTTGATCCAAGGGAGAGCGCCGGTTCCCACGATCAGCAGCGGATGCTCCGCCCGACGCGCCAGGCGCATTACGGAATCGGGAGGGACGAGTTCGGTTGGAAGACCTGGTGGATCTGGAGGCATGTCCCCAGGGACGGTGCTGTCCATGTCCACGTGAACTGCGCCCTGGGGAGGGGCCTTGGCCAACCGAACTGCGGCTTTCGAAGCCTGCGTGGTGTAGCTGTGTCCCACCGTGCCGCTCCATTTGGTCACCGGTTCCATCAAGGCGGGCTGGTTGAACTCCTGATGCCCGACCCAGGAGCGGTCATGGGCCGCAACCGTGTCACCCACCAATACCAGCGGTTGCTTGTCCAAGGTGGCCTGGGCCATCCCGTTCACGGCCGACGCCACCCCTGGGCCGCGGGTGACTACCACCGTTCCCACCGTGCCGTTCAAGAGCCCGTAGGTGGAGGCTGCGATGCAGGCGGCTGTCTCGGTGTGGCAAAGGACAAAGGGGATGCCCTCTTCCGAGGCGGCGCCAACCTTGTGGAGGTTGGGTCCCCCGCCCGGTACTCCGAAAAGCCGCCTGGTTCCCCCTGCCTTGAGACCGGAGATGATCCGGCGGGCTACCGCCGTGGACATCGGTCAGTCGTAGAGTTCGACTGTGATGAAGCGGATCTCGCTGTCCCCGGCATTCTCGAAGTCATGGATCACCGAATCCGACGGCGAGTGCGGCAGGAAACTGGTGTCGCCTTCCTCGTACCGGCGGATGTGATAAACACCATCGGCAGTGCGTTGCTTGCCTATCCCGCCCTTGACAACCGTCCAGAAGTAGTGGCGGTCGTGAAGGTGAAACCCGCCCCTTTCTCCGGGCTGGAGGCGCACCTCCCACACCCCCACTTCATCGTTTCGGAACAGAAGCTTGGTTCCGATGTGGCGGTTGCCTTCTTCCGCAGACGTCAATTCCTCCGAGAAATCCCCGGTGTGATACTGGCCTTTTTCGATTATTTCCACCATGGTGGACAAGGCTAGTTGGTAGGTGACACCGTCAAGGTCGCAGCAGGCGGCGGGCAATGACCTTCAACGCCAGCACTTCTTCGGCGCCTTCGAAAATGGAGAGAACCCGGGCGTCCACGAAGAACCGGGAAACCGGGTACTCCTCGGCGTATCCGTACCCACCGAACATCTGCATGGCGTCGCGGGTTATCTCCTCGGCTGACCGGCAGGCCAGGGCCTTGACCATGGAGGCCTCGGTCTGGCCGCGGGGCTCGTCGAGGTACCCGGCCACCTGGTAGGCAAATGCCCGATGGGCGGCGATTCGGGCAGCCATTTCCGCCAGACGCTCCCGGGTGAGGGAATACTGATCCAAGGTCCCACCGAAGACTCTCCGTCCTGCCGCGTATTCGCGGGCTGCCTCGAATGCCGCCTCCATCAGGCCCAGGGCCCTCCCGGCGGTCTGGAGCCTCCCGGTGGCGAAAGCCTGCATCTGCAAGTGGAATCCTCTCCCCATGCCCTCATCCTCTCCAATCAGCGCAGATGCGGGTACCACCCAGTTCTCGAACTGCAGTTCGAAGCTGTGCATGCCCCGATAGCCGATGGTGGGTATCGCCCGGCCAGACAGACGTCCTCCCCCGGGCTGCGTCAAGGTGAAGGAGTGGCCGGCGCGGGCGGGCTTCTCCACAACGAACAGGGAGAGTCCTCGATGTCCTCTGTCAGGGTCGGGGTGGGTACGGACCAGGACCATGAGCAACTCGGCCCGTCCGGCGAACGTGGACCACATCTTGGCGCCATTGATGACCCAGGTGGCGCCGTCCCGCCGGGCAGTGGTGGCTACCGAGGCCACGTCCGATCCGTAGTCAGGTTCGGTGACGCAGATGGCGACCATCTTCTCTCCGGAGGCGATATCCGGAAGCCAACGTTGTCTCTGGGACTGGGTCCCGCCCCTGGTCAGGGCTCGGGTGAGCATTTCGGGGCGAGTGATGAGCGATCCTCCGATCGCCAGGGAGGCCCGGCTCAATTCCTCGGTGGCAACCACCATCGCCAGGTGTGGAGGATGGTCGTCATCTCGGGATCCGCCGTACCGGACGGGGATGGACAGCCCGAACACCCCCAATCCGGCCAGCCCCGTTATCACCTCTTCGGGGACATCGAGGTCTTGACGATGAACCTCCTCGGCGTGGGGCACGATGACTTCTCGGGCGAACCGTCGGAACTCACGGCGCGCCAGAGTCAGTTCCGGCCCCAGACCCGGGTCGGGAGGCTGCTCTGCTTCACTCAGCACGGGATCCGACAGCCTGCCGGCGAAGGTAACGAGTCCCTTCACCTCAGGGGTTCCCAGCCACCGGCTGGACAGTCCCTGCAACTCCTCGAATCGATCGATGCGCCAACGCCCGGAACGGGCCAGCAGAGAGGCGACCAGCGACCCGGTGGCGACCCCCATGTGCTCCTCGGCAACAGCTCGCTCCACGGCCCGCATTTCGGCGGACTCGGAGGCGAGAAAAGCCACTTGGTAGGCAAGGCTCTGGCAGCCGTCCAAACCCTGGGGATGGCGGGTGGATGCCTCCGCGAGCCTGCGCACCGCGGCAGCGGTGGTGTTCTCCAGAGCCTGGGCGGCGGCGGGAATTGCGGATGTGCTGTGTTCGTTCAAACCAAATCAAAAATCGTAGGATGGTGGCAATGGGATCCCAAAAGACAATCCACAACCCGGCGCGGGGGATTCTGGACGGCATGCGGGTGGTGGAACTGTCCGCCTTCGTGGCGGTTCCGATGGCCGGGTTGACGCTTTCCTCCCTGGGCGCCGATGTGATCCGGGTCGATCCACCGGGAGGAGGGCTCGATTATGGCCGATGGCCGGTCACGGCCGACGGTAGGAGTCTCTATTGGGCAGGGCTCAATGCCGGCAAGCGTTCGGTGAATCTCGATTTGCGATCGGAGGAGGGGAGGGCGACCCTGGTCGACTTGATAACCGCTGCGGGTGAGGACGCCGGGATCTTCATCACCAACCTGTCTCCCCGGTGGCTGTCCTATGAGCGCCTCTCCCGAATCCGGCCTGATCTGATCATGGTTGTCCTACGAGGAAACCCGGACGGGTCGATCGCGGTGGATTACACGGTCAACGCGGCAGTGGGGTACCCCGAAGTAACGGGTCCGGGGGATGCCGGGCCGGTCAACCATGTCCTGCCGGCATGGGATGTGATTGCCGGGAGCATGGTGTCCAATGCGGTACTGGCTGCCGAGCGTCACCGTCTCCGGACCGGAGAGGGGCAACTGGTGCGGCTTTCCCTGACCGATGTAGCCCTCCACACCGTTTCCGCGCTGGGGCACATCGGGGAGGTGGCAGTCAACGAAGACGATCGAGACTCCCATGGCAATTATGTCTTTGGCGCCTACGGCCGTGACTTCTCCACTTCTGACGGCAGGAGGCTAATGGTGGTGGTGATAACGGATCGCCAGTGGCATGACCTGGTGGAAGCCACCGGTTCGAAGGAGAAGATGGATCGGATTGCGGCGGATTCCGGTCTGAACCTCGGCGATGAGGGTGACAGGTTTCGCGCCCGAATCGAGATCTCGGCGGTGTTGGAACCGTGGTTTGCCTCCCGCACCTTGGCGGAAGCGGGAGAAGTGCTGACGCAATGGCGGCTCTGTTGGGGCCCCTATCAGAGTTTTCGTCAACTGATCACCGAAGACTCTCGCTGTTCTGTGGCCAACCCGCTGTTTGAGGAGGTCGAGCATCCGGGAGTGGGTGAGTATCTCACCGCCGCTCATCCCCTCGACTTCGGAACCGGTCGACTTTCCCCCCGGCCCGCTCCCCCGATGGGCCGCCACACCGAGGAAGTACTTTCTGAGATTCTCGGCAGGCCCATGCCGCGAAATATCGAAGGCAGCCCCGGCTGATGGCTCTCCTGCCCTCTTCCTGGTGCCAGGCCCAAGGCATTGTCGAGAACTGAGACGGCACTCCGCCTGACGCTCAATCTCCACCCAAACGCACTTAACATTCAACCCTCTCCTACAGATGGTTCCCGACCGGAATCTGATTCGCTGTGCTCTGAGGTGACCCAGAGATCATTTTTAGCACGCCTTCAGCGATGGATTGGCCGAGCAACGGAGGCACGGCATTGCCGATTTGTTTGGCTATCTGCGTTCGGGCGCCGGCAAACAGAAAGTCGTCATCGAAGGATTGGAGCCTGGCCCCTTCTCTAAGTGTCAACGCTCGGTCCTGAAAGGGGTGGATGCATTTGTTGGAAGCGGGATGGACAAAGTTAACAGTGATGGTTGCTGAAGGTTTATCGGGTGCAAGGCGGGAGTAAGAGGATGAGAACCCCGACGAGATCAGGTGCTTGGGAATGGAACTGATGTTTGAACCGGCGTGACGTATGATCTCCAGCATGCGCTCGGTGTGACCGGTCGCGATGTGTAATTCCAAACTCTTAACCTTTCGGCGACGATCTGTTTGGTAGCCCTCTTGCGGTGGCTGATCGTACTCCTTGACCCATCCGCCTGCCTCAACCGGGGGCAGATCGCCAATGGCATCCATCACCGAGATTGCTTCCGGCAACTCTGAAGACGTACTCTCAAACAAGGTTGGTTCTGGGCCGGTTGAAGGTGGCAGAAGCTGCCTGGAACGGTCGCGGAATCCGATTGTCCTGAACTCGCCGGCGTGGGTGGGCAAGGGAAACTGCACTCGGACTCCGTCTCTCGCGCCAATCATTATGAGGCGTTCCCGGATCTGCGGTACGCCGAAGTGGGCAGCGTTCATAATCCGCCAGTCCGACACATAGCCAAGGTTGTCGAAACAATGCTGGATCTGGTCAATGGCAGAACCATCTTTATGCGTGGCCAGACCCACAACGTTCTCCATCACGAAAACCTGGGGTCTGAAGTAGTTGACATAGCCGGCGAACTCCTCGAACAGCGAGTTGCGAGGATCGTCCTCCTTCGATGAGCGAAAGGGCCGAATTGACGAAAAGCCCTGGCAGGGAGGTCCTCCTACGATGACATCAACTTCTCCAGGGAACAAACCCGTCTTCTCGCGCACGGCGCCAAGTCGGACCTCGCGGATGTCCGATGCCACAGCGACAGCCCTGCGGTGATTCCTCCGGAAGGTCTCCACCGCAACTGGAAGCACGTCAATCCCGTATTCGACCCTGAACGCGCCTGTGTTCTCAAATCCTTTTGAGAAGCCACCCGTTCCGCAAAACAGGTCCATCATCCTCATTCTTGCCATCCGACCTCCGACGTTGTCCTCTCCCGCGATGAGACTATAGTCTCTCTCAGGCAGGTATGTGGGATCACTTACAATGATATGTTGTGGATGGGACAGCCGACAAGGACCGTCGAGACGAAACCGCAAAGGCCTTCGCCCGCTCCGTGGGTGCCATTATCGCAAGTCTCCGCTCGGAGCGAGGTTGGTCGCTAGAAGATCTTGCCTACCAAGCTGGTCGACACAGGACCTACTTAGGGTTGGTCGAGCGCGGCGAGCGGCACCTCAGCCTTGCCTCGGCCTTTCGCATAGCGCAAGCGTTTGGCCTGTCCTGCTCAACGCTGATTGAGATAGCTGAGGCCGAATTGTCCGGCGCTGATCGCCCGGTACGCTATGAAAGACGGATCGTTCATGAGAACGCTCCCCGCCGAGAAGACGTAGTCAGCGCGATCGCCGGTTTGGATGAGAAGTGGATTCCAGCCGCGATAGAAGCGACCTACAGCACCCTGGACATCATTGACGAGCGGCTGATCAAGAAGGGTTCGCCGCCTCTTGCGGAGGTGGTCGAACTGGCGAATCTGTCAGCCATCATCGGAAACTTGATGAGGGCAGCCTTGGCGAAGCAATCCGCGGGTGTCTATGAGAGCAATGAACCTCACACGTATCCTGACCTTGTCTCACGGTCGGATGAGTCGGCCGACTTGGAGATCAAAGTCGCTCTCGAGACGAACCACCCTAAAGGGCACCTGCCGAAGCCAGGCCCACATCTCATCTGCCGCTACGTCTTGGCGAATCGTGACTGGTCCTACACTCGCGGGGAACGAGGCAACGTCGTATGGATATGGGAGGTCCGCCTTGGAGAACTGGCGGAAGAGGACTTCGGTATCTCGAACACCGCTGGTGACTCGGGAAAGACCGCAGTCATAACCGCCAAAGCTCTGAACGACCTCCCTTGCGTCTTCTTTGATGATCGGTTCTTACCATATGCGAAGCCTCGCGCGGGCCACCAGTGGCCGAGTCTGTTGTCGCAATAGACCGTGCCCTCTTCCATATGCCTGTTCCCAGCTTCCCAAAAGGGACTTGATGCACTCCGCACCCCAGAACAAGAAGACCCGATGAGCGCCACCCTGCTGGGTGCGCCGACGCTGCGGGGAATCGAGAGGTAGCCCCCCTACCTGACGCTTCTCCTGCCCCATTGAACGCCAGGTGACTATCGATCTCCTGCCGCAGCGCCGACTGGTATGAAATAATATGTGGTTATTGGTAAGCGATATTCCAAATGGGTCTGTAAACTTTCGCGATACATTAAATTTCCTCCCAGGTTAGCCTGAATCCTGGCGTTCCTGCGGCTGGGGAAGGGCCACAGCGGCGGTGGGGGCCTGAACCTGGAGAACGCCGATCCACTGCTTGGGGGTAGCTAGCCGTGGGTTTCACATGGTGGTCGCGTATCTACCCTATGCGTTGATGGCCGGTGTCGGGGTGCAAAGAGCCCTTCTCTCAGTTTCGGACAAGACCGCAATTGTGGATTTGGCCCGCGCCTTGGGAGACCTGGGTGTTGAAATCGTCTCATCGGGAGGCACGGCGGGAATCCTTACAGAAGCCGGGGTTGAAGTTACCCAGGTCGAGAAGGTGACGGGATTCCCCGAGATGCTGGGAGGTCGGGTCAAGACGCTTCATCCTCGCATTCACGGGGGAATCCTGGCCGATCCCGAGGATCCCACCCACCACCGCGACCTTCACCGATTCGGGATCGACCCTTTCCAGTTGGTGGTGTGCAACCTCTATCCCTTTGGGGATGCGCCGGAGGTGGAACAGATCGACGTCGGAGGGGTGGCGTTGCTGCGGGCTGCGGCCAAGAACCATGAACATGTGGCGGTAGTCTCCTCGCCGTCCCAATATGCCGAGGTGATCGAGGCGCTGAAGTCGGGGGGTTTGCACCGGGAGTTGCGCCGCCGTCTGGCCGCTGAAGCCTTCGCCCATACCGCTCAGTACGACGCAGCCATCGCCCGGTGGATCTCGCCGCCCCGCACCCTTCCCGATCCGTTTGTGTTGACTCTTCACCGAAGGGGGATGACCCGCTACGGAGAGAATCCTCACCAGCAGGGAGCGTTATACGCCCCTGAGGGTGGTGGGTTCTGGGGAACCTCAGTCCGACTGCTCCAGGGAAAACCCATGTCCTATAACAACTATGCGGATGCCGAGGCGGCACTCCGCTTGGCGGCAGATCTGGAGGGAAGCGGATGCGCCATCATCAAGCACGCCAATCCCTGCGGGGTGGGCCTCGGCAGCAATCCTGCTGAGGCTTTCGCCCGGGCCTGGGAGGGCGATCCGTTGTCGGCTTTCGGTGGGGTGGTGGCCTTCAGCCAACCCGTTGACGCAGCGGTGGCGCTTGACTTGGGCACAGTGTTCGTGGAGGTGATCGTGGCGCCCCAAGTTGAACCCGAAGCTGCCGAGATCCTGTCCCGAAAGCCAAACCTGCGGGTCCTGGAGGCTCCCCTTGACTGGGAGACGGAGTTGCAGATCCGGTCTTTGGGGCCCGATTTCCTGGTACAGACTCCCGACCGAGCGGTGGCGCCCGAGGACTGGCGAACGGTCTCTCAGGTTGCCCCTGAGCCTCGCCACCTGTCTGATCTCCGACTCGCTTGGGTGGTGGCGTCCCATGCCAAGTCGAATGCGGTGGTCCTCTGTACGGATGGGCGATCGGTGGGAGTGGGGGCCGGTGACCAGAGCAGGGTTGCTGCTGCTGAGCGGGCGATTTCCACTGCCGGGCCACGCGCCGCGGGCGCCGTGGCAGCCTCCGATGGGTTTTTCCCCTTCAGAGACGGCATTGATGCCCTAGCATCTGTGGGCGTGGTTGCAGTTGTTTCCCCGGGAGGCTCGATGCGCGATGATCAGGTAGTCGCTGCCGCCGACCAACATGGGATGGCGCTTGTCCTTGCCGGACGACGGCACTTTAGGCACTGATGGCTGCCCTGGTTCTTAGCGGGCGGGAGGTGGCCGCGGCTGTGATGGAAGAGGTGGCCGCGGAAGTGGATGCCCTGGCCTCTTCCGATCACGTTCCGGGCCTGGCGACCGTATTGGTGGGTGAGGACCCCGCCTCTCACACCTACGTGCGCGCCAAGCGTCGCGACGCTGCCAAGGTGGGTATTCGCTCCATCCACCATCAACTGGATGCGGATTCCTCCCAGGAACAGATAGAGGATCTCGTCAGAAGTCTCAGCGCCGATCCAGGGGTGGACGGCATCCTGGTGCAATTGCCTCTTCCCAGGGGACTGGATGAGGGACGGGTGGTGGGCTGCATCGATCCCGGCAAGGATGTGGACGGGCTGCACACTCAGAACTTGGGACGCCTGGTGGCGGAATTGCCGGGTCCCCGGCCTTGCACCCCGGCTGGCGTGATGCGCATCCTCAGTCATTACGATCTCCCGATTTCCGGGCGGCGGGTCGTGATCATTGGCCGCAGCTTTCTGGTGGGAAAGCCGTTGGCCCTGCTGATGGCTACCAAGGGCGCTGACGCCACGGTTACCATCGCACACTCCCGCACTGTGGAGTTGGAGGCGCTTGCTCGAGAAGCCGACATCTTGGTGGCGGCGGTGGGAAGACCCAAGATGGTGAAAGCTACCTGGGTGAAGCCGGGTGCGGTGGTGATTGACGTGGGTATCAATCGCACCGACGAGGGACTGGTGGGGGATGTCGACTATGCGGAGGTCAAGAAAGTCGCCTCGGCGGTTACTCCAGTGCCTGGCGGAGTCGGTTTGATGACCAGGGCGATGCTGATGTCCAACACAGTGGCAGCAGCCCGCGGGAACATTTCCGGAATGGGCGGGGTTTCATAGAGGAGATAATCTTTGAACCGGGATAACACATGCTGACCTTTAGGGACCTACTCATACGGGCAAAGGCCCAGATCAAGGAAGTGATGCCGGCCGATGTGGAGCCACGGTTGGGGGATCCGGATCTGTTGCTGCTTGACGTGCGGGAGCACGAGGAGTATGAACAGGGCGCCATCCCCGGTGCTCATCTGATTCCCCGGGGACTGTTGGAGTCTTCGGTCGCCATGCAGGTGCCCGACCCCAACACCGAGATCGTGGTCTACTGCGCCGGAGGGGCCCGTTCGGCACTGGCCGCGCTGTCATTGCAGCAGTTGGGGTATCGCAACGTCGTCTCCATGGACGGGGGTTTCGGACTGTGGAAGGCCGAGGGGCGGCCGTGGTCGGAGCCGGTAACCCTCTCAGCGGATCAAAAGATGCGCTACAGCCGCCACACCATACTGCCGGAGGTGGGAGAGGAGGGTCAGGCCAAGTTGCTGAGTTCCCGGGTCCTGCTGGTGGGGGCGGGGGGTCTGGGGTCCCCTGCCGCTCTGTACCTGGCAGCGGCTGGAGTGGGGACGCTGGGCGTGGTCGATTTCGATGTGGTGGACGCCTCGAATCTCCAGCGCCAGATCCTCCATAACATGGATCGGCTGGGACATCCCAAGGTGGAATCGGCGAGGGAGACGCTCACCGCTCTCAATCCGGATGTGAAAGTCGAACCGTACGGGCAACGTCTTTCCGCCCAGAACGTCCTGGAAGTCATGTCGGGTTACGATCTGGTGGTGGACGGAGGGGACAATTTCCCCACCCGCTACCTGGTGAACGACGCTTCCCTTCACCTTCGGGTTCCGGTGGTGCACGGCGCTATTTTCCGTTTCGAGGGCCAGACCAGTGTTTTCTACCCCTATCAGGGTCCCTGCTACAGGTGTCTGTTCCCTCAGCCGCCTCCACCCGAGCTAGCCCCATCCTGCGCGGAGGCGGGGGTGTTGGGGGTGTTGCCGGGGATCATCGGTTCCATCGAGGCGATGGAGGCAATCAAGATCCTGCTGGGCATCGGTGAACCACTGGTTGGAAAGCTCCTCACCTACGACGCCCTGACCCAAGACTTCCGAACGCTGAAGCTACGCCGCAACCCCGACTGCCCGGCATGCGCCGACGAGAGTCGCCCGCCGGCCATCGTCGAATACGACCAGTACTGTATGCCCGCCGGGTCGGTTTCCAGGACCGTCTGACCGACTCGGCCCTCCCGCTCCGGCGGGTATCCAATGTCTGACGAGCATTCAAGCATCCTTGTTCCAGAAGCAATCCGCAAGGTGATGGTTTCTCATGCCCGGCGGTGCTACCCCGAGGAAGCATGCGGTTTGCTGGCGGGGGACGCCGACGGTCGCTTGACGAATGCCTATCCTCTCACCAACGTTGCCCATTCCCCGGTCAATTACGTGATCGATCCGGCCGAGCACTTCGGGGCGCTGCGTCATGCGGAGTCGAAGGGCTGGGACTTGGTGGGGGTGTTTCACTCCCATACCCATTCGCCCGCCTATCCATCCGCCACCGACGTGGCCTTGGCCGCTGACCCGGACTGGCTGTATGTCCTGGTTGGCATGGAGAGGATGGACACCCTATCGGTCCGCGGCTTTCGTATCCGGGACCACCAGATCACCGAGACAACTCTGAGCTTTGACTCCCACCACTAGGAGGACCGTCACATGACGCATACCATTCGCCTGCCCACCATCCTTCGCGTTCATGCCGGAGGAGAAGCAACCGTGAGTGCCCGAGGCGGCACCGTGGGAGAGGCCTTCGCCGACCTGGGCAAGCGTTACCCCGGTTTGGTCCGTCAACTCCTGGATCCGGACGGATCGGTTCCGGTTTTTGTCAATGTCTTCCTCAATGACGAGGACATCCGTTATCTGCAGGGCTTGAACACCCCTATCTCGGCGCCATCGGAGATCATCCTTCTTCCCTCGGTGGCCGGTGGTTGATCTCCTGGCCCCGGTGTCGATGGGCCTCTCCCGCACGCCTTTAGTCCGGCTGGAGGCACTCTCGCCTCCCGGAGTCGACATCTTTGCCAAGCTGGAGTGGGTCCTACCGACCGGTTCCATCAAGGACCGGATTGCCGTGGCGATGTTGGAGAAAGCCCGACTGGAGGGACTGCTTTCGCCGGAGACTCGCCTGCTGGAGCCGTCCTCTGGGAACACTGGGATCGCCTTGGCCCGCTTGGCCATGATGTGGAACATTCCATTTACGGTCGTGATGGCCGAGGGGGCCAGCCAGGAGCGAGTTGAAATTCTCAAGACCTTCGGGACCGAAATCGTCTATTCACCTGGAGATGAGGGATCCAATGGCGCGGTTCGGGTGGCCGGGGAAATGGCGGCCTCGGGTGACTACCTGATGTTGAATCAATACGAGAACCTCGCCAATGTGGAGGCACATTATCGAGGAACCGGCCGCGAGATCGTGGAAGATCTGGACCATGTTGACGCCTTCGTGGCCGGCCTGGGAACCGGCGGGACGCTGATGGGCGCCGGGACAGCCATCCGGGAGTCATTCCCCCAGGCCCAAGTGGTGGCGGCCGAACCGCCCATGGGAGAGTTGATCACGGGCCTCCGTTCGATTGACGCCGGCTACATTCCGCCCATCTTCGATCCGGACCGTATCGATCGGCGGATTCTGGTGCGCCTTGCTCCAACCATCGAGCACACCCGCACGCTGCTATCTGTCGAAGGCCTGTTCGCCGGACCCTCCTGCGGGGCGGCACTGGCAGTGGCGCTGCGCATAGCCAGAGAGATGCGTTCCGGAACCATTGTCACCATCTTCCCCGACGCCGGGTGGAAATACCTCTCCACCGGCATCTACACAGGATCCATCCAAGAAGCGGTGAAAGGCGCCACCAACCAGATTCTCTGGTAGGGCTTCGCAGGTAACAACTGTATCGGGTCCCTGGAGGTGGGCGCCCCAATGATCAGGCTCCTCAACCCCTGAACACCCTGCCTCCTGCTTGTCACACCGCACGGGTACGGTGTCCATAACGATTACGGTGCCCAAAAGATCCATGGCTGATGTCGGGCATCCGTCGAGAGGAGGATATAGATGTGGATAGGTTCGCTGGTGAAGAATTGCGTTTATTGAGAAAGCTGACCGGGGACTTTGAAGCCACGTTTCGGCTTGGGACAACTTAGCCTCAATCCACCGATTTGACCGTCTGGGGGTGGGGTTACGCGGGCTTTTCGGTTGTTCGGGAGCGTGAGGGATGGTTTTGTGCCGGGTGTGTGAGGTTTGATGGGTGTTTGCTTGGTTTGGG
>MKWU01001188.1_pt1 | contig 46621 bp, 40 predicted proteins | sample 809101 | NCBI WGS metagenome assembly MKWU01 (sample SAMN05860141, study PRJNA318959) | sponge metagenome | host: Aplysina aerophoba | place: Slovenia: Piran, Adriatic Sea, Gulf of Piran | collected 2013-05-07 | reverse complement strand
AACTCCCCCGGAGCGCCTGTTGCAAGGCCTTCGGGGGAGACCCGGCACACCCGGGAACACACAACCCTCCCTCATAAACCGTGCTCGGTGGAACCGGATTCACCATCAAACTGCGTGGCGGCTAACAGCAGATTCGCGACACGTTGTTGTCGTAGCCGTTGTGCGGCAGGCTGCCCGGCCAGGCGATGGAGCCCACGGAAAACACCGCGCCGCCGCCGGGCGTTTCGAAGAACGTCATATCGGCGCGCACGTTGGGGTTCTGGACACCGTCCATGGCAGCATGGTTGAAACCGATTTCGTCGGGCACGATCAGCGTGTTACTGGAGTGGCCTTCCGAGGACGCCAGGATCAGGGTGTGGGGCGGGGTGCCGAGCATGGGGTCGACGGCGTCGATCTCGCTGCCGCTGGCTCCGCCGGCGAAGATTCCAAAATCGCCAATCACCTCGTCGTCGCCAATGCCCTCGAAGATGAACCGGGCACGGGCATCAAAGCTCCCATCCTTGCGTACGTAATAGCCCGAGACATCGAAGCCGACCGCTACCGTGCCGACCCCGCAAAGCGCCTGGGGCGACGTGCCGAGACGGCGCCACAGGCCACCGTACTCGCCGTTGAACTCCAGGTAGTACTCGCCCGGCTCCTCGCTGCGATAGCGGATGCCGTCCTCGGCCCGGCGCAACTCGACCACTCCCGGCATGGCGTCCGACATGGCGCAACGCCAGATGAAGCCGTTGCCGCCGAGATAGGCCATGCGGCCGCCCCGCGCCAGATAGGTCTGCAGGCCATCCCACATGGGAGTGGTGTAGTACTCGGGATGGGCGCCGGTGATCACGGCGCTGTACCGCTCGAGCAGCGCAACACCTTCCTTGTGCAGGTCTTCGTCGGTAATGACGTCGTATGCGATGCCCTTCTCTTCGAGCCAGCCGAGGATGTGGGTGTCGGCATTGATGTTCCACACCGGATCCGTCTTGGGGCCGACCTGGCTCACTGGCCGCAGGCGCGAGGCATACCGCACGCCACTTCCGTCGGAATGGTCGTCGTAGGTCGACAGTCCGTATTCCGGGTGCTCCTGAAGGAATACTTCCCCCGGTTGCATTGTGGTCCAATAGCATTCGGTCACTTCGCCGAAGGGCTCCTGCCACGTCCACTGGATGTTGGAATAGGCCATGTAGGTGACCGTCGAGGCCAGGAAGGCGAGCTTGGCCGTAGTGGTGCCGCGTGGCGGGCGGACATAGAAGGTCAGGTACCATTCATCGTCGTCGGCCCGCAGGCGCACCGCGTAGACACCGCTGCGCAGGTCTGCCGGGATCTCGTAGGTAAAGTCGGTGTCCCATTCTGCGTCGTAGAGGTCGTCATCGTGGAAGTGGATGGCGCCGTATTCCTCGGGCGCGTGGCGCCAGTTCTGTTCGTTGCCGCTCCAGTTGAAGCCCTTGACCGCGCGCGACGGCAGGTTGACCACCCGGCCATGAAGGCTGTTGGGGCCGGCGTCGATGACCGTGACGTCGCCGATCTTGCGGGAGAAGTCCCAGGCAGCGACCACCGAGGCATCGCGCTTGTGAGGCATGGCGTTCCAGCCCAGGGCAACGCTGTCGGCCATGTTCAGCGCGCGAGCGACCAGCCGCGGCCGGTCGAGCTTGCCGTTGAAGAAGTGGCTGGCGCCGGGCCGCCCCGACGGATGGGTCGCCGGCATCGCCGCCATGATCAGCGGCTGGGCACTACCCATGGCGGGTGTGAAGTCGACGGCGCCGGTGGCGCTGGCGCTGGTACTGGCTTCGAACTGCGGGCCGATAAAGTCCTGGGATACGGTAAGCGCTGCCGCCACCGCATCATAGGCGGCGGAGACCAGGTGCCAGCGCCGCTTCGCCAGTGGCCTGCCGGTGGTGACTTCCACAGTCCCGCGGCTGCCGTCGCCGAGCCGCATGGCCGCGGCACCACTGTCGTCAATGGTCAGGGAAAAACCACTGGCAGTGGCATCGTCCCAATTCGAGATCAGGCCCTGGGCGCCCTTTTCGGGGGTCGTCGGAAAGACCCAGGCCTGGACCGTGAAGCTGGCCAGGCCGGTCACCAGCGGGCTTGAGGGAATGGTCACATAGGATCCCGCAACGGTGACCTGCTCGCGACCGGGATACTCGCCGGCGAAAGGCGCCGCGATCTCCTCTTCGCGATAGATGTCGAGATCGGGATCGTCGTTGCCGCAGATCACCCGTACCAGGTCGGCGCGATAGCGATCAGGCCCATACGTGCTGACCATGACGTCAAGTGTATCGCCCGGCATGACAGTCCAGGGAGTACAGTACCCCATGATCTTCTTCATTGCCTGATCCCCTCAGTCCGGCGCGGCGACGCCGGTGACCGCCTGCCAGCGGATGCGGAAGACCTTCTTCGTGGCGGCATAGTAGTCGTCGAACACCAGGTCGTCGTAGTACTCCAGCTTGTCACCGCGGGCCTTCGGCATCTTGGCCAGGGTCCACTCGACGCCGCGCTTTGTGCAGACGATGATGGTGCGCTCTTCCATGGGCATCAGGCGCAGACGATTGACCATCAGGGTCAGCTCGGGGCCGTAGGGTCCACCTGGATTTTGATCGAATTCCTCGATCAGGTCGGTTCGTGCTGGATCGATTTCATACATTCCATAACCCTTCGGTCAGCGCCAAGCGGCCGGATGTCATCGCTCGGGTTCCACGGTTATGAAATAATTCTTGAAGTTCCCTGTCATCTTGAAGGAGCCGTTGAAACCGCGCGGGATGACGAATGAGTCGCCGGGCGTGTACGTCCCGGTATGGCCGCTTTCGTCGGTGATGGTCATCGTGCCATCGAGCACGAAGCAGCATTGATCGAAGGGATAGTCGCGAGCCACCTCGGTGCACGGCGTGCATTGCCAGACACCGACGTTGACGTTGCCGGCGGCGTTGGTGAAGAAGATGTGGCCGCGTTCGTCGGCGATGCCCTCAGCCACCGCGTCGTCGCCGATATAGCCCATGGGCTTCATGCCGCCATCCGGCGACCCGTCGGGTAGCAGACGTGTAATGACGTTGTCAGTCATCGTGTTGCCTCATGGAACAAGAGATCGATGGGAACGTCGCGGCGAGGCCGGGAAAGTATATGGGCCTCGTATCCAGGAAGCAAAAAGGGGCTTTCACCCGGCTGCCGGCGCGCGGTTTTCACATTCGCTTGCGATCGGGATACTCACGGCGGTGACCTGTCCCCCTTTGCCAAAGTCGGCGAAGCCGAAGCGGCTCCGGGCACACTTCTGAGAAACTGACTCGTCTTGGATCGGGTGTGCGCTCGACGCTGTGTCCTCTTTGGCTTTTCATTGAGGTTCTCCTGATAGGCGACAGATGGCCTCTTGGGATAAATGAATTGGATTAGAGGCAGTTCATTGCCTCTTGTAAGATTTGAATGTATGGGCCATATTCGACCTGCAACGGCCCATCAGATGATGTAAGAGGCCATACACTGCTGTTTGAGGGAAACATGAAGACGTCCCGACAAATGGAAACCGAGATCGGATACCGTCTGGCTCAGTTGCGGCTGTCCCGTAACGTGACGCAATCCATGCTGGCAAGGGATTCGGGGATCGGTTTGCGCACGTTGCGGCGCCTCGAGGTCGGCGAACCATCGACACTTGATACATTCCTGCGTGTCGTCCTTGCCCTGGACCTGGGTGATGCCATCCTCGGCGCGGTACCCACCGGCCAGGTCCGCCCGATCGAGCGCGTCTCGCGGGCCGGCGCCCAGCGCCGACGCGCCCGTCCGCGACCGCGCAAAGTCCCCGATCCTGCCTGGACATGGGGTGACGACCCGGATGACTGACGCCAACGTCATACTTTGGGGCCGACGCATCGGAGCGGTGTCCTGGGACCGAGCGCGTGCCCTTGCGGTCTTCCAGTACGACCCGGCCTTCGTCGGCGCCAGCATCGAGGTTGCTCCTCTCACGATGCCTGCCAGAGAAACACCCTATGAGTTCCCGGCTCTCAGCAGGGAAACCTTCAAGGGTCTGCCGGGAATGCTTGCAGATGCGCTGCCGGACAGGTTCGGAAACCGTCTCATCGATGCGTGGCTGGCGGAAACCGGCAGGAATTCAGATGCCTTCAACCCGGTCGACCGGCTCTGCTACATCGGCCGCCGCGGCATCGGCGCACTTGAGTTTGAGCCTGCCCTTCGACGACAGACAAGAGCCAGGAAACTGGAGGTTGCCCGATTGGTCAACCTTGCGAACAGGGTGCTCGACGAACGCGCAAATCTTGTCGGGCGTCTGGACGGTGGGAACGATGCCGATGCGCTTGAGGATATCTTGAGCGTCGGCACGTCGGCAGGAGGCGCACGGGCGAAAGCGGTTCTTGCCTGGAACCCGGTGACCGGCGAATTCAGATCCGGTCAACTAGAGGCCGACGAGGGCTTCGAGCACTGGCTCCTCAAGTTCGACGGCGTTTCGAACAACAGGGACAAGGAACTGGCCGATCCTGGAGGATTCGGCAAGATCGAATTCGCGTACGCCAGCATGGCGCGCGCGGCTGGCATATCCATGTCGGAATGCCGGCTCCATCATGAGGGCGGCCGCAGTCACTTCATGACGAAACGTTTCGATCGGGACGATACCGGCCGCAAGATCCACATGCAGTCACTCGGGGCGACGCAGCACTTCGACTTTAACGACCCCTCAGCGTATTCCTACGAACAGGCCATCATGACAATCCGGGAGTTGAACCTTGGAATGCCTGCGGTCGAAGAACAGTTTCGTCGCGCACTCTTCAATGTCATGGCGCGCAATCAGGATGACCACGTCAAGAACATCGCTTTCCTGATGGACCGATCAGGGCAATGGGCGCTGTCCCCGGCTTATGACCTCACCTATGCCTATAATCCGGGCGGCCCATGGACCCGAGACCACCAGATGAGTTTGGCCGGCCGCCGCAATGACTTTGAACGTGAAGATCTCCTCCAGTTTGCCGCCTCCGCTGGCCTCAAACGGCGCAAAGCGCTGCAGATACTGGAAGAAGTGAGCAGTTCTGTCCGGGACTGGGCCAAACACGCTAAAGCAGCCGAGGTCTCAACGCGTGATGCGGGACGGATCGAAGAAACCTTCAGATCGAATCTCATGTCTGGCCGGCAGAAATCTTCCCTCCGCATTTCGTAGGCCTTGAGAAAGTCGGCTTCAACCACCCCTGCATTTCTCTGGAGCCTATGCCTGGCAAGTTCACGTGATGAGCGTTTCGCATTGACCTCCGGTCTTGAAGGGCCGCGCCGCGACGGGCGCACCCCGCGCATGTCTGGTTGAGGTCTTGTCAGCCTTGGCTGTCCGCATTTCATCGGTGGTGGAGACGGAACCCGGTGACGAAGGCGCGATTGTGACCTTGATCACGACACCAGACTCTTCGCGATGGCCTGACATCGAACCCCTGGAGACATCGGACCCGACGGTCGAGGACGTGCGGCAAACTGACCAGACGCGGCATCATGCCATTTGCGAGTGTTCTCCCGGCAGTCACCGGGATTTTCGGGAAGGCGTCAGGATGCTCGTCGACGTGCATCCGTTGGTGGTCGACCATCGATTCGACGTGGATTCTTCCGTTGCCATCATGCATGGGGAAGGGACGGATGAGCATCCATCGGGTCATTCACGCGCGTGACGCTTCTGCACCTGCGCCACGTGCTCGTTTCGCTCTTCGGCGTCGAACTCCGCCGAGACTATGCCGCCGACGCCTTCCCGGCGCCCGAACCCTTCGGTGCGGCATCCGCCTTGTGACGGACATGAACGGCGCCCCGGTCCTTGCGGATATCGAACCCGCCCGATTTCTCCACCAGGGTGCTCAGATTCGCGCAGCCGTAGCTGCGCGGATCGAAATCGGGATGCGCGCCCTGAATGCGACTCCCGATGCTGGACAGGTTCTCCCATCCGTCGGCGTCCGGCTCCCCGATCGCGTCCGCAATGATCTTTCGGGCCTTGCTCGGAGGATCCTTCTTCGGCGCTGCGGCCTTGGCCGGCGCCGTGCCGCCCTTCTTTTCCTCCGGTTCTGCATCCAGAAGGTTCTCGACATAGATGAAGCGGTTGCAGGCGTTGCGGAAGGCCTCGACCGCCTTGCGCTCCCCGAAGCCGTACACCTCCAGGCCCTCCTCCCGCAGACGCTGGGCAAGGCGCGTGAAGTCGCTGTCCGAACTGACCAGCACGACCCCGTCGAGCGTGCGCTTGTACATGAGATCCATGGCGTCGATCACGAGCGCTATGTCGGACGCGTTCTTGCCCTTCGAGTTGCTGCGTTGCTGATGCTGCAGGATTGCCAGCGACTGAATCGCTCCCTCCCAGCCGGAAAGGCGGCTGCCCGAGAAATCGCCGTAGATGCGCCTGACATTGGCCTCGCCCAGCTTGACGATCTCGTCGAATATCGGCTGGGCGTGTTTCGCACTGGTGTTATCCGCGTCGATCAGGATCGCGAGACTCATTGTCTTTCGGGCTTCGGCCATGGACACTCCCTGCGGTCGTCCCTCTCAGGGGCGCACCCGCGTGGCATTTCATTGGTTCTTACGTCATTGCCGGCGAATGCGCCATGCCGGAAGGGCATCTGTCGTTCGTTTCCCCGCCATCGACCGTCACACGGTCCGACGGCTGCCACAAGGGCGAAGTCCTGAACCCGAGGTGGGACAAGATTGGCCTGGAGTCGAACGAGTTTCGCCTTCCCGTTGCACTGCTTCTGGAGGCAAGAGGCCGCCGCCGATCGCCACCAGATCAGGATCTGCCCGAGTTGTCTGATAGCCACCACCGACCCGGCAATTCGTCCGCGTTACGTCGTGCTATTACCGATCACCCATACACCGCCTTGGGGGCGATACGGCGGGCATCGGAATCTTGGCGCGCGTCAGACAGGTCTTGAGCCTCGACGACACGCCGAACCGGGTAATCGTGTCGGAGCACAATGTCGATGAATGGCCCAATGCCGGGCTGTCTCTGCTGCCCGGTCAGCCGGACACCTTCAGCTGCGATTTCATCCCGCCGGGACTGTTCGCGCTGATCAAGGCCCGTTCCTCGAGTTGGCTCGCTCGAAGGAGAGCCGCACCGTTCGCCGCTGAGGGTGGCGCATTCCCCAGAATAATCGTTTCAGTGATCCGCTGGCCTTGGGCGAAGGCATCCCCATGATCACCAGGCTGCTCGGTGACTCGCAGGTGCAAACAAGGGCGCGCCATGCACATCTGGTGGAATGTTTCGGCAACGAAGTCGGCGGACCGGGTCGCGGACAGCATCACGGGCGACCTTCTTGCGGGTCAACCGGGATAGCCGTCTGCCGACCCGAAGGCCAGCCAGCCGAGTCAATCAGGCAGTGACCTGAACGGATCGATAGCGGGGATGTCGACCGGTGCGAAATGGCGCACGTTTCGGGTGAGAACCGTAAGATCGTGGACGCCCGCCGTCGCCGCGATGGCGAGGTCGGCAAAGCCCGGCGATTGACCCGTGGCGCGCGCCCGGTCCATCAGCAGCCCGGCGAGACGCGCCGCAGGAATGTCGAACGGGATCACCCTGTCGCCGTAAAGATGAAGAACGACGTCAAGCCAGTCGTCGAGATGGTTGGCCCGCGCGAGGCTGTCCAATCGTCTCAACTTGGCGATGCCGTCGCCGATCTCGGCCACGGTGATCGTCGACAGGAACAGGTCGTCGGAACGCGTGTCCAACCAGTCGGTCAGTGCCGCGGCGCCTTCACGACGGCCGGGAGCCCCCATCGAGAGGACATTCGTGTCCACCAGATACAAGAAATATCCTACATTTTGGCGTCGCGTACCGGGCTCGTGTCGCGCGGCGGCAGGTCGCCCTCTTCAAGCCCCGAAGCGGCGAGGAGATGACCGAACGACGGGACCTGGCGAAGGCGTTTCCATTCGTCGAGGCCGACAAGGACCGCCCGCGGCTGACCGCGACGGGTGATGACGGCGGCATCGCCGTTCGCGGCTCCTTCCACCAGGGCCGACAGCGTTGCCTTGGCTTCGCGCAGCTGTACCGTTCGCATCACTCCCTCCTGACCAATGTAGTCACTATAGCTTGCAGCATCGGATTGGACAATCAGCGGGCATGCGTCACCTCACCTTCGAATCGACTTGTTCGCCAAATTGCAGGACCATCCATCTCCGCACGAGAAAAGCCCTCCAGGAGACCAGTGTCTTCAGGTCGCAAGTGGTCGCAGGGACCCACGACCGGCGTTGTCTGCATCTGGATGAAGTGCGTTTGTGAGAGTCGAGGCCGCCGGTTGCGGAGACGATAGGGCATCGAGCTCCGTACCTCACTGGCGCGGCCTCAGTCGCATCGATGAGTGTGTCTGCACTCCGGAATCGGATGGCGGGAGCCGCGGCTCAAGCAAAGCCGATTGCGACGCCGGCATCGTCGGAACGATCTCTGCTTGCACTGCCCGGGCGCGCTATGCGAACGCAACAGGCAGGGTTCGCGGGCCGCGCACGGAGCCATCGGACCAGCGGACTTCGCCTGCGACCCGATAGTCCGGAATGCGCCTGAGCCACTCCTCGATGGCGACCCGCATTTCCATGCGTGCCAGGTTGGAGCCGACGCAGCGGTGGATACCGAGGCCGAAAGCGCAGTGGCGGTTCTCCTGCCGGTCGAGCACGACCTTGTCGGCATCCGGGAACATCGCTGGATCGCGGTTGGCCGCCGGGAAGCACAGCAGCACCATCTCTCCCTGTTTCATCGGACAGCCGCCCAGCTCGACATCCTCCCTGACTTCGCGGGCCATGGTGACCGGCGAATAGGCGCGCAGCAGCTCCTCGATTGCCGTCGGCATCAGCCCCGGCTCTTCGATCAGGCGTTGCCGGTCGTCCGGATGCCGCCCGAGATGCAGGATCGAGGCGCCGATGGCGCTCCATGTCGTATCGATCCCGGCGACCATCAGCAGCATGAGCGTACCGAGCACGTGCCTTTCCTCGAACGGCACGCCGTTCAGGGAGCCGTCCATCATCAACCGGATCAGATCGGGCGTTGGCCCGTCCGGATCGGCCTCGGTCCGACCCTCCTTCCTGAGCGCGATGTGGTGGCGAAAATAGTCACGCATCGCCTTGGTCGCGTTCCTGTTGAGCTCGTCATCGAAAGCACCGACTTCCAGAATCTCGTGGATCCACCGGATGAACAGGTGGCTGTCCCGGATCGGCACGCCGAGCATGTAGGCAATGATCCGCACCGGGACATGGCGGGCGTACTGCTGGGCGGCGTCGCAGTGGCCGTCGGCGATGAACCCGTTGATCAGCGTGTTGCAGATCCGACGCGTCAGTGGCTCCAGCCTGGCGACTTCCTGCGGCGTGAAGAAGGGCAGCAGCACCCGCTTGTGCGCCTTGTGCTCCGGCGGGTCGGAGGTGAGCGGCGGCACCGGCAGCGGGTCGTCAAACTTGCGGTCGCGCAGGACGACCCGGCGCGAGGTAAAGTTCTCGGTATCGTGGGATATCGCCCTGACGTCTGCGTAGCGGGTTGGCAGCCAGGCGCCCTCGAAGCGTTCGGTTCGGGCGATCGGACCCTCGCGCAACTCGTCCCAGATCGGGAACGGATCATCGCGCCAGCGCGCATCCAGATGGTCCCAGTCGGTACGCCAGTCCGTGACGGGTGGCCGTTCGCCCGCCGGATGGCCGGCCTGTGCGGCAACGTCCGCTTCGCCGCGTGGCCCGCGCCCCGAGCCGGGTTTGCCGCCGCTCATCCGGCGTCCTCCACAACCTGGACGGCGAATTCCGGGCAGTTGGCCTCGGCGAGCCGTGCCTTGCCTTCCATTCCCGCCGGCACGGTGCCGTCGGCCACCACTGTCGCATTGCCGAAGCCGTCCAGTTCGAACAACTCCGGAGCCAGCGCATGGCAGCGATTGTGCCCCTCGCAGCGATCACGATCGATCCGCACTTTCACGGCCTGCTCCCTTGCCGCCTGTCCGATCCCACGCATGTTCTGCCGGTCGGCGGAAAAAGAAAAGGGCTCGGCCACACACCACGACCGTTGGACTCCGTCGGGCTGCTGCGAACGTGTCGGCTTCGAACATGGTCAGGCGATCTTCAGGTTCGGTCCGTCGTGTGAACACGGCGCCGTGTGGGGCACATCCCGGCGGACAGACTGTACGGAAACCGCGGTGTCTGAGACGGCGAGCCCGCATCCCCCTTCGCGACAGGTATTCTTGTGGATGATTGGTGTGCGGAGGTCCGGGCAGGCCAAGCCCTGGAAGACCATGCCATGAATTGAGATTGCTTGTTTGCGGTCCAGGTGGCAACGCCCGTCCAGCACCCTCCAGCCCGGCATGAAACGGCGCATGGTGCGGTTTGTGAACAGGAGTAACGACCGTGCCGCCGGGCGACCGGTCAAGGCATTGTGAATGTGTCCGATACCGCCGTGCTCTTGACTATCGGGTCGCCAACACCACCTACGGGGTCGGCGTCCGACCGAGGACCCGCTTCAGGCACCATCAAAACAGGGGACCCCGTACCATCATGACCACCAAGCGCAGCGTTCTTTCGTTCCTTGCCCTCGCCGCCGGCCTTGCCACGGCGGCCTCTGGCCTTCAGGCACAGGATGACGTCACCGTTATCGCGCTGACGCAGACCGGCTGCCAATTCCTCGAATCGGAAGGTGGCGTCGACCATGACTTCGTGCCGACCCAGAAAGCCGACTGCGAGCAGATCAACGCCGAGACCGCGAGCGAACGGATCGGTGACGAGCACACGCTTCACCTCGAGCCCGGCAGTTACGTCTTTCGCGTCACCAACATCGACGTGCCTTACATGCTCGGCTTCTACCTGCGCGCCGAGAGCCTGATCGACCGGGCCTTTCTGCCAAGCGTTTCGGGCGGCGGACTCCATCAGGGCGTTACCAAGGACTACGCGATTGATCTGGAGGAGGGCGAGTACGTCTACTCCTGCCCGCTCAACACCACGCCCGACTACAAGCTGGTCGTGGGTGAAGGCTGAGCGCTCGGCTGTCGGTTTCCTCTGGGGCTGGACGGATCTGTGAGATAGCTCATTCCGGTCGCGTCAGTTTGCCCTGCATCGAGGCGCCAGGCTCGACCCGCCGGGTCCAGGGCGGTTCAATTCGAACGATGCCCTGTGCGCTCCCCCTTCGAAGCACGGAGGTTCCCGCGACATCCGCGGCTGCAACAGCGAGCGACGACACCATGCGCGTATCCGCAGGATCTCGGGCCAGCGCGAGTGTGGCCCGGTCGTCGATGATGGTGGTGGCACGTGGTGCGTATCCTGCCTGGCGGTAGGTGTCGAGGATGAGGCGGGCTGGCGTTCGAGAAATCCTGAGAGGATGACGGTGGCGGCGTTGATGGCGGGGGCCATGTCGATGAAGGGGCGGGCCAGGATGTTGGCGATGTCGAGCTTGTCGCCGTCACTCACAAGGACACGGCCATACGCGAGTTTCCGGTTTAAGATGCAGGCGTCGGGCTCCCGTGGCGCAGTGGTGTGGTGGGTCGCATTTGACAATCCTCCAAATCACCCGTCGGAAATTCCCCAAAGCACCCTGTAGAGATACGCCAAAACACCCGGCATTAACTCGCCGAATCACCCATTACAGAACACCTTCCGCCCTGAAGCCCGGGATCACCCGGGGGTTGCTCCTCGACGCACGGAGGTTCCCGCAGAATTCGCGTCAGCGACAGTGGCACCATGCGCGTGGCCGGCAGGGTCGCGGGCCAGCGTGAGTGTGGCCCAGTCGTTGATGATGGTGGTGGCGCGTGGCGCGTAACCTGCCTGGCGGTAGGCGTCGAGGACGGGGGCGGACTGGTGCTCGAGAAACCCGGAGAGGATGACGGTGGTGGCGTTGACGGCGCCGGCCATGTCGATGAGGGGGCGGGCCAGGACGTTGGCGATGACGAGGTCGAAGGGTTGAGATGAGAAGGCGCTGAAGGCATGGGCGCAGACGAGGTGAATGCGACCGGTGATTTCGTTTGCTTCGATCTGGCCTTGAGCAAAGGCAAGGGCGAGGGGATCGTTGTCGACGGCGATGATGTCGCAATCCCACAGGCGAAGAGCGGCGATCGAGAGAATGGCCGATCCGCATCCCATGTCGAGGACGGTGCCAGGCGGCGTGTCGAGAGCGGCAAGGGCCTGGAGGCATCCGGCGGTGCTCGGGTGCTCGCCGGTCCCGAATCCGGCCCCGGCCTTCATGCGGATGAGGATCGTCCCGGTCATCGCCGGATGGTCGCCATGGACGATGGAGAAGGGCCCGACGATGAAGGGAGGAAAGGAGCGGATGTTCTCCGCGACCCAGTCCCTCGCCGGCAGTTCACGCAGGCAAGGCGTGAAGCCGAGATGGGTCTCGACGTGGCGGCGCGCCCGTTCGGCCTCCTCGCGGCTGGCGAAGAGGGCCTGGACGTGTGCGCCGAAGAGGGAGAGGGCCAGGGGCTCGAGCTCCTCGAGGAGATCGTGTGCGTCGGCGTGCTCCGCCTCGAGTTGCCAGGTCATGCCGGCGTGACGAAAGCCGCCATGATCTTCTTGCGGCCAGCCTTGTCGAAGGCGATGTCGAGCTTGTCGCCGTCGGCCTTGAGGACGCGGCCATACCCGAACTTCTGGTGGAAGATACGGGCGTCGGGCTCCGGCGGTGCATTGGTTTCAGGCGCTGCCGGGGAGTCTCGAGAGGGAAACAGTTGCTGGCGGCGGGCCAGCGTGCGGGCGAAATTGCTGTCGGTGACGGCCTGCCCGAACTCTGACTGGTTGCGGTAGCCGACGAGAGGAGACTCGTCTGTCTGGACGTGTTCAGGGGGAAGTTCGGCGAGGAAGCGCGAGGGCAGGTTGGACCTGTTCTGGTTGTAGATCCGCCGCGTGGCCGCATGGAAGATGGCGACGCGCTGGCGGGCCCGGGTGAGGGCGACGTAGGCGAGACGGCGTTCCTCCTCGAGACCCTTGTTGCCGCTTTCCTCGAGGGCGCGGCGGTGGGGAAAGAGCTCCTCTTCCCAGCCGGGCAGGATGACGGTGTCGAACTCAAGGCCCTTGGCCGCATGGAGCGTCATGATGCTGACCATGTCGCCGTCGACGGCGACATCCCCGTCGGTGACCAGGCTCACGTGGTCCAGAAACTCCTCGAGGTTCTCGAAGTCGGCGAGCGCGCCGACGAGTTCCTTCAGGTTCTCGAGCCTGGCCGGAGCCTGGATGGACTTGTCCTTCTGCCACATCTCCGTATAGCCCGATTCATCGAGGATGATGGCGGCGATCTCCGCCGGGATCATGCGACTCGCCTCGGCGCGCCAGCGGTCGATGTTCTCGATGAAGAGACGCAGGGTCCGCCGACGCGCCGGCGGCAGTGTCGTATCGCTGACGACGTGGCGTGCGGCGCCAAGCAGACTGGTACGGGCCTGGCGCGCATGGTCACGAAGGGGGAGAAGGGACTTCTCGCCGAGGCCGCGTCTGGGGAGATTGATGATCCTCTCAAAGGCGAGGTCGTCGTCGTCCTGGCGCACCAGGCGCAGGTAGGCGAGGGCATCGCGAATCTCGCGGCGCTCGTAGAATCTCAGGCCGCCGATGATGCGGTAGGGCACACCGAGGGTGATGAAACGTTCCTCGAAATGCCGTGTCTGGTGGCCAGCCCTCACCAGCACCGCCATCTCGTTGAGCGGGTGCTTCTTTCGCTGGAGGTCCTCAACCATGCCGCCCACGGCACGGGCCTCGTCCTCGCCGCTCCACACGCCGAACACGCCGATGGGTTCTCCGTCGTCGTCGTCGGTGCGTGTCCACAGGGTCTTGCCGAGCCGGGAGCGGTTGTGGGCGATCAGGCCTGAGGCCGCGGCAAGGATGCGAGGGGTCGAGCGGTAGTTGCGCTCGAGGCGCACGATGGTGGCCCCGGGAAAGTCCTGTTCGAACTTGAGGATGTTGCCGACCTCCGCGCCGCGCCAGCCGTAGATCGACTGGTCGTCGTCGCCGACGCAGCAGATGTTGCCCGATCCGCGGGCGAGCAGTCGCAACCACAGGTACTGGATCGCGTTGGTGTCCTGGTATTCGTCGACGAGGACGTAGCGGAATCGCCTGTGCCAGGTTTCGAGAACATCCGGGTGGTCGAGGAGGAGGCGGTAGGGCTTGAGCAGCAGATCCCCGAAATCAGCCGCATTGAGGGATTCCAGGCGCTCCTGATAGGCGCGATAGAGGGCCTGACCCCTGCCGTGGGCGAACGACCCCGATTCCTCTCTGGGGAGCTGGTCGGGCGTCCAACCCTTGTCCTTCCACTTCTGGATCAGGAACGAGAGCATGCGTGGAGGCCAGCGCTTGTCATCGATGTTGGCCGCCTCGACGAGATCGCGCGCCAGGCGTACCTGGTCGTCGGTATCGATGATCGTGAACCCCGCCTTCAGGTGCACGAGTTCCGCATGCCGTCGCAGCATGCGCGCGCCGATACTGTGAAAGGTGCCGATCCACAGGCCGGCCGTGGTTTGTCCAATGAGGGCGCTCACGCGTTCCGACATCTCACCGGCGGCCTTGTTGGTGAAGGTCACCGCGAGAATCTGGCCTGGCCAGGCCCTCCCGGTCTCGATGAGATGGGCAAGGCGCACGGTCAGCACGCGGGTCTTTCCTGTCCCCGCACCGGCAAGCACGAGGACCGGCCCGTCAACGGCCTTGACCGCCTCGCGCTGCGCTTCGTTGAGGCCTTCAAGGAGGGGTGGTGGACCGGCATCCTGCATGATGGGCCTCTCCTATCACAGGTGTGCGGTCCTGTTCATGACGGGCATGTGGACAGCCTGGATTCACTGGGAAGCGGATGAGTGCCATGATACCGCCTTCCACGGCGTGCCAGGTTTCTCACCGGAATACTCCGGGGTGTGAAGGAGACGGGTAAGGTTGCGCACAGTCTTCTGGATAGCGGCGGCCCTCGTGGCGGTGGCACTGGCCGCCGGGGCCGTGTGGCTCCTGACACGCGATCTCGAACGATACCGTGACGAGGTCGAGAACCAGCTTGAGGCGCTGACCGGCCGTGACGTGACGGTTTCCGGCGACCTGCGCCTGTCGTTCGTTCCCGATCTCAAGGTGGCCTTGAGCGATGTCACCATTGGTGACAGCGATACGCCCTGGCTCAGCTTGCCCGAGGTCCACGCTGTCGTTTCCCTGACATCGCTTCTGAGCCTTGATCTCGCTGTCGAGCGGATCAGGGTAGTCGGACCGGTCCTGACCATTGGCGGACCCGACATGGCTGGTTCCCTCACCGCCGGTGGGGCGACAACTCACCCGTCGGTCAGGATCGACGCCGTCGAGATCGTCGACGCCACGGTGACCTGGCACAGTGAATTCCATGGTACCCGGGTGTTCGAGGGCCTTGATCTTGCCATCGAGTCCAAGGGTGTGGATGGCCCCTTCGAAATCACCGGCAGTCTTTCGGGGAATGTCGGGGAATGGACTCTCGACGCCGCCCTTGGACGGCTGACCCGAACGTCTCTCCCAATGAGCCTTGCAGTCGAGTCCGACGAGGGCACCTCGCTCAGGGCATCGGGGAGCCTCCAGGATTGGAAGAACGAAGCCCGGTTCAGTGGCGCCGTGAGGCTGGATGTCAGGGACCTCGGAAGGCTGACCGGGCTCGCCGGGGCTCACAATCTGCCGGCGTCGTTTGATGCCGTGATGGGGATCAGCGCCGGCACGATAGAGGTCAGCGACCTCGCCCTGCAGCTCGATGAAACGGTTGCCTTCGGCGCCATCAAGTCGTCGGCGGATCATCTGGCGGTCCGGATGACCTCCAGCAAGCTTGATCTCGATCGCCTCGTGGCGTTGGCCCAGGAGATGGACAGCGACCATCAGGCGTTCGCCTGGTTGCGTGGGCGCCATGTCGCCATGGACGTCACGGTTGAACATGCCCTCTACCGGAACCGGACGGCGCGTCAGGTCGAAGTGGTGGCGTCCGTGGCCGATGGCACGGTTGACATCGAACGGGTCGCTGCACTCCTGCCGGGCAACACGCACGCCATGGTGAGCGGCATCGCCTCCATCAAGGGCGACGTGCCGATATTCCGCGGCCCCCTTGACGTCACATCGAGTGATCTCAGGAGCACACTCGCATGGCTCGGGGTGGACCTGGAGGGCATTCCCCGGGACCGGCTGAGGACCGCCCGGTTGTCGGCGCACTGTGAAGCGACGCCGGGTTCCGCCGTTCTGTCCGGCATGGATCTTGTTCTCGATTCATCCCATGTGACCGGGACACTCATCAGTCTTTTCGCCGGGAAGAGGAGTTTCATTGCCGATCTCGGTATCGATGAACTGGCGCTCGATGCCTATCTTCCCACCGGCCTGCCGGGCACCCTCCCGGAGACCGATTGGACCGGGTTCTCTCTTGATGTCAGGAGCGAGGTCGGAACACTGGTCATGGGCGATGTCGTCGCCGCCGGGGTTTTTGTCGATGGTGCCCTCAACCAGGGCGCCCTGGAGTTTCGACGCCTTGAGGCACGCGATGTCTCGGGCGCTGCCGTCAGGGCAACGGGGAGGATTGAACCGGCTGGCCGGAAGCTGGCGTTCGACGTCGAGATCGGGGCGGCCGACATTGGCTCCATCGCTCGCGGCGCTGGAATCGAAACGCCGTTCGACTTGCAAGAGCTTGGGAACGTGGACCTGCTGCTTGCCGCTCACGGGACATTCGAGGACATCGACCTCGAGGGCTCGATGGCGACCGCCGTGGCGGACTTCTCCATCAAGGGCGACCTGGTCCGGCCGCTCGCCGACCCGTCGTTCCGGGGCACCATCGACGTCGAGGGTGAGAGCCTGGCAGCCGTGGCTGGTGTTGCCGGGCTGGATGTACCGGGAGGAGAGGGTGAACCCTTCATGCTGTCTGCCGACATCGACCTGACACCCCTCGGGTTGAGCCTTGCCGTTGCCGGCAAAACCCTTGGCGCCACAATCGACGCCAATGGTCGCCTGAGGAATGCGGCTCTGGAAGATGGACGCGCCGTCCTCAAGCACGCAGACCCCGGTGACCTGATGGACCGCTGGGGCCTTGCCGGGAGTGCGGACCTGGAGGGGCCACTCGATATCGCCGTTCGGGCTACCGGGTCGCTCGAAGAGGGAGTTGTCGTGATTGAGCGGGCCACTGTCGGGCCATCCTCGTTCGAAGGCGCGGCCGAGTGGTCGACAGCCGCGGCCCGACCGGTCGTCAATCTTCGTCTCGCGGCGGACACGATCACTCTCGATGCCCTGGCCAGCCGGCTTCCAGAGGTCATCAATGATGTGGATGGGCGCGTCGACCTGGTAGCGGATCACCTCGTCGTCGGCGGAGTGGCGCTCGATGACGTGTTCGTGCGGTCCGGCGCCGAAGGCGGTGTCCTTCATCTCGAGACCCTGTCGGGATCCCTCTTTGGCGGGACGGTTCTCGTCTCCGGTACCGCCAGCCACGGTTTGCCCCACGAGGTGACCTACTCCCTTGACCTTGAAGACGGTGAACTCGAGGAGGTGCTCGGTGCCCTGACGGGGCGGGACACGCTCTCCGGCCGCCTCCACCTCGCGGTCGACGGGACGGCGCGCGGGCTCACGGGCGAGGACCTCCTGCAGAGCCTTGCCGGTGAGGGACGGATCTCACTCCAGCGTGGAGCGGTGGAGGGTTTCGATTTTCAGGCCATGGCGGGTCTGCTGGCTGTTGGTGGAGACAGCGCAGCCATTGCCGAAGCGGTCTCGCGCTCCACCGGCGAGGGCGCATCCGGCATCATCACGGCCCGCGCTTCCTTCTCCCTGTCGAAGGGTGTCGCCCGTTCGGACGATCTTTCCGTCATCTTCAATGGCGCCGAAGGCGTCTATGAACTCGAGGTCGATCTGCCACGCCGCTGGATCAATCTCGCCGGATCGGCGCAGCTGACCGGCAGCGCCGGCCTTCCGGCGGTCTCCATGACCGTCGCCGGCCCTCTCGACGAAGCAGGCCTCGTCTTCGATACCAGGCTGCTGGAAACACATCTCGTCAGCGAACCCGTTCCCCTGGTGGAAGACATTCCCCTGCCGGAAGACAAGCCGCTCGCTCCACCCGAAAAGACGGATGTCAGCGTAGTCTCGCAAGCGGCTGAACCCGACGTGCCGGAACGCGAAACCGTCATCGAAGAGCGGGAAGAAGAGGATGGTTCGCTGCTTCTCTGGGTCCTGGAGGAGGAGGGCGGTACGCAATCGCCACAACCTGTGCCGGACGAAGGACAGAAGAGTGCAGTGGACGTGCCGGAAGAAGGGGAGAGCGGCAGCATCCTTCTTCTGCTCGATTGAGAGCAGGGCGGTGGTGGCCCGGTGATCGCGGGGCGCCGATTTGCTGAAAATGATAATCATTCGCAATAATCTTGACATGTGGTCGGCGATGCCCCAAAGGGAACGCTAGTGATAATCATTCGCAATGGAAGGGAAGCACCATGCTCATGCGAATTGCTGCGCTCATTCTCGTCGTCCTGTCACTGCCGGCAGCGGCGAATGGTGAGATCAATCTCTATACGGCACGCCACTACGATGCCGACGTCCAGCTCTACGAGGCTTTCAACGAGGCCACCGGGATCACCGTCAATGTCATCGAGGACAAGGCCGGGGCCCTGATGGAAAGGATGAGGATCGAAGGCAAGAACAGTCCCGTTGATGTCTTCATGACTGCCGATGCCTCGAACCTGATGTCCGCCGCCCTCGACGGCCTGCTTCAGGGTGTCTCCTCGGCAGAACTGGAGTCCCGCGTACCCGCCTCACTGCGCCATCCCGAGGGCGAGTGGTTTGCCTTTACCAGGCGCGCCCGCGTGATCATGGTAAAGAGGGACTTCGATTCGACAGGTCTCGAACGCTACGAGGATCTCGCGGATCCACGGTTTGACGATACCATCTGCATCCGCTCGTCGGGCAACATCTACAACCAGTCTCTCGTCGCCTCGCTCGTCGTCGCCAATGGCGATGATGACACCGCACAATGGGTGAGGGGACTGGTGGCCAACATGGCGCGTGAACCGGAATCCAACGATACCGGCCAGATCAAGGCGGTGGCCGCCGGCCAGTGCGAGATCGCTGTCGCCAACACCTACTACCTGGCGCGCCTTGCGAGGTCAGACGATCCGGCCAATCGCGACATCGCCGGTGCCATCCGGGTCATCATGCCCAACCAGGGTGACCGCGGGGTCCACATCAACATTTCAGGGGCCGGTGTGGCCGCCCATGCCCCCAACCGCGACAACGCCATCGCCTTCCTGGAGTTTCTGGCCAGCGACATGGCGCAGCAGGTCTTCGCCGAAAGCAACAACGAATGGCCGGTGGTCGACGGTATCGCCCACGCGGATGTGCTCGATGATCTCTATGGAGACTTCGTCGCCGATGACATCGATGCGGCGGTGTTCGGCGCCAACCGCGCCCGCGCTCTCGGGATCATGGAAGAAAACGGCTGGAAGTAGGCGTCCGGCCGCCACCGGTCACGGCCGTGTTCCCGGCCGTGACCGGGCGATCCTTCCGGAGAGCAGGATGACAGGAAGCACCCCCGCCAGCACAATGGCCAGGGCTGCCGTCGAGGCCTCGGCCAGCCGTTCGTCCGCCGCCAGCCTCCACGTCCTGGTGGCCAGGGTCTCGAAGTTGAAGGGGCGCACCAGCAAGGTAGCCGGCAGCTCCTTGAGAACATCGACGAAGACCAGCAGGCCGGCCGTGAGGAGGCTGCCCCGCAACAGCGGGGCGTGGATTTCGGTCAGGGTGGAGAAGGGACTGTGGCCCAGCGTCCTCGAGGCGCCGTCCATCGCCGGGGTCACCCTGGCGAGCCCCGCATCGGTACTGTTGTAGGCAACCGCCAGAAATCGCACCACATAGGCAAGAAGAAGCGCGGCGATCGAACCGGTCAGCAGCAGGCCTGTCGACACGCCGAAAGCCGCCTCCATGAGGGCATCGAGACGGTTGTCGAACCAGGTAAGGGGGACCAGGATCCCGACCGCGATGACGGATCCCGGAATGGCATAGCCCATTGAGGAGATCCGTGCGGCGCCAATCGTCAGCGGGCTTGCCGCGAGACGTGCCGCGTAGCCCAGTGTCAGGGCGGCGGCGACGGCCAGGACGGCGGCCAGTCCGGCCACCAGGACCGAGTTTCCGGCATAGGTCATGAACGCCGCGAAGGGCATCGAATCGCCAGAGGCAAAGGAGAGTTCGAGGAGCAGGGAGACCGGAACCACGAATCCCAGCAGGACCGGAAGGAGGGTGGCGAGGAAGGCGGTCCAGGCCCTGATTCCGCCAAGGACAAAACGCGGCAGGGGCTGGAAGCGACCCGTCCCTGTCACATACCGGGCCCGGCCCCGGGAGCCCCGCTCCAGAAGGATCACGGCCAGAGCGAAGATGAGCAGGATGTTGGCCAGCTGTGCCGCTCCTTCCGGCGAACCCCTGATGAACCATGTCCGGTAGATGCCGGTGGTGAATGTCTGAACCCCGAAGAACTCGACGGTTCCGAAGTCGGCCAGCGTCTCCATGAGTGCCAGGGCAAGTCCGGCGGCAATTCCGGGCCGGGCCATGGGCACGGCAACACGGGCGAATGCGGACCAGGGGCCGAGTCCCAGGGACCGGGCGACACCGAGGGCCTGGACCGACTGTGACAGGAACGCGTTGCGCGCCAGAAGATAGACATACGGGTAGAGCACCAGCGACAGCATGGCGATGGCGCCCGGTGTGGAGCGGATTTCGGGGAACCAGTAGTCATGGCGCCCCCAGCCGGTCAGATCGCGCAGAAACGTCTGCAGCGGCCCGGCGAACTCCAGGAAATCGGTGTAGGCATAGGCGATGACATAGGCCGGAGCGGCAAACGGGAGAAGCAGCAGCCATTCCATGTAACGCCGGCCCGGAAACTCGCACATGGTGACAAGCCACGCGGTCCCGGTGCCGATGGTCCCTGCGACCACGGCCACTCCCGCCAGCAACACCAGGGTGTTGACGACATAGACCGAGAGAATGCGATCGATGAGACCGGCCCACACGACACCGCTGCCGGTGAAGAGGTTCGACACGACGGCAAGGATGGGAAGGGAGACAATGGCGGCAATGACCAGAGCTGCCGCAGGAAAGAGTGGCCACCAGCCGGAAGCGGGCCGCATCTGTCTGACCGGCAGCCTCACGCCTTCGACGGGCCGACCATGGAGTGCGGTCTCACCCAGGCATCGAAGTCCTCGGGGCTGACGAGGCCAAGCGAGACGGCAGCCTCCTTCAAGGTCGTGCCCTCGGCATGCGCCTTCTTGGCGATCCTCGCTGCATTGTCATAACCGATGTGGGGGTTGAGTGCCGTCACGAGCATGAGCGAGCGCTGCATCATCTCTTCGATACGGTCCCTGTCGGCAGCGATGCCGGCAACGCAGCGATCCGTGAAACTCGCTGCCGCATCACCGAGAAGACGGGCGGAACGCAGCACGTTGAAGACCATCACAGGCTTGAAGACGTTGAGTTCGAAGTGTCCCTGGGCTCCTGCAATCGTGACCGCCGTGTGGTTGCCCATGACCTCGGCGCAGACCATGGTCAGGGCCTCGCACTGGGTCGGGTTGACCTTGCCCGGCATGATTGAACTGCCAGGTTCATTGGCCGGCAGCACAAGTTCCCCTATGCCGCTGCGTGGCCCGGAGCCGAGCAGCCTGATATCGTTCGCGATCTTGTTGAGGCTGACGGCGACGACATTGAGCGCCCCGGACACTTCCACCATGGCATCATGGCTCGCCAGGGCCTCGAACTTGTTGGCAGCGGTCACGAAGGGAAGGTTGGTCATCGCGGCCACGCGTTCAGCGAAGGCGACATCGAATCCCTGGGGACTGTTGAGGCCCGTGCCGACCGCCGTCCCTCCCATGGCAAGCTGCATGAGCCGCGGCATCGTTCCCCTGACACGCTCGATGCCGAGTTCCGCCTGCCGGGCGTATCCCGAAAACTCCTGGCCCAGGGTCAAGGGCGTCGCATCCTGAAGATGCGTTCGGCCGATCTTGACGATGTCGGAGTACTCCTGCGCCTTGGAGTCCAGAGCGGTGTGAAGCCGTTGAAGCGAACCAAGAAGCCGTCGATCAACCTCGATGGCGACGGCGATATGCATCGCTGTCGGGAAGCCATCATTGGATGACTGGCCCATGTTGACATGGTCATTGGGGTGCACCGGGCTCTTCGAGCCCAGTTCGCCGCCAAGGATCTCGATAGCCCGGTTCGCGATCACCTCGTTGACGTTCATGTTGGTCTGGGTACCCGATCCGGTCTGCCAGACAACGAGAGGAAAGTGGTCCCCAAGACGTCCCTCGATGACCTCGTCGGCGGCAGTGGTGATCGCTGCGGCCAGATGGTCCTGGAGCTTGCCCGAGGACCGGTTGATGTCGGCCGCCGCCTTCTTGACGTAACCGAAGGCCTCGATCAGCTGCGAGGGCATGCGTTCGGACGGGCCCCCGATGGGGAAGTTGCCAAGCGATCTCTGGGTCTGAGCGCCCCAGTAGCGATCCCCGGGAACGCTGATCTCCCCGAGAGAGTCGGTTTCTGTGCGGAGATCGGCCATGGACTGCGGTTCCCGCGTCAAGTCAGGCCTTCCTTACCACACCGCGTCCCGTCCTTGCGAACGATTCTCAGTCGTGGAATGCAACCCTACTTCTTGCGGAAGGAATCGAGGGAGACGATGGTGCCATCACCTTCGGGCGGTTCCGGCTCTGCCTCCTCGACAGGTTCTCCCTCGGCAGCCTTGAAGTTCAGTCCGAACTTGACGCTCGGGTCGACGAACGAGGTGACGGCAGTCCAGGGAACACCGAGTTCGTGGGGCATGCGGTCAAATGAAAGACCGATGGAAAATCCTTCTTCGTCGACCTCCAGATTCCAGAACTGATTCTGGATGACGATCGTGATGTCTTCGGGATAGCGGGCCTTCAGGGCCTTGGCCATCCTGACGCCGGGGTGGTCGGTACGGAAGGTGATGTAGAAGTGATGGTCTCCAGGCAAGCCGTCACGCGCGGCGATTTCGAGGGCGTGCGCGACGACGCTGCGCAGGGCGCCGTCAATCAGAAGTCCGTAGTGAATGGAGTCATTCATCGCTCGACCGGACCGTCAGGGACCGACAGGATGGAGGGCTTCTGTTGCCCGGTGCCCTCCAAACCGCGCTTGTCGCCTAAGCGGCAACAGCGAACGCCTCGTTGTCGTTGGCGTTTGTGAGATTGACCCGATAACGGCGGTATCATACCGGGCGAAAATCGCACCTTTACCACGCACGTCGATCCTGGTTCGCCCCCATAGGCTTATGGTGGAGGCGGCGGGTACTGCCCCCGCGTCCGCAACGTCTATTCCGAACGACGTTTATCGCCATAGCCCGGCGCACCGGGCAACCCGACATATAGTCTCGACCCGGCCTGTACGCAACCCTTGTTTCGGGCAACCGCACGGCAACCGGATGCGAAAGGTCTCTCTGGCCCTCCGAAAAGCGGCTTGCTGCGTGCGAAGCGCTTGCGGTCCTCCTGTCCCTGCTGGAGATCCGGGGACAGGGCGGCGTGTTCAGTCTCGCCCGGCGATGGCACTGCGGCTGTCACCCACCCAAGGCATCATGTTTCAAGATTCCGCAGTACTCCGTCGTGCCGAACTCGGTTTCATGTAGCGATCAGGATACTACCTGGCCATCGCAAGTTACCTCGCTGACCGTCCCATCCGCCGGCATCTCATCAAGGCCCGGCTCGTCTGCTTCCCTGCAGGATCACGGAATGCCCCGGCGTCACTGTGCCGACGGTACTCCCGACCATTGTTTGCAGCCGCTATCGTACGTGTGTGCACGGGGCACAGCCAGCACAGACAATCGCGGCTGCAGCGTCCTCTGAATGGACAAACGCCACGGAATCGTCCGTCACGGAAGAGAACGGACGGTCAGACGGCAGGTGCGTTCAGCATTCGGACTCTTCAGGCCGCCATCCTCATCCGGTCGCAGTCCCCCGTGGGGGTCTTGCGGGTCAACGGCATACTTCCCATGCTACAAAGGTACCATGAGTGGCGAGGAACATGATGGCTGAGGCCAGCCTGGTTGACCGCATCCAACTTGGCGAAGACTCGACACTCGAGTTCAAGCGCGTCGTAGTCACCGGTCAACGCGTCAGGGGTCCGGACCGGGGTGCGTTCGCCGATGAACTTGCCGCGATGGCGAACGGGCGAGGCGGAACCGTGATCCTGGGGGTGGACGACAGAAGCCGGGAGGTGCTGGGCATTCCGCTGGACGACCTGGACATTGTCGAGAGCTGGGTTCGTGAGATCTGCAACGATTCGGTAAGGCCAGCACTCGACGCCGATATCCGTAAGCTCACAATGGAGACCGCTGCCGGCCACCCGGTTCCGGTCATCCGAATTGACCTGGCCCGCAGTCTGTTCATTCACAAGAGTCCTGGAGGATATTTCCGCAGAATTGGCAGTTCCAAGCGTGAAATGACTCCGGAAACACTCGCGCGCTTAATTCAGGAACGCAGCTACAGTCGTCTCATTCGATTCGATGAAACCATCGTCCCTGGAACAGGACGAGCGGACTTGCACTTTGCGCTCACCCAAAGATTTACTCTGACCGACCCTACCGACGACACACTGCGCAAGCTTTGTATCATGTCGAATGACGACGACGGAGCTGAACGGCTCACGATCGCAGGTGTTCTGCTTTGCACGTCCGAGCCGCAACGCTGGATGGCTCACGCATACATCCAGGCCGTCAGCTATGCTGGAGACCGGACGGACGTCGAATATCAGACAGATTCGCGAGACATCGGCGGACCCCTTGACGAACAGGTTGCGGAAGCTCTGCACTTTGTGCGACGGAACACATTGGTGCGGGCAGTAAAAAATGGGCCACGGTCGGACAGACCGCAGTTCAGCGCCCGGGCGGTATTCGAGGCTCTTGTGAACGCTGTTGCGCATCGCGACTACTCGATCGCCGGTTCGCGGATACGCCTTCACCTGTTCGGGGACCGGCTCGAACTCTATGTGCCCGGCGCCCTCGCTAACACACTGACTCCGGACAGCCTGCACCTGCGGCAGGCCAGCAGGAACGAACTCATCGTGTCCTTGTTGGCGCGCTGCCCTGCACCAACCGGTCTCGGTCGTTCACGCTTGATGGACCGCCGCGGTGACGGTGTACCGATCATCCGCAAGGAATGCGAACGATTGACCGGCCACCTTCCCGAGTACAGCGTACTCGACGACAGCGAACTGCGTCTCGTAGTTCGGTCGGCGGACTAGGCGCTGCTTTCGCTCGCGATTCATAGGCCGGACACGGTCGCTGGCGGCGTGTGCCGTTCGGTTGCAGGCGGCATGGGAATGATCATCGATCCGAGACGGTGTCGATGACCGAAAGCATGCAGATTGTGTGTCTTGCAAACTCCCGAAAGCTATCGGGCCGATGCATTGCCGGTCGGGTGTGGGCAATCGACGAGAAGGCAGGATGCTGGGTCCGGCTCGTAAGCGCACGGGAGAACCAGGAGGTGTCGGAATACGAACGCCAGTACGAAGACGGAAGCGATCCCAGGATTCTCGATATCATCGAAGTGCCCGTGCTCAGGCCGCAGCCAGAAGGTCACCAGACCGAAAACTGGCTGCTTGACCCGGATTACTATTGGGAGAAGGTCGGTGTTTATTCACCGTTGGATCTTCCGGCCCTGGTTGATCCGGTTGAGCCGCTGTGGGTTGACGGTTGCAGCACCTATCATGGTCGCAATGACAGGATTCCCTTGGAAGGAACGGGAAAGACACCCAGTTCCCTACGGTTAATTGCTGTTGAGGAAGTCATTGTAGAGGTATTTGCACCCGGCGAAGCGTTTGGGAACTCCAAGCGGCGCGTACAGGGCCAGTTCGTGCATGCAGGCCAGAACTACGCGTTCTGGGTGACCGATCCCCTGTACGAGCGAAGGTTTCTAGCAAAGCTGGACGGTACCTACAGAATTGGCGAGTGCCATCTGACCATCAGTCTTGGTGAACCGTACCGGAACGCCATATTCAAACTCATCGCCGCCATCATCGAACCAGATTGGCACTAGAATCTTGAACGCGAGCGCAAGAACCATTCTGACGATCGGTCACTCCAACCATACCTTGAAGTTCTTTCTTGAACTTCTCAACCTGCACGACGTGACCGCTATCGCAGATGTGCGCTCCGCTCCATACAGCCGTTTCAATCCCCAGTTCAATCGCGAGAAATTTGCCGGGTCTCTCGAGGCCTCCGGATTCAGATATGTGTATCTCGGTCGTGAGCTGGGCGGGCGATCTGATGACCGGTCCTGCTACGAACACGGCCGCATCCGCTACGATCGACTCGCGCGCACGCCACGGTTTCGTGATGGCCTGGAGAGGGTCTTGCACGGCGCAGGTCGGTACCGCATTGCACTGATGTGCGCCGAGAAGGAACCGCTCGACTGCCATCGGACCCTTCTCATCGGACACGAGCTGGACAAGAGTGGGGTTGACGTCGCGCATATCCTAGCCGATGGAACGCTTGAGCCGCATGCGGGCACGATGAGTCGTCTGATTGCCGAATTCAGTTTCGAGGCCGATCTGTTCAGCCGACACCGCACGCGCCGCCAGCTCATTGAGGAAGCGATTGCACATCAGGCGGAATGCGTTGGACACCTCATGGAACGAGTGAGTGACGAGGCAAGGCAGAAGGACCAATGAGGGTATCGACGATAGGCTTCACCAGGAAATCCGCACAGCGGTTCTTCGAACTTCTGCGTGAATCAGGCACCAGGCGAATCGTGGATGTGAGACTCCGAAACGGCTCCCAGCTTGCCGGGTTCGCCAAGAAGGGTGACCTTGCCTGGTTCGCACGCGAGCTGTGCAACATCGAATACGTCCATGTGCCGGACCTCGCTCCCACGAAGGAATTGTTGAGCGAGTATCGACAGGGGCGAATCTCCTGGGAGACCTACGAGGACCGGTTTGTCGATCTGATGAAGACCCGCAGGATCGAATCCGTTCTGCCCAGGGAGGTCGTGAACAATGGTTGTCTGCTTTGCAGCGAAGACCAGCCGCACCATTGTCACCGACGGCTCGTTGCCGAGTATCTGAAGGAACATTGGGGCGACCTGGAGATCGAACATCTGGGTCTCAAGAGAGGTGCTCGCCAATCCGCTTGAGAACCCTTCTGCAGGTCATCCCGTGTTCAGACAATCTCGATGCTGCAAGGCATCCGACTCTCGAAGAGAAGTTGCAGCGCTTCCGGGTGGACCGGCTCGGCAAGCCCCCGCCTGCGCGACCCCCATTCTTGTCTTCGACCATCCGCGGGATCACGTCGCCCGCTCCAGTGACCGGGCAACCTTGTCCGCCACAAACCGTGCGAACGGCGCGATATCCTGATCCACACTGGCGCTCTCAAGGCCTGCCATGTAGACGTCACGATCCTCGATTCGAATGACGGTCCACGGATAACCACCGGATGCCAGCATCGCGTTCATGACGAAGCGCGCCATGCGTCCGTTACCGTCCGGGTAGGGATGGATGTAGCCGAACAGCCAGTGTCCGAGCACGGCGCGTACGGAAGGTTCGGTCTCGGTTTCCAGCAGATCGAACAGGGCCGGCATGGCATCGCGCACCGCCTCCCGGCGAGGCGGCACATGCCGCGATCCCCTCAGAAACACGGCATCGTTGCGGTAGCCGGCCAGAGTGGAGGCGGCGATCAGGCCGGAGGCGACGCAAAGTTGAAGGAGTTCGCGATACCAGTCCCGGTGGACCTCGCGGACCAGAGCACCGGCTTCGCTGCCGCCGATGATCTCACCCACCGCCTCTCGCACAAGACGGAATGCCTGCCAGTAACCGCGTGCGGCCAGCGCGTCGAGGCTATGCCGATCGGCGTCGGGATTGTCCGCATCCCAGTTGCCCGTGCGCACCCGGTCAATCATCTCCGGTGTGACACGGTAGCCCTCGATCGACAGCGAGTGATAGGCATCGTTGCGATAGATCTCGTCAACGAAGGACAAGTAGCTTTCGATGTCACTGGGTAGGCCGGGGGCTTCGGGAAATGCGGCGATCACAGGCCCCCGCATGGTCTCCCACAGCGATTGCAGGCGCCCCACAATCGGTGCCTGCGCCCGACCAGGCGCACCAGGAACCTGCTCCGCTTCAAACGGAACGGCTTCGCGGACATCGTAGCCGGCACGCTTCATGACGCTCAGAATCTCATCGGCCACATCGTCCCTGCCGATCCGGCGAAAGGCGCCGGCCAGCCGTCCGGCAACCACCGAGTGGCCGCCATCAAGCAGCCGGCCGAGCACTTGAGCCGCATCGCGGATGCCCGAGAGCACGACCTGCGCCTCGACCGGATGCCGGACAAAAAAAGCTTCCGGCACGCGCACCAATGCCGCTTCGGGCACAATGAACCGCAGCCCGTCCCGGTCCGCCAGGTCGGCATCAGGCGGCATGTCCTTCTTTCTGAGGTCGAATAGTGACGTGCCGAACAACAGTTCGACGGAGTTGTTGGCGCCCTTGGGCGTATGAATGATGACCTGCCGCGGGATGACGGTGTTTTCTGCGTGGAGCAGCAACGACTGTTCCGGGGAGAGGTGCCAGTCCGGGCCGAATCGGGTCGTAGAATAGGCCGCGCAGAACTCCCAAAAGGAAGCAAACCAGGGCGTCGTATCACCTGGATCGGCATCCGGACTGCAGGAGATCAGCCAGCCCTTCATCACCTCGGCCAGGAAACCGTTCCTGACCAGCCGCTCGCGGTGAACACGCGTCAGTTCGCCGGAGCGGAAGACCCGCCGCCTCCGGTCCTGCAGTTTCCGGAGTTGTGCCAGCGACGCAGCGAGTTTTTCGTTCGGTGTGGCCATGCGCGCGCCTTCACAGGTAGGACGCTCCGTATCACTGCAAGTCTACCGAGCTGTATATGATCAAGTCAATAGTGTCGTGCTTGTTCACGTACACTGCGACGTGGCGACACACGTCCATGTTGTTTGAGAGTGACTGCAGCCTGTCATGAGTCCCGGCGGAGGAGTGTGAACACACGGACGCCGTCGACAGCTTCAGCCGGCCGGTGCGTCCCAGGCGACTGCGTACAAATCCTTCCAGGGGATCAGCCTGCACGCTCTCCGGTGCTGGGGTCGGTCGCCGCCATAGACAACAAGAGTGGTGCATCGAGGGGCCGAATTGACGAGGTGTTGGAGAATGCGACGGGCGAGAGGCGTCTTTACTGCCATTCCGAAGAGCGGGCACACAAGGAGGAGGGCATTGCCAATCGCTTCGAGGCTTCCCTTGCCAGGCTCCACCAGGGGCTGTCGCGTCCGCGCACGGCCAAGGGGCTCGACCATGTCTGGCGGAGCATCGGGCGGATCAGCGAACGCAGCCGCGGCATCGCACAGCATTACGACGTCGCTGTCGCCTCGGATCCCGAGACCGGCAAGGCGACGGCGGTCACCTGGGAGAGGAAGACGGTGGCCGGCACCATGCTCACCCATCCGGGCGTCTTTTGCCTGCGCACCAATGTCATCGACTGGGACCAGGAGACCCTGTGGCGCACCTACACGATGCTCACCGACCTGGAATTCGTGTTCCGCTCGCTGAAGTCGGAACTCGGCCTGCGTCCGGTCTATCACCAGACCCAGGGCCGTACCGACGGCCACCTGTTCATCACCGTTCTTGCCTACCAGATGGTGCAGACCATCCGCAGGCGGCTTCGCCAGCATGGCGAGACCTCAAGCTGGGCCACCCTGCGCCGCATTCTGGCTGGTCAGCAGCGTGTCACCGCCACGTTCCGCCGCAAGGATGGCGGCACACTGCACGTGCGCAAGGCAACCCTGGCCGAGCCCGCTCAGCTGAAGATCTACTCCGCGCTCGGTCTCGATCCGCAACCCGGCAAGACCTCGCGAATGATCGTCTGATCACGCGTACATCTCATAACGAACACGAATGTAGTGCCAGACACCAGGAATCCGCCTTCTCAAGCCGTTGATAATCAACACTTCCTGAAAACGTCTGTTGAACTTGGCCCAAGTTATCGCTGCCGCTCATCTTGCGCCATCCCCATCACCGGGGATTGCCGTTCGACATCAACCAGACCTGAGCCGGATCACGCAGGGATCCGTTGCAATGATCGGCCATGCGGATCATGCAGACCTGAGTGCAGCGGCCGGCATTCCGGCACTGGGTCGCGCCTTTCAATTGTGAATTCGATCGAAGGCGGATTGCAGCCGGGGGGATTGCCGCCCGGCCACGGGGCATGGTTGTCGGTGGAGTTCGCTGGCCGCCTCGTGTATGCCCTTGGCATGGGTATCACGCAGGAACAGGCGCAGGAGATCGAGGCGCAGAGGTCCCGTTCCGAAACGACGCGACGGGTGGTATCGCCGGGGCTGGAGGCCTTGCTCTACGAACCGATCGAGGTGCTCGATCACGGATTCGTGCGTGTCATCGACTACCTGGGAGATGACAGTGCCATCGTCCAGGCGGCACGGGTGTCCTACGGCACGGGCACACGGTCGGTGCGCGGCGATGCGGCGCTCATCGCCTACCTCATGCGCCACCGCCACACCACGCCCTTCGAGATGTGCGAGATCAAGTATCACGTCAAGCTGCCGGTGTTCGTGGCCCGCCAGTGGATTCGCCACCGCACGGCCAGCATCAACGAGGTCTCGGCGCGTTACTCGATTCTCGACCGCGAGTTCCACATTCCGGCGCCTGACAACCTGGCGCGCCAGTCGACGCAGAACCGGCAGGGCCGGAGCGATGTCCTCGAGGGCGACGAGGCGGTGAAGGTGCTGGAGATTCTCAAGGACGACGCCAGCCGCGCCTACGGACACTACGAGGAGATGCTCGACGGCGAGGGGCCCGGCCTTGCCCGTGAACTGGCCCGCATCAACCTGCCGCTCGGCATCTACACCCAGTGGTACTGGAAGACCAATCTCCACAACCTGCTTCACTTCCTGGTCCTGCGCGCGGACCCCCATGCCCAGTACGAGATCAGGGTCTATGCCGAGGCGATGCTGGAGACGGTGAAAGCCTGGGTGCCGCTGGCCTACGAGGCCTTCGTCGAATGCCGGCTCGACGGAGCGGAACTGACGGCGAAGCAGCTGGCCGCGGTGCGCCGCATGGTGAAGGGCGAGACGGTGACCCAGGAAACGAGCGGGTTGTCGCGGCGGATGTGGGAAGAACTGCAGGCCGTGCTGGAGAGCCGTCCCTGACGGACGACGAACCTATTCGATGACGATGCGCGGGCCTTGCGGGCGTGAGCCCGGCAGACTCTCCAGAACCGCCGAGGCCACCGCCTGGTAGGCATTGGCAATGGTTCCTGAGGGCTCGGCGGCGACGATGGGAAAGCCGCTGTCCGACGTCTCGCGAATCCTGATGTCGAGAGGAATTTCACCCAGGAATGGGACTCCCAGCCGGGCAGCCTCCTGCCTCGCCCCACCATGGGCGAAGACGTCGGTGCGGTGACCGCAGGCCGGGCAGGCGAAGTAGCTCATGTTCTCGACAATGCCGAGGATGGGAACATCCACCTTGCGGAACATGTTGAGTCCCTTGCGGGCGTCGATGAGCGAAAGGTCCTGTGGCGTGGAAACGATCACGGCGCCGGCAAGCGGCGTTCTCTGGGTGAGCGAGAGCTGGATATCACCGGTCCCTGGCGGCAGATCGACGATCATGATGTCGGCTTCGCCCCATGCCACCTGGCGCAGCATCTGCTCCAGGGCGCTCTGCACCATCGGGCCGCGCCACACCATGGGCTGGTCCTCTCCGATCAGCAGGCCGATCGACATGGTCGCGATGCCGTAAGCCATCTTCGGATAGAGCAGGGTCCCGTCGGTCTCGGGCTTTCCCGTCAGTCCGAAGAGGCGCGGCGCCGAAGGCCCGTAAATGTCCGCATCGAGGAATACGACCTTGCGGCCTTCGGCGGCCAGGGCAAGCGCCAGATTGGCCGCGGTGGTCGACTTGCCGACACCACCCTTGCCACTGGCTACCGCCACGATGGCATTGACGCCATCGATGCCTCCGGCCGGCTGCGCCGGGACAGCCTGGTCGCGGTGAGCGGTCATGACGACGCTGGACGAGAGCACACCGGGCAGGGCGCGAATGGCGTCTTCGGCTGCCTTGCGCACCGGCTCATACGCGTGGCCGCGGTCAGCCGGCACCTCCATGACGAAACCGACGTTGCCGTCCTTGACGACAAGATTGGAGACGAGGCCCTCGTCGCCGATCGGCTGACCGCTCCCGGGATCGATGATCCCGCGAAGGGCGGCTTCAACTGCCTCTTGCGTGACTCGTGCCATCGCTCGTCATCCTTCCCGCGTTGCAGGCAACACGCAGGTGACATATAACGCGGGGACCCTTGGCAACAACCCATAAAGTGCGGAGCCCGGTACGCCAGGATCCGCCAGGAAGGCAGCGAACCCATGTCCTGGAACGACGGTGGTGGAGGTGGATGGGGCGGTTCCGGCGGTGGCCCATGGGGACGACGTCCCTCAGGCGGCGGCGGTCGTGAATTCGAGGAACTCGTCCGCAACATGCAAAAGAAGGGCCGGCGATTCCTGCCCGGCGGTTTCGGCGGCATCAGGGGGATCCTGATCATCCTCGTCGTGCTTGCCGTCGTGTGGCTGGCGAGTGGAATCTACCGGGTCGACACCAATGAGCAGGGTGTCGAGGTTGTCTTCGGGCGCTGGGTCAACACGACGACACCCGGTCTCGACTACAACTGGCCGGCGCCCGTCGGACAGGTCTTCACACCGACGGTGACGGAGATCCAGCAGTTCACCATCGGCACCACGCCCCAACAGAGCCTGATGCTGACCGGTGACGAGAACATCATCGACGTCAAGTTCGTCGTGAAGTGGAAGATCGACGACGCCGGAAAATTCCTGTTCAACATCTCCGATCCGGAAGGAACGACACGCAACGTGGCCGAGAGCGCCATGCGTCAGGCCATCGGTCGCACCCCGCTGGCTACGGCTCTTGCCGAGGGCAGGGCGGAGGTCGAACAGAAGACACTGGAATTGATGCAGGCGATGCTCGATGAGTACGGTGCCGGAGTCGAGATCCGCCAGGTCGAGTTGCAGAGCGTCGATCCGCCGGCGGCGGTGATCGACTCCTTCCGCGATGTCCAGGCGGCACGCGCGGACCAGGAACGTTCGATCAACGAGGCCCAGGCCTACCAGAACCAGATCGTGCCGGTCGCCCGTGGCGACTCACAGCGCATGCTCCAGGAAGCGGAGGCCTACAAGGAACAGGTGATCAATACGGCCCAGGGCGATGCTGCCCGCTTCAGGTCGGTCTACAACGAGTACATCCTGGCCGAAGAAGTGACAGAGCGGCGCATCTACCTCGAGACCATGGAAACGGTACTGCGCGACATGGAGAAGATTATCATCGACACCGGGGCCACGGATGGCCAGGGGGTCGTACCCTACCTGCCGCTCGACCAGCTGCGGCGAAGCAGCGACCAGGAGGGCTGAACCGTGAGCATCAAGATCATTCTCTCAGTCATCGGCCTTGCAGTTCTTCTGGTGGTCGGTTCCATGTCCGTGTTCACCGTCGCCGAATACGAGCAGGGGATCGTTGTCCAGTTCGGTGATCCCAAGCGCGTGGTGTCCGACCCCGGTCTCAATTTCAAGCTTCCGTGGCAGGACGTCGTCTACTACGAGAAGCGGGTCATCCAGGTCGATGGAGAGCCTGAACAGGTGACCGCGTCGGACCAGAAGCGCCTGGTTGTCGATGCCTTTGCCCTCTATCGCATCACGGATCCCCTGAAGTTCAAGAATTCGGCGATCACCATCGACCGTTTCGAGGGATTCATGCTGAGAACGCTGACAGGCACGTTGCGCCAACACATCGGTCGTGTGCCACTGGTCGATGTCGTTTCCGGTGAGCGCGAGGCGTTGATGACCGAGATTCAGGAGTCCCTGGTCACGGCGACCGAGCAGTATGGCATCGAGGTGACGGACGTTCGTATCAAGCGCACCGACCTTCCCCAGGAAAACAGTCAGGCCATCTACCGGCGGATGCAGACCGAACGTCAGCGCGAGGCAAGCGAGATTCGCGCCGAGGGCGAGGAACAGTCATTGCGCATCCGCGCCGAGGCTGACCGGACCCGCACGGTGCTGATTTCGGAGGCAAGGCGCGATTCCGAAATCCTGCGTGGCGAAGGGGACGGAGAAGTGGTGCGCATCTTTGCCGAGGCCTTCGGCCGGGATGTCGAATTCTTCACCTTCTATCGCACCATGCAGGCATACCGCGAGGCGCTCAACGCCACGGACACCACCCTGGTGCTGAGTCCGGACGGAGAATTCCTGCGCTTCCTGACGAATTTCGAAGGCCTCCAGACGAGCCCTCGTTCTGACACATACGCCGAGTAGTGGTGGAGCACCGCCTGACCGGGCGCCGATGACAGATCTGGCTGTGGCGCTTGCCATTGCCCTGTTTCTCGAAGGTGTCGCCTGGGCGCTGTTCCCGGGCGCCATGAAGAGGGCAATGGTGCATGTTCTGGCCCAGCCCCTGTCCACCGTGCGAACGGTCGGTCTGCTGGTAGCCCTGGCCGGCGTGACAGCCGTATGGTTGCTGCGTGGCTGAATGACAAGTCGACACAGAGGTCGTGATATGACGATGAACCGGACCGGTTTCTTCCCTGTTCTTGTTCTGACTTTCCTTCTTGCCGGGTTCTCCGGCACCGCAAGCCATGCACACGGCAATGGCGCAGGCCATGCCGACCTGGCGGAGCGCCTGCTTCCTTCGGTGGTCTCGATCTTCACCGAAACCGAAGTCGCCGGAGGCAACCGTTCAGGGACCAACCCCTATTCGGGAACGCCTTTCGAGGAATTCTTCGAGCGCTTCTTCGACCGGCAGAATCCCGACAAGGAGGACAGTGAGCCGCGCTCGGCCCCATGGGCGCTGGGATCCGGGTTCATCATCCACGAAGACGGCGACATCGTCACCAACGCCCATGTCATCGACAAGGCCTCCAGGATCCTTGTGCGCCTTGATGACGGGACCGAGTACGAGGCCACGGTGGTGGCGACGGACTCCAAGACCGATATCGCCCTTCTCAGGGTCGAGGCAGACGATGCGTTGCCGGCGGTGGCCTTTGGCGATTCGGATGTCGTGCGCATCGGTGATGTCGCCCTTGCCATCGGCAACCCCTTCGGGTTCGGCAATTCCGTGACAACCGGCGTCATTTCGGCGCGCCAGCGGGACATCAACGCCGGTCCTTACGATCAGTTCCTGCAGACGGACGCGCCCATCAACCGCGGCAACTCGGGAGGGCCGCTGTTCAACATCGACGGCGAGGTTGTCGGGGTGAACACGCTGATCTACTCGCCGTCGGGTGGCTCGGTGGGCATCGGATTTGCCGTTCCCTCCAACGTGGTGGCTCATGTTGTCAGCCAGCTCAAGGAATTTGGCCGAACCCGCCGCGGCTGGCTCGGCGTGCGCATACAACCTGTGACCCCGGAAATCGCCGAGGGTCTCGATCTACCCGAGGCGAGCGGCGCACTCGTTGCGAGTGTCACGCCTGACAGCCCTGCTGAAGCCGCCGGGTTCCAGATCGGCGACACCATCGTGCGCTTCAACGGCATCCCGATCGACGACATGCGCGAGTTGCCACGCGCCGTGGTGCGTACGGAAGTGGGCCTCGAGGTCGAGGTCATCGTCATCCGCGACGGCGAGGAACACGCCATCGACGTGGTGCTCGGAGAACTCGAGGCATACGAGGCCAGCCTTGCCGGCGCCACGGACGAGTCAGGTGACAGCGCCGAAAGCGCCGAAGATGTCCAGGAGGAGATTCTACTCGGGATGGAGATCCGTCCGGTCAATGCCGAGCTTGCCCGCGAGCTCGGGCTTGACGACGATGCGACGGGTCTCGTTGTCACCCGGGTCGAACAGGACGGTCCGGCGGACCGTGGTGGCGTCCAGGCCGGCGACATCCTGCTCCATGTCGGGCGCGAGGCGGTGGAGTCCGTCGAGCAGGTGAGGGATCTCCTCGAGGCGGCAAGAGGAAGAAATGCCCAGTCCGTGGTCGTTCTCATCGAACGCGAGGGCGATCCGAGGTACCTGGCCCTGGAAATCGGTGACTGATGCCCTTTCGCCGCTGATTGTGCGGAAGAGGGAGTGGGTACCGGCCCGGTCATCCTCATTGGCGGACCGACGGCGTCGGGCAAGTCCGCCCTTGCCATGCGCCTTGCCGAGGAGGTGGGTGGCGTCATCATCAATGCCGACAGCATGCAGGTCTATGCTGACCTCGCGATCCTGACGGCCCGGCCTGCGGCCTCGGACGAGGCGCGTTGCAAACACCACCTCTTCGGCTTTCTCGATGCTTCCACACCCTGTTCGGCCGGATTGTGGCACCGTCGCGCACGCGGGATATGTCTGGAAGTCTCCTCGTCCGGCCGGGTGCCGATCGTTGTCGGCGGGACCGGTCTCTATCTCAAGACATTCCGCGAGGGATTGGCGCCGATCCCGGACATTCCAGGGGACGTCCGCGAGAGGATCCGCCGGCGTCTGTCGCTGGAGGGACCAGAGGCGCTTCACGCCGAACTTGGCCGGACCGATCCGTCCCTCGCAGCGGTTCTCTTCCCCACGGACAGCCAGCGCATCGCCCGGGCCCACGAGGTCCACGAGGCAACGGGAACGCGGCTCTCGGAGTGGATGACGCGATCCCGCGAAGGAGAATGGGAAGGGCCGCTGTGGCAGATCAGCCTGCTTCCGGACCGATCGCTCCTCTTCGAACGCGCGGTTGCCCGTTTTGACCGGATGATGGCAGTGGGCGCCCTCGAAGAAGCCGTGGCCTTCAGGGCACGCCGTCTCGATCCTTCCCTGCCGGCCGCACGCTGCGTCGGCCTTGCCAGTCTCATGGCCCATCTTTCCGGACGGCTCACCCTCGATGAGGCGTGCGACGACGCGAAGCGGGCTACACGGCGTTACGCCCGCAGGCAGTTCACATGGTTCCGCCATCAATCCGCCGATGCATCGCTCCTGCATGCCTTCGGCGACGAAGGCGCCAGCGGCATCATCGCCAGGGCCCGGTGCTTCCTGTCAGCCTCTTCCACCCGTCTGCCGTGATCGCAATTCGGCAAGGAGCATCCTGACAAGTCAGCACGTGCCGGCACTGTCGCCTGCCCTGTGCACGCAGTCACGGACCATCATTGAGTCACTCGCGCGTCGAACGACGGAATTCAAGGGGAGACCCCCAGCGCCGCGATCCGCTCGCCGTTGGCCGTCCGGCCGCGGTCTCGGTTCATCCCGGCAACACCGGTGATACGAGCACCATCCTGCCCAAGGTCGAGTGCCTGCAAGTGCGCTCTGGCCTTGCCCGGGTGGTGATCGAGCGCGTGTGCATGCGGGTGGAGTGCTGGCGGCTGACAGGCCGTTGCAGGCTCGAGGGAGCATGTGTCCGACTGATCCTCGTGCGGAGCCCGCTGCCGAGGGTCCCGGCCGCGTGGACGAGCGTGGTTTCTGTTGACCGCGGACGGTCATCCGCATAGGTTCCGGCACTTGCGACGCGGCGCCAGACGCGCGCGGGAACTTCCGTCAAGAGACATGGCAGCGCCGTCGGCGCCTGCAGCGGAGAGGTACACTCGTGACCGACAAGCAGATGACCGGTTCAGAGATTCTCGTCAAGGTCCTCCAGGATCTCGGTGTGGATGTCATTTTCGGTTATCCAGGTGGTGCCGTGCTGCCGATCTATGATGCGCTGTGCCAGCAGAACAGCCTCCGGCACATCCTGGTGCGCCAGGAGGGCGCGGCAGTGCACGCCGCCGAAGGATATGCCCGCTCCACCGGCAAGGTTGGCGTCGTTCTGGTGACCTCCGGCCCGGGAGCGACGAACTGCGTGACCGGCCTTGCCGATGCCTGGATGGATTCGGTGCCCGTGGTCTGTCTCACGGGCCAGGTGCCCACACACCTGATCGGCAACGATGCCTTCCAGGAGGCGGATACCGTCGGCATCACGCGGCCCTGCACCAAGCACAACTACCTCGTGAAGGATGTCGGCGATCTCGCGCGCATCATCAGGGAGGCGTTTCTTGTTGCCGCCAGCGGGCGCCCCGGTCCGGTGGTGGTGGACCTGCCCAAGGACGTGGTCACGGCCGCCGCCGCCTATACCCGGCCATCGTCTCCGATGCAGCATCCAAGCTACAATCCCCGCCTCAAGGGTGACCACGAGCGGATTTCCGAAGCCGTCGATCTGCTGGCGGGCGCCAGGCAGCCCCTGATCTATGCCGGAGGCGGCATCATCAATTCAGGCCCCGCGGCGTCGCAGCTGTTGACCAATCTCGTCAACATGACGGGCATTCCCACCACGCTCACCCTCATGGGGCTGGGTGCCCTGCCGGCTTCCAACAGGAACTTCATCGGCATGGTCGGCATGCACGGATCGCTGGAAGCCAACATGTGCATGCACGACTGCGATGTCATGCTGTGCGTTGGCGCCAGATTCGATGATCGCGTGACGGGCCGGACCGATGCGTTCTCGCCTGATTCGCACAAGATCCATATCGACATCGACGCCTCGTCGATCAACAAGAACATCCATGTCGATGTGCCCATCATCGGCGACTGTGGCTACGTGCTCGAACACTTCATCAAGCTCTGGAAGTCGCGTCAGGCGCGCTGTGACGGTGACGCCCTTGACCGGTGGTGGACGCGGATCGACGAGTGGCGGCAGCGCAAGTCGTTCAGTTACAAGCCCTCCGACACCCTGATCAAGCCGCAGCTGGCCCTCGAGGTTCTCAACCGGCACACCTCCGGAAGGGATGATGTCTACATCACCACCGAAGTCGGTCAGCACCAGATGTGGGCAGCGCAGTTCCTTCACTTCGAGAAGCCGAACCACTGGATGACCTCCGGCGGGCTCGGCACCATGGGTTACGGGCTGCCGGCGGCGCTCGGCGTCCAGATTGCCCATCCTGACGCCCTTGTCATCGATGTGGCAGGCGAGGCGTCAATCCTCATGAACATGCAGGAGATGTCGACGCTGGCGCAGTACCGTTTGCCGGTCAAGGCGTTCATTCTCAACAACCGATGGATGGGAATGGTGCGCCAGTGGCAGGAGTTCTTCTTTGGCGGACGCTACTCCGAGAGCTACATGGATTCACTGCCTGACTTCGTGAAGCTCGCCGAGGCCTATGGCGCTGTCGGGTTGCGGGCCACAACACCCGACGAACTCGAGGCTGTTGTCGAGGAAATGATCGCCACGCCTCGCGCGGTGATCGCCGATATCGTCGTCGACCCGGACGAAAACGTCTATCCGATGATCCCTGCCGGCGCCGCCCACAATCAGGTGACCATGAGTCCCGATGAGGAAGTGGTGCTCGATCAGGCCCACAGGGAAGAGGGCATGGTCCTGGTCTAGGATCCGAACGACATGCCTGTTGACGAGAAGAAGAACGTTTCCGCAAGGAAAGCGACGATTGCCGTCCTGGTCGACAATGAACCGGGCGTGCTGGCGCGCGTCGTCGGGCTCTTTTCCGGGCGTGGCTACAACATCGATTCGCTGACCGTCAACGAAGTCGACGCGTCCGCCGGGCTTTCGCGCATCACCATCGTCACAAGCGGAACCGAAATGGTGATCGTCCAGATCCTGGCGCAGCTGCAACGCATCGTTCCGGTACACAGGGTCTGCGACTTCGTGACGCAGGGCTTGCACGTCGAACGCGAACTGGCTCTCGTGAAGGTGGCGAGCAGCGGCGACAAGCGGGTCGAGGCCCTTCGGATCGCCGACATCTTCCGCGCCAGGGTTGTCGACAGCACCATCGGCTCGTTCGTGTTCGAGATCACCGGATCGCTCGACAAGATCTCGGCCTTTGTCGATCTCATGCGCCCGCTGGGACTGGTCGACGTTTCCCGCACCGGCGTGGCTGCCATTTCCCGCGGTCCCGATCCGATCTGATACCACCACCTGTCCGGAGCATTGCCATGCGCGTCTATTACGATCACGACGCTGATCTCAACCTCATCAAGGCCAGCAAGGTCGCGATCATCGGTTACGGAAGCCAGGGTCACGCCCATGCGCTGAATCTGAGGGACAGTGGTGCGAGGGAACTGGCGATCGGGCTGAGATCGGGTTCGGCAAGCGCGCCCAAGGCCGAGGCTGAGGGACTCCGGGTCATGGACACCGCCGAGGCTGCCCGGTGGGCCGACTTTGTCATGGTTGTCACTCCCGACGAGGGGCAAAGACGCCTCTACAACGAGGATCTCGCCCCCAACCTGCGCGAAGGCGCGACCCTTGCCTTCGCCCATGGACTCAACATTCACTTCAATCTCATCGAGCCCCGTGCCGATCTCAACGTGATCATGGTGGCGCCCAAGGGCCCCGGGCACACGGTGCGTGGCGAGTTTGCGAGGGGAGCGGGCGTTCCCTGCCTGCTGGCCGTAGCCCAGGATCCCGGCAGCCTTTCCCACGAGACCGGCCTGAGCTATGCCTGCGCCATTGGCGGGGGACGGGCAGGCGTCATCGAAACCACGTTCCGGGAGGAATGCGAAACCGACCTTTTCGGTGAACAGGTGGTGTTGTGCGGTGGACTGACGGCTCTCATCATGGCCGCCTACGAGACCCTGATCGATGCCGGCTACGCCCCCGAGATGGCCTATTTCGAGACCCTCCATGAGGTGAAACTCATCGTCGATCTGATCTACGAGGGCGGTATCGCGAACATGCGCTATTCGGTATCCAACACGGCGGAATACGGCGATTACACCCGCGGTCCCCGCGTCATCGATGACGAGGTGAAGCAGAAGATGAAGGCGATCCTCGGGGAGATTCAGTCGGGACGCTTTGCCCGGGACTGGATGCTGGAGAACGAGGTCGGGCAGACGAGTTTCAAGGCGATGCGCCGCCGCGCCGCCGAACATCCCATCGAGGAAGTCGGCGAAAGGCTCCGCGCCATGATGCCGTGGATTTCCGAGGACCGCCTCGTGGACAAGTCACGAAACTGACTCGCCTTCACCGGATTGCATTCGAATGTGTGGAGCAATCATGTTATGAAGGAGGAGCCGGTCGATCAGCCGGTGCTGAGCAGGGGTCTGTGCCTCGCTGGTTTCTGGGAAACGCCATGCAAAGGCTTGTGATTACGGGAGTTTGCAGACCACGATGATCAGTCGACTGTTGTCTTCCGGTATGGCGATCGATCTTGGAACGGCCAACACCCTGGTCTATGTCAAGGGCGAGGGAGTTGCGCTCAACGAGCCTTCCGTGGTCGCGATCAACAAGAACCGTGCCAAGGTGCGTGTGCTCGCTGTCGGTGTGGAGGCCAAGAGAATGGTTGGCCGCACTCCGGCGCATATCGAAGCCATTCATCCCCTGCGCGACGGTGTGATCGCGGACTTCGAAATCGCCGAGGAGATGATCAAGTACTTCATCCGCAAGGTGAACCGGCGCATCTTCTTTTCCAGGCCCGAGGTGATCATCTGTGTGCCGTCGGGATCGACGCCGGTCGAGAGGCGCGCCATCGAGGAGGCCGGTCTGCGGGCCGGTGCACGCAAGGTCGGTCTGATCGAGGAACCGATGGCGGCGGCGATCGGTGCCGGTCTGCCGGTCACGGAGCCGAGCGGATCCCTGGTTGTCGATGTTGGCGGCGGCACGACAGAGGTCGGTGTCCTGTCGCTTGGCGGTATCGTCTATTCCAGGTCCCTGCGGGTGGGCGGGCACCATATGGACGAGGCAACCATCCGCCACATCCGCAACACGTTCAATCTCCTGATTGGCGAATCGAGCGCCGAGAGCCTCAAGCAGACCGTTGGTTCTGCCGCACTGCCGGAGGATGGAGACGGGCCGACGATTGCCATCAAGGGGCGCGATCTTCTCAACGGCGTACCCAAGGAAATCATCATCAGCCAGCGTCAGGTCGCCGAGGGACTCATCGAGCCCGTCGGTCAGATCGTCGAAATGGTGAAGACGACACTCGAACAGACGGCGCCTGAACTCGCCGCGGATATCGTCGACACGGGAATATTCCTGACTGGCGGCGGCGCCATGCTCCACAGACTCGACGAAGTCCTGCGCAAGGCGACCGGGCTTCCGGTCACCATCGCCGATGATCCACTGACATGTGTCGTCCAGGGGACCGGCAGGGTGCTGGAGGAACCCAGGACACTCAAGCAGGTCCTGGACGGCAATCTGGGATGACGGACGTTCCGCAGTGAGAGGTGATGACTGAAGCATGCTGAAGCTTGTCCTGCTCACCCGCCAGACCACCCAACGCTTCGCACTGCCCTTTTTCGTCGTCGCTGCCCTCGCCTTCATCCTCATGAGCCGCACGGACAATCCCTGGGTGACTGATGCCCGTACGCACACTCTCGATGTGCTGGCTCCTGTCATCGACGTGGCCTCCCGTCCGGTGTCGGCGGTCAACGCGGCGGTGGACTCCGTCAACAACTGGCTTGCCGTTGCGGCCGAGAACGAGAAGCTGCGCCGCGAAAATGCACGCCTGATGCACTGGCAGGCGGCGGCACGCCAACTTCTGGCCGAGAACCGCGAGTTCCGCGGACTCCTTTCAAGTGTCGCCGAACCTCGCGCGGCCTTTGTCACGGCCCGCATCATCGGTCATTCCAGTGGAACGTTTGTCAGGACGGCGGTCCTTAACGCCGGAACCGGTGACGGCGTCAGGGTGGGGCAGGCGGTGGTCGCGGCCCATGGTCTCGTAGGCAGGATCACGGAGACGGCGCGGCACAGCAGCAGGGTTCTCCTGCTGACGGATCTCAACAGCCGTATCCCCGTTGTCTTCGAATCGGATCGTAAACCGGCCATCGTCAGTGGCGACAATTCGCGCGTCCTGTCGCTGCTGTTCACAGAGTTGGCCGGCAACATCGATGCCGGCGAACGGCTCGTGACGTCGGGGGAGGGGGGGATGCTGCCCCCCGGCATTCCGGTGGGAGTTGTTACCGGTTCACAAGGAGATCCCCCCCGGGTGACACCCTTCGTTGATCCTGCCCGCATCGAGCACGTGCGCATACTCGACTACACGCTTCCCGGCCTCATGCAGACGACACGCGAGGCCGGAATGCTGGAGCCGCTGTGGTGATCGAGGACTGGGGCGGAAGCCTGAGACGCCGGGCGGTATCGTTCCTGCCCCTGGTGTCGGGCGTTGCTCTCGTGCTCGTGACCTCGACCCCGCTCTATTTCGGCCATGTGGGTGATGTCGCACCGCGCCTCGGGGTGACTGCCGTCATCTTCTGGACTGTCTACCGCCCCGATCTCCTTGGCTACGGCTCTGCCTTCTGTCTCGGCATCGTTGCGGACCTCATGACCGGGTTGCCACTCGGCATCACGGCTCTTGTCCTTGTCATGGTTCGCCATGGTGTCGTCACCCGCCGCCGATACTTCCTGCGCAAGTCCTTCCACATTGTCTGGGCCGAGTATGCGCTCGTGGTCATTGCCGCGGTGGTCATCGACTGGATGCTGGCGGCGCTCTACCTGTGGTCCTATCCCGGTCTGCTCGTCCATGTATTCCAGGTCCTGTTGACGGTGGCCCTGTTCCCGGGGGTCTACTGGCTCCTCGCGCGGTGTCAGGATCTCGTATCCCTTGCCGGAAGGCAGCCCGCCGGGTCAGGCTGACATGCGCGAGGACTTCGAGCAGCGAACTCTGGTGAACCGACGCTCGTTCGTCCTCTTCGGTTTGAAGGGACTGCTGGTGGCCGCCGTGGCCGGACGCCTCTACGAGTTCCAGGTTGTCGATGCGGCGCGCTATCAGCGACTGTCCAATGACAATCGCATCAGCATCCGCCTTCTTCCTCCCCGCCGCGGACTGATTGTCGACCGGTTTGGCAAGGGCCTGGCGGTCAACCGGCCCACCTACCAGTTGATCATGACTCCCGAGCAGACCGGCGACGTCGAGACAACTCTCGAGCGCATTGCCGCTCTCATCGATCTGGACGACGGCACCGTGGCGAAAGTGCTGCGCAAGATCGGAGTCCAGGAGGGATTCATCCCCGTCACCGTGCGTCAGAACCTGTCCTGGCAGGAGGTGGCGCGCGTCGAGGTGAACCTGCCGGTGCTGCCGGGCATCGTCATCGAAACGGTCCCCCATCGCCATTATCCCTTCGCCGGTCTCGTGGCCCACGTTTCAGGATATGTCGGTGAAGTGTCGCAAGCCGAACTCGAGGGCGACAAGGTGCTGAGATTCCCCGGTTTCCGCACGGGCAAGACGGGAATCGAGAAGGTCTACGAGCAACAGTTGAGGGGAACTCCGGGCACGCGTCAGGTCGAAGTCAATGCGGTAGGACGCGTCATCCGGGAGATCGACCGCCGCGAGGACGATCCGGGTTCGGACATCCGTCTCACCATCGACATGGCGCTCCAGGAATTCGCCGTGCGCAGAATGGAGAACCAGACGGGATCCGTGGTCGTTCTCGATGCCCTCAACGGCGATGTGCTCACTCTGGCATCGGTCCCGAGTTTCGATCCCAATGTGTTCAACTTCGGTCTGACCGGGGACGCCTGGCAGGCCCTGCTCAACGATCCCCGTTCGCCTTTGCTGAACAAGCCCGTTGCCGGCCAGTATCCCCCGGCCTCGACGTTCAAGATGATGGTCGCACTGGCGGCATTGGAAGCCGGAGCCGTGACCCCTGCGACAACAGTCCACTGTCCTGGCAGCTTCACCCTGGGCGACCGGACCTTCCGATGCTGGCGGCGCTGGGGCCATGGTGAGGTCAATCTCATCGATGCCCTGAGAGAGTCGTGCGACGTGTACTTCTACCAGGTGGCCCATCTCATCGGTGTGGACCGGATTGCCGCGATGGCCCGGCGTTTCGGCCTTGGCGAGACGACCGGGATCGAGCTCACCGGGGAACGGGCGGGCCTGGTTCCCAGCGCGGACTGGAAACGGGCCGTCTATGGCGAGCCGTGGTACGGCGGTGACACCATCAATGTCGGTATCGGTCAGGGTGATGTCCTCACCACACCCCTCCAGCTTGCGCTCATGGCTGCACGCATTGCCAACGGGCGTTTTCGGGTAACACCGCGCCTGGTGCGTCACTCCACCGGGGCGGAGGTGCCCGAATTTGCGGCTCTTGATGTCGATTCCGAACACTTGCGGGTCGTACGCCAGGGCATGGGTGAAGTGGTCAACAACGCCGATGGGGGGACAGCCTACAAAGCAAGGATCCAGGACGAGGGCATGGAGATGGCCGGCAAGACCGGGACCTCCCAGGTGCGTCGTCTCAGGAAGGAAGAACGGGAAGGACGGTTGAGTCAGGAGGATGTGCCCTGGGCTGAACGGGACCATGGGCTGTTCGTCGGTTATGCGCCACTTGACGAGCCGCGATACGTCGGCGCCGCGATCGTCGATCATGGGGGGTCCGGCTCCGGCTCCGCGGCACCTGTGGTGCGTGACGTGTTGCGTGAGGCTCAGAGGCGGCAATCGATCCGCTGGAACACCGGTGACGAGCCGTCGGATCAAGCAGGAGGGACTGCGTGATGGTGGCGCTGTCCACCCATCCCCTTGCCAGCGGCACGCGTCTCATTGGCGACAAGCTCGCCAACATGGCCTGGGGTCTGCTCTTTCTCCTGGCCCTGGTCGCCGGCTTCGGGTTCCTGATGCTCTATTCGGCAGCAGGGGGTGACTGGAGACCCTGGGCGCTGCCCCAGATCATGCGTTTCGGAGCAGGAGTGCTTCTCTTTCTTGCCATCGCCGTGATCAACATCCGCCACGTGCACCGCTGGGCATACGTGATTTACGCAGGAGCGCTGGCCCTGCTTGTCGCCATGGAGATACCGGGAGTCAGCGGCGTCGGCGTGCAACGCTGGATACAGGTCACGCTTGGTGGCATGAAGTTCCAGTTCCAGCCATCGGAACTCATGAAGTTCGCCGTGGTCCTGGCGCTCGCCCGCTACTATCACAGTCTGGCGCTCAATGTTGCCCGCCGATGGACCAGCCTGCCGGTTCCGCTGTTTCTCATCCTCCTGCCTTCGGTCCTGGTGGTCCGCCAGCCGGACCTCGGGACAGGTCTCCTGATGGTCGCTGGCGGTATCGCGCTGATGTTCCTTGCCGGCGTCCGCAAGCGCTGGTTCATCGCCGGGTTCTCGGCCGTGGTGGGCATGGCGCCGGTGGTCTGGTATGCGCTCCTTCCCTATCAGAGGGAGCGAGTGCTGACGTTCCTCAACCCGAATCTCGACCCCCTGGGCGCCGGCTACCACATCCAGCAGTCGAAGATCGCTCTCGGTTCGGGGGCTGTGTGGGGCAAGGGTCTCTTTAACGGCACGCAGAGCCAGCTGAACTTCCTGCCCGAAAAGCACACCGATTTCATCTTCACCATGCTCGCCGAGGAGCTGGGGCTGATCGGCGCCCTCGGTCTGATCCTTCTCTACTGTTTCATCGTGCTCTACGGTGTCGGAGTCGCGTCCAGGGCCAGCAGCCAGTTCGGCAGACTGCTGGCCCTGGGAATCGTGTCGACCTTCTTCCTCTACGTCTTCTCCAACATCGCCATGGTGACCGGGCTAATTCCCGTCGTCGGCCTGCCACTGCCCCTGGTGTCGTTCGGCGGCACGGCGATGGTGACCCTGATGATGGCCTTCGGACTTCTCGCCAGCGTCCACGTGCACCGTGACACGGAAGTCCCGCGCCACACCACAGGTCGCACCTTCGGTGCTTAAACCAATGTAATAACGCCTTATTTTCCCTCTCTCCGATGCAACTACGGGACGATTCCGCAACGGATTCTCCCGCGTCTGCAACTCAAGGCAAGGGGGATTCCATGGCCACAACACGACTCACCCAGGCACGCGTCGAGGCTCTCCGGCCACGAAAGGCCAGCCTGGACGTCCGGGACTCCGGCCTCAAGGGGTTCGGCGTCCGCGTCTACCCGACCGGAAGGAAGT